>Ga0067045_1032137_pt1 | contig 10792 bp, 13 predicted proteins | sample TerdegcTABiofilm_FD_59184 | JGI IMG/M metagenome (GOLD analysis project Ga0067045, IMG submission 59184) | Combined Assembly of (Gp0054472, Gp0054536) Wastewater bioreactor microbial communities from Singapore -Terephthalate degrading...
ATGGCGCAATCAAAATAGAGAACAGCCTCGCAGTGGTTGATCCGAAAATATGTATTGCAAACTGTGACAATCCGACATGTATTGCTAAATGTCCCACAAAAGCGATTGAAGCTGTCCTGAAAGAGCATGTTGTAGAAAAAGTTGCAGTTTAACTAAGATATCAACTAATTATACGATATTATCCAATACACTTTGAGTGTCAAACAACAATAAAATGATTCTTGCTATATAATGAATTATATGATATATTGTCAGTGCCGTGCATGTAGCAACAAAAGCATGCATGTGTTTGCTAGACAACTATATTATATTGTTGGTGTAGTTTGTACTTTCTAAGGTTTATTAACTTAAAAGTGCGGACTACACCATTGTATTAAGAGAAGCTTTTGTGAGGTGTAAAATTAATTGAAGCGTTGGAGTCTGGTTATAATTTTCTTATTTATTATTTTTGCCTGTTCGGGTTGTAAACTAAAGTCTGCACAATTGAAGGAGTTTACTGATGAAAAATTCCTTATGGATACTTTGATCCAGGTAACTGTGTACAGTGACGATGAGCAGAAAGGAAAGGAAGCTCTGGACAAAGCGTTCGCCGAATTTGAAAGGATTAATAATTTAACTGATAGATTTCCAAAAGACGGGAAAAATACTGCAGTATTCAGCGATGTGATCAGGATCAACGAAAATGCCGGGATCAAACCAGTTCAGGTTAGTACCGATACCCTCAACATTGTTCAACGCTCACTTTATTACGCGCAGTTATCCGGCGGTTCTTTTGATATTACTATCGGGCCGATTATGGACCTGTGGGGTTTTGGAAAAAACGAGCAACACGTTCCCTCCGATGAGCAAATTCAAAAGACGCTGAGCTTGGTGGACTACAGGAAAGTCATAGTTGATCCGGATAATGGTACGGTTTATTTGCAAAAACCAGGTATGAGTTTGGATTTTGGCGGTGTTGCCAAGGGCTATGCCACAGAAGAGGCTGCGAAGGTTCTTAGAGAATTAGGCATAAAACATGCCCTAATCAATGCCGGGGGAAACGTGTATGCTTTGGGTACCAAACCGGACGGTTCACTGTGGCGTGTCGGGGTCAGGGACCCGCGCAACGAAAATGGAATTATTGCCGTATTATCCGTAAAAGACACATCGGTAGTAACATCAGGTGATTACGAACGGTATTTTGAAGAGAGAGGTGTTCGTTACTCCCACCTTATAGATCCGTCCACCGGAAAACAGGCCAGGGATTTAATGCAAACGACAGTAGTTACAGAATCATCTACCGACGCCGATATTTTAAATAAACCGTTGTTTGTGCTCGGGCATCAGCGCGGGATGAGTTTTGCCGAGAGCCTTCAAGGTGTCGGCGCCATCTTTGTCGGTGCGGATAAGCAAGTGACATTCACCGGTAATTTAACGAACCAATTGAAATTCACCGGTGATGGCGATTACCAGATTATTCATCAGAAATAGAAATTGAAAATGCCCGCCGGTTAACATAATTATAAAAAAACTGCTTGGTGAGGCCATGAAAAACCTGAATTATTACATTTTAGCAAGTCTTCTGTTACTGGTGCTGATTAGTTTTGGAGTGTCGCATCTGGTGCAGCGCCAGATGACAGAGGGGGATTTGAGGCTGGAAATATACACAGACGGCCAATTATACCGGAAAATAAGCTTGTCTGAAGCGAGCAATGAGGAAATCAAGGTTCCAAACAAAGACGGGCATTATAACGTGGTTGAAATTGAAAAAGGGAGAGCCAGGATTAAAGAGTCCGACTGTCCCAATCAAATGTGTGTTAAAACAGGGTGGATAAGTCAACCCGGCCAGATAGCTGTGTGTGTGCCAAATAAATTTAATATTGTTATTAAAGGAAAATCTAATAAAGTAGACACCATTTCCTACTGAGTGTCAAAAGAAGTGAGGGTTTAATACGTATAACACAAGGCGTATTACGTATATTTCTTTGTTTGTCGCCATGGCCACCGTTTTAAACATACTCGAAAGAACAATTGTTATCCCCGGCGCAAGTCCCGGTATTAAACTGGGCCTGGCCAATATAATGACTTTATTGTCTATAATGATGCTGGGAGGCAAGGACGCTATAATAATTGTTGCTGTCAGATGTTTTTTAGGGGCTTTGGTAGGAGGCAACGTTATAAGTTTTTTATTCAGCATTACAGGTGGACTGCTGAGTGTTTTGGTTATGGTTATAATGTGGAGATATTTAAATAAATATATAAGTATTGTCAATATAAGTATGGTTGGTGCTGTGTTTCATAACATAGGGCAGTTATTTGTAGCAAGTTTAATAATTCATGATTTTTCTGTTTATGTTATTTTACCTATACTAATGATATCTGCTATAATAACTGGTTACATTGTTGGTATTGTAACAAAGCAGTTATACAAGTCCCTGGGTAATAGAATGATTTAAACGTTGGTAATACTGAGGATTCAGGAGTCAGAATTCAGAAGTCAGAATAAAAGAATAAATGAATCGTTTATCGTCCTTATATTCTCTTAAATACTTAAATACTGATTACTGACTCCTGAGCACCTGAACAGAATTAGCCATAAAATATTGTCCCAAATTATTCTGACTATTGCCCTGAAAATAAATCCTTACCATTTTCATCCATCTGATGGTGAAGCGAAGCTTCATGGGTTTCTGACTCCTGAATTCTGAATATTTTAGAGTAACAATTTATATACAGGAAGGCGAGGCAAGTGAAAAAGGAAACAGAAGGCATTATTATCGCTTTAGACGGCAAAATAGCCAAGGTAAGAGCGAGCAGGCACAGTGATTGTGAAAACTGCGGGGCATGCCCCGGAGATATGGCCACGGTCATGGATGTTTACAATCCTGTTGATGCCAAGGTGGGACAGAGGGTTGTTATTAAAATACCTGAAGCCAATATGTTAAAAGCAGCCTTTATTGTTTACTTATTACCTCTACTAACAACCTTTATGGGTTTCTTGATTGGTTTATGGATTTCACAAAAGTATGGATTTCCGGCGTTATTATCGGAGGTTAGTTTAAGTATCGTTGCTTTTGTTCTGACACTTTTATATATAAAATATTTTGACAGGTCTATGTCGAAAACAAAAATGTTGCCGGTCATTACGGATGTTTTATCTGAAAAATAACCACAAGCCTATTATTCGGCCAGCCACGGCGACGGCCGGACTCTATCCCGGTCAGACGGAAGCTCCCGGCGCATATAAGGACGGAGGAAAGCCACAAAACCAAAGGGGCATGATGGGGTCGTTTACTTTGTAAATTTATGGAATTTCACAAAGTTAACCTGACCCCAACTTCTTATTCAGGCAGAACTGCTCATGAAAATATTCGCTTCCGGTGTAACAATTGGCTGGTTTTCGGTACAATATTAGTAACAGATAAAGAGGATTGAGAATAGATAATCAAGCCGAAAGACGCGATAAATAATAATTATGCAAATATATGACCGCCGTAAAAGGCGGTCGCGTTGTTTTTGTATGATTCGACAAGATTAGACAAATTTTGGCCATCAGCTAAGAAACCGTTCCCATGGAAGGTAAACTTCCGTGAATTTGCAAAGCTTGTTGAAAGAAAATTAATTATTTTTCAGTACAGTAACGTTGAAAGGTAGCAGGTAAGTTGTGTGTTTAAGTTACTAGATGAACTTTATGATGAATACGGTCTCATGATCTTTCGCTACCTCTACCGGTGTACTGGTAGTTACGACCTAGCGGAAGAGTTAACCCAGGAAACCTTTTACCAGGCGATGCTGTCCATAGCCGGTTTTCGCGGCGAGTCCGGCGTGAGTACCTGGCTTTACCGAATTGCCCGTAATGTCTGTTCAAAGAACGCTCGCAAGGCGAATTATTTATTTCCGGTAGACCCAGCGTGGTTCGAAACCGCAGCGGCGAGGGAAGGCGATCCCGAAGAGGCGCTTTGCGGCGCCGAACTTGCCGGGCAGGTAAATCGTGCGCTCTCCTTCCTGCCGGAAGACTACCGGTCGGCGATTCTCATGCGTGAAGTGGAGAAATTAAGTTACGACGAGATCGGCGCTTCCCTGGGCAAGTCTCCCCAGGCCGCACGGGTGATTCTGTTCAGGGCAAAAAAACGCTTCAGGGAAATATTTAACTCGCTGGAAAAGGGGTGATTACGTGAGCGGAGGAAAATGCGATATAGTCCAGGACTTGCTCGCTCTTTATGCTGAAGGTGAAGTCAGCGCGTCCACCGCCGGGTTCGTTGAAGAGCACCTGTCGGTATGTGACGAGTGCAGCCGTTTGCTGGAGGAATTTAAAAAGCCGATCTTCCGCGGGCCTGAGCAATTAACCGCAGTTACCCGTAGGATGCCTGAAAAGTCGGCAGCGGCTTATCTGGGCAAGTTGCGCCGTACTTTTTTTATGGTGCTGGTTTTGCTTGCGCTATCAGCCACGGGACTTGCGTCGGCTTCGTACTATGCCGGGAAAAACGTTGCGATGCGCGATCCTGCTTATTTCAAGGCGGAAAAAATGGGCCTGATCACACCGGTGCGGCAGACAAAACAGCTTGGGCAAATCCGGATCACCGTCGACGGGATACTTTTCGACGCCGCCCGTACCACAGTATTTTACCAGATGTCCCCTGCTCAAGAGGTAAATAGAGAAATTGAAATCGAAATGCGGGATGAAAACGGGATCGATTATCCATACTTCGCGGGTAAGGGGTACCGGGGAGAACATTTTATGGCCGAACTTGCCGTTGTTGAACCGGACGCGCGTATAGTATCGCTTATATTTACAGACAGTGCCGGCGGTGAAAAGGCAGTTTTCGATATTCCTGTTGATACGGTAAAACTTACCGGCTTAACCAGGGAAATTAGTCCCGGCCTGAAACGCGAGGCAGGCGGACTAAAAATAAGCTTGGACAGAGTTGTCCTGGGAGTGAGTCAGAGCATCACTGAATTCACTGTGGCAGTCGAACCGGGCAGCGAAGTGACCGGCGTCGGCTTCGGCCTCGATCAACCGTTGAGTTTGGGCTTGGGACCGGACGGACAAGCACACGTTGCGACAGCCGGCTTCACCGGGCCGCCGCGCGGGGCTTCGGGAAATACTCCGCCGGATCAAGCGCTGGTAGGAAGCACGGGACGTTCCGCCGTTAAGGACGCTCCAACTGTCGGTATACCGCTATTGATTGATTTAACAAACGGCAAGAGCGTTTCCTATGCAGGCGCGAAGTATGGGACAGTTTCCAGCACCGGCAGTGTGGCGGGTTCCTTCCTTTTTAACGCCCTTGACGTGGACGTTAAAAAACTAAAGCTTTCTTTCCTCCCGCTATACGCCTACCGGCAAACCGGACCCGGGGAAAAGGTAAGTTTGATGATTCCCACGGAAGGTGAGGTTTTATTGGGCAGGACCGTCACTGCCTGCGGGAGGGATATTTACCTGGACCGGCTCACAGTAAAAGGAGAGCAGCTTTGTTTGTATTACAGCTTACCCGGCCAGCAGGGCTATTTTCCCGCTTACCTGCCCGACTTTCGCCTGAAGGACGATAAAGGGCTGCTCCTGGGGCACAGCCGGAACACCTGGGAGAATGAAACCGGCAGGATAGAAATAGATATGATAGATGGCGGGCAGCGGGATTTGATCTTAGACCTGGTCGCAGTCGGTGAAAAACTGCCTGACGTAGTTTTTGACCTTATATCCGCCGAGAATTAAAACCTTTGGTTAAACGGAAGGATGTTTATCGCATGAATACCATTTTAACGTATATCCGGGCTGTGATAGTAAAAAATATTTACATCAGCGAAAATAAGGACATAAGGACGTGTTTTTTTGACTGCAGAAGAATGGATTCAGTACGGAGCAATGGCTGTTGCCGTAACAGCGCTTATCCTAAAGTGGAAAGGAATGAAGAAATTCGTTGCTGTTGGCCTGTTTGCTAGCTTCTATGCCAACCTCTGGTGCTTTGTCGCCGCACATTACCACTTGTGGAATTATCATTCCAACGTTATTGTACCTGCCGTAACAGATATCTCTTTGCCTGTTAATTTTGTAGTAGTACCAGTAATGGCAATGTTTTGGGTTAGATACTGTCCGCTCAGGTTTAAAGAGATGATTCTGTGGGCCTTTTTATGGACAACCGTTTTAACCGGCAGCGAGGTTGCTATTGAGAGATTTACGGAAATATTGAAATACCATAGCGGTTATGACTGGTACTACTCGTACGTTTTGTGGTTCTTTAGCTGGTTCATATGGTATGGTTTCCATCTGTGGCTGAATGATTGGCGCAGGGATTTAGACAGCTTTTTTCATAAGTAAGGATTTTTTAGAGTAGTCAAATATCCACCCCTGTAATAAAAAGCTTTATTATGGTACTGATAAATAAAGGGAAATTTATACGCGTAAAGATAAAAAATTTGTTGAACCTTATAAACTGTCGCCTAAACCTGTAAGTACATTTATGTTGCCTAATTAAATAGTGAAGAAACCAACCATATTAATAAACGACATGAAAAGGAGGTCGTCATTGTGTGTCGTCTGTAAAGTAAAAAAGCTCATCTATAGAAGCATTTAATACTTTAGCTATATCATATGCAAGTTTCAGGGAGGGATTATATTTTCCTTTTTCAAGATGAATTATAGTTTCTCTCCTAACTCCAACTAAGTTAGCTAATTCGTCCTGGGTAATATTATATTTGGCTCTAAATTCTTTAATACGTGTAACTAAAGTCATTACTTATCCGTCCTTACCTATCATAATAAGACAAAGAGAAACTGAAAACAAGAATTTGCAATGCAAAGCTGATAGCGAAAGCAAAAATGTAAACCGATACGTTTGAAGTTAAGGTAGCATAGGTAGTGCTGATCGGGTAAAATATGATTGCCGTAACAAACGAATTTCTTGCTGCCTTATTAACATTATCTTTGAACCGTTCATCGGGAATTACTTTGCTAAAACCAAAAAAAACCAAAGAATCCGAAAAAACCAGTGTTGTCAGTAAACGTACCTAACAGACCCAAAAACCCTAGAAAGCCTAAGTATTTTAACCAATTATTCATCTATAGGCAACCCCTTTGTTATATAAATTTAACATTATGTTATAAATATATAACATTCATTATCTCTAGTCAACCTTTTTTGCTGCACATTTTTAATAAAGTAATAAAGTGCGCCACACACCGGGACGATTTTCCACCCGCATGGGTGGTTTTTCTTTTTGGACCTGTAACATATTGCATGATTATGGTACTGTATCACAAAAGTAATGTTTTCCAGGGGGTGTAGGAAATTAAAAAAATACTGTTTATTGTGGCGTTGTCGTTATCAGCGTTTTTGGCCGTTGTTATATGTGCCTTTGGAGAAGCGGCGATAGGGGAACAGGCCAAATCAGCGGTAATTGCGGCGGAACAGGAGGGAAAGTACGGCGAGACAGCCTTTTCCAGAGAGAAGGCTGTGCAGAAAGCCAGGGAGATGTTTCCCGAATTACTGGAGGGTAAGGATGTAAATATCGAACTGGATGGCCTCCCTACCGGGCAAATCTGGCGATTGGAATGGGACGCTGGTTCCGTCGGCGGAAGGCGGGGGGTGGAACATTTCAGCATGATGCTTGACGCGGAAACCGGTGCTCTGCTGAATGTTTATTTTAGCCTCGGTACCGGCGATATTGAAAGCGGCGCTTCTCCCGTTACACAGGAGGCGGCGCGGCAAAAGGCGGAAGAGTTCGCTAAGAAGTACCGTCCGGCGGAGTTTGCCAGTGTTCGGCCAGTCGATGGGTATGATTTTTATTACCAGCCCGGCAGGATGAGGGAAACTTATGACTTTTCCTGGGAGAGGGTAGAAAACGGCATTCCGGTGGACGGGGACGGTATCCAGGTTGCTGTGGATGCCTTGAGTGGCAACGTGGTTCGTTTTTCGGCCAGCTGGCATGATGATGCGGTTTTTCCGGAACCGGATTCATTGCCGGAAGGCCTGGAACGGAAGGTTGTAAAAGAATTGGGGTTAATGCTGAATTATCAAATGGCCGAAGGGAGAGAACCGGGTCCGTCGGGGGTACTGGAAGCATCCCTTGTCTACCAGCTGAATAGTCCGAGCTTTTTAAGGATTGACCCATCCAGCGGAGACGCCTTAAACCCGTTCGGCAAAAAAATACCCCTTGGGCAGTATAAGCTCTTTCCTAGCCTTTCCGTTCCGGCTGCGGGCGGCAGCGCTACCGGGATGCCGGGGGCGGCCGACCGGCCTGCTCAAAAAATAAGCCAGGCAGAGGCACAAAAGACGGCACGGGAATTTTTTAAAAAGATCGGCTTTGAGGGAGAAGTGACCTACAGCGGCGGTGGCAGCAGCGACGACGGCATATTCGTTGACGAAGAGTGGAGCTTCACTTTAAAAGACGAGGAAAGTTGGAAGACGGTAAGACCGCGCCGTCACCGCAGCGTTAGAATTGATACCCGTACCGGCGAGGTGAAGAGCTATTACGATTCGGATTATTTTGAATACGCCGGAACCGGTTCAGGTACGGGATCGGCGGGACAGGTCGTCACCAGAGATGTGGCCCGCGCCAAGGCTATGGAATTTATCCGGTTGGTCCATCCGGAAAAGCTGGGACAGGTGATAGAGGAACAGGAACATTACGAATACAGTTATCCCGGCTCAAAAGAGAGACACTGTTTCAATTTTGTACGCCTGGTAAACGGCATACCGTTCACGCGAGACGGAATAAGGATAACTGTAAGTGACGGCGGTGAAATTGTCAGTTACAACTGCGATTGGCATACAGTACAGTTCCCCGACACTACGGGGGTGATCACTCGGGAGGAAGCGGAAAGAATTTTTCAGGAAAACATAACTCTCAAACCCCTCTACTTTTTCCTGCAGGAAGAAGACAAGCCGTGGCCGGGGAAGCGCCCGGTACTGTCCCTCGCTTTTGACGGTTATTGGAGTAAGGGTATAGACGCCCGCACCGGGCAACCGCTGGTAATGGATTGGCAAAAGATACGGACAGAGAAAAAAGTCACATCCATGGTTCCGCAGGAGCACTGGGCCGCTACGTCCCTGACTTTCCTCGCCGGCAGCGGCTTGCTGCCGGAGGAAGGTTTCGACCCCGACGGCCCGGTCAGCCGCAAGGACGCCGTCCGGGTTCTGATGAGCGCCAACGTCAAAACCTACCATTCGCCCGGAGAGGACGGTGAAGCCAGCAGCTTTGGCGACATTGCGCCAAACGACCGGGATTACGCCGCGATACGGGCTGCCGAACAAATGGGTATCCTGGAGGGCGGGGGGCATTTCTCCCCGGAGCAGCCGGTTACCAGGGAAACCCTTGCAATTTGGCTGGTGCGGGCGCTTGGTTATAAAGAGATTGCAAATATGCCCGTAAAAATTGAGCTGAAAATGGCTGACGCCGAACTGGTCAACGAAAATTCCCGTAATTATGTGGCCATCGCCTGCGGCCTGGGCCTGATGCAGGGGGATGAAAACGGCCTCTTCCGGCCCGCCGACCAGGTTACCTGGGCTGAACTGGCCGTACTGGTGACTAAAGCCGCGCCCCGCCTGCGGGCCGCCCGGTGGTAGCCTTCTGTAAAACATATCAATTTGTAGAGTAAGTTTTGGTTGAGGCGCCGTTTATAGCGGTGCTTTGTTTTTGAGCTGTTCATTAAAATTTTCTGATGTCTTCTTGGGAATGTTGAATTACAGCTCTTCTTTGTTATTGAAATATTCATAGACAGTTCCCACCGCTACGCCTGCCCGCTCGGCTATCTCAGGTATAGTCACATCTCTAAAATTCTTTTTTGCAAAAATTTCTAAAGCAGCTTCCATTATCAAGTCACTCTTTTTTATCTTGTTACTCATATAAATAACTAATCTTTCTATATTTTTTGCCTTTTAATCTATTAATTCAATTAAAACTCCGGCAAAGCCCTTTGGATGTAAAAAAGCAAAATTGCTGTCCCGCCACCTTCTCGGCTTTTGATCAATTAATGGAAACCCCTTATGCTCTAACTCTGCCAAACCGGCTACCACATTCGGTACTTTAAAGGAGATTAAGAAAACCCCTTCACCATTTTTCTCAATAAATCTGGCTACCTCACTGTCCGGACTGGTGGCTTCCATGACCTCGAAGGCAACTTCTCCAATCATAAACCTGGCCACATTAATTTTTTCATTTTCATCAATATAGTGGTCTACCGCTTTTAAATCAAAGGCCCTAGCATAAAGTTCTTCCGCCTTTTTAACATCTTTAACGGCAATACAAATGTGATCAACTTTTTCCAGCTTCATCTTTTTCCGTCCCCCTGCTTTTATTTGAAGATTATCCCAGGATTACCCTGGCATCCAACACGACCACCCTGTCGGCATAGGCCGGCAAAGGGTTGAGAGCAGCAAGCGCTTTTGGCAGCGCGGTCAAGAGAAAAATAATACACCACCGTGTTATCTTTTTCCAATTCTTCTTCATAATAGCGGTAGTAATTGCCGCAGGATGAAACAACCACCGGCTTATCCGGATACTTGCCGGCGATTTCCCTGATAATGCCGGTGAATAATCTCACACGGTGTGCATGGACCTTATTCAATGGAATCCATTGATACGTTAACCATTAATATTATAAAAGTTGAACTATATTCAATTTTTATAATATTATAGCTTTAAAATGTAATCAAGGATATTTTATCCGTCGTTATTGGCCACTGATTCCCATAGTTCTGCAGTTGCTTTTTAGTATATAGTGCTCGAAACGTTGATGTTTACAGCGTTCCGAGCATTTTTATTTTTAATTTTTATGCAAATAATTATAGCGTATTGTAGCGTATTATGATATAATTGG
>Ga0067045_1032138_pt1 | contig 10791 bp, 14 predicted proteins | sample TerdegcTABiofilm_FD_59184 | JGI IMG/M metagenome (GOLD analysis project Ga0067045, IMG submission 59184) | Combined Assembly of (Gp0054472, Gp0054536) Wastewater bioreactor microbial communities from Singapore -Terephthalate degrading...
GGGAGGCCACCATACCCGTTTACAAAGCGAACAGGAAAGTCAATGAAATCAACGGTCTACCCAGACCACCCCCGCGCCAGTGCTAGCTTTGCGTACCGTCACTTATTGCACTGAAAACGAGGAGACCCCTGGATGCCCTTGCGCGCTTCCACCACGCCCGAGACCTCCAGGCTGCGCAATGCGTCGCGTGCTGCCGCGCGTCCGATGCCGAAGCGCTCGGCCAGTTCGCGCTCGCCGGGGAGCTGGTCGCCCGGCTTCAGCTCGCCGCTCATCAACTGTTCGCGAATGCGGTCGCACACGGCCTCGAAGCCACGCCGGGTGCGCACAGGTTGGAAGAGCGATTCGTTGGTCATGAAAGATCCTTTTGAGGGTTCGGCAGTATTGCATATTCATTGGTTGAACCATAAGATGATTCGCCATGGACTTGGACCTCACCCCCGAACAGCGCGCCTTCCGTGACGAGGTGCGCACCTTCATCCGCGAAAAGCTGCCCTCAGAGATCCGCGAACGCCTGCGTGCCGGCCATCCGCCGCGCAAGCAGGACACAGTGGCCTGGCAGCGCATCCTCAACGAGCGTGGCTGGGCCGCGCCGCACTGGCCCAAGCGCTACGGCGGCGCCGACCTCGGCCCGATGGAACGCCTGATCCTGCTCGACGAAACCTATCGCGCCCCCGCCCCGCTGCCGCAGGTGTTCAACGTCGGCATGCTCGGCCCGGTGCTGATGAAGTTCGGCACGCCTGCACAGTGCGACCACTTCCTGCCGCGCCTCGCGAATCTCGATATCTGGTTCTGCCAGGGCTTCTCGGAGCCCGGCTCCGGCTCCGACCTCGCGTCGCTTCGCACTGCCGCACGCCGCGAGGGCGATCACTACATCGTCAACGGCCAGAAGATCTGGACCACCACTGCGCACCTCGCCGACTGGGTGTTCGCCCTCGTGCGCACCGATACCGAGGCGCGCAAGCAGGAAGGCATTTCTTTCCTGCTGATCGACCTGCGCACCCCCGGCATCACGATCCGGCCGATCCACTCCATCGACGGCGAGCACCATCTCAACGAAGTCTTCTTCGACGAGGTGCGCGTGCCCGTTGGCAACCTGGTCGGCCAGGAGAACAAGGGCTGGGATTGCGCGAAGTTCCTGCTGTCGAACGAACGCACGGGCATCGCCAACGTCGGCCTGTGCCGCGAGCGGCTCGACTACGCGCGCGAACTCGCCGGACGCTACACACAGGCCGGCAAGCCGCTGCTCGACGACCCCAAGCTGCGCGCAGACATCGCCATGCTGGAGGCCGAGACGCGCGCGCTGGAGATCACCAACTGGCGCTTCCTGCTCACCGACAGCGAGCAGAAGCGCCTGCCGGCCTTCGCGTCGGTACTCAAGCTCAAGGGCACCGAGTTGCAGCAGGAGATCAACGCGCTTCTCGCACGCATCGTCGGCCCGGGCGGTCTGGAGCGCCGCTCCGCCGACGAAGTCACGCACGGTCCGATTGCGCCGCGCTATTTCTATTCGCGCGCAGCGTCGATCTACGGCGGCACGACCGAAGTGCAGAAGGACATCCTGGCCAAGGCCATCGTCGGATAAGGCAAACATGAATTTCGAACTGAATGAGGATCAGGCGGCGCTCGCGGAGAGCCTTTCCCGCCTGCTGGCCGATCGCTATGGATTCGAGAAGCGCCGTGCGCTCACCGCCTCCGGCGCAGCGCATGACGAAAAGACCTGGGCTGGATTGGCCGAGCTGGGCCTGACAGCGTTGCCAGTGCCAGAAGCACTCGGCGGCTTCGGTGGCGGTGCGCGCGACCTGCTGCCCGCGATGCAGGCCTTCGGCCGCTCGCTCTCGATGGAGCCGTTCCTGGCGAGCGCGGTGCTCGCAGGCACCGCCCTGCGCCTCGGCGCCGACGAGGCGATGCAGACACGACTGCTGCCCGGCATGGCCAGCGGCGAGATCGTGTCGGCCTGGGCGCATGACGAACCCGCCGGCCGTCACGCGCCGCTGTGGGTGGAGACGCGTGCCGAACGCAAGGACGGCGGCTGGAAGCTCGACGGCATCAAGTCCAACGTGCCCGCCGGAGGTCTGGCGCGGTACTTCGTCGTGAGCGCGCGCATCGCCGGTGCACCGGCTGACGCGAACGGGTGCGCGCTGTTCCTCGTGGACGCCAAGGACGCAGGCGTCGCGCTGCGCGAGTTCCGCCTGGTCGATGACACAGCAGCAGGCGAGCTGGTGCTGACGCAAGCAGCGGCGCAGCCGTTGGCCAACCCCGAAGATTCGACTCGCACGCGTCTCGCCATCCAAGGCACCGTGGCCGCTGGCATCGCCGCCGTGTGCGCCGACATGAGCGGCGCCGCCCAGGCCGCCTTCGATCTCGCGATGGACTACCTGCGCACACGCAAGCAGTTCGGCCGCCTGATCGGCGAGAACCAGGCGCTGCGCCATCGCGCGTCCGAGATGCTGGTCAGCCTCGAGATGGCGCGCAGCATGGCCATGGCCGCCGCTGTTGCGGCAGACGATGCCAGCGCGGAAGACAGTGCCCCCGACCTGCATCGCGCGAAGCTCTCCGTCGCCCGCAACGCACGCAACGTGGCGCTCGGCGCGATCCAGCTTCACGGCGGCATCGGCATGACAGAGGAATACGCCGTCGGGCACTACCTGCGGCGCATCCACGTGCTCGACCAGATGTTCGGCGACGCCGACGCCCATGCCGCGCGTCTCGCGGCTGCCCTTCTTTGAGACCTACACCGATGAGCATCACCCCCATGATCTACCTCGACGGCCGCGGCGTGACGCGCGACGAGGTGCTGCGCGTGGCGCAGCAGGCAGCCACGGGCTTCGAGCAACTCGGCGTGAGCGAAGGCGACACCGTCGCCCTGCTGCTGCGCAACGACTTCGCCTTCTTCGAAGTACAGCAGGCCGCCGCCGCGGTCGGCGCCTATGGCGTGCCGCTCAACTGGCACGGCCGCACGGAAGAAGTGATCTACGTGCTCGAAGACGCGAAGCCGAAGGTGCTGGTCGCGCATGCCGACCTTCTCGCCCCGATCCGCGCGCTCGTGCCCGCGGGCATCCGCGTCTTCGTGGTGCCGACGCCGCCGGAAATCCAGCAGCGCTACGGCGTCTCGACCGAACTCGCACGGCCCTTACCGGGCGACACGGTTTGGCGCGAATGGGCCGAGCGCTTCGAGCCGCTGCAGGCGCCGCCGCGCCGCGCCCGCGCGACCATGATCTACACCTCCGGCACCACCGGCCATCCCAAGGGCGTGAAGCGCCAGCCCGCCACGCCCGAGGAAAGCAAGGCCTATGTCGAGTTGTTCGCCAGCGTGTATGGGCTCAAGCCCGGCGTGCGTGCGCTGGTGAGCGGCCCGCTCTACCACGCGTCGCCCAACGGGTACGGCCGTCAGGCGCTGATGACGGCGGACGTGCTGGTGCTGCAGTCCAAGTTCGATCCGGAAGAGACGCTGGCGCTGATCGAGAAGCACCGCATCGACAACGCGGTGATGGTGCCCACGATGTTCGTGCGCATGCTCAAGCTGCCGCCGGAGGTGCGCAACCGCTACGACGTGCGCTCGCTGCGATGGGTGACGCACACCGGCGCGCCGTGTCCGCGCGAGGTGAAGAAGGATCTGATGGATTGGTGGGGTCCCGTGGTCTACGAGACCTACGGCGGCACTGAAGTCGGTACCGCCACGCTCGCCACGCCGCAGGACTGGCTGGAGCATCCCGGTTGCGTCGGCATGCCCACGCCCGGCACGCGCATGGCCTTCTATGACGAGGAGGGAAATCGCCTGCCCGAAGGCGAGATCGGCGAGATCTTTGCTCGCGTGCCAGCGTATGCCGACTTCACTTATCTCAACCACGAAGAGAAGCGAAAGAGCGTGGAGCGCGACGGCCTCATCAGCCTGGGCGACGTGGGCTACATGAAGGAAGGCCGGCTCTATCTCTGTGACCGCCGTTCGGACATGGTGATCTTCGGCGGCACCAACATCTATCCGGCCGAGATAGAGATGGTGCTGACCCAGTGCCCTGGCGTGAAGGACTGCGCCGTGTTCGGCATTCCCGACGACGACTTCGGCGAATCGCTCGCTGCCGCTGTCGAACGCATGCCCGAGTCGCAAGTCACGCCGGAGGAGATCCGGTCCTATCTTCTCGAACGTCTCGCGAAGTTCAAGGTGCCCAAGCGGATCGACTTCCACGAATCGCTGCCGCGCGAGGACAGCGGCAAGATCTTCAAGCGCCGCTTGCGCGACCCGTTCTGGCAGAACGCCGGGCGCAAGATTTGAGGGGCGGCGCATGGGCAAGTGGCTGCAATCCAATGAACACCTCACCTTCGAGGTGCGAGAGCGCGTCGCGCGCATCACCCTCAACCGGCCGGACCGGCGCAATGCGCTGTCGTGGGAGATGCTCTCCGAGCTGCGCGCAGCACGCGGAATTCGCGCTCCTGCATCGACGATGAAAGTGGGGTTGGACTGCCCGCCTTCCACCTGCCGCACCCTCAGCGCGCCATCGAAGGCACCGATCTCGCGGCGGATCAACGCATCGAGCGCGCTCGTCTGCGCCGCGTCGAGCGCACTTGCTGTCGTGAATGTTGCGGTGGATGAATTTTTCAGTTTGTCGTTTAATCTATGGTTGAACCAATGATTTCGACGAATCGTATGGCAGCCAGATCCATCACACAAGGAGACATCGCAATGAAGTTCACTCGACGCCAGACGCTTGCTGCAGCCCTGGGCTCGCTCGGTGCGGGCGTTCTGCCGCGCGCGCAGGCGCAGACGCAGCCCTTCCCTTCACAGGTCATCAAGTTCGTGATTCCTACGCCGGCGGGCGGGGGCCACGACACCATGATGCGGATCATTGGCCAGAAGCTGACCGACGCCTGGGGCCAGCCCTGCATCGTCGAATCCAGGTCCGGTGCGAGCGGCGCCATCGCCGCAGCCACGGTGTCGCAGGCGCCGGCGGACGGATACACCGTGCTGATCGGCTACAGCGCGCTTCTCAGCAACACGGTGCTGATGCCGAAGCCGGGCTATCGGCTCGAAGACCTGCAGCCGGTCGGAATGCTGGCTCTCACGCCGATCGCGCTCGGCGTTCGCGAGAGCCTGCCGGCCTCGACGCTCAAGCAATACGTGGCGCTCGCCAAGACACGGCCCGGCAAGCTCTCCTATGGCTCCTATGGTCCAGGCTCGGGTGGTCACTTCGTCGGCGAGCTGTTCAACATGGCAGCCGGCATCGACACCGTGCACGTGCCGTACAAGGGCGAGCCGCCCGCGTTGCAGGACCTCATTGGCGGACAGATCGACGCGGCAGTGGCGACGGTCGGCGGCGTGAACCGCTACCCCGGCAAGATCAAGCCTCTTGCCGTTGCCAGCGCCACGCGCTTTCCTTCGTATCCCGACGTGCCGACCTTCGCCGAACTCGGCTATCCGGAGGTCGACATGCCGGGCTGGGGCGCCGCCTTCGTGCCGGCCAAGACACCGAAGGCGATCGTGGACAAGCTCAACACGGAGATGGGCCGCATCCTCGTGATGCCGGATGTGCGCGCGAAGCTGCTTGAGCTCGGCTTCGAGCCGGCACCGTGGAGCCCTGACAAGACGCGGCGCTTCATGAAGGACCAGCTTGCGCTCACGCAGAAGCTGATCGATGCCGGGCGCGTAAAGCTCTAGTCCTCAGCGCCTGACCAGCAGGCGCGCGATCAATCGTTCGCGCGCTTGCTGATCGAGACCGAAAGGTCCTTCCAGGTAAGCATGCATCGAGCCCCAGCGCTTGTCGATTTCATCGAATGCGCATTGCAGATAGTCGGCGTGCACCGTGGCTCGCAGTGCCCAGTCGGCGGAAACACCCTGCATGGACCAGCGACCGTTGCTCGCCATAAAGTCGTCGAGCACAGTTTCGCGCGGCACGCCGAGCGCAAGCAGCAGCAACGCCAAAGCCCAGCCGGTGCGATCCTTTCCGGCGGTGCAGTGAACCACCAACGGGAGCGGCGTCGCCTCATCGGCGACCAGCCGCAGGAGCGAGGCGAAGACAGGCGTGTGTTCGTTCACGAAGCGCCGATAGACTTCGAACATGATGGCGGCCAGCGCGGACTTGTCGGGTCCACCCGCCTCACGCAGTTCGCGCAGCGCGCCCATCGCGCGCGGCTCGATCGGCAGATGCGGCTCGCGGATGCCGAATTGCGCCAGGCGCGACGGCGCACGGGTCCGCGCGTCCGCGTCCCGCAGATCGATCACCGACTACAGTCCAATGGCGCGCAGCGCATCCAGTTCGTCGTCCGAGACCGAACCGAAGTGACTGGAACGCCAGAGTCGACCGGGTGCAATGACATGGCCCGACGCGGTGGCGATGCCACCCAGGTCGCGCAGGTTCGGCACGCCGGCGGCGACCAGCCCAGTCATCGAGCCCCCAGGACAGCGCGTCCGTTGGCCAGCACCTGGACGCCGCGCTCCTTCACGCTGGCACGGAAGGCGATCTCCTCCGAGCCCAGTCGCCAGCAATCAAGCACCAGCGTTTCTCCGGGATAGACCGGCGAAGTCAACCGCGCGCGGATCGACTTCATGCGCGACGCATCGTGCCCGCAGAACTTCGCCAGGATGCCGCGGCATGCGTTGCCATAGGTTGCGAGGCCATGCAGGATCGGTCGGGGAAATCCGGCCTTGGCAGCAACTGCAGGATCGATGTGCAGCGGATTGATGTCGCCCGAGAGACGGTACAGCACGGCGGCATCCGCGCGGGTCGGCATTTCGATCGTCACCTCCGGCGCCGCATCGGGTGTCGCAGGCGCAGCAGGCACAGGCTCGTCCCCACCGCCGTTCTTCGAGAACCCACCATCGCCGCGCAAGAAGAGCACCATCTCCGCGGTGGCGACCGGCCGTCCGCTCGCTTCGTCGGTGAGGGTCTTCTCCACATGCATCGTCGCGCCCTTGCCCTCGCCCTTGTCGACGATGCGGGTGACGCGGCTCTGGCCGATCAGCGTGCCGGCTGCGGGCAACGGCGAATGGATCGTCACGCCCTGTTCGCCGTGCACGAGCTTCAGGTAGTCGATGCCGAGTTCCTTGCGATCACGCATCCAGAAGCCAGGCGATGCCAGGACCGCTGCCATCGTCGGTACGGCCTGGAGTTCCTTTTCGTAGACGAAGCGCAGCTCTTCCAACACCAGCGGATCGGCGGCGAAACCGACGCCGAGGGCATAGAGGATGGTGTCGCGCTCGGTATAGGTGTGGCGCACCGGATCGGAACGCCAGGCCTTCGTCTTCTCGTAGTCGATCATGCTTTCAATCCTTGTTCGGCCAGCAGAACTGCGCCGGCTCCTTGGCAGCGAAGCGGCGGATCGCTTCGCGGAAGTACGCACTGGACAAGGCAATCGCCTGCGATGACGCTTCCATGTCCAGCATCGTCTCCAGATCGCTCTGCAAGGTCGCGGCCAGCGCGCGCTTGGAGAGGCTGAATGCCGTCGGCGATGCACCCGCGAGACTGCGGGCCAGTTCCATTGCGCGCGGCATCAGGGCCTCCGGCGCGAGAGCCTCCAGCGCGATGTTCATGCGCACCGCCTCGTCGGCACCGAACTCGCGGGCCGAATAGATCAGTTCCTTGGCACGCTGCAACCCCACCACACGTGGCAACTGGTACCAGGCACCTACATCGGGCACGAGGCCGATGCGATGGAACACCATGGCTAGGCGCGCGCGCGTGCTCACCAGAACGATGTCGGCATAGAGCGCCATGCTGAGGCCCGCGCCAAAAGCGACGCCGTCGACTGCGGCGATCAACGGCTTGTCCAGCGACGCCAGCGCGCGAGCCAGTTCGGCATAGCGCGCCATGCCCGCGCGGCGCTGCTCGACCGTCCGCGAGGCGCCATCGGCCATGCCCTTGACGTCGCCGCCCGCGCAGAAGTCGCCGCCCGCACCCGCCAACACCACGGCGCGGATGTCGTCGGCGGCACGCAGCCCACGCAAGGCTGCGACGAGCGCGTCGGTGGTCGGGATATCGATCGCGTTCTTTGCCGATGGCCGGTTCAGCGTGAGGACGGCCACGCCGTCCGCGCGCTCGAAGAGGACGCTGTCGCCCGTCATGTCAGAGGCTGATGTGGAAGCCGCCGTTCACACCCAGATGCTGGCCCGTGATGTAACTCGATCCATCCGACAGAAGGAAGCAGACGCTCTTCACCACCTCGCCCGGCGTGGACCAGCGACCCAACGGAATCTGAGCGAGCATCCCGTCGCGGAACTTCTCGCCGCGCACGACTTCGGTCATCGGCGTTTCGACCACGCCGAAGCAGATCGAGTTGGTGCGGATGTTGTAGCGACCCCATTCGCGTGCGGCGGTCATCGTCATGCCCAGCATGCCGGCCTTGGCTGCTGCGTAGTTGATCTGGCCGATCGAGCCCTTGCGCCCGGCGTCGGACGAGATGTTGACGATCGAGCCGCCCGTCCTTTCGCCGCCCTTGGACCGCTCGACCATGTGACGGCCGGTGGCACGCATCCAGTAGAAAGAACCGGTGAGGTGCACGTCGATCACCTCCTGCCATTGCTGGTCGGTCATCTTGTCGATCATTGCGGGGCGGATGATGCCGGCGTTGTTCACGAGGCCGTGCACAGCGCCGAACTTGGCAACCGCTTCGGTAACCGCACGATCGGCCACAGCCGGGTCGGCCACGCTGCCTTGCACTGCAAGCACGCGCGCCTGCGGCAGCGGGGAGACCGCGGCGTCGAGCGTCTGACCGTTGAGGTCGACGGCCACCACGTTGGCGCCGAGTTCGATGGCCAGTTCCACAATGCCCTTGCCGATGCCTTGGCCGGCCCCGGTGACGACGATGGTGCGCCCTTGCAGGCTGACGATGGGATCCACTTTGATGCTCCTTGTTTGCTTGTTCGATGGTTGAACCAATGATATCCTACTCGCGAACAGTGGCTGGAGCAAACACATGACCATCAAACGCAAGGCCTGCATCGCAGGCGCCTATGAACACCCGACCCGCAAGGCCCCCGACAAGACAGTGGCGCAACTGCACGCTGAATGCGCGCGCGGCGCGCTGGCGGATGCCGGACTCACCCTACAGGACGTCGACGGCTACTTCTGCGCTGGCGATGCGCCCGGCCTGGGTGCCAACAACATGGCCGACTATCTGGGCCTGACCAAGCTGCGCCATATAGACACCACCGACACCGGCGGTTCGGCCTACCTGATCCACGTGTCGCACGCGGCGCAGGCGATCGCCGCCGGCAAGTGCGATGTCGCGCTGGTGACCCTCGCGGGTCGTCCGCGCAGCGAAGGATCGAGCGGCGTCGCGCCCCGGCTCGTCACGGCCAACACGCCGGACGTGCCCTGGGAGATGCCCTACAGCCCCGTCACCGTGAACATGTACGCGCTGGCTGCCGCGCGCCACATGCACGAGTACGGCACCACCAGCGAGCAACTCGCGTGGATCAAGGTGGCAGCCGCTGCGCATGCGCAGCACAACCCGAACGCGATGCTGCGCGAACCGGTGACGGTGGAAGAAGTGCTGGCCTCCCCGATGATTTCCGATCCACTGCACAAGCTGGACTGCTGCGTGGTGAGCGACGGCGGCGGCGCGCTGGTGGTGGTGCGGCCCGAGATCGCCGCGCGCCTGAAGCGCCCGGTGGTCAACATCCTCGGCGCGGGCGAAACCATCAAGGGTCAGCTCGGCGGCCACGTCGACCTGACCTGGTCCGGCGCAGCGATCTCCGGGCCGATCGCGTTCAAGGAAGCGGGCGTGAGCCCGGCCGACATCCAGTACGCATCGATCTACGACAGCTTCACCATCACCGTGCTGATGCAGCTGGAAGACCTCGGCTTCTGCAAGAAGGGTGAAGGCGGTCGCTTCGTGGCCGACGGCAACCTGATCTCGGGCGTCGGCACGCTGCCTTTCAATACCGACGGTGGCGGGCTGTGCAACAACCATCCGGCCAATCGCGGCGGCATCACGAAGGTGATCGAGGCCGTGCGCCAGTTGCGCGGCGAAGCACACCCGAAGGTCCAGGTGCCCGACTGCACCCTGGCTCTCGCCCAAGGCACCGGCGGCCTGCTCGGCTCGCGCCACGGCAGCGCCACCCTGATCATGGAAAGGCAATAAGCGATGACCACTCCCTACACCGAGCGCCCACTGGCACCCGTGACCGTCGACGCCGCCACCGAGCACTTCTGGACGCAGGCCAAGGAAGGCCTTCTTTGCACGCGGCGCTGCACCAGTTGCGGCGAGGTCCACTGGTATCCGCGCGCGCTCTGCCCCTTCTGCATGGGCGACACCGAGTGGTGCAGCCTCTCGGGACTGGGCACGATCTACAGCGTGAGCGTGACGCGACGCGCCGGGCCCATTGCCTACGCGATCGCCTACGTCGCGCTCGATGAAGGCATCACCCTGCTCACCAACATCGTCGACTGCGATTTCGATGACCTGAAGATCGGGCAACGCGTCGAGGTGACCTTCAAGCCGGCAGAGGGCGGCGCGATGGTCCCGATGTTCAAGCCGGCCTGAGCCCAGTGCAGATGGAGACGCTCGATTTCTCTGTGGAGAACGCGGTCGGCTGGATTCGCCTCACCCGGCCGGAGATCCACAACCCGCTGGACGTGCCGCTGCGCACCGACCTCATGACGGTGCTGGAGCAAGTGCGCAACGACCCTGCGGTGCGCGTACTCGTCCTCAACGGCGGCGCGGGCGCCTTCTGGGGTCTCCTCGTTTTCAGTGCAATAAGTGACGGTACGAAAAGCTAGCACTGGCGCGGAGGTGGTGTTGGTAGATCGTTGATTTCATTGACTTTCCTGTTCACTTTCAAATCTGCGATTCGTGGCGTCA
>Ga0067045_1032136_pt1 | contig 10789 bp, 7 predicted proteins | sample TerdegcTABiofilm_FD_59184 | JGI IMG/M metagenome (GOLD analysis project Ga0067045, IMG submission 59184) | Combined Assembly of (Gp0054472, Gp0054536) Wastewater bioreactor microbial communities from Singapore -Terephthalate degrading...
CCCAGCCGGTCGATGCGGTAGCGGATCTGGCGCAGGCTGATGCCCAGCCTGGCCGCCGTGGCCGTGCGGTTGAAGCCATTGTCCTGCAGGGCTCTGACCAGAATGCTGCGCTCCTGCTCGTCGAGCCAGCCTTGCAGATCCTCGGGCAGCGTGGCCGGACTGCCCGCGTGCTGAGGCGCCGGTGCGCCGGTCTCCGATGCCTGAGTGCCTGAGACCGGGGCTGGCATCGCTGCCGAAGCACCGGCGCCGGGGCCGGGGCCGGATTCGGGCAGGCGCAGCGGGCCTTCATCGCCCAGTGCAATGGCGCGGTGCAGCACGTTTTCCAGCTCGCGCACATTGCCGGGCAGCGGCAGCCCGGCGATCTGGAGGAGGCTGATCTCGTCCAGCTCCGGCGTGGGCAGGCCGGACTCGCGGGCCAGCTTTTGCAGCAAAGCCTGGCAGAGCTGGCCCAGGTCTTCGCGGCGCTCGCGCAGCGCGGGCAGCTCGATTTCGATGACGTTGAGCCGATAGAACAGATCCTGGCGGAAATTGCCGGACTGCACTTGCGCGCTCAGGTCGCGGTGGGTGGCGCTGAGGATGCGCACATCGACGGCTTCTTCCTGGGTGCTGCCCAGCGGGCGGATCTTGCGCTCCTGGATGGCGCGCAGCAGCTTGGCCTGCATGGCCAGGGGCAGGTCGCCGATCTCGTCGAGAAACAGGGTGCCGCCCTGAGCGGCCTGAAAGTAGCCTGGCCTGTCCTGCGTGGCTCCGGTATAGGAGCCCTTGCGGGCGCCGAAGAACTCGGCTTCGAGCAGGTTTTCCGGGATGGCGCCGCAGTTGACGGCGACCATGGGGCCTTCGGCCCGCTGGCTGCAGGCATGCAGGGCGCGTGCCACCAGCTCCTTGCCCGTGCCGGATTCACCGTGGATCAGCACGGGAGCCATGCCCTTGGCGACCTTGGCGATGCGCTGCTTGACGCGTTGCATGGCCTGAGAGTTGCCCACCAGCGCTTCCAGCGCGCCAGGCTGGGCTGCCGGCCCCGCTCCATGGGCCGGTGCGCTTTCGCCGGCCTGCTGGCTGCCGGGCTTGGGCACTGCGCCCATGCCTTGTACGGCAGAGGCCACGACCTGGCGGAACTGGCGCAGGTCCACGGGCTTGGTCAGATAGTCGAAGGCGCCGGCGCGCAAGGCTTCCACGGCATTCTCGGCCGAGCCGTAGGCCGTCATGACGATGCAGCGCTCGCTGCGCGACGGATCGCGCAGCTGCAGCAATAGCTCCATGCCGATCCCGTCGGGCAGGCGCATATCGGTAATCACGACATCGAAATGGCGCTCCTGCAACTGGGCCCTGCCTTCCTGGACCGAGCCTGCGGTTTCCACGCGGTAGCCTTCGCGCAGCAGCGTCAGCTCGTAGAGCGTGCGCAGATCGGGTTCATCGTCGACCACGAGAATGCTGGCTGCTGCGGAGGAGTGAGGCGAGGATGTCACTGGGCTTACACCATGATCGAGTCAAACAGGGTGTGGCTTGCGAGCGAGGCAGGGCCGCTGCGCAGAGTCACGATAAAGGCGTTGCCGTCCACATTGCCTTGCGGCGTGTGCAGGCTCAGGCGCTGATAGCTGATGGAGGCATCGTAGCGCTGGCAGAGCTCTCGGCAGATATAGAGTCCAAGGCCGCTGGAGCGGCTCTGGGAGGAGAAGAAGGGCTCGAACAGATGGCGCTCGACGCTGGAATCCAGCGGCGCCCCGTCACTCCAGACCATGAACCAGCAGATGTCGTCCTGCGGCGCGAGACCCTGGAGCTGGCCGTTCAGAGGCCCATGGCCGCTGATCAGCCGCAGGCCCGTCTCATCGCCGGCGTTGCTGCGGTGGCGCTGGGCATTGTCCAGCAGGTTGATCAGCACGCGGCGCAGATGCTCTTCATCGAACAGGATATGGCGAGCCGTTGCATTGAGCCGCAGCAATAGCTGGCGGGATGGCGTGGCCTGCATGCGCCATTCATGGCTGATCTGGGCCAGCAGATTGTCCAGCGGCAGCGACTGACCCTGATGGGTTTCCGAGTCCTGTTGCACGCGCGCCAGATTGAGGATCTCCTCGGCAATGCGGGCCAGCCGGTCGGCGTTCTGGCCCACGATGCGGCATAGCTGCTGGGGGCCCGGCTGGCTGCTCAGGTCCTCGGCCAGCAGTGCATTGGCCTGGGTGATGGCGGCCAGAGGATTGCGTATCTCATGCGCCACGGCGGCCGACATGCGGCCCATGGAGGCCAGCTTTTCAGTGCGCAGCTGCGCCTCCATCTCGCGCAGGTCGTGAAGAAACATGACGCACAGCGAGTGGCTGGCTTGCGCCTGCGGACCTTCGTCCAGATAGGGCGCCGAAACCTCGGTGATGCGTGTGCGCACATGGATGCCCGTGGCGCCGTGCCGCTCATGGGCCTGCAGATGGATCGTGGCGGACAGCGGGCGGGCATGGGCAAAGCTGGCCTGTGTTGCATGCGCCAGAGGCTCCCACCAGTTGTGGGCCTGCAGGGAAAAAGGCTGGGGGTGATCCATGGTCAGGCCCAGCAGCTGCAGCGCGGCGGGGTTGGCCTGCAGCACCTGCAGGCTGGAGTCGACCACCAGCACCCCGTCGGAGAAGTGGTTGATCACCAGGCTGTTGACCTGCTCCTGGGTCTGGGTGCGCAAGCGGTCGAACAAGGCCTGGGAGCGCTCGCGCCGGACACGCTTGGCCAGCTCGTGCGTGAGGTAGGCCACGCAGAAATAGCCGGCACAGGAAAAAGCCGCCTGGTAATAGGACTGGGCGCCATCGTTGAGGCCGCCATGGTATTGCCAGAAGGTGTAGGCCAGCGTCAGCAGCGTGATGCCGGCCGTGGCGCCAAAGGCCAGCATCAGCCCGCCCAGTGCCGAGGAGATCAGGACGGGAATGGCCAGCAGCGCCGTGTAGTTGAGCGAGCCGACCTGAAAGATCTGCAGCAGAAAGATCACCGCGATGTCGACACCGATCACAGGCAGCCATTGCAGGGCTGCGCGAGGTGCTGGCAAATGCCGTGCTGCAGCCAGACGCAGCACCACGGTGAGTGCCAGATAGGTGAAACAGATCAGCCAGGCCAGGGGCGAGCTGATGTTCTGCAGCTGCAGGTTCAGCGTCTGAAGCAGGATGAGGGCCAGCGCCAGCAGCACGCGGCCGCTGAGGAAGGCCTGCCACAGGCGCACAAACGGGGCGTTGAGGCTGGCGTCCGCGCGCCGGCTGATGGCCGCATCCAGCGGAATGGCGGTGTGCTGCCAGGGTGAGGTGGAGTTCACCATGGGATCAGTGGCTGCCGGGTTCTTGCTGGGCCAGGCGGCGATGTTCCGTGCTGCAGAAGCTCTGGCCCGAGGCATCGCTTACGGCATCTGCCTGCGGCAGGTGCAGGCCGCAGTGTGCGCAGGCCACCATGGTCTGAGCTTGCGGGAGAGTGGTGGCCGTCCGGGTGGGCTCTGCCGCTTCGGCGCGGCGCTTGCTGCGCCAGATGCCGACTGCCACCACCACGACCAGCAGGACCAGCAAATACTTCATGCCGCGCGCTCCAGCAGGACTTCAATCACAAAGCGCGAGCCGACATAGGCCAGCAGCAGAAAGATGGCGCCGATATAGAGAACGCGCACGGCGCTCTGGCCGCGCCAGCCAAATCGCTTGCGCCCGAACAGCAGCACGGCGAAAGCCAGCCAGGACAGCAGCGAGAAAACGGATTTGTGATTCCACATCCAGGCCTTGCCGTAGAGCTGCTCGCCAAACAGCCAGCCTGCGGCCAGCGTGGCGGTCAGCAGCACAAAGCCGGCACCGACAAAGCGGAAGGTCAGCCGCTCCAGGGTCAGCAGAGGCAGTCCGCTGTCATGGTCGCCGCCCTGGCGCATCTGCCGCTCGGCATGGCTCATCAGCGCCCCGTGCACGACGGCTGCGGCAAACAGGCCGTAGGAAGCAATGCCCAGGGCCAGATGCAGCGGCAGCCAGGCCGAGGCGTTGACATGCAGCGGAGTGCCGGGAAACACCACGGCCAGCAGCACGGCCACACTTCCCAGTATGGACAGCGGCCAGCGTGAGCGCAGCTGCGGGTACAACTGCTGCTCGACCACATAGACGGTCAGCACCAGCCAGGCGGTGATCGAGAGTGCGGGTGCGAAGCCGAAGCGCGGCTGCTCGCCCAGCAGGCCCCAGCCCAGCAGCAGGGCATGCAGGGCCCAGGCCAGGCGCAGGCAGCGGCGGGCGCCGGTTTCTTGCAGATGCCGGCTGGCAAGTGCAGGGATGGCATAGGCAATGGCTGCTGCCAGGGCCAGAATCCAGCCAATGGGGCCAGCTGCAGTGAGCGGTTGGGAAAGCATGCTTTCTATGATAGTGCCGCGGGCCTGCACTCATGCTTTGCAGGATGCTGCCATGCGTCAAATTTGCGCATAAAGCGCAGCCGAAGCCGCTTGCGACCTGGGTTTGAGCGCCTGCACAGCCGCCGAGCAGACGTCGAGCCCCATTTCCAAGGGCTTTCGCCTGGCGGCCGGCAGCCGGGCTGGCGCAATCTCCCGCGATGCCCAAGGTCTTGCAGAGTGCTCCGGGTCGCTCTCTTGCGGGCCCGGCCCGCCTCTGGCGAGGGGCTGCACGGGCTTTGCGCGCCCGGGGCAGGTCACGGCAAGCCTGCAGGGCATCGTTCGCGAAGGGCAGCGGGTAAAATGCGGGTTCATGCCGCTTCGTTCCGCCCGTCCGGGTCCCGCCAGGTTCGGCCTGCAAGCTGCCCGGAGACCCGTGCCGCGCTCGCGCACGACTCCCCATCCATAACTTTCGAATGCTTTTTGCTTATGGCCTCCGCACTCACCGATAAACTCTCGCGCCTTGTCAAGGAGATGCGCGGCCAGGCCCGCATCACCGAATCCAACGTCCAGGACATGCTGCGCGAAGTGCGCATGGCCTTGCTGGAGGCCGACGTGGCCCTGCCCGTGGTGCGCGACTTCATCGCCCGCGTCAAGGAAAAGGCGCTGGGCCAGGAAGTCATCAGCTCGCTGCAGCCCGGCCAGGTGCTGGTGTCCATCGTCAACAAGGAGTTGGCGGCGACCATGGGCGAAGGCGTGGCCGACATCAACCTCAATGCCCAGCCGCCCGCCGTCATTCTGATGGCCGGCCTGCAGGGCGCGGGCAAGACCACCACCACGGCCAAGCTGGCCAAGCATCTGATCGAGAAGCGCAAGAAAAAGGTGCTCACGGTCTCGGGTGACGTGTATCGCCCTGCGGCCATCGAGCAGCTCAAGACCGTCACGGCCCAGGCCGGCGCCGAGTGGTTTCCTTCCACGCCCGATCAGAAGCCCCACGATATCGCCGTGGCTGCGATCGACTACGCCAAAAAGCATTTCTTCGATGTGCTGCTGGTGGATACGGCCGGCCGTCTGGCCATCGATGAGTTGCTGATGGCCGAAATCAAGGATTTGCACGCCACGCTCAAGCCCGTCGAAACCCTGTTCGTAGTCGATGCCATGCAGGGCCAGGATGCGGTCAACACCGCCAAGGCCTTCAAGGAAGCGCTGCCGCTGACCGGTATCGTGCTGACCAAGCTCGACGGCGATTCGCGCGGCGGTGCGGCGCTGTCGGTGCGCCAGATCACGGGCGCGCCCATCAAGTTCGCCGGTGTCTCGGAAAAGATCGACGGCCTGGAAGTCTTTGACGCCGACCGCCACGCACAGCGTGTGCTGGGCATGGGCGACATCGTGGCCCTGGTCGAGCAGGTCACCAAGGGCGTGGACATGGAAGCCGCGCAGAAGATGGCCGAGAAGCTCAAGAGTGGCGACGGCTTCGACCTCAACGACTTTCTGGCCCAGCTGCAGCAGATGAAGCAGATGGGCGGTCTCTCGACCCTGATGGACAAGCTGCCCGCCGAGCTGGCCGGCAAGGCCGGTCAGGTCGATATGGACAAGGCCGAGCGCGAGATCAAGCGCAAGGAAGGCATCATCTGCTCCATGACGCTCAAGGAGCGCAAAAAGCCTGAAATCATCAAGGCCACGCGCAAGAAGCGCATTGCCGACGGTGCCGGCGTCCAGGTGCAGGAAGTCAACCGCCTGCTCAAGGAGTTCGAGCAGATGCAGACCATGATGAAGAAGTTCAAGGGCGGCGGCCTGATGAAGATGATGAAGAAGATGGGCGGCATGAAGGGTATGAAGGGAATGATGGGCGGCGGCATGCCCAAGCTGCCGTTCTGATATTTGATCCCCCCTGAGCCGCTGCGCGGCTTCCCCTGGCCGGGCGCCCCCAAGGGGGACGACAGCCTCGCTGCGAGGCGGCTCTTGCTGGCTGTCCCTTTGCTGGGGCGTGTCAGTTTCTAAGGGTATTTAAAAAAGTGAGCTGCTTGCGCTTGTTGTTTATGGGTTTGGATGAGAAATGCATCTGAATCAAAGGCATGACAAGCGAGAGCAGCTCACTTTTTTGTAAAGAAGCGCGCCAATCCGGGGCAATTGCTGGATGTGCAGGCGGCTTTCTGAGAACATGCCTTTCCATGAAGCTACAAGACAGGACTTTCGGGGAGGCGGGTCAGCGGCAACCTCTGCCTCAATGTCTGGAGCGCCGCAGCGCGCTGCTGCTGGCGGGCTCGCTGCTTGCGCTGCTGGCAGGGTGCTCCACCACCAAAGACAAGCCCCGGCCTGCTGCGCAAGGTGGCTCATCGGTGCGCCCGCTCAATGCGCTGAGCCTGGATGCCGAGCTGCGCGAGTCCCTGCTGGCGCGCACCATGCTGGTGGTCAACACGCCCTACACCTACGGCGGCAATTCCCCTGAGGGCGGTTTTGACTGCAGCGGACTGATCCAGTGGGCCGTTGGCGGCATCACGGAAACCCGTCTGCCCCGCACCACATCGCAATGGGCACAGGCCAGCAATCCGGTGGACGGGCGCGATCTGATGCGTGGCGACTTCGTGTTCTTCAACACCCTGGGCGGGCGCTATTCCCATATGGGCATTTTTGTCGGCAACGGACAGTTTGTGCATGCGCCGTCCAGCGGCGGGACGGTGCAGCGGGTGCGCATGGACAATGTGTACTTCGCCAAGCGATTCACCGAAGCGCGCAGCATCTTTGCCTGAGCGGCGTGCGGCGGATGCGAAAAGGGACTGCCTGGCAGTCCCTTTTTTACCTGCGTTGTCAGCCTATGCCGCGGGCGCTGCAGCCCCATCGCCGCTCAGGGGCAGATCCCAGCGCATCGCATGCCAGGGGTGCTGCTCCTGCGTCACCCATTGGGCCACCTCTTCGCTTGTGAAGGCCTTGCCCAGCACATCGCTGCGCCCCTGCGCCAGCCATTGGGTGCGGCCCTGGGCATAGGCCTGGCCGAAGGCCAGCCAGCTGTCGAAGCATTGCTGGGCGCGCTGGGCATTGAGCTGCAGGATGTCCCAGTGCAGGGCTTCGTCCACCCAGTCCAGCAGCCTGGCGCTGCGCACAAAAAAGGTCACGCGCGCGCAGGCAAACGCCATGGCTGCGCGCGCATCGTCGCTGCGCTGCAGGCGCTGCAGATCCAGCATGAACCAGCGCTGGCGCATGGCATCGGGCAGCTGCTGGCGCACCTGTTCGTCGCTGAGGTCGGTGCGCAGGCCCAGGTGGTGCAGGATCATGGGGCGCAGCTGTTTGGCCAGCGCATCGTCGGCGCCATGCAGATCGCTGGCAAAGCCGCCCTGCATGGCGTGGTAGGCCATGGGGTGGGCCAGGGCCAGGGCCCAGTTGCGTTCCTGGCTGCCGGCCTGGTAGCTGATGAGGTCGCCGCGCTGCTTGGCCTCCTTGAGGCGCTTGAAGCCGCCGCGCAGCACCCAGAAAATCAGGGCCACGACAAGCAGGAGAATCGTCCATGCGTTCATGAGCGCACTCCTGCGCGGCCGGGGCGCTTTCTGGCCATCAGCAAGGTCTGCTGCAGCGCGGCGGATTTGGGCATGCGCTCGATGACTTCGCTGTCCAGCGAGTCCTTGCGTGCAGCCACCATCCACTGCATCAGCGGCGACTGCAGATTGAGCTGCGGCAGCAGTGCGGGGTGCTGCTGCATCAGCCACAGCTGCTCGGCGTCGGTCTGCAGCTCCTGCACCGAGCACCAGGGCGCCAGCCCCGGATGGGACTTCAGCACCTCGGGCGGGCGGCGCACAATGCCCATGGACAGCGCGTCCTCGGGCACCTCGTCATTGAGCGGCAGATGGTTGAGCAAGGTCACCACATCGGGCATATAGCGCGCGATCGGCGGCCGGTTCTGCTTGCCCTTGATCTGCTCGATCTGCAGCTTGCCGTCCTTTTGCACATAGGCGTTGACGGTGATGCGCGGCTGGGCCGTGCCCGTGCGGTAGCTGAACAGCCGCATGCGCCCCGATTCCAGGCCCTCGGCGTAATGCTCGCCATAGCCGCCGCTGAAGGACTTGCGGTTGGCGAACTGGCCCACGCAGTGGCCCATCATCTGGCTCTCATAGGCCATTTCCTGGCGCACCTGCGCACTTGTGGCGTCGAACTCCACGAACGTGCCGTGCTGGCCGCGCAGCAGCCCGTGCACGGCGCCCGAGCTGTGCTCGACACGGCCGCTGCTCTGCTTTTTCTCGAAGGCCAGATGCTCCAGCGTCCAGCGCGCCAGCGCCTGAGGGCAGTTCACGCGCTGCAGCTTGCCTTCGAGCGAAGTGCCCTTGCGGGTGGAGAGAAACTCCACCAGTCGCGTCTCCAGCGCCAGCAGGGCTGCGCTGTCGGGCTGCACCCACCAGAGCTCGGGCAGCTCGAAGCCGGCCTGTCTGCGCTCCAGGCGCTCCAGCGCCCAGGCTGGCGGCTGCTGGCGGCCCGTCAGCTCCTGCAACTGCTGGATATCGCCAATGCGCAGCACGGCCGGCTCGTCGGCCTGCAGATTGCCCACCACATGGCGGTAGAAGTGATTGCCCAGCCAGGCCGCGACCTCGGCCGCGTCGCCGCGCTCGGCGCTGCGTTCCTTGATGCGCTGCTTGATGGCCGGCGCGTTGACCACATCGCGCGCCTTGTAGGCGCTGGCGGCAGCGGTTTTCTCTATGACCTGATTCACCAGAATTTCCACCATGGCTTGCGACCCGCTGCTGCAGCTCCGGCCTGGGCATCGCGCTCGGCCAGCTTGCGCTCGGCACGCTCGATGCCGGACTGCGACATGCGCCGCTCGTCTTCGTCGTCGTCCTGGTCCAGATAGCTGTTGGCCTGCTTGTGCAGCGCCACGGACTCTTCCAGAAGCTCGGGATAGGCTTCCAGCGCACAGGCCAGGCGGCGCAGCGGATAGCAGTCCTGCAGCGCAACGATCTCCTGCTGATGCGTGCGCAGACGCGGCAGCACCAGCTCGGGGCGCGTGCTCGAGAAAAAGTCCAGCATGGACATCAGGGACGCCAGGTAGTTACGGCGCACGTCGCGCTGCTCGTCCTCGTCGAGGTCGTGGAACCACTGGTCCAGACGCTCCATCCAGATGCTGATCTCGTCGTCGCGGTCGAGCTTGTAGAGCGACAGTGCGACGGTGGAGAAATAGCGCGTGGGCTCATGACGGCTGTAGCCATGCTCCTGGGCGAAATGCCAGAGGCGCTCGGCCTCGACCACGGTCTGCGCGTCGTCGTCTTTGCCCACGGCACACCACAGCAGGCCGTTGTGGTGCTCGGCAAACGGGCTGCTGCCCAGCCCCTTGTGGTGCAGCTCGGCGGCCTCGTCGTAGCGGTCCATGAAGCGGTACTTGATGGCCAGGTTGTTGCACAGCATGGAGTAGACATGCAGGTCGGCGTCCTTGAAGCGGCCCTGGCCGCTGGTCCAGAAGTGCTCGAAGCGGGCCAGGCCCTGCTCGTAGTAGCGCACCACCAGAGGCTCGCGCACCTCCTGTGCCGGCACCTTCTTCTTGCCGCCCATCAGCGGCGCCAGATCGTCGGCATCGTCCAGGACCACGCCGGCGGCATAGCACCAGTGCGCGCCATGGGCGTCGGGGAAGGGCCTGGCCAGCGCTTCTTCCAGCGGCAGTGCGGCAAAGCGCGCCGCCCAGAGCGTGGGCAGCTTGTCGCTGTCGGCCATCTCGGGATGCTGGCCCACGCCGATTTCCAGCAGCGGCAGGGCCTGTTCCATCTGGCGCTTGCGTGCCAGACGCAGGCCGTCGAGCAAGGTCAGCACCGGATGGGCTGGCTGGGCCGCACGCACCATGTTCAGATAGAAATCCGCCGGGTGCAGCGGCATCTCCTCCTGCGCGAGCAGCTGGCGCATGTCCTCGTCGGCCTGGGCGATGGCCAGAACCAGGGCCCAGGTGATGGCGTTGGCCGGGTCGTTGCTGAACTGCTTCTTGGCCAGCTCGAAGGCGGCGACGGCCGAGACGGGACGCGCGTGAAGCACGCTCTCCAGCGCCAGATCGGCGGCTTGCTTCAAGCGGCCGGTCTGCTCCAGCCAGCCCAGCCAGGAGGCGGTGAAGGGATCGCCCGAATCATCCGTCAGGCCGAAGTGTCCCTGAGGGGCCAGCTGCAGGGCCGCTTCCAGCTGACCGGCCTGCGCGCAGGCCTGGGCCTGCAGTCGCAGGATCTTGACCTGGCGATGTGCCTTGACGGCCTGCGAAGGCGGGGGATTTTCCAGGACGCCGAGCTGCTGCTCGCAGGCCATGAGCAAGGCCGGCAGGCTTTGCGGAGCCAGCGGCAGCACATGATCGGCCAGCGTCATCCAGCGATCAAAGTCCACCTGCTGGTCGGGGGCGGCATCGCGCAGCAGGTTGATGGCGTTCTGCACCAGGCTGGCAGCCTCGCTGACGTGGCCGCCTTTGTGGGCCATTTCCGCCTTGCGAACGCAGACGATGGCATCGAGGTAGGCCGCATCTTCGGCCAGATC
>Ga0067045_1004646_pt1 | contig 10788 bp, 7 predicted proteins | sample TerdegcTABiofilm_FD_59184 | JGI IMG/M metagenome (GOLD analysis project Ga0067045, IMG submission 59184) | Combined Assembly of (Gp0054472, Gp0054536) Wastewater bioreactor microbial communities from Singapore -Terephthalate degrading...
ATTGGTTCTTGTGCTTTGACCTGTACGGATTTCGCCCCATGACTGCTGCCCACGCCCTGCCCTGTATCGCCATTGCCGGCCCCACTGCCTCGGGCAAGACTGCGGCAGCGCTGGCACTGACCGAGCGGCTGGCGCAACGCGGTCAGAAGGCCGAGATCATCAGCGTGGATTCGGCCCTGGTCTACAAAGGCATGGAGATCGGCACGGCCAAGCCCACGAGGGACGAGTTGGCTGCAGTACCCCATCACCTCATCGACATCATCGATCCGTTGCAGGCCTACAGCGCGGCCGAGTTCGTGCGCGACACGCAGAAGCTGGTCGATGAAATCCGCGCCCGCCAGGCCATACCTCTGCTGGTGGGCGGCACCATGCTGTATTTCAAGGCGCTGATGGACGGGCTCGACGATATGCCCGCAGCCAACCCCGACGTGCGCGCCATGCTGGACGCGCAGGCCGCCGAGCTGGGCTGGCCCGCCATGCATGCAAGACTGGCCCAGGTGGACTCCGTCACGGCAGCACGCCTGGCCCCCGGCGACAGCCAGCGCATCCAGCGCGCACTCGAGGTCTGGCATGTCTCGGGCCAACCGCTTTCAAGCTTTCACACGACCAGGAAAAAGACGGGCCCCGCCGAACAAATGGGACTTGCAACGCTTTTCTCTCTGGAGCCTGCAGAGCGAGCCTGGCTGCACCAGCGCATTGCGCTGCGCTTTGATCTGATGCTGGAGCAAGGCTTCCTCGACGAGGTGCGCAGCCTACGCGCGCGCGGCGATCTGCATCTGGACCTGCCCTCGATGCGCTGCGTGGGCTATCGCCAGGCCTGGGAAGTGCTGGACGCGCTGGAGGCCGATCCCGGCAAACCGCTGGACATGGCAGGCCTGCGCGAGCGCGGCATCGCCTCCACACGCCAGCTGGCCAAGCGCCAGATCACCTGGTTGCGCTCCATGCCCCAGCGCCATGCCATTGCCTGCGATGCGCCCAGCGCCCAGCAGCAATTGCTGGATGCTGCCTTGGCAGCCATTGAGGCAGCACAGCAGGCCGCAGGCTAAGGACCTTCCGCAGCAGCGTCCATCGTTAAGATCGCTGCATGACTGCCACCGACTCATCCCACGCCCATCCGCTGTTGCAGGTCAGCGACCTTGCCAAACGCTATGGCGAGGGCGAGGCCCAGACCACGGTCTTCGCGCAGGTGAGCTGCGAGATCGCCGCCGGCGAATTTGTCGCCATCGTCGGTAACTCCGGCGTGGGCAAGTCCACCTTTCTCAACTGCCTGGCCGGGCTGGACAGCTGGCAGCAAGGCCGGGTTCTGCACAGCGGCACGGATCTGTCCACGCTCGATGAAGCCCGGCGCGCCATCTGGCGGCGCGCGCATCTGGGCTTTGTGTTCCAGGCCTTTCATGTCCTGCCCCATCTCGATGTGGGGCAGAACATTGCCCTGCCGCTGATGCTGCTGGGCCGCATGGACGACCAGGGTCAACAGCGCGTGCAGCAGGTGCTGCAAGCCGTGGGACTCGCGGGTCTGGGCCAGCGCCTGCCCCAGCAGCTCAGCGGCGGCCAGCTGCAGCGCGTAGCCATTGCGCGTGCCCTGGTTCATTCACCGCCTCTGCTGCTGGCCGATGAGCCTACGGGCAATCTCGACCCGTCCACTGCTCAGCAGATCATGGATTTGCTGCTGCAGCAAACCCGCGACAACGGCACGGCGCTGGTGCTGGTCACCCATTCCGCAGAAGCGGCCAGGCGCGCCGATCGCGTGCTGCGGCTGACGGCAGGCGGCATGGAGGCCGAACTATCCGCCTCCCAGCAAACCTCCCTGGGCCTGTGACTTCACGCTCCCCGCTTCTTCTGCTGCTGACCAGCTTCTCCTGGCAGGAGTTGCGCCAGCACCCCTGGCGTACGGCCACGGCGCTGATTGCCATCATGCTGGGCGTGGCGTTGGGCTTTGCCGTCCATGTGATCAACCAGTCCGCACTGGACGAATTCTCCAGGGCGGTGCGCAGCGTCAACGGCCAGCCTGATCTGCAGCTGCACGCCATGCAAGGCGGCCTGCCGCTGGCGCTTTACCCCCAGGTGGCTCAGACCCCGGGCGTCGCCAGCGCCGTGCCCTGGGTCGAAACCACGGTGCTGCTGCCCGGCAGCAGCGCAGACCCGCAGACGCGCAGCACGCAAGGGGCAGCTCAGGGCGTGAGCTTGCGCGTGCTCGGCAGCGATGCCCTCAAGCTCGCCCCTGTCGCCCCGGCACTGATGCCGCGTTTGTTTGAAGACGGCGACCGTCTCGATCTGTTTGCTCCCGACGCCGTGTTTCTCAATGCCGCTGCCTTGCAGGCCCTGCGGCTGAGTCCTGAGCAGGCCGTCAACGCCCCCATACGATGGCTGCTCAACGGCCAGGCCCAGCAGTTGCGCATTGCGGGCACGGTCGCCGCCAGCGGCGTACCGGTCGCAGTCATGGACATTGCCGCACTACAGCAGAAGCTCGGCCTGTTTGACCGCATCGACCGGCTGGACCTATTGCTGACCGACAGCGCCAGCCGCAGCCAGGTAGGCGCCGCCCTGCACGCATTGGCGGCCTGGCAAGACCAGATACTGATCCAGCAGCCCAGCGACGATCAGCAGCGCGTGGGCGAGATGTCGCGCGCCTACCGCGTCAACCTCACGGTGCTGGCGCTGGTGGCCTTGTTCACGGGAGCGTTCCTGGTGTTCTCGGTACTGGCGCTCAGCGTGGCTCAGCGCGCGCCGCAGTTCGCGCTGCTGGCCGTACTCGGAGCCACGCCGCGCCAGCGCATGGCACTGGTGCTGCTGGAAGCGCTGGCGCTGGGGACTCTGGGAAGCCTGGCCGGTATTGCGTTGGGTACGGCGCTGGCCTGGCTGGCGCTGCAGGTGCTGGGCGGCGATCTGGGCGGCGGATTCTTCGCCGGCGTGCAGCCCGCCCTGCACTGGAGTCCTGCGGCAGCGCTGATCTTCGGTCTGCTGGGCCTTGCAGCCACGCTGGCCGGCGCCTGGTGGCCCGCACGTGCCGCCATGGATCTGCCACCTGCGGCCACGCTCAAGGGGCTGGGCAGCACGCACGAGAGCGCTCCGCGTCTGTGGCCCGCTGTCACACTGCTCGCAGCCAGCCTGGTGCTGGCCTTTATGCCGCCGGTCGCAGGTGTCCCGCTGGCCGCCTATATGGCCGTGGGCCTGCTGTTGCTGGGCGGCATGTCGGCCCTGCCCTGGCTGCTGGGTGCGGTACTGGCACTGGTACCCAACGCCTTTTCGCGCCAGCCGCTGGCCATGCTGGCGCTGGAGCGCGCGCGGCGCATGCGCCACGCCACTACCGTGGCCGTGGGCGGCGTGGTGGCCAGCCTGAGCCTGGCGGTGGCGCTGACGGTGATGGTCACCAGCTTTCGAGGCAGCATGATGGAGTGGCTGGATGCCGTGTTGCCCGCGCCCCTGTATGTACGCGCCGCAGGCGGCTCCAGCCGTGTCGATGCTGCCCTGCTGCCCGCCGACGCGGCGCGGCGCCTGGAACGGTTGCCCGGCATAGCGCGTGCCCAGGCCATGCGCAGCAGCCAGTTGGTACTCAGCCCCGAGCGCCCGGCCCTGAGCCTGCTGATTCGCCCGCTTCAAGGTGAGCAGGCCATGCAGCTTCCCTGGGTGCAGGGGCCGCTCCATCAGGCCCGCCCGGGCATAGCCGTGCACATCAGCGAAGCCGTTGCCCAGCTCTATGGCCTGAAGCCCGGTGACAACTGGCCGCTGCTCTCCAAGGCTTTCAACCTTCAAACTCAGGACCATCAAGCGCCAGCAGCTTCCTTTTACATAGCATCCGTGTGGCGCGACTATGTGCGTCAGTTCGGTGCTGTCGCCCTGGACTGGCAGGACTATCTGGCGCTGGTGGGCAAAGCTGGCAATGCGGCGCAGATCAGCGAAATTGCCATCTGGCCGGAGACCCCGGGCCCCGATCTGCAAGCGGCGATAGAGCAGGCCCTCGGCACGCCGGGGCAGTCCCCCCCGGCGCTGGAGTTTGTCAGCAGCCAGGCGCTGCGCGAGCGCTCCCTGCGCATTTTCGATCGCAGCTTTGCCGTCACCTACTGGCTGCAGGCCGTGGCCATAGGCATAGGCCTGTTCGGCATTGCCGCCAGCTTCAGCGCACAGGTGCTGGCCAGACGCAAGGAATTCGGGCTGCTGGCCCATCTGGGCCTGACGCGCCGCAATGTGCTGAGCGTGGTCGCCGCCGAGGGACTGGCCTGGACCATGCTGGGCACCATCGCCGGCACGCTGCTGGGCCTGGGCGTGGCAGTGATCCTGGTGCATGTGGTCAATCCGCAGAGCTTTCACTGGACCATGGAGTTGCGCCTGCCCCTGCTGCGCCTGCTGGCGCTGGGCGCTGCCGTGGTACTGGCCGGCGTCATCACCGCGTGGCTGGCCGGGCGCCGCGCCGCCAGTGCCGACGCCGTGCTGGCCGTCAAGGAGGACTGGTAGCTATACCTGCACCCCTGTCAGCGTTTTTCACAGGATTGCGCCATTGCGCAGCGCACAATGAAACCTTCACCGCTGTGAGGAGTTCGTATGCAAATCCAGCCCTATCTCTTTTTCGATGGCCGCTGCGAAGAGGCTCTGGATTTCTACCAGGCCGCTCTGGGCGCCGAGGTCACCATGCTGATGCGCTACAAGGATGCTCCGCCGCAGCCCGAGCCATCGACACAGCAAGGCTGTGGCCCGGGCCAGATGGATCCCGAAAAAATCATGCACGCCAATGTCCAGATTGGCGAGACGCAGATCATGGCATCTGACGGCATGAACGGCGGCAAGCCCGACTTCAAGGGATTTTCTCTGTCCATCACCGCGCCCAGCGAGAATGAGGCCGACCGCATCTTTGCCGCCATCGGCCAGGGCGGCAAGGTACAGATGGCGCTGGACACCACGTTTTTTGCGCGTCGTTTTGGCGTGGTGACCGACCGCTTCGGGGTCAGCTGGATGGTGATCGTTCCCCTGGTCGATATAGGCTGAGGCGGCGCAAAGCAGCACCTCGGGATCAGGGCATTGTGCTGATCGGCTGGGCGACAATGGACGATGCCTTATCAGCCCACGCCCTCCCAGCCTCAACAACCGACACTGCTGGCCCTGTCACGCAGGCAGTCTCTGCAGACGCTGGCTGCGGCCGGTCTGGGCTGGGCGGCTCTGGGCCTGCCTCTGCCAGGCATGGCTTTGCCACTCAAGACCCTGCAGTTTCCGCGCGACTTCGGCAGCCACCCGGATCTCCAGACCGAGTGGTGGTACATCACCGGCCGACTGCAGGCCGGCGGCAAGCCCTGGGGCTTTCAGCTGACCTTCTTTCGCTCTCGCATCGAAGCTGCCCAAAGCCTGCAATCGACACTCGCAGCCAAGCAACTGATCTTTGCCCATGCGGCCTTGTGCGATGTCGAGGGCCAAAAGCTGCGCCACGACCAGCGCATGGCGCGCGCGGGACTGGGCCTGGCCGGAGCCAGCGAAAACGATACCGATGTGCATATCAACGACTGGTATCTCCGGCGTCAACCCGTACCAGGACGAAGCGCCAGCGAAGCCAGCCGCTACAGAGCTTTGCTGAGCAGTCAGGACTTCATACTGGATCTTGAATTTGACAGCACGCAGCCATTGCTGCTGCAGGGCCTGAACGGTCTGTCACGCAAAGGCCCACGTGAGGAACAGGCCAGCTATTACTACAGCCAGCCCCAGCTCAAGGTCGGCGGCTCCATCACCGTGGCCGGCCAGTCGCTGCCTGTGCAAGCCAGCGCACACAACCACGCCTGGCTCGACCATGAATGCAGCGCTGCCATCATGGACCCAGAGGCCCAAGGCTGGGACTGGATAGGCATGAATCTCGATGACGGCAGCGCACTCACTGCCTTTCATCTGCGCCGACGCAATGGATCGGCACTCTGGGCAGGCGGCTCATTTCGCGCACCGAACCAGAGCGCGCAAATCTTTGGCGCCGATCAGGTACGGTTCGAGCCGCTGCGCCACTGGAGCAGCCCGCACAGCAAGGCCAGCTACCCCGTGGCCTGGAGCGTGCGGACACCGGCGGGCCGTTTCGAAGTTCAGGCCCTGGTGGACGACCAGGAACTGGACAGCCGCGCCAGCACCGGCGCCATTTACTGGGAAGGTCTGTGCGAGCTGCGCCGCATAGGCGCCGATGGAACAAGCCGTCGCGCGGGCCAGGGCTACCTGGAGATGACAGGCTATGCGAACGCGCTACGGCTTTAGGACCTGGGACTTGCACACCAGAGCACCGAGCTGATCGAGCAACAGCTGCAGATGGCGCTCGCGCAAGTTCTCGCCCAGCAGATCGACCTGCAGCAGGCTCTGCCAGGTCGCGGCATGATCCACGCGGAAGCCGGACAGGGCCGAAATCAGATAGTGGACATCGACAGCGGTCGGCTGCTCCCTGAACAGGCCCTGCGCCACGCCGCGCTGCAGGATGCGCTCGATCGGCTCCAGCGCCGCCTTGCGCAACAGCTCGGTCTTGGAGATCTGACCCAGCATCTCTCCGCTCTGGAAATTCTCCTGCAGCACCAGACGCGTGAACTCCCGGTTCTGCTCGTGATACTCGAAGCTCTTGCGCGCCAGAGCATGCAGCGCCTGCAAGGGCTCCAGCGCATCGAGATTGAGCAGTTCCTCGGACTCGCGGATATCCGAATAGCTCTGCTCTATGACCGCGAGATACACATCCTTCTTGTTACCGAAGTAGTAGTACAGCATGCGCTTGGCGCAGCCCGCTCTGGCGGCAATGCGCTCCAGCCGAGCCCCGTCATAGCCGTAGTTGGCAAACTCGGTCTTGCCCGCGTCCAGCAGGGCCTGGCGCATGTCGGCCGAGGCCTCGTCTGCCGAAGGCTGCTGGCTCAGTGAATTTTCAGGACCTTGCTGCTCGCTCACGACCACATCTCCATTGACTCAAGCGCGCCAGCGTACATGAAAAAAGCCCCCCCACGCTTCCCACTGCGTGTGGTCGCAGCCCCTCCGAGAGGGGCGCTTTTCATCTTGGGGCGGCCCGGCGATGAAAAAAGCCATGGCTCTGGCGAGCCATGGCTGGTCGGATCAATGCCTGCGGCGCTTATTTGCCGCTATCCGGCAGCGCGTAGGCAATCACATAGTCACCGCGGTCGGGCGACTGGCGGGCACCGCCGGCCGAGATCACCACGTATTGCTTGCCGGTTCTGGGCGACTTGTAGGTCATGGGGCCGCCCTGGCTGCCCACAGGCAGACGGCTCTTCCAGATTTCCCGGCCAGTGGCGCTATCCCAGGCGCGCAGATAGTAATCCTGCGTGCCGGCAAAGAACACCAGGCCGCCTTGCGTCGCCAGCGTACCACCCAGCGTGGGCAAGCCCACCGGCATGGGCATGCGCATCTTGATGCCCATGGGACCCTGATCCTGCACCGTGCCCACAGGCACCTGCCAGACCACTTGCTGAGTCTTCATGTCGATGGCTGTCAGCGTGCCGAACGGGGGTTTCTGGCAAGGGATACCCAGCGGCGACATGAAGCGGTCCTTGATCACCGCATAGGGAGTGCCGCCCAGCGGCACCTGGCCCATGCCGGTGTTCGGCGCCTCGCCGCCGTCGGACAGCTTGTCCTTTTTCTGCTGGGGCATCATCTGCACCCACAGGCCCAGACGCATGTCGTTCACAAAGATCAGGTTGTTGCCGGGGTCCGCCGACAGACCGCCCCAGTTCATGCCGCCCAGCGAGCCCGGAAAGCTCAGCGACACATCGGTGCCTGGCGCGGTGAACAGGCCTTCATAGCGCATGGACCTGAACTTGATGCGGCAGATCAGTTGGTCCACCGGCGTCGCGCCCCACATATCGGCTTCGGTCAGGGTCTTGGTGCCGATCTGCGGCATGCCCACGGAAAGAGGCTGGGTCGGAGCATATTTTTCGTCGGGAATATGACCGGGCTTGACGGCAATGTCTTCCACCTTGGTCAGCGGCTGGCCGCTGTGGCGGTCCAGCACAAAGATCTGACCGGCCTTGGTGCCGACCACCAGCGCGGGGGTGCTTGTGCCGTCCTGCCGAGGGAAGTCGATCAGCGTTGGCGCCATGGGAATGTCGAAGTCCCACAGATCGTTGTGCACGGTCTGGTACACCCATTTTTCCTTGCCCGTGGCGGCATCCAGCGCGAGGATGGAGGCGCCGTACTTCAGGTCCGCCGCAGAACGCGTGGCGCCATACAGGTCCACCGAAGGCGATCCCATGGGCAGGTAGACGGTGTTGGAGCCGGGGTCGTAGGTCGTGCCTGCCCAGACATTGGCCGAGGAGCGGGTGTAGGTCTGGCCGGGCTTGAGCACTTCATTGGGCGTGGCCGATCCGGAGTCGAACGCCCAGCGCTGCGCACCGCTCACCACATCGAAGCCACGGATCACGCCACCAGGCATGTCCACCTGCACGTTGTCGGCCACGCGACCACCAACCACCACCGTGGTGCCGGCCACCGTGGGGGCCGATGTCAGGGTGTAGAACGCGGGATTGGAAACAGTGCCGACGCCCTGCTTGAGGTCGACCACGCCATGATCGCCGAACTCGTCACAGAGCTCGCCGTTGTCTGCATTGATGGCAAACAGGCGTGCGTCGATGGTGTTCATGAGAATGCGGCGCTTGCAGGCTGCACCGGCCGGCAGGCTCACCGCCTGCACGGGAGTCGATCCCGGCACGCTGGGCTGGGCCAGCGCGGCATCCACATCAAAGTAGGCCAGGCCACGGCAGCGCTCCCACACACCGCCCACATGGGAGTTGGTGTCATGACGCCACAGCTGCTTGCCGGTATCGGCGTCAAGCGCGATCACATTGTTGCTGGGCGTGCAGACAAACACCTTGTCGCCCACCTGCAGCGGCGTGGTCTGGTCCTCGGCACCGGCACCCGTGGATTGGGGCACATCGCCGGTGTGGAAAGTCCAGGCCACCTGCAACCGGTTCACGTTGTCCGCGTTGATCTGATCCAGTGCGGCAAAGCGGTCATTGTTGCTGCTGTTGCCGTAATGGCTCCAGTCCTTTTGCTCACCGGCTGCATCCACGGGCCTGCGGGTCACGGCAGACTGGGTCTGTACCTCGGGGTGGATCTGGAACATGGACACAAAGGCCGCCATGCCAGCCAGAAGCAGGACCGCTGCGCCTGCAAACGGTGCCTTGCTGGCCGAGGCCTTGCCCGACCCGCCTGCCTTGCGCAGCAAGGGCATGCTGGCCAGCACCGCCACCGCAGCAAAAGTCAGGGCCAGCAGACGCGAAATCAGGCTCCAGTAATCCAGGCCCACTTCGGCCAGCGCCCACAGCACGGTGGCGGCAAAAGTGGCCAGATAGAACCATGCTCCGCTCACCCGGCGGCGAATCAGTTGCAGGCCGGACAGCAGCAGCCCCAGGCCAGCGAGCAAGAAGTACCAGCTGCCGCCCAGGCTGATGAGCTTGCCACCGCCTATCAAGAAGAACAGGCCGGCAAGCGCCAGCGCCGCCCCCAGAACCCAGAGCCAGATGCGCGCAGCCAAGGGCTGCGCCTGCTCCTGATGTGTCATATCGAACCTCGAACTGTATGAGCCCGCGCGCGCACCGGCCTCCGGTGACGGCTAGGCATTTCTTGAATGAGAAAAAAAGTCCATTGTTGTGAGAAATAAAGTCCATCGCTTGCAAACGTGTACCAGAAATTTCAGGAATCTCTGAAATTTCCATTTCCACGCAGGAATCCGGGCAACAAAAAAGGCCGCAGATGCGGCCTTTGGAGAGAGGGCGAAACGCCTTATTTGCGACGCTGCAGCCAGGCGATCAGCTCGCCCATGATGCCCTTGCGGAACAGCAGCACACACAGCACGAAGATGAGGCCGGTGACGATGGTGACGGACTCGCCCAGCGTGCCAAACCATTCCACTCCCGTGGTGTGCGCAAGAAAGGTACCGACCTCGCCGATCTTGTTTTCCAGCGCCACGACGACGGCCGAACCCAGCAGCGGGCCCGACAGCGTGCCCAGACCACCCATCAGCGTCATCAGAATCACATGCCCGGAGGTGGTCCAGTGCACATCGGACAGGGTGGCAAAGCCCAGCACCAGGGTCTTGAGGGAACCGGCCAGACCCGTCAGGGCCGCAGAGATGACAAAGGCCAGCAGCTTGAAGCGGTTGACGTCATAGCCCAGCGAGATGGCGCGGGGCTCGTTTTCCTTGATGGCCTTGAGCACCTGGCCGAACGGCGAGTGGATGGTGCGCACGATGAGCAGAAAGGCCGCCACCACGATGACCAGCGCCACGTAGTACATGACCATATCGCTGCTCAGATCGATCACGCCGAACAACTTGCCGCGCGGCACGCCCTGTAGTCCGTCCTCTCCGCCGGTGAACTTGGCCTGCAGCGCGACAAAGAACAGCATCTGCGCCAGCGCCAGCGTGATCATGGAGAAATAAATGCCCTGGCGGCGAATGGCCAGCCAGCCGAAGATCAGGCCCAGCAGAGCGCCGACCAGCGTGCCCAGCAGCATGCCGATCTCGGGGGTGAAGCCCCAGGCCTTGATGCTGTAGCCCGCCACATAGGCCGCGCCGCCCAGAAAAGCCGCATGACCAAAGGACAGCAGCCCCGTATAGCCCAGCAAGAGATTGAAGGCTGAAGCGAACAGTGCAAAGCACATCAGCTTCATGACGAAAACGGGATAGGCACCGAGGAAGGGCGCGACGATCAGGCCCAGCAGCAGCAGGCCGTAGCCCACGGGGGCAATGCGTTGAACAAGCGTCTTGGATTTCATGTCGTGCCCCTCTTATTTTTCTTTACCGAACAAGCCAGCGGGGCGAATCAGCAAAACAATGACCAT
>Ga0067045_1032139_pt1 | contig 10788 bp, 12 predicted proteins | sample TerdegcTABiofilm_FD_59184 | JGI IMG/M metagenome (GOLD analysis project Ga0067045, IMG submission 59184) | Combined Assembly of (Gp0054472, Gp0054536) Wastewater bioreactor microbial communities from Singapore -Terephthalate degrading...
GGCCGTTCAGGGCTGCCTGCAGTTCGGCTTGCGAAATGTCAAACGCCGCCATTTCCGCCGCGCCGCCATGGGGGATGCGGTCGAAGCGGTTGGTGTATTCCAGCACGGCGGCGTCGCCGCGCGTTTTCACATCGGCCAGGATTTTTGCGACCGACGTTTCAATCGCTTCGTCGGTGCCCGCCTCGAACGCCAGCAGCGTATCGAGCGATTGTTGGAAACCATCCTGGCTTGAATCGAGCTTGCGTATCTGTATCGGCATAATCGGCTTTCTGCTACTGAAAAAATCTAGGCTTGCGAGGCGCGTTCAAACGCCTCGATAATCGGCTGCAAGCGCTCGCGCTTGAGCTTTAATGCCGCCTGGTTGACCACCAGGCGCGACGAGATTTCCATGATGTGCTCGACCTCGACGAGGTTGTTCGCGCGCAAGGTGCTGCCCGTGCTGACCAGGTCGACGATGGCGTCGGACAGGCCGACCAGGGGCGCCAGCTCCATCGAGCCATACAGCTTGATCAGGTCGACGTGCACGCCCTTGGCGGCGAAGTGCTCGCGCGCCGTGTGCACGAACTTGGTGGCCACGCGCAGGCGCGCGCCCTGGTGCACGGCCTTTTCGTAGTCAAAACCGGCCTGCACCGCCACCGACATGCGGCAGGAGGCGATATTCAGGTCGATCGGCTGGTACAGGCCCTCGCCGCCGTGCTCCAGCAGCACGTCCTTGCCCGCCACGCCGAAATCGGCCGCGCCGTACTGCACGTAGGTCGGCACGTCGCTGGCGCGCACGATGATGACGCGCACGTTCGGATCGTTGGTGGCCAAAATCAGCTTGCGCGAGGTCTCCGGGTTTTCCAGCACCTTGATGCCGGCCGCTTCCAGCAGCGGCATGGTGTCCTCAAAAATGCGGCCTTTTGACAGCGCCAGGATCAGCTGGGAGCTGTCGCCGTTGTTCGATCCGTTCATGCTCGTTCCTTACTCATTTATGATTTACAACACCTGACGAAACCGTAGCGAGCGAAAGTGATTTGTGGTCGAGAAGCGCAACTGTACGAAGGTACAGTGAGCATCGCAGGCCGCAAAGCACGACGCGCAGTAGGTTTTGACAGGCGTTACTTGATGCGTACGATGTTGGCGCCAACTGCCGACAACTTCACTTCCATGCGGTCGTAGCCGCGGTCGAGGTGATAGATGCGGTCGATCAGGGTTTCGCCGTCGGCCGCCAGGGCCGCGATCACCAGCGAGGCCGAGGCGCGCAGGTCGGTCGCCATCACGGGCGCGCCGCGCAGCTGCTTGACGCCGGCGATGATGGCCGTGTTGCCCTCGATGGTGATGTCGGCGCCCAGGCGGTTCATTTCCTGCACGTGCATGTAGCGGTTTTCGAAGATCGTCTCGGTGACGCGGCTGGCGCCGTTGGCGATGGTGTTCACCGCCATGAACTGCGCCTGCATGTCGGTCGGGAAGCCCGGGTATTCCGTGGTGCGGAAGCTGACGGGGTTCGGGCGGGCCGACATCTCGGCGCGGATCCAGTCGGCGCCGAAGGTCATCGTCAGGCCCATGGCGCGCAGCTTGTCGAGCGCCGCGTCGAGGATGTCGGTGCGCACGTTGCGCAGGGTGATGTCGCCGCCGGTGGCTGCCACGGCGCACAGGAAGGTACCCGTTTCAATGCGGTCGGCGATGACCGCGTGCGAGGCGCCGTGCAAGGACTCGACGCCCTGGATCACCAGGCGGCTGGTGCCGATGCCGTCGATCTTCGCGCCCATGGCCACCAGCAGGTGCGCCAGGTCGGTCACTTCCGGTTCGCAGGCAGCGTTTTCCAGGATGGTCTCGCCTTCGGCCAGGGTCGCGGCCATCAGCAGGTTTTCCGTGCCGGTGACGGTGATCATGTCGGTGACGATGCGCGCGCCTTTCAGCTTGGCGCACTTGGCGTAGATGTAGCCGGCCTCGATGCGGATCTCGGCGCCCAGCGCTTCCAGGCCCTTGATGTGCTGGTCGACGGGGCGCGAACCGATGGCGCAGCCGCCCGGCAAGGACACCTTGGCTTCGCCGAAGCGCGCCAGCATGGGTCCCAGCACGAGGATCGAGGCGCGCATGGTCTTCACCAGTTCATACGGCGCTTCCAGGGTGGTGATGGCGCTGCCATTCAAGACCACGCGGTCGCCGTCCTGCTGCACCTTCAGGCCCGTCTGGCCCAGCAATTTGAGCATGGTGGCGACGTCGTGCAGGTGCGGCACGTTCGTCAGGTCCAGGTCGCCCGCCGTCAGCAGGCCCGCGCACAGGATGGGCAGGGCGGCGTTTTTCGCGCCGGAGATGGCGATGTCGCCGTTCAGGCGGTTGCCGCCGTTGATCAGGAGCTTGTCCATGTGCTTATCCTTGGAATTCTTCGGGTGTCAGGGTTTTCATCGACAGCGCGTGGATTTCCTCGCGCATGCGGTCGCCCAGCGCCGCGTAGACGATCTGGTGACGCTGGATCAGGCGCTTGCCGGCAAATTGCGGCGAGACGATGACGGCCTGGAAGTGCTGGCCATCGCCCTCCACTTCGAGGTGCGTGCATTCGAGGCCGGCCGACAGATAGCCGTGGATCAGTTCTGGAGTGGTGGTCACGATAAGTCCTTGATATTGAATAATGTAGTGATGTGAGGTGCCGCAATCAATGGCGTGATTAATGGCGTAGCCGGTAGCCGCTTTTCAGCAGGCGGATCGACGCCAGCGCCAGGATCACGAGGAAGCCGGCCACGATGGAAAGACTGAGCCACGGGCTGACGTCGGAGGTGCCGAAGAAGCCGTAGCGGAAGCCGTCGATCATGTAGAAGAAAGGGTTCAGGTGCGACACCGACTGCCAGAACGCGGGCAGCGAGTGGATCGAGTAGAACACGCCCGACAAAAAGGTGGCCGGCATGATCAGGAAATTCTGGAAGGCGGCCAGCTGGTCGAATTTCTCGGCCCAGATGCCAGCGATCAGGCCCATGGTGCCCAGCATGGCGGCGCCGAGGAAGGCGAAGATGACGATCCACAGCGGGGCGACGAACGACAGGTCGGCGAACCAACAGGTGATGGCAAAGACGCCAAAGCCCACGGCCAGGCCGCGCGCGACGGAAGCGAGTACATACGCCGAAAAGATTTCCCAGTGCGACAAGGGCGTGAGCAGCACGAACACCAGGTTGCCCGTGATCTTGGACTGGATCAGCGAGGACGAGGAATTGGCGAACGCGTTTTGCAGCACGCTCATCATCACCAGGCCGGGAATCAGGAAGGCCGTGTAGCTGACGCCGGGGCTGGGCTCGACGCGGCCGTCGAGCACATGGCCGAACACCAGCAGGTAGAGCATGGACGTGAGCACGGGTGCGGCCACGGTTTGCGTCGCCACCTTCCAGAAGCGCAGCGTCTCCTTGTAGACGAGGGTGCGGAATCCTGTCGAAATCATACGGTACCTTTATCCATGATCTGCAAGAAGATATCTTCCAGGTCGGCTTGTTGCAATTGCATTTCGTCGATTTCGACGCCCGCTTCGCGCAGGCGGGCGAGGATTTTCTCGACTTCGCTGTATTCGTTGACGCGCAGGCTGAACTTGTTCGGCGCCTGCTGTTCTTCCGGGTGCAGCACCAGGTGCCGCAGGTCGGCCGGCAGGCTGCCGTTTTTCAGGTGCACCTGCAGCTGCGAGCCGGCGATGCGGCGGATCAGGGCCGACATGGTGTCGAGCGCCACCACCTTGCCGGTCTTCAGCATGGCCACGCGCTGGCACATGGCTTGCGCCTCTTCCAGGTAGTGCGTGGTCAGCACGACCGTGTGGCCGCCTTCGCGGTTCAGTCGCGAGATGAACTTCCACAGGGTCTGGCGCAGTTCCACGTCGACGCCGGCCGTCGGCTCATCGAGCACGATGACGGGCGGCTTGTGCACCAGCGCCTGGGCGACGAGCACGCGGCGCTTCATGCCGCCGGACAGGGCGCGCATATTCGTGTCCGCCTTGCCCGTGAGGTCCAGGTTTTCCATGACCTCGTCGATCCACTTGTCGTTGTTCGGCAGGCCGAAATAGCCGGACTGCAGGCGCAGGGTTTCGCGCACGGTGAAGAACGGGTCGAACACGAGTTCCTGCGGCACCACGCCCAGGTTGCGGCGCGCATTGCGGAAGTCGCTGACCACGTCATGGCCATGGATCTTGACGGTGCCCGCGTCGGGGCGTATCAGGCCGGCGATGATGGAAATGAGCGTGGTCTTGCCGGCGCCGTTGGGACCGAGCAGGCCGAAAAATTCGCCTTCCTCGATGGCCAGCGACACGCCGCCCAGCGCCTTGAGCGATTTATAGCTCTTTTCTACATTCGTTATTTGAATTGCGGTCATGTGCTTGTTTCAAGTGTAATGCGTCTGGTGTGATGCGCCAGTTGCCGGTGCAATGCAGGCCGGCTGGCCGGTGCAGGGCGCCCCTTCCGCAGAGGGTGGCGCAACAGTCAATTATAGTTGGAAACTTCGTGGAACACTTGGAGATCAATCCGGCGGCGCTGCTGGCCTGCCGGCTTGAAAGCTACTGCTGATGCGGGGAGTGGGACAGGATCAATGATGATGCAGGTCGGACGGGCTGCGTTCGGCGTGGCCGCCGGCGCTGGCGCAGTCGTCGGCGCTCAAGGTGCTCGAGACGAGCGAGCAGACGCCATACAGCTTGGTGAGGTTTTTCAGGTTGTTCGGCAGGTTCTTCAGCTCCAGCACGGCGCCCGCGTCCTGCGCGGCGCGCTGCCACGTCAGCATGACGGAGACGGCGGCCGAATCGACGGCCTTGACGTTGCGCAAGTCAAACTTCGTCTGGCCCGAGCGGATGGCGTCCAGCCCCTGCTCCAATGCCGAGGTGGCATTGTGCACGGTCAGGGAAGTCAGGGACTGCAAGGTGTCGAGAGAGTCGGGCATGGCGTCGGGCTGCGCTGGTCTGGAGCTGGGTCAGGAGCTATATGATAGCCGATTATTTGGCTTTGACGGCAGGACGGCTGGCCAGGGCCTTGTTTTTCGCCTGCAGGGTCTTGATCAGGCCATCGATGCCGCCCTTGCTGATCTCGCTGGCAAAGCTGCTTTTGTACGTTTCCACCAGCCACGCGCCCAGCACGTTGATGTCATAGATCTTCCAGCCCGTCGGGGTTTTCGCCACGCGGTAGTTCAGGGGCACGGGTTCGCCGCGCGCCATGTTCACCTGCGAGCGCACTTCCACTTCCGTATCGCTCGGATCGGCGCGCAGCGGCTTGAATTCCACGGTTTCGTTCTTGATCTGCGACAAGGCGCCCGAGTACGTGTAGATCAGCAAGGTGCGAAATTCGCTGGACAGCTGCTTTTGCTGGTCCGGCGTGGCATCGCGCCAGTAGCGGCCGGCGGCCAGCGACGTCATGCGCTGGAAATCCACGTAGGGCAGGATCTTGCTTTCGACCAATTCGGTGACGCGCTTGATGTCGCCGGCCTGGATGGCCTTGTCCGTCTTCGCCGTGTCGATCACGTCCTGGCTGATGCGTTTTACCAACACATCGGGTGCTTCCAGGGCCGGGGCAGCCTGGGCGGCGGTGGCAAAGGCGATCGTCGCCATCGCGAGCAATTGTTTCATCAATTTCATGGTTCTACCTTTCATGGTGTTGCTGTGCACCGGCTGGCGCTGATCGCAGCCGTGGTGTTCTTGTACCGTAGTTTACTCCTGAGGCTTGGCCTCGGAAGCAACGGTATTGCTACCAGATGTTACGAGGTCGGCAGGCGCCACTTCGGCAGCCGGGGCTGCTTGTGCGGCCACTTTCGGCTGTTGCGGCGCCTGTTTCACGTCCTCTTCCGGCTCATAATCGCTGCTGTCGTTCTTTTTCGGCGACAGGCGGTCGCGGCGGTTCGTATCGCCATCGAAGACCTTGCTTTCACGCGCCTGCAGGAAGCCGTCGCGGATGAATTCATAGCGGTCCAGCGCCGCCGCTTCCATCAGGTTGGTGGCGTCGAGCAGCGCGGCGCGCTTGTCGACCACGCGCGTCACCGTACCGATATTGCGTACATTGACCGGATCCTTGTAGCGCCACGGGTCGCCCGTGATGTCGAGCGGCAGGGCCACCGTGTCGCGCACGGTCGACGGCCCCAGCAGCGGCAGCATCACGTAGGGACCAGGCTGCACGCCGTACCAGCCCAGGGTCTGGCCAAAGTCTTCGCTGTGCTTGGGAATGCCCGCCTGCGAGGCGATGTCGATCAGGCCGAAGATGCCGAAGGTCGAGTTCATGCCGACGCGCACGACGTCCTGCAAGCCCGCCTCACCCTTGCCTTGCAGCAAGTTGTTCACGGCGCTCCAGACATCGGCCAGGTTGCCGAAGAAGTTGCCCACGCCCGTTTGCACGAACGATGGCGTCACCGTCTTGTAGGCAGTGGCAACCGGTTTCAGGGCCACCTGGTCGACGGTATCGTTGAATTTGAACATGGCGCGGTTGTACCCTTCCAGCGGGTCGCGCGGATTGGTGCCGGTGGCACAGGCGCTCAGCGTGGCAGCGATGGCGATCGCCAGGCCGATACGCGCCAGGCTGCCGTGGGATTGCATGGTCGACTCGCTCATTTGCTGTCCTTTCCGTCTGCTGCCTTGCTGTAGATGAACTGATTGATCAGGTCTTCCAGCACTGTGGCCGATTGAGTACGGGCAATCTTGTCGCCCTCTGCCAGGTTGGCCAAGTCACCGCCCGCTTCCAGGCCTATGTATTGCTCACCGAGCAGACCGGCCGTCAGAATCTTGGCCGAGCTGTCTTTCGGAAATTTGTAGCCATCTTCGATGTCGAGCTTGACCAGCGCCTGGTAGGTCTTGTCGTCAAAGCGGATTTCCGCCACGCGCCCCACCACCACGCCGGCGCCCTTGACGGGTGCCTGCGGCTTGAGGCCGCCAATATTGTCGAACTTGGCAGTAATGGTATACGTCTTGCTGAAGGACAGTGAGCTCATATTGCCGGCCTTGAGCGCCAGAAACATCAATGCCGCCACTCCCAGCAAGACGAACAAGCCGACCCAGACATCCAAAGATTTACGTTGCATAAACAATCCTAAATAATTTTTACTTGCCGCCACCTGCGCAGAACACTGCCCAGGCCGCTAATTTTTGTCGCCGATCGGCAATTACTTGCTAAACATCAAAGCCGTCATCATGAAATCGAGCCACCACACCATCAGCGATGAAATCACCACCGTGCGCGTGGTGGCGCCGGACACGTCTTCCGGCGTCGGCTGCGCCTGGTAACCCTGGAACAGGGCGATGAAGGTCACGGCAATGCCGAAGACCAGGCTCTTGATGGTGCCATTGCCCACTTCCTTCCAGACATCCACGCCGCTTTGCATCTGCGACCAGAACGAGCCTTCATCGACACCGATGAGTATCACGCCCACCAGGTAGCTGCCGATGATGCCGACGGCCGTAAAGATGGCGCCCAGGATCGGCATGGCGATCACGCCGGCCCAGAAACGGGGGGCCAGCACGCGCTGGATGGGGTTCACGGCCATCATTTCCATGGCGGACAATTGCTCGCCCGCCTTCATCAGGCCGATTTCCGCCGTCAGCGACGTGCCGGCGCGGCCCGCGAACAGCAGCGCCGTGACGACGGGACCCAGTTCGCGCGTCAGCGACAGCGCCACCAGCAAGCCCAGCGACTGCTCGGCGCCATACGTCGTCAGGGTGTAATAGCCCTGCAGGCCCAGCACCATGCCGACGAACAGGCCGGACACGGCGGTAATCACCAGCGAGCGATTACCAATAAAAAACAGTTGCTCGATCACCAGGCGCGGACGGCGCCACAGGCCGCCCGAGGAGGCGATGATGAGAAAGAACGAGCGTACGGCAAAGCCGAGATCTTGTACCGAATTGCGCAACCATGCTCCGATAGCCGCCAGGAAACGCGCGATCATCGGCCCGCTCCCGCATGCAGACCCAGGTCGTCGGCCAGCGACTTGCCCGGATAGTGGAACGGCACGGGACCGTCGGCCTCGGCATTGACGAACTGCTTCACGTACGGATGCGTCGACACGGCCATCTCGGCCGGCGTGCCGTGCGCCACGATCTTGCCCGATGACAGAAAATAGACATAATCAGCGATGGCGAAACACTCCTTCACGTCGTGCGATACCAGGATAGACGTGGAGCCCAGCGCATCGTTCAAATTGCGGATCAAATTGGCCGTCACACCCATGGAAATGGGGTCCAGGCCGGCGAACGGCTCGTCATACATGATCAATTCGGGGTCGAGGGCGATGGCGCGCGCCAGCGCGACGCGGCGGCCCATGCCGCCGGAAATCTCGGCCGGCTTCAATTGCGCCGCATTGCGCAGTCCCACGGCGTGCAGCTTCATCAGCACCAGGGTGCGGATCAGCTCTTCATTCAAGTCCGTGTGTTCGCGCAGGGGAAAGGCCACGTTCTCGAACGCCGTCAAGTCCGTAAACAGGGCGCCGTGCTGGAACAGCATGCCCATCTTGCGACGCAACTGATATAACTGGTCGGTCTTAAGCGTATGCACGATCTGGCCGTCGATATTCACGGAACCCGAACTGGGGCGCAATTGTCCGCCAATCAGGCGCAGTACGGTCGTCTTGCCGCTCCCGGAACCACCCATGACGGCCACAACTTTTCCACGTGGGAAATCCATTTGAAGGCCCGATAAAATCGAACGTTCTCCATAGGCAAAGTGTAAATCACGGATTTCAACAAGATTTGGCACGACGAGGCTCGCTATTTTAATGGCGTATTGTAGTGCAGAAACGCCAATCTCTGCTGAGACACCCCCTTGGACCGCCCGCTACTGGGGGAGAATACAACACTAATGAATCAAAAGTCAGATATTTTATTGTAAAAAACGCGAGGCTGCACGCCGGCGGCCCCCGCCAGGAGCAGCGTGAACAAAATAGCAAGGGGCCACGACGCATCGCGCGCCGCGGCCCCTGCTTGCCACACTGAAAAGTTTAACGTGGCAACAAGGAGTTACCCATCAGGAAGGCATCGACGGCGCGCGCACACTGGCGCCCTTCGCGGATGGCCCACACGACCAGCGACTGGCCGCGGCGCATGTCGCCGGCGGCAAACACTTTCGGCACCGACGTCTGGTAGCAGCCCTCACCGTCCGTCGTGGCCTTGACGTTGCCGCGCGCATCCGTATCGACGCCGAATGCTTCCAGCACCTGTTGCACAGGGGAAACAAAACCCATGGCCAGGAAAACCAGGTCAGCCTTCATCTCGAATTCCGAGTTCGGCACTTCGCTCATCTTGCCGTCTTTCCATTCCACGCGGCAGGCGATCAGCTTTTCCACCTTGCCGCCCTTGCCTTCGAAACGCTTGGTGGCCACGGCCCAGTCGCGCTCGCAGCCTTCCTCGTGCGAGGACGAGGTGCGCAGCTTGGTCGGCCAGTACGGCCAGACGAGCGGCTTGTTTTCCTGTTCCGGCGGCTGCGGCATCAGTTCGAACTGGGCCACGGAAGCGGCGCCATGGCGGTTCGACGTGCCCACGCAGTCGGAACCCGTGTCGCCGCCGCCGATCACCACCACGTGCTTGCCCGTGGCCTTGATCTGATCCTTGAGCTTGTCGCCCGCGTTGACCTTGTTTTGCAAGGGCAGGAAATCCATGGCGAAATGCACGCCTTTCAAGTCGCGGCCCGGCACGGGCAAGTCGCGCGGCTGCTCGGCGCCGCCGGCCATGATGACGGCGTCGAATTCCTTTTCCAGGTCTTCCGGGAAAATGGTTTCCTTGGCCCAGTTATTCACGTTGGCAGGGAAATCCTTGCCGACCAGCACGCTGGTGCGGAAGACCACGCCTTCGGCTTCCATCTGTTTCACGCGCAGGTCGATGTGCGATTTTTCCATCTTGAAGTCGGGGATGCCGTAACGCAACAAGCCACCGACCCGGTCGCTCTTCTCGAACACGGTGACGGCATGGCCGGCGCGCGCCAGCTGCTGCGCCGCCGCCAGGCCGGCGGGACCGGAGCCGACGATGGCCACTTTCTTGCCGGTGCTAAATCCTGCCGGCTGCGGCGTGACCCAGCCGTGCTCCCAGCCCATGTCGATGATCTTATGCTCGATGGACTTGATGCCGACGGGATCTTCGTGGATGCCCAGGGTGCAAGCCGATTCGCACGGCGCCGGGCAGATGCGGCCCGTAAATTCCGGGAAGTTGTTCGTCGAATGCAGGATGTCGAGCGCTTCGCGGTAAGCGCCGCGGTACACCAGGTCATTCCAGTCGGGAATGATGTTATTCACGGGACAACCCGTGGTGCAGAAGGGGATGCCGCAGTCCATGCAGCGCGCGCCCTGCACGGTAGCTTGCGCGTCCGACAGGTGCAGCACGAATTCCTTGTAGTTCTTCAGACGCGCGGCAGGCTCCAGATAGTGTTCGTCCTGGCGCTTGAATTCCATGAAGCCGGTAATTTTACCCACGATGTTTCCTTTGTATTTGGCTGGCGGGGAGCGGCCTGGCCGCTCCCGTATCATTGTTCTAGCTGGCTCAGGCGGCGACGGCTTGCACTTCCATGGCGGCATCGGCCGCCATTTCGATCAGCGCGCGCTTGTATTCGTTCGGGAAGACCTTCACGAACTTGCCGCGCGCCGCGGCCCAGTCGTCGAGCAGGACGCGGGCGCGGGTGCTGCCCGTGTGCTTGAAGTGACGCTCGATCAGGCGCTTGAGGATCACTTCGTCCGCTTCCGGCACGCCGTCGCGGTGCTGCGTATGCCAGGCGTCGCGGTCGACGTGCTGTTCCGCTGCGGACACGACCTTGTCCAGGCTGACCATGGCCGTGTTGCAGCGGCTGGCAAAGTCGCCCGCCGGGTCATACACATAGGCGATGCCGC
>Ga0067045_1032140_pt1 | contig 10782 bp, 8 predicted proteins | sample TerdegcTABiofilm_FD_59184 | JGI IMG/M metagenome (GOLD analysis project Ga0067045, IMG submission 59184) | Combined Assembly of (Gp0054472, Gp0054536) Wastewater bioreactor microbial communities from Singapore -Terephthalate degrading...
CCTCCCCTGCATATAGCCTCGGGCAGAGGATATATAGCCATAGCGGAATCCCTCATAGAAAGAGATGCCGACGTCAACAGTCTGGATATTTACGGCAAGAGCCCCGTCCACTGGGCAGCGGAAAAAGGACACCGGCGGATAATAGAACTGCTTATTGAAAACGGCGCCCATATCAACGAAGTGGACAATAATAACTGCCTCCCCCTTTTTTATGCTATTTTCAACGGACATACGGGAGTGGTACAACTACTGCTCCAGAATGGGGTCAATCCCAACGACCGTATCGAGGATGATCGGACTCCCCTCCATTGGGCATGCCTAAAGGGATATGACGACATAGCCGCCCTTTTAATCCAGAAAGGCGCCGAGATCAACGCCGAGGATTTCGATTCCTGGTACCCCATATTCGACGGGATCTTCTGGGGAAATACCACCGTGGTCAAAATGCTGATAGAAAAAGGAGCCGATCTGTCGGTAAAAGACTGGTACGGCAAAAGCTCCCTGCATATCGCCGTGGAAAGAAGAAACCGGGAGATGGTGGAATTACTCATCGCCCATGGAGCAAATCTGAAACAGGAGGACGAATTCCAACGGACTCCCATGGATCTGGCCCGGGAGATGGGATGCAACGAAATACTCAAGATCATCCGCCACGAAGTGTCCAGAAAGAAAATTATTCCCCCGCCCACATCTACCCAGGAAAGAGATCAGTACGGCAGAACTCCCCTCCATTATGCGGTGGATGAAGGCAACTATAAAAAAGTTCAGAGTTTGATTGAACAGGGATATTATGAAAACGGCGATAAGGGAAAGAGAGAATTGGGTGCTCCTCCCCCGGACAAACCGATTCTCATCCGCACCGATGTCAATGCAGCGGATATGGACGGCGAAACGCCTCTCCACTGGGCGGTTTATGACGGCAGAAAAGATATTGTTGAAATCCTCCTGAAATACGGCGCCGACGTCAACGCCCGGATCAAAAGAGGCCTCCATGAAGGCAAAACTCCCCTGCACTGGGCGGAAATGCAGGGTTTCTGGGAACTGGGAGAGTTGCTGGTGCGTCACGGCGCCAACGAGAACATTTTTGACTATTACGGCAACACCCCCTATCACCTGGCCCAACAGAAGGGATACACGGAAGTCGCCCGGAAAGTCCACGAAACCCTGGAAGAAATCCTACTGGTGGACATCTATGAAAGAGACGGAGAAGGCAGAACTCCCCTTCACGTGGCGGTGGTTAAAAATGAGATCCCCCGTATCGAGGCTCTTATTAATGCCGGCATGGATGTCAACTGTAAGGACGACAACGGGAAAACTCCTCTCTACGAGGCGGTGGAACTGGGAATTTACGACGCGGCGGAAATCCTGATGGAAAACGGCGCCGACGTCAATACTAAAGATATGTTCGGAAGAACTCTCCTCCATATTGCCGTGGAAAAACGTTATGAGGATATTGCCCGCCTCCTGGTGGACAAGGGAGCCGATCCTCATATTAAGGACCGTTACGGTAGGACGCCCCTGTATATCGACAAGGATCGGGGGACGGGATCCCTGGAGGAATTCCTTCGCAAGAAGAGTCTGGGTATCCGGGTATCCCTGCCCAAACGGACCAAACCCGCTCCCAGGATTCTGGTGGGTCCCAGAGAGAAACAGGCGTTCTCCGGTGGCATGGGGATTCCCCACGATCTGCTGGACAGGGACGAAACGGGCAAAACCCATCTTCACCGGGCGGTGGAATACGGAGACATCCTCAAGGCGGAAATGCTCCTCAACGCCGGAGCCGAGGTCAACGCCAGGGACGACTACGGCAGAAGCCCCCTCTTCTTCGCCATACAGAAAAACTACAGGGAAATCACCGATCTCCTGCTGGAAAAAGGAGCCGACGTCAAGACCGGGGACATGTACGGCAAAACCCCCCTCCATCTCGCCACCGAAAAGGGACTGGAAGAAATCGCCCGGATGCTGGTTCTCCGGGGGGCGGATATTTACGCCAAAGACGATAAAGGTATTTCTCCCATAGACATCTCCGGCGGTAAGGCCCAGGAACAGGTAATACAAATTATCAGGGAATTATCGGGAGTTACCCAGGTGGGCTTCAATATCGCCAAAAAGGACGAATATGGCAGAACTCCCCTCCATATCGCAGCCGAAGAAGGAGACTCGGAGAAAGTCAGGCTCATGATCTCCTCCGGAGCCGACATCCATGATCGCAACAACTTCGGACAGACAGCCCTTCATCTGGCAATCCGCTCCGGCAACTCCTCTCTTGTCCAATATCTGCTGTCTCTGGGTTCTGATGCCAACGGCAGAAATAAATACCTGGAAACCCCCCTTCATCTGGCCGTAAAAGAGGGGAACGCGGAAATGGTGTCGCTACTGCTGCAACACGGAGCCAACAGGAACCTCCAGGACGGCGACGGCGAAACCCCCCTGGATATTGCCGAAAAAGAATACCTTACCGAGATTGAAGACCTGCTAAATAATTAGAACCGGCTTACTGCCCGCCACACTTTTGAATAAGATTTGGTATAAACAAACAGATCCCGATATAAAACCCATAAAAGGGAGGAGATTTATGTTTACCAGAAAACTTTCCCTGAAAGAAAACGAAACCATCCAGAAGATCATCGATTTTGTACGCAATAAACACCAGACCGAAGAAGGACACGACTATTCCCACGTCCTGGAGGTCTGCCGCTTGGCTATTGAAATCGGAAGCCGAATAGAAGAACCGGTGGATCCCTTCATTATATTGGGAGGCGCTCTTTTGCACGACATAGGCAGGGTGGGAGCTCCCGACGGACGATTTCACGGTATCGACGGGGCCTCCAGAGCGGAAGAATTTCTGGAATCCATGTCCGTGGACGCCTATGCCGTCAAACGGATTACCGGCATTATCGTCCGCCATACGCCCACCTCCATGCTCCCCCCGGAAAAAGTGGAGGAAAAGGTTATCTACGACGCCGATACCATCGAACGCCTGGGACTCATGGGTATGGTCCGGGGCATCATGGGAAAGAAAGGGTCCATGGAATCCATCATCACGGATCGGGTCATGAAAAGGCTGAAGGATTTTGACACCCTCTTCTTCGACGTCAGCCGGGAACTAGCAAAACCCCACTACGATACCACCAGGGAAATCGGCGGCATTCTGCAGAATGCCCTGAAAAACCGTCTTGGGGAAATCGAGGAGATCGAATCATACCGCATGTTGAGAGAGGTCTGACAAAAAGGTCATGACTTACGCTCAAATTCGGGAAAATCGGCATAAAATCTGCGTTTTGCCAATAAAAGGCGTAACTCCTGATAGTGAGTCTAATAAAAAATTTCCGATTCGGAATTTCACCTATTTGGCAGACCTGAAGGTCTGAACTACAGAGTTTCGAAAATTCCTATTCAGAACTACTATAGTCCTTCTCCTCTGATCTGTCCTTATAGACTTCCGAGGAGATTTGCATTGTTATTGCCAGAATCCAGAAATTGGCCACCAGAGAACTGCCGCCGTAACTGATGAAGGGGAGGGTTATGCCGGTGAGGGGGATAAATTTCACCACTCCCCCCACTATGATGAAAACCTGGGTCGCCAGAAGAAGAGCTAGTCCCAGAGAGAGAAAGGAACCGAATTCTTTCCGGGATTCCAGAGAAGTCCGAAAGAGCCTCTGAATAAGCACAAGATAGATCCCCAGAATGATAAAACCTCCCCATAATCCCAGTTCCTCGCAGAAAGCCACAAAGATATAATCGGTATGGACGGCGGGAATATAATCGGGAGAACCCATACCCAGTCCCGTTCCCGTCAGTCCGCCGTTGGCCAGGGCAAAGAGGGACTGGACAATCTGGTATCCTTTTCCCTCGATGTCCGTCCAGGGGTTGAGCCAGGTCTCCACCCGCACCCGGACATGGGAAAAAGCCTGATAAACCCCCCAGGCTCCACCGCAGAAGGTCAACAGTCCCAGAAACATCAGATACGGTTTCCGGGTGGCAACATAAAAAAGCCCCATAAACACTCCGAACAACAGTAGAGTCATACCCAGGTCTTTCTGAATGATCAACAGGGATTCGGCCATCCCCCACAAAAGAAGGATTGTGAAATAGTACTTGAAAGCAAAACCGACACCCGTAACCTGAAGGGGCTTTTCCATGACCTCCCGGTTCTGCTTCAAATATGAGGCCAGAAAGATAGTAAAGAATATCTTGACGATCTCCACAGGCTGGATGGAGAAGAAACCCAGTTTGAACCAGAGCTTTGCTCCGTTGACCTCGGTGCCGAACAGGGCCACCGACGCCTGCAAAAGGATTCCCGCAAAGAGGAAAATATATTTATAATCCTCCAGCACCCGGTAATCCTTCACCAGCAGAATCCACAGAATGAATCCCCCTTCGCTGATAAAAATCCAGATCATCTGCTTGAAAGCCAGATCCGGTTTCAGGCGGAAAACCATGAGCCACCCCATGAACACCAGAAAAGCGGTCATGGGCAAAAGAATTTCGTCTCCCTTGTTTTTGGTCAACACCAGAAACAGGTGGAGAACCCAGAAGGATATGATGATGTAAAATCCCGCTTGAGAAGGATCTTTTTCCCATTTTATCGGGGTCTGATGAAGCATGTATATCCCCAGCAGAAGGATGAGGCTGGCCATGATAAGGAATTTGCGTTCTATGGGTCTGCCCGGCCGGGATAAGGGGAAGTTATAAGTAACAGCCTCAGTGGAATCTGCAGATGTTTTATCTTTTTTTACTTTTATTTGTTTGGCACTTTTTTTGTCGGTATTCATAATGGGCAATCACTTTCGGCTGAATCGGAATTTCACATCCCCGATCTCCAGGATGTCCCCTTCCTGCAGTTCATGATCTTTATTCACGGGGGTACCGTTGACGATGGTTCCGTTTTTGCTCCCCATGTCCGATACCAGATATTTCTCCCGGTTTTTAATTATAACGGTATGAAAACTGGACGCGAAGGGATCCTCCACCACGATGAAGTTTTCGCTGTGTCTTCCGATGGATGCCTGATCGGGCAGGGGGTAACGGTGTCCTTTTTCCGTTCCCAGGGCTTTCTCGCCGGCAACCACTATAAGCATGGGGGCTTTCGGCTCTTCTTTTTGTTTTGGTATGTCGGTTTTCTTGGCATCTTTGCCGGGAGGTTTGGCGGGGGATTCCATATTTATGTTTTTATTGAGCATCCGCACGATTTCCAGTAGAAAAACACTCAGAAAAAGAAGGAATACAAAACGCAGAAGGGTCATACTCCCCTCGAAATTCAAAACTTTATCCAGAGATTCCATAAACAACTGTTTGTAACTTCCTCCTTTAGAGACTCAGGATGGCAATTATAATATTTTCAAATCTTCTATCATGGTTTCCAGTTCTTTTTTCATGTTGAGAAAGTGGGAACCTGCCCAGTATATTCTATTACAAAGGGGACACCGGGAAAACTCCTGATGATTTTCATAAACATAGGGCGGAACCCGTTCTTTTATCAGTTTTTTTTCGATTTCTTCCAAGGGGAAATTGCACGGGATACACCGGGAGCAGAATTTTTCCCTATTCGGTGGTGGAAAGGAGGTTAAAACCTGTCTCATCTGTTCACGAAAATTTTCGCTATCGATATGAAGGACATTCTCTCCCCTCACGGAGGGGTCTCTGGTAAGGATAATTCGTTCCTGAGTCGCTTCGTTTTTTATGAGTTCCGGCTTTCTCTCTCTTGAGTACACCACGTCAAAACCTGCCATTATTAGCCATCGGGCCAGTTTCCCCAGCATGGAATCGACTGTGAACCGAACCGAAGACGGGTTTTCGGGGTCTTGTTCATGCATCAATCTCTTCCCTGGCTTTCCTTACTATTCGTCAAAATCTTCTTCCTCTTCTTCCTGGGAGGGTTTGTTGAAAATAAAATAAGAGGCCAGAATTATTACCACCGATACGAGGGGAACCAGCAATCTCCACATAGGTTTTTCATCTCCTCCGGGCACTTCGGTATTATATCACAGGAGTTACGCTCAAATTATAGAAAAACGGCATGAAATCGTCATCCTGAACTCGTTTCAGGATCTCTGGCAATCGGCATGAAATCTGGGTTTTGGTAGAAAATGGCGTAAGTCCTGATAGTGATTCCAATAAACAAATTCCGTTATAACCCCGTCAAGCCGAACTCCTTTCGGGATCTATTCCGGAAATTTTTATCAGGAACCCCTATATTCCCACTGATTGAGGGCTTATTGGATTTTCTATCTCGACATATAAACCCCTGCTCCGTGGAGGCGATTTCCAGGTTACTCCGCCGTTTCATCACCATTCTGTCGCCTGCTTATGTTGTGTTTTCAAAGTCGCTTTAAATCCTATCCTTTGTGCAGGGGTTCCAGAATCACTCACCATCACGACTTACTATTATGAAACTGAAAGATCATCAAGTTCCGGCTATGAACACAAGAGTTTCCTCAGCAACTTTGACGGCAAAACCGCTCTGTAATTCTGGAAAAAAATATGCTTCTGCCGAAAGTTATTCAAAATATGTTCTGGTTTCAATTACGGAATCAATTCTTGAGGTATGCATTCAGTCCCCCGTCATTCCGAACCCGTGAAACAAGTTCAGGGCAGGCTTGTTTCGGAACCTGAGGCACAAGATATTGTATAGATCCTGAAACGAGTTCAGGATGACGTGGTTCTCCGCCAAAGGACTGAATATATACTTCTTGAGAAATCCGCCCACAAGATAGGGGAAAAACCATCTCAGCAGACTTCCCCGACAGGTTACAAACATGTCAGTTCGGGTTTTCCTCTATTGCTTATCGGTGGAACCCGTCAGCAGGGTTACGTTGCTACGGGTGAAAAATCCGTCGAAATCGCCGTAACGGTGGATATATTCGTTCACCAGGAGAGTATATGGGGATGACACGGTGAAAGTCTGCTTGAGTCCCTCATCGGGGGAACCCACCAGATCGATGAGAAAGTCCATGCCGTCCTTTTTTATGCAATCATAGGTCTCCTCGATATTCTCAGTATGAAAGGCAATATGGTGAACCCGGACATTATAATTATGAATAAACTTTTCAGTAGGGCCTGAATCATGATCGTTTATATAGGGAGAAATTCCGGAAGTAAAGACCATGGCATATCTGGCTCCCGACAACCTTGCTACATTTGTTATGGAATTAAACATTTTAACATATATAGCAAAATCAAAATTATAGTTGGTCAGTCCCATGAATTCCAGAATGGCGGCGTCTCTGTCCTGGGCGTGAATACGGGTTGCCGAGTGATCCAGTCCCTTTATGTTTTTAAGATAAGGGTGAGCCGGTTTTTGCAGTTCCCAGTTCAGCGGTTGACTTTGGGATGTAAAGTAATCCCCTGGTTCGCCGTGCCATTGGATCATTCCCACGGAATTGCCCGTAAATTTTGAAGGAAGGGTCTGAATAAAGGAATATTTATCGGTTTTTATGATATCCCCGCTTAAAAATCGGACACCCCTGTTTTTTTGAATATCAAAATATTTTTCTATATCCCTGCACTCGAAAACGAAGGTTTCAAGACGGGTATCAGGCAGATGGGCGGATTTGGGTGCGATATTGTATTCGGTAAAAGGGTTATTTTCTTTATTTCCGGATCTGAGCAAAAAATCGGCAGAATTCTCAACCCTCAAGACACAGGTTTTATAATCTTCATCCTCAAACCCCTGATAAAAATCGAGTCCCGTATATCGCAGAAATTCCTCCGCAGCGGGCTTATGGAATTCCGGCTGGGTATTGATGATGACCGCTTCCAGATCCCCCACCAGTCCTTCCAGTCCCAATTCTCTCCTTTCCCGGATAACCTGGGGAACTCTTTCTTTCAGGACTTCCTCGCTGTTCTGAAACTCATACATATAAGGATGACCCGCATCGCACTGAGGACATTTTCCACTTCCGGTATTTATATGTACCTGATTGCATCGGGAACAGACTATCTTATCCAACATAAACCTCCTGCAGATATAAATAGCAAATCAAACAAAGCCACTTTTCTTCTATTGACGAAAGGCGGGAAATCTCGTCAGATAGAATCGGGTGTCCATTCTTCTATGACTGTCGGGGGGTTGCTTTTCAGCCATTGACAAAACTGAGGATAATTTTCCACTCCGTCCTTGATAACCGCCTTATAAATATCTATTCCCCGGACTTTCAAATCCTCTTTTATGGCGGAATTTTTGATGACAAGAATAGATTTTCGTTTATCCTCCTTGAGGTGTTCTTCCATGAAACTGGCGAATCCGTCGGCTAAGCCTGCATTGGGGTGATTAAAGTCCACCAGCCAGTTGTCAATGTCCCATACCACACCCTTTTCATCGGTGTAATCGATACGCCAGTACAGACCCTGGTCAGGGGTTTCCAACGCGTTGACGTATCGGATAGATTTGACACCGGGGATCCGGGCAAATCCCCTGATAACGTCAAAACCCATATCCGTATTGGGTTTTTCCGTGTAGATCTCCATATCGATATTGGGCTTGAGCATCAGTCCGAAACGGATAGAACCCACGATAACCGGCTTGCCTACTTGTTGCCACCTTTCCAGCAAGCCCAGGGTTTCAATAACCCGGTATCCTTCTTTCTGTAATCGGATAGATTTTTGCAATAGTTCTTCAATATTCATTTTCTAACAATCTACTTTATCTTTCGGACAATAGGGGCACTTGATGAAGACCATCTTGGTGGGAGTCTCGCCGTCGTTGACGATGTTGTGTTTGTCGCTGGGATCCATGACGAATACGTCACCAGGTTCCACTCGGTGATCTTCACCGTTGATCACCATTTTGGGGTTGCCTGAAAGGAAATAAAAGGTTTCCTCCACCTCGTTGTGGTAGTGTTGTCCCAGGGACTCGCCGGGTTTAAGCAGGATAACCCCCCAGTCGATCTTGGGACCCCGCACCAGATATTTTACTCCCGAATCTCCTCCCCGGAATTCCTGTTGATTTTCGTTCACTTTTTTCACAGTATCCACCCCTTTACCTTGAATTCAAAAAATCGGACAGAAATCTATGATTCTTTTTCTGCAATAAAAATTCCTCCAGTATTCCGTCTCAAAAAAATCGGCATATTTTTTCGTAAGGGTATTGATTTTTTTCTCAGGATCATATACTATGTAGAGGCTTGGTTTACGGTAGTAAATTGAGTTCCTAGCCGTGGAGAGGTGGCAGAGATGGCTTAATGCGCACGACTGGAAATCGTGTCTGTGGGGCAAAACCTCATAGCGAGGGTTCGAATCCCTCCCTCTCCGTTTCTTTATTAGTAAATCGAATACAAGTAAAAGATTAATAACAAACTATCAAAAAACCCCGCCAACAGTGGGGTTTTTAAGTTCTGCAAAAACTTTTGTGTGCACTTGCTTTATTTAATCGGTTTTTACACTTGTTTTTGCCGGAGTTTCTTTCGCGATCTCTTTGAGATGTAAATTTTAATTAATTCTAAATCTTTAAAGAAATAAAAAAAGCCTTCCTTATACTTTAATCCGGATTAATCGGGCGGTTTCAAGTTAAAATCGATTTTCTGCAGCGAGGGACTTCAACTCCTGACTTTCTTCCTCAAAGAAGGGCTGAAGCCCTTCGCTACAAATAAATTACTAAATTAAGGGATTGTAATCTGATATGGGTTATCAATATTTCTGATACGCTTCGCTGTACCTAGAATCGGAGTAGAAGATGTAATTGATCTCCTTCTTGCCTCCCCCAGGGATGGTCAGGTTCCACATATAGGTTCCGCCCAGAGACTTTTCGGGCTTTTCCGTGAATTTCAGTTCCACGCAGTCCGCATACTTCTGATCTATGACCTTGACGGTTTTGGACTCTTTGGAATAGTTGCTCACCGTCAGGGTCATTTCGTGGCGATATTCCTTGTTGTGGGAACGCTGGGGATCCTCCTCGATGTCAACGGTCTTGACCGCCTGCAGATCCAGGGCTCCTCCTACGGTTACGTGTCCTTCACTGCCGGAGGGAGTCCATTCTATGACATCGGACCCCATAAATATCTTATTTTGATATACGTTTACCAGTCCTTCGGCAAAGGGCTGCTCGGTGCTGTTTTTCACCGTATAAACCACATCCACCCGTTCTCCCGTGGTGGTAACCCATACGAACTCCTTCTTCGCCTCCAGTTTTTTATCCATGATGGTTACGTAGGAGACTCCCCCTTTTTCCAGTTTCGCCTTGGGGAGATCGTAGGTATAGTAGGCGCTTATCTTGGTGGCTCCCAGAGAGGAACCGGTGGTGGCTGAAACGCTCTGTTGCCGTTCATAGGCGTCCATCTTGAATTGAGTATTATTCATTTGCCGGTAGTAGATCCCGGAACCGCTTTGGGGCGAACCGATAATCCCAGATACCAGTTTCAGATTCACATCGGAAGAAAAAGGAGTACTGTTCCGGATCCCCACCCGGTAATGAAAACCCACGGAAGTGGGGCTGTCGATGTGCATTATGTATGAAGGAACCCAGGATAAGCCTCTCATCATATAGTCCAGGGTAATCTGCCGGGAACCGGTCTTATTGGATGTCCAGGACAGGAGGTTGCTGTTTCCACCATATCCCCCCTGGGCGTACTGATTGGCATATTCCCCCCCCGCTGACGCCACCGTGGACAGGGTAAAATCCTCCACCTTGGTTCCGCCGTCGAAGATCTGCACCGACTCCGCCACCGCCTGGGGAGGCAGGATTATCTGCATCTTCTTTCCCGAATATACGTTCATCTCGTCGTGAGCCAGAGCCATATCCCCCTGATAGATCACCAGACTGTCGGGTATGGAGGCAAAAATGGG
>Ga0067045_1004411_pt1 | contig 10776 bp, 7 predicted proteins | sample TerdegcTABiofilm_FD_59184 | JGI IMG/M metagenome (GOLD analysis project Ga0067045, IMG submission 59184) | Combined Assembly of (Gp0054472, Gp0054536) Wastewater bioreactor microbial communities from Singapore -Terephthalate degrading...
TGCGTTTGAGGGCGACGATGATCGTGGTGCCGTCTTCGCGTTTCAAAGGCACCGCGTTGATGTCGCGGTATTGGACCTTGCCGGTGTGGGTGGCTTCCTGCTCACGTTCCAGAATTGCGCGGGAGGCGACGCCGCCGGTGTGGAACGTACGCAGGGTCAACTGCGTGCCGGGTTCGCCGATCGACTGGGCGGCCACGATGCCCACCGCAGCGCCTTCCTCCACCATCCGTCCGGTGCTCATGTCCCAGCCATAGCACTTGGCGCACACGCCCACCGGGCTGTCGCACGTCAACGGGCTGCGGACGCGGATCGCGTCCAACCCCAGGGCCTCGATCTTCTTGGCGATCTCGGGCGTGATGATCTCGTTCTCGTGAACAATCATTTCGTCGGTGATTGGATTGCGAATATTGTCGCGGGCGGTCCGGCCAATGATCAGTTGCGACAGGGGGATGTCGACCTGATCCCCCCGGCTGATACTCGTCTTGGTGATGCCCTGCAGGGTGCCGCAATCTCGCTCGATCACGATCACATTCTGCGCCACGTCGATGAGTTTTCGCGTCAGGTACCCGGAGTTGGCGGTCTTCAACGCGGTGTCGGCCAAACCCTTGCGGGCACCGTGGGTGGAACTGAAGTACTCCAGCACGGTCAGGCCTTCGCGGAAATTGGACTTGATGGGCGTCTCGATGATCTCGCCACTGGGCTTGGCCATGAGAGCGCGCATACCGGCCAACTGCTGGATCTGATCGATGCTACCGCGAGCCCCGGAATCCGACATCAAGTAAATCGGATTGAGGTACGGGGTTCCGTCTTCCTGGGTGTCCTCCCTCAGGCCACGGATCATCTCGTTGGTCACCGCCACACGGGCATTCGTCCAGGCGTCGATCACCTGGTTGTACCGTTCCCGTTCGGTCAGAACGCCGTCCTCGTAGTTGCGATAGATCTTGCTGACGCGTTTCTCGGTCTCGACGATGATGTCGGCCTTCTTCGCGGGGATCTTCAGATCAGTCAACCCGAAACTCAGACCCGCTAGGGTGGCATAGCGGAACCCCAGCTCCTTGATCCGGTCCAGCAGATCGACCGTCTCGGCACTACCGGCGTAGGCAAAACAGTCGCTGATGACCGCGCTGAGCTTCTTCTGAGCCATCGTCAGGTTGTAGAACGGCATCCCCTTGGGCAGAATGTCGTTGAAAATGCAACGGCCGACGGTCGTTTCGATCACGTGAACCGACTTGCCGTCGTTGGGATCGAACCGCTTTTCGCCGTTCTTGTCCTTGACGATCGCATGCGGAATTCGCACGCGGATCTTGTCGTGGAGCGTGATCTTGCGGGTCTCGTACGCCATCATCGCTTCGTAGGCGTCACGGAACACCGGAAGATTGCGAGTCTGCCCCGCCGGAGCGGAGACGGGACGCAGGTCCTCCAGCGACACGGTCAGATAGTAGTTCCCCATCACCATGTCCTGGGACGGACCGACCATCGGAGCCCCATTGGCCGGCGAAAAAACGTTGCTGGTGGTCATCATCAGCACGTGAGTTTCCGCCTGGGCCTCAATGCTCAACGGCAGGTGCACCGCCATCTGGTCGCCGTCAAAGTCCGCGTTGAAGCCTTTGCAGGCCAACGGATGCAGCATGATGGCGTTGCCCTCGACCAGCACGGGCTCGAACGCTTGGATGCCCATGCGGTGCAGCGTCGGAGCGCGGTTCAACAGAACCGGGTGCTGATGAATGACCTCCTCAAGGATGTCCCAGACCTGCTCGTCGCGCCGCTCGATCATGCGTTTGGCGCTCTTGATCGTGTCGGCATATCCGTGCTGTTTGAGGTTACGAATGATGAACGGCTGATACAGCTCCAGCGCGATCTTCTTGGGAAGCCCGCACTGATAGAGCTTCAGGTTCGGCCCCACCACGATCACCGACCGGGCCGAGTAATCCACTCGTTTACCCAGCAGGTTCTCACGGAACCGTCCCTGCTTGCCCTTGATCATATCGGTCAAAGACTTCAACGGACGGTTGTTGCTGCCCAACACCGGGCGACGGCAACGTCCGTTGTCCAGCAGCGAATCGACGGCCTGCTGGAGCATTCGTTTCTCGTTGCGAATGATGACTTCCGGCGCGTTGAGGTCGATCAATTTCTTCAACCGGTTGTTGCGGTTGATGATGCGCCGATAGAGGTCGTTCAGATCGCTGGTGGCGAAGTTGTCCCTCTCCAGGAGCACCAGGGGCCGCAGGTCCGGCGGAATCACCGGGACCGCCTCTAGGACCATCCACTCGGCCTTGTTGTTGCTGTTCTTGATCTCGTTGATGGTCTTGAGCCGCTTGGTCAGATCGCGGATTTTCTGCTTGCTGTTGGTCTTGGTGATGGCTTTTCGTAGGTTGGCGCCCAGAACCTCCAGATCCAACGCCTCCAGGAGTGCCTTGATCGCCTCGGCACCCATGGACGCCTTGAACGAGTTGCCGTACTTGGTCATCGCGTCGCGGTACTCTTCCTCGCTCAGGAGCTGGCCGGCCTTCAGACCGGTGGCACCGGCGTCGGTGACGACATAGTCTTGGAAATAGATGATCTTCTCCAGGTCGGAGCTTTTCATCCCGAGGATCGTACCCAGCCGATTCGGAATTGATTTGAAGAACCAGATGTGCACGACCGGGGCCGCCAGGTTGATGTGGCCCATGCGTTTGCGACGCACCCGGCTGTGCGTGACCTTCACGCCGCAACGGTCGCAGATGATTCCCTTGAACTTCGTCCCCTTGTACTTCCCGCACGCGCACTCCCAGTCGCGCTCGGGTCCGAATATCCGCTCACAGAACAGACCGTCCTTCTCCGGCCGGTATGTCCGGTAGTTGATCGTCTCGGGCTTGCGTACTTCTCCAAAGGACCAACTCCGAATGTCGTTCGGACTGGCCAGAGAGATCTTGACCGAACCGTAATCATTAATTCGATCGTAGATATTGCCTAACATCTAAAGCCCCTTATCAAACTCGAACCTCACCAACGCAACCTACAGAGCCGTGCGTCCCAGACGCTTCTTCTCCAGCTGGATGTTCAGGCCCAGTCCGCGGATCTCGTGGCACAGCACGTCGAAAGACAACGGCGTGCCCGCCTCCAGGGTGTTCTGTCCCTTGACCATCGACTCGTAGATCTTCGTTCGGCCCTCCACGTCGTCGCTCTTGACCGTGAGCATCTCCTGAAGGGTGTAGGCGGCACCGTAACCTTCCAGCGCCCACACTTCCATTTCGCCGAAACGCTGCCCGCCGGTCCGGGCCTTGCCCCCCAGGGGCTGCTGGGTGATCAGACTGTACGGTCCGGTCGCCCTCGCGTGGATCTTGTCGTCCACGAGATGATGCAGTTTCATCATGTAAATGTAACCGATCGTGGCTCGTTGATCGAACGGTTCGCCCGTCCGGCCGTCGTAAAGCTGCGTCTTGAGCGTTTTGGGAACGTAACAGAACAGCTCGTCGGCCGGCGGGGCTTCGCCGCGATCGTTCAATTCCTTCCTGCGATTCTTCATCCGCTCGTTGGCCTCGGCCGTGAGATTCTGGATGTCCTCCTCGGTCGCTCCGTCGAACACCGGAGTCACCGCGTGGAAACCCAGCACTTTCGCGACCCATCCAAGATGCGTCTCGAGGATCTGGCCCACATTCATACGGCTGGGAACCCCCAGCGGGTTGAGCAGGATGTCCAGCGGAGTCCCGTCCTCCAGGAACGGCATGTCCTCTTCCGGCATGATCTTGGCGATGACACCCTTGTTGCCGTGCCGGCCGGCCATCTTGTCGCCGATCGACAGCGTGCGTTTGATCGCCACGTAGACTTTGGCCATCTGGAGCACGCCACTGGGCAACTCGTCGCCGTGCTTGGCCCGCTCAATAAGGCGTTTCTTCTCTTCCTCGGCCTCGGTGATCTTGACCCAGAACTTGTCCACGATCTTCTGAACGTCGTCCCGGGCCGACGCGGGTTTGACCCATTTGATGTCGAAGTTCTCGATCTGCTCGTAGATGACGTCGTCGTCGTCGCTGGCGCCGACCTTCTGCTTGGTGTTCGGATCGATGATGTTCACTTCGATCTTGTCGTGAATCGCCGCAATCATCTGACGGAAGATCGAACACTCCTTGGCTTTCGCCTGGGACTCGTACTTCTTCGTCTCTTCGGCCAAAACCTTCTTCTGGTCCTCTCCGCCGGCGCCGCGCCGCGTGAAGACCTCGGTTTTGATCACGACGCCTTCGTACCCGCTGGGCAGCTCGAGCGAATCGTTCTTGACGTCCTCCCCGGCCCGACCGAAGATCGCGTGCAGCAGTTTCTCTTCCGGGGTCAGTTCGACCTTGCTCTTGGGCACCACTTTGCCCACGAGAATGTCCCCCGGACAGACCCGGGTCCCCTCGCGGACCACACCCTGTTCGTCCAGGTTGCGCAGAGCCTTTTCGCTCACGTTCGGGATGTCGCGAGTGAACTCCTCCTTGCCCAGGCGAGTCTCGCGGACCTCGGCGGTGAACTCGTCGATATGGATGCTCGTGAACGCGTCGTTCTTCACCAGACGCTCGCTGACGATGATCGCGTCTTCGAAATTGAACCCATCGAAGGACACGAAACCCGCCAGCACGTTCTTGCCCAGGGCCAGGATGCCGTCGGCGGTGCCGCCGCCGTCGGCGATCACCTGCCCGGCCTGCACCTTCTGGCCGAGCTTGACGATCGGCTTTTGGTTCAAGCAGGTCCGTTCATTGAGGCCCATGAACTTCTCGAGCTTGTACTCATCCGTATGGTTGATCACGATGTGCATGGCGTCCACCGCGGTCACGACGCCCGAATGTTCGGCTCGAACCACCATGCTGGAGTTGCGACCGACCACCTCTTCCATGCCGGTACCGACCAGAGGCGGTTCCGTCTTCAGAAGGGGCACCGCCTGCCGCTGCATGTTCGAACCCATCAGGGCTCGGTTCGCGTCGTCGTGATCCAGAAACGGGATCAGGGACGCCGAGACCCCGACGATCTGACGGGGCGAAATATCGATGTACTCGACCTCGTCCCGGCTCACTTGGGCCAGTTCTCCGGCCTTACGGGCCAGGACGAACTCGTCGCGAATCTTGTGCGTCGCCGGATCCACAACGCTCGGCGGCGCGAAAACCGCCTTCATTTCCTCGTCGGCGCGGAGATAGGCGACCTCGCCGGTAAGTTTGGCGTTCTTGACCGTCCGGTAGGGGCTCAGCAGAAAACCATACTCATCGATGGTGGTGAAAATCGCCAAAGAAGAGATCAACCCGATGTTGGTGCCTTCCGGCGTCTCGATCGGACAGATGCGGCCGTAGTGGCTGATGTGCACGTCGCGGACTTCGAATCCGGCCCGCCGACGATTCAGGCCGCCGGGGCCGAGGGCCGAAAGACGTCGCTCATGCGTGAGCTGGCTCAACGCGTTGGTCTGGTCCACCACCTGACTCAGTTCGCCCCGCCCGAAAAAGAAGTTGATGCTGCTGGCCACGCTCTTGGAATTGATCAGGTCCGCCACCCGCGGCGGTTCGTCGGAGTCGCGTTTGATGCTCATCCGCTCCTGGGCGGTTCGTCGCAGTTTCAGGAGACCCTTGCGGATTTCGTCGGCCGCCAGTTCGTCGATCGTCCTGAGACGGCGGTTGCCCAGATGGTCGATGTCGTCGATTTCGCCCTCGTTGTTGCGCAATGCGAGCATGTACTTCATCGTGTTGATGAAGTCCTCGGCGCGGAGCGTCATCTCGTTCTCATCGACGTTCTGGCCGAACTTTCGGTTGAGCCGGAAACGACCGACCTTGCCCAGACGATATCGGTTCGGATCGAAGAATTTCTCGGCGAAGAACGCCTGGGCTTTCTCCTGATTCGGGGGGTTGCCGGGCCGAAGGCGCATGTAGAACTTCAGCAGGGCCTGCTCATGCGTCTGACAGTCGTCCTGGGCCAGCGTATTCATCACGATCGTGTCGCGGACATCCTCGATGACATCGACCTTCTTGAGGTCGCTCTGCTGGATGACCGCCACCTTTTCACCAATCTGATGCCCGGCTTCCACGAGAATCTCCCCGGTGGTGGTGTCCACGATCTGGCTGGCCGCCCACATGGTGGAGGTCAGCTTGTTCGTGGAAACACTCTTGACCGGGTAGAACAACTTCAGAATGGATTCGGTGGTTCCATACTCCGGGCTGATGGCCCGCAGAAACACCGTAGCGGGAATCTTGCTGGACTGGTCGATCTTGACTACCAGAATATCCTTCTGGGTGACGCCGATCTCGATCCAGCTTCCCCGCTCGGGTATGATTCGGCCGCCGTGAAGAACGCGGTCGCCTTCCTTGCTTTCGATCAGGAAGTCCACGCCGGGGCTTCGATGCAACTGGCTGACGATCACACGAACGGCGCCGTTGATGATGAATTCGCCGCCGCCGATCATGACGGGTATTTCACCCAGGTAGATCGCTTGTTCCGCCAGGTCCGCGCCGTTCTCCGACCGCAGCCGACAATGGATTTTCAAGGGATACGCGTACGTAAGTCGCAACTGCCGACACTCGAGAGGCGTATAATGCGGCTTCTCCAGCTCGTAGCAGATGTATTCCAGGGTCATCTTCTTGTCGTAACTTTCGATGGGGAAGATTTCCCGGAAGAGAGCTTCAAGACCCGTGTCCGTCCTCTTTGTGGGCGCAACGTCCTTCTGCAGGAATTTCGCGTAGCTGCCTTGTTGGACCGCCACGAGATCGGGGATCTCCACCGCATCCTGCATTCTTCCGAAATTCCGAAACGTCCGCACAACCATCTAATGCTCCTGTGGTACTGGTAGTCAATCTCGCGTCGCCGTAGCTGCGTGCCCTGCGTATTCCCGAATCTTACGGATGCACATGCAGCCGTGGCTCACTTGATTTCCACCGTCGCGCCGGCTTCTTCCAGCTTCTTCTTGGCGCTCTCGGCATCTTCCTTGCTCACGTTCTCCTTCACAGGCTTCGGCACGCCGTCCACCAGCTCTTTGGCTTCCTTGAGACCCAGATTCGTCAGTTCCCGAACGACCTTGATGACCTGGATCTTATTGGCGCCGAAACCGGTAAGAATGACGTTGAAGCTGCTCTTTTCCTCGGCCGCCGCCGGGGCACCGGCTGCCGCCGCAGGACCGGCCACCATGACGGCTCCACCGGCCGCAGGCTCAATGCCGTACACTTCCTTCAGATAGTCCGCCAGTTCCTTCGCCTGCATCAGCGTCAGCTTCACGATGCTGTCGCCCAGCTGCTTGGTCTGGTCGCTCCACGTTCTTTCGTCTGCCATGTGAACAACTCCCATATGTATTACGCCTGACAGTAGCCGAGACTCCACCGTCTCGTTTGACCCTTGCGGGACAGCCGTCGAGGCAGTTTACAGTTCAATGAATTGTTGTGCCCCCTGCGGTCCGTGCGATCAGGCCGCTTGCTTCTCAGCCTTTTCGATGATGCTCTTGAGGCAACCTGCGATCACGCCGGCCGGTCCCTTCAGTGCGCCGGCCACCCGGGCTCCGGGCGACAGGATGCCGGAAACCACCTTCGCCTGCAATTCAGCGCGAGTCGGCATCGTGGAGAGCAGCTCCGCCCCCTTGGCGTCGAACAACGCGCCGTCGACAAACGCCCCTTTGATCTGCACCGCGGGGATTTTCTTGACCCAGACCAGCATCTCCTTGGCCACATCCACAATGCTGTCCCCGCCGTAGACGACCGCACAGGGGCCGCTGAGCAACTGGGCCGCCGTGTCCATCTTGCGATCCCGCAATGCCCGGGCGAACAACGAATTCTTCACCACAAGCATTCGGATTCCCTTCTGCTTGAGCGCTCCGCGCATCACGTTGTTGTCTACGCCCCCCACCCCCTTGGCACTCACGACCATGAAGTCACGGATCTCCTGGCTGGCGATCTTCTTGTCCAATTGAGCTTGGACCAGTTGCTTTACGTATTTGCTCATCGTATCTCCCTAGATTTCGATCTCCGCCCGAACGCGGATGGCTCTGCGGCGACGACCGCCCGAGTGAATCCGGCCGCTCTGCGGTCAGACGATCACCTGAACACCTGGGCTCATGGTCGCCGAGAGGCAGATTTTCTTGATGTAGGTTCCTTTCGCGCCGGAGGGTTTGACCCTCTTGATGTGCGAGATGAACGCTTCGATGTTCTCGATCAGCTTCTTCTTGTCGAAGCTCTGCTTGCCGACCACGGCGTGGACGTTGCCGCCGGCGTCGTTGCGGAACTCGATTTTTCCGGCTGTGAACTCAGCGACCGCGGTCGCGACGTCGTCCGTTACGGTCCCGTTCTTCGGGGAGGGCATCTTGCCCTGCGGACCGAGCACACGACCGAGCTTGCCGACCTTGCCCATGACTTTGGGCGACGCAATCGCCACGTCGAAATCCGTCCAGCCGTCGGCAACCTTCTTGATCAGCTCGTCGGAACCGGCCTCGACCGCCCCGGCCTTCTTGGCGGCCTCCACCATCGAGTCGTCGCAGAACGCAATCACTTTCTTTTGCTTGCCCACACCATGCGGCAGCGAGAGAGAGCCTCGCACCAGTTGATCCGTCTGCTTGGGATCGATCCCCAGCACCAGGACGCACTCGACCGTCTGGTCGAACTTGACGGACTTGAACGACTTGATCTTCTCGACAGCCTGTTCGAGGCTTACCGGCTGGTCCGGAGTCTGCTCGGCCTCTTTCCTATATCTTTTGCTCTTGGTCTGCATACGTTATCTCATTTTATCCAAAACGCGGACGATGAACCTGACGTTCCTCAATCCACTACATCAATGCCCATGCTGCGCGCGGTCCCGCGGATGATCTTTTCGGCCGCCGCGAGGTCGTACGCATTGAGATCCTTGAATTTCGTTTCGGCGATCTTGCGAACCTGTTCGGAAGTCACCTTGCCGACTTTCTCCTTGTTGGGCACGCCGCTGCCCTTGGCCACCTCCGCCGCTTTCTTGAGCAAGACCGCCGCCGGGGGGCTCTTGACCTCGAACGTAAAGCTGCGGTCGGAGTACACCGTGATGACCACCGGCACGATCGTCCCGTTCAATTCCCGCGTTCGCTCGTTGAACTGCGACACGAACTGGCCGATGTTCACCCCGTGCTGGCCGAGCGCCGGCCCGATCGGGGGGGCCGGAGTCGCCTGTCCGCCCGGGGCCTGTAACTTGATCTGAGTCGTGATTTCCTTTGCCATCGTATACCCTTATCGCACACCAAACCTTATGACGGCCCGCGTTTGCTGATCCTTTTTCAACCCGCGTTCACGGGATACGAACGCGTGCAGCCCGTGAACGATGCCCGCTTCCCTGCGTCATACTTTCTCGATCTGCCAATATTCGATGTCCAGCGGAGTGCTGCGACCGAAGATCGTCACAATTACCTTGACGATCCCGCGCTCCGAGTCGATCGAATCCACAACCCCCTCGAAGTTCTCGAACGCCCCTTCGCGAATCTTGATGTGGTCGCCCTTCTGGAACTCGACCTTGATGCTCGGAGCCTCCTCGGGCTTTTCCGCTTCGAGAAGCATCTTCGCGACGTCCGTGTCGCGCATCGGCGTCGGCATCCCCTCGGTCCCGATGAAATCGCCGACACCGCCGGTGCCCTTGATCATGAACCAGGCCCGCTCCGGCACCCTTCCATCCTCGGTCGTCTGCATTTCCATGAAGACGTAACCGGGGTAGAGCTTGCGCTTGTGGACGGTCTGCTTGCCGGCGCGGATCCGCTTGATCTGCTCGGTGGGCACCTCGATCCGACCGATGATGTCGGTCAGACCCTCCTGCTGGGTCTTGCGCTCGAGCGCTTCCTTGACCTGATTCTCCTTATTCGCCGCAACTCTCAGGACGTACCAGTGCATTTTTTGTCTTCACACTCGTTGATAGGACCTATCGGCGTATCGCAGGCCCATGCCCGCACGGTTACCTGTTCCCAAACCGTTTTCATCCCTGGGACCACTTCTACCCGGCGCAGACGACCCCGTCCACACCGTCACCTGACCTCAACCGATCAGTTGACGGAACACAAACTGGAACACGACGTCGGTGACACCCAGAAGAATCGCCATCGCGAACACCACAACGATCACGATGATCGTCGAAACGGCCACCTCCTTGCGGCTCGACCAGTTGACCTTCTTCAACTCGCCTTCGGCTGCGATCATGAAGTCCGCAACCACCGGCTTGTTCATCAGCCAGTAGACCACCGCGATCAGTCCCACCGCGATCACCACAGGAACCATGGTCGTGATCCACAGGCTACGATCCCCGTCCGACAGGAGTCGGTACAGACTGACACACCCGACCACGACGATCGCTGCGGCGGCAAAACCGCTGCCCAAGCGGGTATACTTTCCCTGCCCGGGCTTGTATATCTTTGTCAGCATGGCTGAGGCCCCATTCTTTCTGTCCGGTACTTCTCTGGCCAGGCGTCCCAACACAACCAGACACCACCATCACGCCAGGAGGGAATCGAACCCCCAACCTTTGGTTTTGGAGACCAATGCTCTACCAAATTGAGCTACTGGCGTATCGCCGCAACCACCCCGGAACGGGGGAGGCATCATCATTCACTTGCGTCTGAGCTTGTGCACCGTACGCTTGCGTTCGTTCTTGCAGAACTTCTTGAGCTCCAGCTTCGGAGCACCTTCGGCCACGCTGACTTCGGTCCGGTAGTTTCTCGAATTGCATTCACTGCACTCGAGCCAGACATATTCTCTCTTGCTCTTTTTAGCCATAACGCCTTCCGACCCCACGGCCTCCACGGTCCCAGGCGGCGATCCGCCTTTCCCGCGAGCCGGTTTCTGCACTCCGCGCCACCGGCTC
>Ga0067045_1004439_pt1 | contig 10776 bp, 11 predicted proteins | sample TerdegcTABiofilm_FD_59184 | JGI IMG/M metagenome (GOLD analysis project Ga0067045, IMG submission 59184) | Combined Assembly of (Gp0054472, Gp0054536) Wastewater bioreactor microbial communities from Singapore -Terephthalate degrading...
GGAGCCGCCTTCTATCTGCTGGCAGGAATCGCTGCCGTAACGGCCCTCGCCGCGATGGCTTACTGGCGGAGGTACGAGCCGCGACATCGTTCGGAGGAGAGTGCACCATGAACGACTGGATCGCACCGGCTGCGGCGGTCGGGATCGTCGCTCTCGTTGGCGTTGGCATGGCGTGGACGGCGAGTGATGCGCGCCGACGGGCCCGGGCACGCGCGGCCATGGCCGAGCAGTTCGGTTTCGTCCGGCTGTCGGAGCCGTATGACGACATGCAGGCTCGGCTCGCGAGGCATCACCGGTGCAGGCCCGACCAGGTTCGCCTCAGAGCAGTGCATCGCAAGGATGCCGGCGGCCACATCCTGTATCTGCTGGACTACGACGCGAGCGCGTCAGGCAGTCCGACCCATCACGAGGTGGCGGCTGCCGTTCTGCCCGGNGCGAGTCTTCCGCGCTTCAGCGTCTTCCCGCGTGTTCCCGCCGGGGANCTCGGTGCGTCAGTGGCGGACCGTCTCATCGAGCGGTCGCTCCAGGCGACGGGGGCCAGGCTCGCGGACATGTCAGCCTATCAGGCCTTCTCCGCAAAGTACGTCATGGGGCTGCTGGACGCTGAGACGTCGCCCACGAAGCTCCCAGCGGTTTTCTACGAGCGAATGGTCGAGCTTGACTGGGCGAGCGTTGACGGGGGCGGCGACCTCCTCGTGGTGTCACTGCTGAATCTGCGGCAGACCGCCCGTCCCATGGAACGGGATCTGCTGGGCCGGACGATCCAGGCGGCGGGTCGGCTTGCCGAAGCGCTGGGACGCTAACGGTCAGATTCTCCCGGATGGAGGCGGTCGGCTGTCTCGGCAGCATCTGGACTCATGCGTGTGGCTCAGGGGGCCAGTCCGCGCAGACGATTCCCGATCTCGCGTCGGCGAGACCGGGATGCTTCGAGTTCGCGAGGCTGTGCAGCCTCTTTGTCGCCCGACGGCGACGCAGTCGTTAGAGCCCCGATGACCCCTTGCCGCCCAGGATCGTGCCGGAGGAGGGACCTTCACGACCGGAGGAGCCCGGGCCCTCCATCCCCGACCCGACAGAGCCGGCGGGCGGCTCGACGCCCTGCTCCTTCATCAGCTCGCCTTTGCTGGGAAGTCCTCCCAACGAGCCCATGTTCTCTCCCTGGCTCTTCTTGATGGTGCGCCCGATTGAGAACACGGCTGCAGCGATCGCCAGAACGACGATCACGACCACTAGCGCGAGCTTGGCCTTGGAGCCCTCGGAACTCGCAGATGAACCGCCTTTAGCTGGTGGCATTTCGGCGCTCCCCGATGCTCCTATTTGTACTGGGCATCCCAATGCAGGTAGTTGGGTTTGGAACCATCCCAACGACCGCCGACCACACGGCACATGCGCTTCCGATCCATCGTCTTCACGTGGCCGTCGGTGAAGCCGAAGGTCGTCAGGCCATTGTGGGCGCCGATGCTGAACCGCGCGTCACCGGAGCCGCACCAGTTGGCCGTGAAGTAGTTCGGCGCCGTCGGCCATGCAGGATCGGCAATATCGGAGTTGTCCCAGCGCCAGTACGAGAAATATCGCTGATAGCTGACGGTGGTCCAGAGCTCGTAGAGGTTCGCAGTTTCGGCAGGCGCCCCGATGGCGGCCTGCATCAAGGAGTTCTCCGCGTTGTAGTATGCATGGACGCCGAAGGTCTCATACGGATAGCCGTTCTGGTAGTGGGTCCATGAGTAGCTGATCGGATATCCGATGCCGGTGCCATAGCGGTCGCAGCCGCAGTCGTCACGCTGGATGCTGTCGCTCGGGCACTTCCATACTCCGCCGTTCTTGACGTACGGGTTGAGCATATCTTCCGATCCCAGCATCTGGTCGGGACGAGGCGGTGGGCAGTTGTCATTGAACGATGCCACGCCGCTCTTGATGCGGTGGAATCTCTCGTCGTTATCTTGCAGATACATGAGCGCTGCGGTCATGATCTGCTTCATGTTGGAGATACAGGACGCCTGACGCGCTTTCTCACGCGCCTGGGCAAACACCGGGAAGAGGATCGCCGCCAGGATGGCGATGATCGCGATGACAACGAGCAGCTCGATCAGGGAGATCCGGTGACCTTTCGCATTGCCGTTCCCCTTGTCGGTTATGGGTCTCGCGCGGCCAGTGCCGCGCCGATGCGTATGTACGACATGGCGACGCCGCTTCCCTGCCGGCTGGCAAGGGAAGTTCGAAATCTTCCGTGCCGACGCGGCTACGAGGAGCTATGGGACTGCCGACGCGTCGGCTTAGGACCGAAGGGCTCGCCCTGCGATGTCGGTGCGGTAGTGCATGCCGTCGAACGTAATGTGCCGCAGGCCTGCGTAGGCTCGTGATGCCGCCTGTGCCAGATCGGGTCCGGTGGCGGTGACGCCCAGCACGCGCCCGCCATCTGTAAGGAACTGCCCGTTAACCTCGCGGGTACCGGCGTGAAACACCACGCAGCCCTCCGATTGCGATGCTCGCTCAAGCCCTTCAATGAGCTTGCCTGTCTCGTAATCGCCGGGATAGCCGCCGGACGCCGCCACGACGCACACGCTGGCGTCCGTCGAGCAGGCTACCTCCACATCGTCGAGACGTCCGTTGATGCAGGCGTCCATGATCTCCACGAGGTCAGATTCAAGAAGCGGGAGCACTGCCTGGGTCTCAGGATCTCCAAATCGGCAGTTGAACTCGAGCGTCTTGATGCCGTCGTCGGTCACGATCAGGCCGGCATACAGTACGCCCTTGTACGGGATACCCAGATCGCGAATGGCGTCGATGGCGGGCCGCAGGACGAGGTCCAGCGCCTGGTCGGCGATGTCATCGGGCACGATGGGAACGGGGGAGTAGGCGCCCATCCCGCCTGTGTTGGGGCCCTCGTCGTTGTCGAGCGCGCGTTTGTGGTCCTGGGATGGCGGCAAGGCAACCACGCATTCGCCGTCGGTGATGGCCATGATACTGACTTCCTCGCCGACAAGCCGTTCCTCAATGAGCACGCGGTCTCCCGCGGCGCCATACGCCTTCTGCACCATCATGATCTCAACCGCCTCATGCGCTTCCTGCTCGGTTGAGCTGACGGTAACCCCCTTTCCCGCGGCGAGGCCGTCAGCCTTGACCACGAGACCGCGCCTGGTGCGTTGGGGATCGGCGAACCAGCGGCGGATCGTGTCATGTGCGGTCTGGGGGTCTGAGCACAGCTCATATGCCGCCGTCGGGATGCCGTAGCGCACCATCAGCTCTTTGGCGAATGCCTTGCTGCCTTCGATGCGAGCCGGGTCGGTGGCGGGTCCAAAGGCCGGAAGCCCGCGCGCCTCGAAACGATCCACGATGCCGGCAATGAGCGGGGCCTCGGGGCCGATCACGGTCAGATCAATCTTCTGCGCTGCCGCGAAGTTGGCAAGGCCAGCGATGTCCGTGGGCTTGATGTTGATGCACTCGGCCAGCTTGCCGATGCCGGCGTTGCCGGGTGCGCAGTAGAGATCGGTCACATGGCGGCTCTGAGCGAGCTTCCAGACAAGGGCATGCTCTCGCCCGCCGCCTCCGACCACCAGTACGCGCATCGTATTCCTCCGTGTGGCAGCGTTCGGAGGCCGGGCATGTGGCTCCGCTGCCTCCAGTGTGCTGCCGGTTGGCCGCAGTCAGCCCCCTGGGCCGACTACGACGGGGTCCAGTTCACCAGATTATCGAACCGCGCGAACGCCGGAAGGAAGGCAACCTCGACTTTGCCCGTCGGCCCGTTGCGCTGCTTGGCGATGATCAGTTCCGCCATCTCAACACGGTCCTCGCGACGATCGCGCACCGGCGGCGGCTCCGGTGCCGCTTCTCCGGCGCCTTCCTTGGCTGCGGCCTTCTGCTTCAGCTCTTCGTAGTAGGCCTCACGATAGATGAAAATCACGATATCGGCTTCGGCCTCAATGCTGCCCGACTCTCGCAAGTCGGATAGCATGGGGCGCTTGTTGGGGCGCTGCTCGACCGCCCGCGAGAGCTGCGAGAGTGCTATGACGGGACGATTAAGTTCGCGCGCCAGTGACTTCAATGAGCGAGCTATTTCGCTGATCTCCTGGTTGCGGTTCTCCGTCGTCTTATAGCTGCGCATGAGCTGCAGGTAGTCCACCACGATAACGCCGAGATCCTTCTGCTCGGCGAGCAGACGGCGACATTTGCCGCGGATGTCCAGAGCGGTGCACACCGGGCTGTCGTCTATGAAGATCGGCGCCTCTGCCAGCCGCGAACATGCGTCGCCAACGCGCGGCCACAGCTTGGGGTCCAACCGACCCGTGCGCAGATGATGGGCATTGACGCGCGCCTCCGAACAGATCATGCGCATGCAGAGCTGGGGACTCGACATCTCCAGACTGAAGATAGCCGCTGGACGGCCGGTGCGCAACGCGATGTGCTGAGCCATGCCGAGAGCGAGCGAGGTCTTGCCCATGGCAGGCCGGGCGGCGACGATGATGAGGTCCGAGTTCTGGAGCCCGGCGGTCATGTCGTCCAGCCGCGTGAAGGGCGTCGGCAGGCCGGTGATCGTGTCGGGGCTGTCGGAGCGCTTTTCGAGATCGTCGTAGATCTTCTCTACGAGCGTCTTCATGGACTGGAAATAGGCCGTGGATCGGCCTTTGCCAACGCTGAAGACGGCTTGCTCCGCGCGGTCCACTACGTCGTCAATGGACTCGAAGTCCTCGTAGACCATCTCCTGAATGCGGTTGGACGCATCAATCAGGCGTCGCAGCACCGCCTTCTCGTAGACGCGCTGGGCGTAGTAGGATGCATTGGCCGCGCTGGCAACCGCCTCGGTGAGCTGGACGAGATACGGCACGCCGCCGACTTCCGCGAGCAAGCCCTGATCCTGCAGGAGGTCCTGCAGGGTGAGCAGGTCCACAGGCAACCGCCGCTCGGCCAGCGACATGATGGCCTCGAAGATCACGCGATGCGCGTCCCGGTAGAAGTCGTCCGCACTGACAACGCCACGCACCTTCTCGATCGCGGCGGCCTCGATCAGCATGGAGCCGAGGGCCGCCTGCTCCATCTCGAGGCTCTGCGGAGGCAGTTTGTCGGGCGGTACCGACTGGTTCACGCGGTCATGCCTCTTTCCTTGGGGAATGAGGCGCCCTGCACGCTGTCCCGCGAGCAGGGCGCACGGCTAGGATACGATGGGAGCGGCCGTTATTCCTCGGTAGAGGCCTCGGCGGCTGCTTCGGCCTCGGCGGCTTCCTGCGCGGCCTGGGTAGCCCTTGCTTCAGCCTGAGCGGCCTCGGCGGCGCGGCGCTCCAGTTCCTGCTCCGTGGTTACATCCACCTGGATGGTCACCGAGATGTCGCTGGCGAGACGAACCGGTATCGGATAGACGCCGAGCGTCTTGATCGGATCAACAAGGCCGACCCGACGCTTGTCCACCTCGACGCCCGTGGCCTCCTTGACGGCATCCGCCACATCCTGAGCGGTGATCGAGCCGTAGAGCTTGGTCCCGGAGCCAACCTTGCCCTTAATGATGACGGTGAGCCCTTCGAGCTTGCCGGCAGCGGTCTCGGCGACCTGGTGCAGCTTGGCTTCGCGCACCTTGTCATGCTGGGCGCGGGATTGATGCTCCTTGAGGAAGCCCCCTGTGGCCGGCACGGCGTACTTGCGCGGGAACAGGTAGTTGCGCGCATAGCCGTCGGCAACATTGACAATCTCGCCGCCCTTGCCGACCTTCGGCACGTCGCGCTGCAGTATCACCTTCATTCAAGTCTCTCCCATATCAGTTTCTGGTCATTGTGACCGGACCTCTGGAGGCCGTCAGGCCGCTTATGCCGTCCGGTTGCTCGCACGTACAGCGCTACCTTCGCAGGCGTACCCCGAGGCTTGGCGTCGTGTGCCGCAACAGGCTTTCGGCTCCGAACCAGAGCGACCAATCGTCATTCAGTTTCAGGAACGCTCGCGCGTCCACGGTCAGGCTGTTGGGGTTGTAGGCGTCCAGCGCCAGATCAACGCCCGTCGGAACGTTCAGGTCGAAGCCGACCCCCAGCTTGGAGGCGTACAGACCGTAGCGAAACGTCCCAAAGCCCTGCAAGTTCGTGCCGTACTGAGCGGTCAGTTTGTTCGTTTCAGCGAAATCGTATACTCCAAGGTTGAACGTGTTTCCCTGCCCGACGGGGAATCGGACCCCCACGTTGGACCGGAAGTAGGGCTGGGTCCCCCGTCCCCCGAACTCGATATCGAGCGTCGGCTGGCCAATGCCGAACTTCGGCGCGCCGCTCGGCAGGTTCAGGCGCTCCACCAGCCGCGACACGTCGGCCGCCACCTTCTTGCCGGACTCTGTCGCATCCCGTACCGACGAGAGCGTGGCTTTGAGATCGCTCTGGACCGAAGCGTCGCCCAACAGCATGTGCACGTCCGATGCCACCTGGTTGAACCGCGCGATGGTCGCCTTGGTCAGATCCAGCGTCTCCTGCAGAGACTGCTGAAGGCGCGGATCGTTGACCTGCTCGGCCAGCCGCGTCACCAGCCCGCGCGCAGCATCCACCGTGTCGGTGAACCGCTGCAGGAGATCGAACAGACCCGTGACAAGGTCGTCCACGCGACCGCCGTTGCGCTGCATCAGCGCCTGCAGCTCCGACCCGAACGTCTTGGTCGTCTTGCGCGCCTCGGCAGTGATGACCTCAAGATCGCGGAGCGCCGAGTTCAGCGTCTTCTCGATCTGCGGATCCGACGCGATCCGTCGCGCACGCGCCGAAATGACGCTGAAATCGGCCACCATCGTCTCAGTGCGCCTCAGTATACCCTCTACATGCTCCATGGACCGGGCGAGTCGCGGTGTCATGGCTTCCAGCGATGCGGAGAACTGCTTGACGATCTTGTCCGTTTCGGGCGAAATCTGCGCCAGAGCGCTCAGGGGCTCTTCACCGCGATAGAGCCGGTCTGAACGCATGAAGGTCGCCGCCGAACCGGGCACGATCTCGACTTGCGGGTTGGTGACCAGGAGCCCTGTTGTGATCAGCACTCTGGAATCCTCGGGTATCGCCTCGCGGTACTTGCGCTGGATACGCAAGGTCACCACGGGGCGGCGCGAGGTGAGGTCCAGCTCAATCCCCTTCACTGTGCCGATCTTCACGCCGTTCATGCGCACCACCGCCTGAAGCTGCAGCCCGCGCGTGTCCGGGAACGCCACGCGGATGGGGTAGGTGTCCCAGTCTAAGCGGGCAAGGTACATCCAGGCGGCAATGAGCCCGCCGATGCCAAGCACGGCAGTGATGCCTACCTTGATGTGCGAGCGTGCATCCATGGTCAGTGTCTCACCCTTGGGCCAAGGTTACCGCATCCTCGGCGCTGTGCACAAACTCTCGCACGGCCGGATGGTCCGAAGCCCGTATGCGCGCCGGCGTGTCCACCGCGATCAGGGATCCCTCCTCGATCATCGCGATCCGATCCGAGATCCGCAGCACTGTCGGAACGTCGTGGGAGACCACCACCGACGTCACGCCGAAGCGGTCGCGCGTCTCCACGATCAAATCGTCTATGGCGCGGCCCGTCACAGGGTCGAGCCCGCTGGTGGGCTCATCATACAACAAGACTTCAGGATCCGTCGCCAGAGCTCGTGCCAGTCCCACCCGCTTCTGCATGCCTCCGGAAAGCTCCGCGGGGTACATGGCCTCCACGCCATCCAGATGGACGGCGGCAAGGCGCTCCCTCACGATCGTCTGCAGCTCGCGGGCCGTCGCGCGGCGATGCTGAACCAGACCGAAGGCTACGTTGTCGAAAACGGTCATGGAGTCGAAGAGCGCCGCATACTGGAAGACGAATCCGATGCGCAGCCGGACGCGGTTAAGTTGGGACTCAGTCATCGGCACGATGTCCTCGCCGTGGATGCGAATGGATCCGGCAGTCGGACGCAGCAAGCCGGCGAGGCACTTCAACATCGTGGTCTTGCCGCTCCCCGAACGTCCCATAAGCGACACGATCTCGCCGCGGCCAACCGACAGGCTGATCGCCGACAGGATGTCACGATTGCCGGCGCGATAATAGACGTCGCGTACCTCGATGGCGCCGTCCGTCATGGCTGGGCGACCGAGGCGCCCATCAACATCTGCGCGAGGAAGAAGTCCGATATGAAGATGAGCACCACGCAGAGGACTACCGAGCTGGTAGTTGCGCGGCCCACTCCCGCGGCGCCACGCTCCGTGCGCATGCCCTGGCGGCATGCCACTGCGGCGATCGTCAGGCCGAACCACAGCGTCTTGATGAGGCCCTTCAAGAGGTCCTGCTCGCTGGCCATCATCTGCATCGATTCGAGGAAGGTTGCGACCGGTAGGCCGTGCGCAGAGGCCATGACGATGGCGCCGCCGATACCGGCCGCATTCGAGACCAGCCCGCATAGCGGCATCATTGCGACGCATGCAACCAACCGGGGCGCCACGAGATAGGCAACCGGAGAGACCGCCATGGAACGGAGAGCGTCCACCTGCTCGGTCACTACCATGGTGCCGATTTCGGCGGCTATGGCCGCCCCGCTTCTTGCCGCCACCATGACTCCCGCCAGCACCGGACCGAGCTCCAGTAGAAACGTGAGAGCAATGGTGCCTCCGGTGAACGACCCCGCGCCCAACTGGAGGAGAACGCCGGTCATGTAGTAGGCCAGGACGGCGCCCGTCGACACCGACGTCGCGATGATGATGGGGAGCGAGTCCACGCCGATGGCGGCCATCTGGCGCACGGTATCCTTCGCGCTGATGCGTCCCCGCAATGCACAGGCGATGCCTTGAAGCGCAATGCCCCAGGAGTCGCCGACGAAGATCATTCCCTGAGCGAGCATCCCGGGCCGCGTGTCGCTGCGCGTGGCTGTCCCTGCCTCGTTCATAAGGTCGGATTATACTGGGGCGTCCGGAGGGTGTCAACGAAGGATCGTTCGGCGCTGGCGCCCCTCGCTCGGGCCTATAGCACGCTCATTACGATCCGGTAGAGCCCCAGGACTGCCAGAACGCCGGCCGATATCGGCACGAGACGGCGCATGGTGGCCTCTCCGAAGGCTTGCAGCCCGCCTATGGCGATGATCGTAAGCGCGTTGCCGGTGGTGAGGATGAAGTAGAACGCGGCGATGAGTCCGATGGCGCTTGCAGGATGCGATGGCCACAGTCGCATCACTTCGGGGCCGAGGACCAGGCTCCAGGCGAGATAGGGACCGGGGTTGGCGAGATTGATGGCAACAGCCTGGCCGAGACTGCGAGGCGAGCTGTCCGAAGAAGCGGATGACGCGGCGATGCCCCCTCTCATTCGTCGGAAGATAGCGTAGGCCAGATACATCAGCAGAAGACCGCCCAGCGCGCGGAGGGCATTCGTGAAGGCCGGAGGGACGTGGCGCAGGACCGTGAGCATGAGGGCTGCAATCGGGCCGTCGCTGACGATCGGAGCGAGGCTGGCGGGCAACGTGCGGCGCCAGCCTACCTGAGCGACCCGCGCAAGGAAAAAGGCTTGCATGGGGCCGGGCTGGACCACCGCCGCGAAGCCGAAACCGGCGCCGAAGACGATGGCTGGAATCACGCGTTCAGAACCCGAGCGGTGGCCATGCGCCATTGTAGCGCACGAGGCGGCTACGCCCTAATCGTGGTTGCAGATCTCCCGGCGATGCACGATCAGGCGTCCGTCGCTCTCGGAGAGTTTGCCGCGACCCATGAGGAATACGATCAGATCGTCGAGCGTCATCTCAGCGGCGCTGCAGGTATGATAGCGCGCGTCAGCGCCGAACTCGCGGGCGGCGATGCCGCGCAACTCGGCCTGAGTGAGGGGTTCCGGCGTCTCCAATAGCAGTCTCAGTATCTCGTGGCCGTGGACGGACTCCGATATGACCATGGGTGCTTCCTTTCGGTGAAGTGAGGACCGGAAGGTCCTCGGGCAGGGTTATATACGGAGGAGCCGTCGCCATTGCACCATGCGCGGAGTGATAAAACAGATATGGATGTGGGCATTCGCCCCATAGCGCTGGACGACGAAGGCATCAGCGAGGCCTGCGAGCAGACCTTCGACCTGTGGCATCAGGGACTCGATCGGGCGCGGTATGAGCAGCGGCTGCGCGATTCGTTCGCCCGGTTGCCTCAAGAGATGCGGTATGTCGGCGTCAGAGACCGAACGAGGGCGCTCGCAGCCTCGGCGCGTCTCCTGTCTCTCCGCCTCTGCGTTGGGGGCCAGCCCAGCGACGCCACGGGCATCGCGGCGGTGTTTGTCAGGCCGGACCTGCGCGGTCTTGGCTGGGGACGCGGGCTAATCGCCGGCATACTCGCCGAGTCCGAGCAGATGGGAGCCGGGTACGCACTCCTCTTTTCCGACATTGGACGCCGGTACTACGAGCGGATGGGGTTTGCCGCCGCTCCTGCGCTGGATTGGACGGCCGGCGTCTCTGCCGTACCGAGTCGGCATGAGCTGTCCTTGCGGCAGGCAGCGCCAGCCGACATCGCGCAGATGATACAGGTCTTCAACAAGCGGGCAGAGCGATCGGTCCTGAGCCCCGTCCGTACGACTTCGTGGTGGCGCCACTATCGGTGGTGGCGCCGTGCCGCACCGGATCTCGTGCTCTGTGACAGTGGGGGCGACGTGGGATACGCGACGGTGCGGCCAGACGGCGAGACGCTGCGGGTGTTCGAGTGGGTTGCGCCCGGCGTAGAACCGGATCGCGTGTGGGCAACGTTGCGGGCCGAGGCGATTCGCCGGGGTTGCGAGCGTCTCGGCGGCTGGCTGCAGCCTGATCGAAGACAGCCGTGGATGTCGGTCGTCGAGCGCGCCGAAGGTATTCCCATGGTGGCGCGA
>Ga0067045_1032143_pt1 | contig 10773 bp, 9 predicted proteins | sample TerdegcTABiofilm_FD_59184 | JGI IMG/M metagenome (GOLD analysis project Ga0067045, IMG submission 59184) | Combined Assembly of (Gp0054472, Gp0054536) Wastewater bioreactor microbial communities from Singapore -Terephthalate degrading...
GGGCCTGTTCACACTATTTTTTCCAAGTGCGAATGGGTTGAAAACAGCGCCAATCGAGGCGCGCGACGACGGCCAGACCGGGCGTCTGGCCTAGGAGTGCAACGAAGAGTGGCGCTGTTTTCAACCCATTCCCTTCGGGTTGCGGCCAAAAAGGCCGTGCGCCGCGTTGCGAAGCCTCGCCGGGCCACCGGCCCGTCTGCGTTTCGCGCCTTGCGCATGGCCTTTTTGATCCGCAACGCATCTTGGAAAAAATAGTGTGAACAGGCCCTAGATGAATTCGCGTTCGCGCAGCCATTTGGTGGCCACCCACTTTTCACCCTCGATCACGGGCGCGCCGCCATGCAGCGTGCGGGTGGCGGGGTGGGCGCGGTCGTAGCTGAAGAACACGGCGTTGCCGCGCACGGGCGCCACTTCGAAGCCCACGTCGGGAAACGTGGTGCCACCGCCGCGCGCAGGTTCGTTGAGGTACATCACCAGCGTGGCCACCCGCTGGCCACCGCGCCGCAGGATGGTGGGTGTGCCCGGCTCGGCGGGGTCGAAGTAGTCGTAGTGCGGCTTGTACTCGGCGCCGGGTTTGTAGTTCAGCACCTGGAAACCCTCGCCGTTCTCCACCGGCCAATTCAGCAGCCGGGCGATGCGCGCCTCGACGGCGGCCACCTCGGGTGTCTGGCCCCGGGTGAAAAACATGCCGCTGCTGGTGCGGTCGGGGTTGAGTTCTTCGCCGCCGGTTTTGGTTTCCACGGTGAGCGAACGCGCCAGGTGCGGACGGGCAGATTCGATCAGCGCCTCGCACTCCTCGGCGCTCAGCAGGTTGCCCAGCACCACCACGCGCGGGTGGTTCAGCGTGGCGATCACGTCCACCATGCGGTCGCCCGCGTCGATCTGGCGTGGGGACTGGCTGAGGTTGAAATCGGGCACCGGCACGCCGCCATCCTGCGCCACGGCCACCTGGGCCACGGGCGTCACCACCACGGGCTTGGCCGCCTGCGCGCGCAGGTGTTCGCGCAAAGTGCTCTCCATCGCCGCGACCGCAATCGACTCCTGCCAGCCGGAGGACACCATGGAGGCCAGCACCACCTCGGGTGCAAAGCCGGCGGACGCCTGCTCGATGATCCAGCGGCGCAGTTCGGGAGTGATGGTCTGGCTCATGGTGTATGTGGAGGTGCTAGGCCTTCTGTTCGCGGCGGAACACCAACCGGTCGGGTGAGGACACGGCGGGCACGAAACGGTAACCCTCAAGGTCGAAGCCCTTGAGCTGCTCGGGGGTGGTGGCCCGGTGCGTCACAGCGTAGCGCACCATCAGGCCGCGCGCGCGTTTGGCCATGAAGCTGATGATCTTGTAGCCATCGGCCTTGCGCTCCTCGAAGGCGCAGGTGACCACGCGCGGCAGCAGGGCCTTGCGGTCCACGGCCTTGAAGTACTCCTCGCTGGCGAGGTTGATCACCACCGGACTCACGTCGGCCTTGGCGCGCTGGTTGAGGTACTCGGCGATCTGGCTGCCCCAGAACTCGTAGAGGTTCTTGCCTTTGGGCGTCTTCAGGCGCGTGCCCATCTCCAGCCGGTAGGGCTGCATCCAGTCGAGCGGGCGCAGCACGCCGTAGAGACCGCTGAGGATGCACAGGTGCTGTTGCAGCCAGTCGAGTTCGGCCTCGCCCAGGGTCTTCGCGTCCAGCCCGCCGTACACATCACCGTCGAAGGCGAGCACGGCCTGCTTGGCATTCTTCGCGGTGAACTTCGGCCGCCAGGCCTGGTAGCGCGCGACGTTCAGGCCCGAGAGCGCGTCCGACAGGTCCATGAGCTCACCGATCTGCAGCGGCGACTTCTCCCGCAGCACCTCGATGAGTTCGGTCGAGTGCTTCACGAACAGGGGTTGGGTGTGGGCGGTCACGTGCGGTGGCGTCTCGTAGTCGAGGGCCTTGGCGGGCGAGATCAGGAAGAGCATGTTGGGCGTGAGGCGGGCGCAGCCGCAGAGAGAAGCGAACACGGAAGCGGCAAAGGCTTCCCGAAGGAAGCCTTGATTATCCCCAACGGGGCGTGTTACTTCAGGTCACCGGCGAGAGACGCCAGCGTTTCCGGGGACACTTGCAGGTGCGCCGGGTAATGCGTGTGGTCGCACCCCAGCTTGACGGCCGCGCCGGCCTGGACCGCCGCGCGCATCGGGGGCGTGAACTCGAAGCGCACGAAGTGCACCGCCGAGGTTTTTTCGTCGTTCTCGCGGTCCAGGTCCTCGTCGGCGATGGCGTACACCCGGGCATGGCCCTCGACCTCGACGAACATGCGGTCTTCCACCCCGATCAGTCGCGCGAGCTCGCGCTTGCGTTCGTTGACGTCGATGTACTCGATCATCATCGTGGCTTTCCAGTTGGTGCCATCGGGCACGAGGGGTGCGTAGGCCTCGATCTCTTGCTGGATGCCTTCCTCCTCGAAGATCTTCTCGATGCGCAGCATCTCCTGGATCTGATAACGGATGGTGGTCTCGCTCTCGAACTGCAGGTTCAGGTGTTCGCCCAATTGCACGCTGCGCAAACGGCGGTGCGCCATGATCTCGGGCTTGTGCACCTTGCGCCACTTGGTGTACGCCTCCAGGCTCATGAGCGTATCGGCGGTGATGCGACCGGTGAGTTGCATGACGGGTTCTCCTTCTTACTTCAGGCCATAGGCCCGCGCCACCAGGCTCAACGGGTGCTGCAGCTCAGGCGCGCCCAGGCCGTTGACCTCGAAGCCCTGCGCGATGTGGTGGCCGCCGAGCGGGCAGTCCGAGCTGATGTAGTCGGGCTTCGCGCCGTCCTTCATGGTGGCCATGGCCTTGAACACCGGCTTGCCGATCTTCATGGCCTGCTGGTGATGGGCCTTCTTCACGCCGAAGGTGCCGGCGTGGCCCGAGCAGCGCTCGATGGTGTTCACGGTGGTCCCGGGCACCATCTTCAGCATCTCCTCGGTCTTGCGGCCGATGTTCTGCACCCGGCCGTGGCAGGGAATCTGGTAGCTCACATTGCCCAGCGCCTGCGCAAACTCGGTCTTGAGCAGACCGTCGCGCTTGCGCGCCATCAGGTACTCGAATGGGTCCCACAGGTGCTCCTTCACCAGCTGGGTGTCGGCGTCGTCCGGGAACATGAGCGGTATCTCCTGCTTGAACATCAGCGCACAACTGGGCACGGCGGCAAGGATCGCGTAGCCGTCCTTCGCGTACTTCGCGAGCACGGGAATGTTGGCCTCCTTGCTCCGCTGCACCGAGTCCAGATCGCCCAGTTCCAGCTTGGGCATGCCGCAGCATTTTTCCTTTTCGACCAACGTGTAGGGAATGCCGTTGTGATTGAGGATGTTGAGCAGGTCCAGGCCAATGCCGGGCTCGTTGTAGTTGATGTAGCAGGTGGAGAAGATCGCGACCTTGCCCGGCGTCTTCTCGCCATCGACCACCTTCGACGCGGTGGCCTCGGGCGCGCCGGCGCGGAATTTCTTCGTGGCGAGTTCGGGCAGCCAGGCGTCCTGGTCGACCCCGGCCACGCGCTCCATCAGGCCGCGCGCGGTTTTCGTGCGGTTCACCGCGTTGACCACCTGCACCACCACCGGGATGCCGGCGAACTGGCCGTGTACGTCGGTGGACGCAAGGAATTTTTCGGCCAGCCCGACCTCGCCCTTCTTGAACTTGATCGCCTTGGCGCGCAGCATGGTGTGGGGGAAGTCGAGATTCCACTCGTGCGGTGGCGTGTAGGGGCACTTGGTCATGTAGCAGAGGTCGCACATGTAGCACTGGTCGACCACTTTCCAATAGTCCGCTTTGGCCACGCCATCCACCTCCATGGTGCTGCTCTCGTCGACCAGATCGAACAGCGTGGGGAAAGAGCCACACAGGCTCACGCAGCGTCGGCAGCCGTGGCAGATGTCGAAGATGCGCTCCATTTCCTGAAGGCATTTTTCCTCGTCGTGGAAGTCGGGGTTCTTCCAGTCGAGCGCGTGCCTCGTCGGTGCCTGCAGATTGCCTTCTGTGGCCATGGGGATGTCTCCTCGTCTGGGGCGAGTCGTGGTTCGTGGGAGTTTTCGAGAAGGCTCTTCGAGCCCTCTCGAAAACGCTGCGCTCTAGTGAGCGCAGCTTCCAGAGACACCGCAGAACCGGCTTTGCCGGGCCGCAGGTGTCGCCCCCTGGAGGGGGTCGCGCGCAGCACGGCGGGGGTGACTCCGAATCAATCGACGAGTTCGTTCAGGGCCTTCTGATAGCGGTTGGCGTGCGAGCGTTCGGCCTTGGCCAGGGTCTCAAACCAGTCGGCCACTTCGTCAAAGCCCTCTTCGCGCGCGGTCTTGGCCATGCCCGGGTACATGTCGGTGTACTCGTGGGTTTCGCCAGCCACCGCTGAGGCGAGGTTGTTGCGGGTGGAGCCGATCGGCAGGCCGGTGGCCGGGTCGCCCGATTGCTCCAGAAATTCCAGGTGGCCGTGCGCGTGGCCGGTCTCGCCTTCGGCGGTCGAGCGGAACAGGGCCGCCACGTCGTTCTGGCCTTCCACGTCGGCCTTGTTCGCGAAGTACAGGTAGCGGCGATTGGCCTGGGATTCGCCGGCGAAGGCGTCCTTGAGGCACTGCTCGGTCTTCGAGCCTTTCAATGCGGGCATGTGGTATCTCCTTGCGTGGGTGGAAGAAACGCCCATGAGGCCCGGACAGCAGGCTCCGGACCTGACAGGACTTCCACAACATACGCCCGCCGGCCAACGGCCGTCCAATTGTTCTGGGCTATGCGGTGAATTGCCCCCGGCTATCCGAGGGCGTACGTTGATACCAGCTCTCAACCCCATCGACACCCCCTGGCGAAAGCATCAAACTGGAGTAAGCCGCAGGCCTATTGAATTACGATAAGAGAAATGCATTGCATAATGGTGAATCACAGGCCCCGCTTTCGCCCACCCAGGAGACCGACATGCCGACCCCCGCCACCCTGCCCCCACCAGCGCCCATCCAGCAGTTGCACCACTATGCCTACCGCGCGAAAGACGCCGAGGAAACGCGCCGCTTCTACGAGGACATCCTGGGCCTGCCGCTGTACCACATCATCCAGAGCGATCACGTGCCCAGCACGGGCGAGTACTGCCCGTACACGCACTTCTTTTTTCGCCTGCAGGACGGTTCGTTCATCGCCTTCTTCGACCTGGGCGATGACGAGGCCGCGCTGCCCAGCCCGAACACGCCGAAGTGGGTCAACCACATCAGCTTCCGCGTGGACACGGTGGAGGAGCTGGAGAACACCAAGGCCCGTCTGGAAGCCGGCGGCATCGAGGTGCTGGGCGTGACCGATCATCACATCTTCAAGAGCATCTACTTCTTCGACCCCAATGGCATCCGCCTGGAACTCACGGCCCAACTGGCCGACGAGTTCGAGATGCTCAAGGAAAGCAAGACCGCGCACGCGCGCCTGGCCGAGTGGACGGCGCGCAAGGAGCAGTGGCGCAAGGAACGCGCCGAAGGCAAGTCCGCTGCGCCGCTGAAACCGCAGCAGAACGATCGGCCTGAGGTGGTGGCGCGCGTCAAGGCCTGAAGGCGTTGGCGGGGCTCCGCGAATGTCCCCCACCCTTCGCCGACCTCCGTATACGCATGCACCTGGGAGCATTCAAAGACCGCCCTGGCGCGGTGATGCCCGGTGCTCTGCGCAGCGAAATAAAGGAGGAGGCGGCACCAGCCGCCGGGGGACATTCGCGGAGCAGAGTGCCGGGCGTCACCGGGCCCGCGAGGTATCTGAACGAAACATGAAGACAAACCACGCAAGGAGCGACACATGTCCTTAACGACATACCGCGAAACCGCCCACACCAACAGCTATGAATTCACCAGCGGTGCAGGCTACGTGCTGCCCGAATACGAATTCGTGCCCCCGCCCGAACTGAAAAGCGCGACGATGGTGCGTCACCCCATCGTCATCGTGGGCGGCGGCATCACCGGCCTCACCCTCGCCTGCTCGCTCGCCCGCCTGGGTGTGAAAGCGGTGCTACTCGACGAAGACAACACCGTGGGCGTCAAAGGCGCCTCCTCGCGCGGCATCTGCTACACGCAGAAATCGCTCGAGATCTTCCAGCGCCTGGGCATCTTCGAACGCATCGCCGCCAAAGGCACCCAGTGGAGCGTGGGCCGCACCTTCGCGGGCGACGACGAGGTCTACAACTTCGACCTGCGCCAACAGGGCAACTTCCACCTCTCCAGCCAGCCGCCCTTCATCAACATCCAGCAGTTCTACATCGAAGCCTTCCTGGTCGATCGCGTGCAGGAACTCGGGGCGGTCGAACTGCGCTGGCAGAACCGCCTCACCGCCTTCGAGCAGAACGCCGACGTCGCCACCCTCACCGTGGAAACGCCGGCCGGCAGCTACCGCATCGAGGCCGAACACGTGATCGACGCCACCGGCTCCAACAGCCCGCTGCGCAAATGGCTCAACGTGCCCTTCGACTCGCGCCGGGGCGATGACCGCTGGTGCATCGCCGACGTGCGCTTCACCACCCACCCGCCCGCAGAACGCCACACCTGGATCGAGGCCCCGTTCAACGAAAACCGCGCCGTCTGGCAGCACCTCATGGCCGACGACGTCTGGCGCATCGACTACCAGATGGCGCCCAACGCCGACCCCGCCTACGTGAGCCGCGAAGACGTGGTGCGCGAACGCCTGGCACGCCAGTTCGGGCCCGACGTGGGGGTCGAAATCGTCTGGGTCGGCCCCTACGCCTACCGCAGCGAATGCGTGCACGCCATGCGCCATGGACGCGTTTACCTCATGGGCGATTCGGCCAAGGTGGTGAGCCCCTTCGGCGCGCGCGGCGGCAACACCGGCGTGGCCGATGCCGACAACCTGGCCTGGAAGCTGGCCGCCGTGCTGCGAGGCAAGGCCGATGCGGCGCTGCTGCAAAGCTACCAGGACGAGCGCCTGGAAGCTGCCCAGCAGAACGTGTGCGTGACCAACCGCACCGCGCGCTTCCTGCGCCCTGCCGACGGCAGCGAGCGCGTGTTCCGCCAGGCCGCCATCGGCCTGGCCAAGCAGTATCCGTTTGCGCGCAGCCTCATCAACACCGGGCGCATGGCCGTGGCCAACCCCTACAGCCAGTCCAGCGCATGCACCTACGCGCCCGGCAGCGCGGCCGGCCAGTCGGTGCAGAACGTGCCCTTCGCCTGGGCCGATGGCACGGCGGGCCAGGTCAACGACTTGCTGAACTGGGCCCAGGGCGACCTGCTGGTGCTGGTGTTCGGCGACCTCGCGCCCGCCGCCCTGCAGCGCCTGCGCCGGCTCTGCCTGGACGCACCGGTGCGCAGCGTGCAGGTGCTCGGCACCGACGTGCCCGCCCAAACCGTGGAGCACGTGCGCGACCCCAAGGGCCACCTGCAAGGCGCCTGCCATGTGTTCGGCCACGCCTGGGCGCTGGTGCGCCCTGACGGCTACCTTGCCGCCACCGGCGAAACCATCAACGCCCGGCTGGTCGCGGCCATCGAGCGCTCCCTCGGCCTGCGTGGAGAAAAAACCCCATGAAACAGAACCTGCATTTCCAGGACGCCGACGCGTTCTACGAGCAGCTGCTGGATGCCCACGCGGGCCTCAGTCGCGAGGAAGCCGAACTGCTCAACGCCCGCCTGATCCTGCTGCTGGCCAACCAGATTGGCGACGCCAAAGTGCTGAAAGCCTGCATCGAAGCGGCTCAACGCGTGCCTAGCTAAAATCAGGGTCTTCCCCTGCTTTCCCAGACGGCATCCTGCGGGATGCCGTTTCCTTTTTTGGCGCGCCCATGACCGACACCCTGAACCAGCCTGGCCTGCAATCCCTGGCCAAATCGTTCGAACCCGCTCCGCTCGAAGCCCGCTGGGGCCCCGAGTGGGAACAGCGCGGCTACGGCGCCGCCGGCTTCCGGGGCACCGGGGTACCTCAGGCCGGCGCGCCTTCGTTTGCGATCCAGCTGCCGCCGCCGAACGTCACCGGCACCCTGCACATGGGCCACGCGTTCAACCAGACCATCATGGACAGCCTCACGCGCTACCACCGCATGGCGGGCGCGAACACGGTCTGGGTGCCCGGCACCGACCACGCCGGCATTGCCACCCAGATCGTGGTGGAACGCCAGCTGCAGGCCCAGGGCATCAGCCGCCACGACATGGGGCCGACCCCGGCCGAAGCGCGCAAGAACTTCGTCGCCAAGGTCTGGGAGTGGAAGGAGCAGAGCGGCAACACCATCACCACGCAGATGCGCCGCATGGGCGACAGCGTGGACTGGGGCCGCGAGTACTTCACCATGGACGACAAGCTGAGCAGCGTCGTCACTGAAACCTTCGTGCGCCTGTACGAGCAAGGCCTGATCTACCGTGGCAAACGCCTGGTGAACTGGGACCCGGTGCTCAAGACCGCCGTCTCCGACCTGGAGGTGGAGAGCGAGGAGGAAGACGGCTTCCTGTGGCACATCGCCTACCCCCTGGCCGATGGCAGCGGTTCGCTCACCGTGGCCACCACCCGCCCGGAGACCATGCTGGGCGACGTGGCCGTGATGGTGCACCCGGAAGACGAGCGCTACACCGCCCTGATCGGCAAGATGGTGAAGCTGCCGCTGTGCGACCGCGAAATCCCGGTGATTGCCGATGCCTATGTGGACCGCGAGTTCGGCACCGGTGTGGTCAAGGTCACGCCCGCGCACGACAACAACGACTACGCCGTTGGCCAGCGCCACGGCCTGCCCCTGATCGGCGTGCTCACGCTGGACGCGGCCATCAATGAAAACGCGCCAGCCAAGTACCGTGGCATGGACCGCTTCGTGGCCCGCAAGGCCGTGGTCGCCGATCTGGAAGCCGCCGGGCTGCTGGTGGAAACCAGGAAGCACAAGCTCATGGTGCCGCGCTGCGCGCGCACCGGCCAGGTGATCGAGCCCATGCTGACGGACCAGTGGTTCGTGGCGATGCAGTCCAAGGGCAACGAGAAGAACACCAGTGGCACCTCGATCGCCGACAAGGCCATTGCCGCCGTGCAGTCGGGTGAAGTCACGTTCGTGCCGGAGAACTGGGTCAACACCTACAACCAGTGGATGAACAACATCCAGGACTGGTGCATCAGCCGCCAGCTCTGGTGGGGCCACCAGATTCCCGCCTGGTACGACGAAGCCGGCAACGTGATCGTGGCGCGCAACGAAGCCGAGGCACAGGCCAAGGCGCCAGGCCGCACGCTCACGCGCGACCCCGATGTGCTCGACACCTGGTACTCCTCGGCCCTGGTGCCGTTCAGCACCATGGGCTGGCCGAACCAGAAGGACGGCGCGACCGAGGACTTCAACCTTTACCTGCCCAGCAGTGTGCTGGTGACGGGCTACGACATCATCTTCTTCTGGGTCGCCCGGATGATCATGATGACCACGCACTTCACCGGCCGCGTGCCGTTCAAGCATGTCTACATCCACGGCCTGGTGCGCGACGCGCAGGGCCAGAAGATGAGCAAGAGCGAAGGCAACGTGCTCGACCCGGTGGACCTGATCGACGGCATCTCGCTCGCACCCTTGCTGGAGAAGCGCACCACCGGCCTGCGCAAGCCCGAGACCGCGCCCAAGGTGCGCAAGCAGACCGAGAAGGAATTCCCCGAGGGCATTCCCGCCTACGGCGCAGACGCGCTGCGCTTCACCTTCGCTGCACTGGCCTCGCTGGGTCGCAGCATCAACTTCGACAGCAAGCGCTGCGAGGGCTACCGCAACTTCTGCAACAAGCTCTGGAACGCCACGCGCTTCACACTGATGAACTGCGAAGGCCAGGACTGCGGCCTGCAGGAACACACCAAGGCCGAATGTGCCGTGGGCCAACCCTTCCACGGCTACCTGAGTTTCAGCCAGGCCGACCGCTGGATCAGCTCGGTGCTGCAGAAGGTCGAGGCCGAGGTGGCCAAGGGCTTCGCCGAGTACCGCCTCGACAACGTTGCCAATGCGATCTACGACTTCGTGTGGAACGAGTTCTGCGACTGGTACCTGGAAATCGCCAAGGTCCAGATCCAGACCGGCGACGCCTCGCAGCAGCGCGCCACGCGGCGCACGCTGATCCGCACGCTGGAAGCCATCCTGCGCCTGGCACACCCCATCATCCCTTTCATCACCGAAGAACTCTGGCAGAAGGTTGCACCCGTGGCCGGTTTGCCTGGTGAGTCGGTGAGCATCGCGCGCTACCCCGAAAGCCAGCCCAACAAGATCGACGAGGCGGCCATCGCGCATGTGGTGAAGCTCAAGTCGCTGGTCGACGCCTGCCGCACACTGCGCGGTGAAATGAATGTGTCACCGGCCACGCGCCTGCCGCTCTATGTGCTGGGCGACACGGCCTTCATGCAAGCCGCCGGCCCGGTGCTCCAGTCCCTCGCCAAGCTCAACGAGGTGCGGGTGTTCGAGGACGAGGCCGCCTGGGCCGCCGCCGCGCAAGCCGCGCCGGTGGCGGTGGTGGGCGAGGCCCGCATGTGCCTGTTCATGGAAATCGACGTCGCCGCCGAGAAGGCCCGCCTGGGCAAGGAAGCGGCCCGCCTGGAAGGCGAGATCGTCAAGGCCCATGGCAAGCTCTCGAACGAAGCCTTCGTGGCCAAGGCACCGCCGGCCGTGATCGATCAGGAAAAGAAGCGCGTGGCCGACTTCAGCGCCACGCTGGACAAAGTGCGCGAGCAACTGGCCCGCCTGGGCGCCTGAGGTATAGGGTCAAGAGGCACCGCGGAACCGGCTTTGCCGGGCCGCTGGTGCCGCCCCCCTTCCAGGGGGGACGCGCGAAGCGCGGCGGGGGGTCACCCCCTGTGCATCGCGATCGAGCTCCACT
>Ga0067045_1032144_pt1 | contig 10772 bp, 6 predicted proteins | sample TerdegcTABiofilm_FD_59184 | JGI IMG/M metagenome (GOLD analysis project Ga0067045, IMG submission 59184) | Combined Assembly of (Gp0054472, Gp0054536) Wastewater bioreactor microbial communities from Singapore -Terephthalate degrading...
CCCGCATATCTGCGCTGACAAACCGTAGGCAAGTACCATTGGACACCGGACTTATGCCTTGAAAATCCCGGGCCGAAGGCCCGCGCACCCTTCAGTCGGATGAACCAGAATCGTGTGATCAGGGCACGGCTTCTTGCCTTTCCCATTTTTCCAGAGCTTCTCCTTTTCCCTTCCCTATTCGCACTTCATTCCGCTGAACACTGACTGAAAGCCTATTTCGTGGCCCCTTGCAGGACCGTGGCGCAGAGGAGATAACCAGTACGAATCGACGAATCAACGATGGTCACACGAATCACGCACCGCCGAGGACGTTCGAGATGAAGAGCACCTGTTGTTGCCTTGCCGTCTTGCTGACCCTTGGGATCCACACGCTCGGTTGGGCCGGGGCCCCAAGTGCGGCCCAGGGGCCGGCTTCGTCGTTCGGAGCGGCGGGGTTGGAGCGGGTCAAATACAGCAACCCGGGTCTGAAGGTCGACCTGGGCGTGGGCCTTTGGGCGTGGCCGCTCCCCATGGATTTCGACGGCGACGGGGACCTCGACCTCGTGGTCTCCTGCGAGGACGTCCCCTACAACGGGACCTACGTGTTTGAAAACACCTCGGGCAACGTGAAGATGCCCCTGTTCGCGCCCGGGCGGCGGATCGGCCGCGGAATGGCCAATACCCAAATCTCCTACGTCGAAGGTGGCTGGCGAGTGCTCACGCCCGCCACGGAGTACCCCGAGTTCCTCACCAAGGGGCTTGAGGGAGGCGTGAAGCTCCCCGTGCGGCCGAACGTCCACTCGGCCGGGGTCCGTGCGAACCAATGGAAATACGTCGATTACGACGGCGACGGTCTGCTGGACCTGGTCGTCGGCGTGGGCGACTGGACCGATTATGGCTGGGACAATGCGTTCAATGCCCAGGGACAGTGGACCCGGGGTCCGTTGCACGGGTACGTCTATTTCCTCAAGAACGTGGGCACCGCCAAGGAGCCACGTTATGCGGAGGCCCGGAAGCTGACGGCCGGCGACGGCCCGATCGACGTCTTCGGCATGCCCTCGCCCAACTTCGCCGATTTCGACGGCGACGGCGACCTCGACCTCATCTGCGGCGAGTTCCGCGACCAGTTGTTCTACTTCGAGAACGTGGGCACCCGCCGCGAGCCGCGCTACGCCCCCGTGCGTCCGATCTGCACGCCCGACGGCAAGCCGATTGCCATGGACCTCTGCATGATCGTGCCCGTGGCGATCGACTGGGACAAGGACGGCGACGTGGACCTGATCGTGGGCCAGGAGGACGGGCGCGTGGCTCTGGTCGAGAACACCGGGCGCGTGCTCGACCACACGCCCGTGTTCCAGGCCCCGCAGTTCTTCCAGCAGGTGGCTGACGACCTGAAGTTCGGCGCCCTGGTCACGCCCGCGAGTTACGACTGGGACGGCGACGGCGACGAAGACCTGGTCTGCGGCAACAGCGCCGGATACCTCGGCCTGATCGAGAACCTGGGCGGCTATCCGCCTCGCTGGGCCGCGCCGCGGTACCTGGAGGCGGGCGGGCGGCCGATCCGAATCCTGGCCGGTCCCAACGGCTCGATCCAGGGCCCGGCCGAGGCCAAGTGGGGCTACACCGTGCTGAACGTGGCCGACTGGGACGGCGACGGCCTGGCCGATCTCGTGGTGAATTCGATCTGGGGCGCGGTGGTCTGGCACCGCAACCTCGGCCCGCGCAACGCGCCCCGGCTGGCCGAGGCCGAGCCGATCGAGGTCGAGTGGCCGGGCAAGCCGCCCAAGCCGGCCTGGGACTGGTGGGAACCCAAGGGAAAGCAACTGGTCACGCAGTGGCGGACCACGCCGGTCGTGCTCGACGTGAACGGCGACAAACTCGCCGACCTGGTGATGCTCGATCCCGAGGGATATCTGTCGGTCTATCTCAGATCCCGCCGGGGCGACCGGTTGGTGCTCAACCCGCCGCAGCGGTCGTTCTATCTGCAAGGCAACTCGCCCGCCGATGCGCCCAAGCCGTTCCAGATCAACGCGCGCGCGGCGGGAGCGAGCGGGCGTCGTAAGCTCTGCTTCGTCGACTGGGATCGCGACGGCCAACTCGACCTGCTCCGCGACAGCCGCAACGTGACCTTCATGCGTTCTGTGTCGGTCTCGCCGGACCGCTGGGTGCTGACCGACGCCGGGGCCGTCGATGACCGCCGCCTGGCCGGACACACGACCTGCCCGACGGTCGTCGACTGGAACCGCGACGGCGTGCCCGACCTGCTGGTCGGGGCCGAGGACGGCTGCTTCTACTACATGACCAACCCGAATCCCGATCCACGTGCAAGACTCCCCAAGGGGCCGCCGACGACGCACCTGGTGGCCCTCTGGGATTTTGAAAGCGCCGGCAAAGGTCCACTGGCCGACAAGGCCCCGGCCGGGAACACGTGCGACGATCTTGTGGCCCTCGGCGGCGCCAAGGTGGAGAAGGCAACGGCCCTGGTCCCGGCCGCGGCCGGCGCTGCGTTCCGCGCCGAGAGTTCCCCCGACCTTTCCCCCATCGAAGAGATCACCGTCTACGCCCGCCTTCGAGTCGGGCGGCCGGTGCGGGGCATTCTGAGCCTTGTGGACAAGCGGCAGTTCCGCGATCCGGAATCGCGGAGTTACGGGTTGTACCTCATGCCGTCGGGCAAGGGGTTCGGGATCGGCGGCCAGATCTCCGGCAGCGGCAACGCCGGGGTCGCGCTGGCCGCCCCGCGGCCGCAAGGGGAACTGCCCTTGGAGTGCTGGACCCAGGTGGCGATGATCGTGCGCCGCCAGGGCAACCGGCTGGTGGCCGAGTGGTACGGACGGCCCGACGGCCCCGGCGACGCGGCGACGCCCTATCAGCGCATGAACGGCCCGGTCGATTCGCCGAAAGTGGAGCGGATCTACCGCAGCCGCGTCCCCTTGTTGATCGGCAATGCCGCGGGCCTGCCTGCCAGCCCCTGCACCCTCGAATTCGACGAAATCCGCATCTACAACCGGGCACTGACCCAGGCCGAGTTGCCCGATCGCCGTTCACGCTAGCTCAGTGCCATGGCTTGCTGCACGCTGCCAGCGGCGTGCTCGGGCGTGGCCATGATCTTGCCTACCGCGCCGGCCACCTTGCGGCAGAGGTCCATGGTCTGGGCGAATTCCTGAAAGTCGAGCGACTGGTAGCCGTCGCTGAGGGCTTTCTCGGGGTGGGGATGGACCTCGATGATCAGTCCGTTGGCCCCCACGGCCACGGCAGCCGCGGCCATGGGCGGGACGAGGCTCGCGTGGCCTGTGCCGTGGCTCGGATCGACGATCACCGGCAGGTGGGTCCGCTCCTGCAACCAGGGCACGCTGGCCAGCGGGAGGGTGAAGCGGGTGTGCGACTCGAAGGTCCGGATCCCGCGTTCACAGAGGATCACGTTCTGGTTGCCCGCATTGAGCACGTATTCCGCGGCCAGGAGCAGTTCCTCCAGGGTAGCGGCCGGACCGCGTTTCAGGATCACCGGCCGGCCCGACGCGCCCGCCTCTTCCAGTAGCCGGTAGTTCTGCATGTTGCGGGCACCGATCTGGAGCACGTCGGCGTAGTCGGCCACCAGCGGCACATCGGCCGCGGCGAGGACCTCGGTGACGACCGGGAGCCCGGTCTCCTCTCGGGCCGCGGCGAGGATCTTGAGCCCCTCTTCCTTGAGGCCCTGGAAGCTATAGGGGCTGGTCCGCGGCTTGAAGGCCCCGCCGCGAAGGGCCGTGGCCCCGGTCGCCTTCACAGCCTTCGCCGTGGTGACGGTCTGCTCTTCGCTCTCCACGGCACAGGGCCCGGCGATCACCCCGAGGTGGCAATTGCCCACCCAGAGCGGCCCGACCTGCACGACGGTCCGTTCCGGCTTCACCTCGATGCTGGCCACCTTGTACGGAGCCAGGATCGGCATCACCTCGGCCACGCCGGGCGCGATCTCCAAGGAGTGCCGATGCTCGTCGCGCTTCTCTCCCACGGCGGCGACCACGGTTCGCTCCGTCCCGTAGATCGGATGGGCCTTCAAACCGAATTCCTCCACACGCTCGATCACGTGTTCGATTTGCTCCTGGCTGGCCCCGCGCTTCATGACGACGATCATCGCTCGAACCTCCTTCGGAAAAGGGGACTGGCTCCGTCGCGATTCGTGCCTTGCTGCGGAGAAGAGGTGGCCGCGACGGTGCCTGTCCCCTTTTCCAATATTGGGAGTGTCAGGTTGGAAAGCCCGACCTACGAAAACAAAAAAAGCCCTGAGATCCTCGCGGGTCTCAGGGCTTCGGTTTGCTCGCTACTTCAGGTCATTCGCTTACAAACCACCTCCGGCCCCGCGACCGCGCGGGCGGTAATAAAACCAAAACCGATAGGTGGCCGAAACGCGATTCATGCTCTCGCAACGTCCTACTCGGGGGACAGCTTGCTCCTCCACCCGTATTTTTGCAGAAGATCGGCGAAAAGCAAGGGGAAAAATCAGGAAAAGCGGAAGGCGGCTTGGACCTCCTCGTTCCCATCCCTCCTCGTTCCCACGCAGAGCGTGGGAACGAGGATACGAACGAGGATTGCCGCCCCCAAGAAAGGTTTCTGCGGCTCTCGCCACGTGGTATAATCCCCCCCGCCAGTCCCCTAGACGGAGGATTTCGATGGATGTCACCTGGGTTCAGACTTACGACCCCTTCGGTTCGGCGATCCTTTCGGCAATGGTGGCCGGGATCCCCATCTTGTTGCTGTTGGGACTTCTGGTCGTAGGCATCTCCGCCCCGGTGGCAGCGTTGGCCGGGCTGGCGTCGGCCCTGGTGGTCGCCATGGCGGCCTACGAGATGCCGGCGGGCATGGCGTTTGCCTCGGCCGGCTACGGCGCATGCTTCGGACTGTTGCCGATCGGCTGGATTGTTTTTTCCGCGGTGTTCCTTTATCACCTTACGGTCCGCACGGGCCAGTTCGAGATCGTCAAGCGGTCGGTCGCGGCGATCTCGCCCGACCGGCGCATGCAGGCCCTCTTGATCGCGTTCTCGTTCGGCACGTTTCTCGAAGGGGCGGCCGGGTTCGGCACGCCCGTGGCGATCTCCGCTGCATTGTTGATCGGGTTGGGCTTCCGCCCCCTCTACGCCGCCGGACTGGCCCTGATCGCCAACACCTCGCCGGTCGCGTTCGGGGCCCTCGGCACGCCGATCATCACGTTGGCCAAGGTCTCCGGGATCAACGAAATGGCCCTTTCGCAGATGGCCGGCCGGCAGCTCCCGTTGTTCTCGCTGGTGATCCCGGCGTGGCTCGTCGCGGTCATGTCGGGCTGGAAGGGGGTGCGCGGCTGCTGGCCGGCGATTGCCGTGTGCGGCGGCAGTTTCGCGGCCATCCAGTTCGCGACCTCGAACTTCCACGGCCCCGGCCTGGTCGATGTGCTCGGCGGCGTCGGCTCTTTGGTCGCCCTGGCCGTCTTCCTCCGCTTCTGGCACCCGAAGGAGGTCTGGCGATTCCCGGACGAGCCGGAGACGGCGTCGCATGCCGGCGAACCGCCGCTGGTGGCCAAGCAGGTGGCCTACGCCTGGGTCCCTTGGGTCCTGCTTTCGGTCATGATTTTCCTCTGGGGCTGGCCTTCCTGGAAAGCGGAGCTTAACGGCGGTACGCCGGAGAAGCCCAACGTGTTGGCCGGCATTTCGAGAATCCCTGTTCCTGTGGGCCCCTTGCACGACCGCGTCTATCGCACGCGGCCCGTGGTCCCGGTGCCCGAGGGCTCGGACCGGGCGGCGAAGCCCGAAGAGGCTGTCTACGAACTGAGCTGGCTCTCGGCCACGGGCACGGGCATCTTCCTGGCGGCCCTCCTCTCGGCCCTATGGCTGAAGGTCTCGCCGGGCGTCTTCTTCCGGCAGTGTGCGGAGACGTTGTTCCGCGTGCGCTGGGCCCTGTTCACGATCGCCTGCATGCTCGCCTTGGCCTTCACCACGAAGTACAGCGGGGCCGATGCCACGCTCGGACTGGCGTTCACGCATACCGGATGGTTCTATCCCTTCTTTGCCCCCATGCTCGGGTGGCTCGGGGTGGCGTTGACCGGGTCCGACACGTCGGCCAATGCCCTGTTCGGAAGCCTCCAGCGGATTACCGCCGAACAACTGGGACTCAACCCCGTGCTCATCGTGGCCTCGAACAGCACCGGCGGCGTGATGGGCAAGATGATCGACGCCCAGAGCATCGTCGTGGCCGCCGTGGCCACCGAGCAGCCCGGCCACGAGGGGCAGATCCTCCGATTCGTCTTCTTCCACAGCCTTGTCCTCGCCTGCCTGGTGGGACTCCTTACGCTGTTGCAGGCCTACGTATTCCCCTGGATGATTCCCGCCGGGTGACAGAGATCGGCGTGGCGAGGCCCGCGCATAACCCAAACCTTCCCCCCCTTGGCGACCGGCTCGCACGGCCATTATACTTCTGGCTGCTGGCCGCACCGCGAGTCGGGTGTTTGCGCTCGACGCGCTTGCAGCCCCGCTGACGAGTAGCACAGGCTTCCAGCCTGTCACGGGGCCGGCCGGGCGTCCATCTTGGCAGGGAACCGCCAGGATGGCTGTGCAACACGCCATTTCCGGACAGATTCTGACTGAGAGCCGCCGACAGATATGACGCGAATCGCCATCCTTGGGGCAACTGGCTATACCGCCGTAGAGTTAATCAAGCTGCTGCTGCGCCATCCGCAGGCGGAGATCACAGCACTTACCAGCCGTCAGGAGGGCAGTCCGCCTGTCGGCATGATCCACCCTTCGTTGCACGGCCGGCTGGATCTCAGTCTGGAAAACCTGGGGCCGACGGAAGTCGCATCGCGGGCAGAATGCGTGTTTAGTTGTCTGCCCCACGGGGCCAGTGCGACCGCGATCGCCCCCTTGCTGGATGCCGGCTGCCGCGTGGTCGACTTCAGTGCCGACTACCGGCTCAACAGCCCCGAGTCGTTTGCCGCCTGGTATGGCGAGAAGCACGCCGACCCGGGCCGGCTCGGCAACGTGGTTTATGGGCTGCCGGAGTTGTTCCGCGAGCGGATCGTCGGGGCAAAGCTGGTGGCGAACCCGGGCTGCTATCCCACGTCGGCCATCCTGGCCTTGGCACCTTTGCTCAAGGCCAAGGTGGTGGAGCCCTCGGGAATCGTCGTCGACTCCAAGAGCGGGGTCTCGGGCGCCGGACGCACCCTGAAGCTCACCACGCATTACCCGGAGTGCAACGAGAGCATCTCGGCCTACAACGTGGGCCGACACCGCCACACGCCGGAGATCGATCAGATCCTGAGCACAGCGGCCGGCGCGACGGTCGAGGTAATCTTCACGCCCCACCTCGTTCCCATGGACCGCGGCATCCTGACGACGACGTACAGCCAACCGGTCGGCGAGGTCTCCGAGGAGAAGGTCCTTCAAGTGCTTCGCGACTTCTACGCCGAGGAGCCGTTTGTGCGGGTGATCGAGCATCTGCCGGGCACGAAGGACAGCATGGGGACGAATTTCTGCGACATGACGGCCCGGGTCGTGCGAGGCCGGGTGATTACCATCAGTTGCATCGACAACCTCATCAAGGGGGCCTCCGGGGCCGCCGTGCAGAACTTCAACCTGATGTACGGCTACCCGGAGACCACGGCCCTGTGAGGAGACGAATGAAAGGGAGTGAGATAAGGGGTCAGGGGGCAGGGGGCAGGAGTTCGGATGGATAGTCTTGGCGACATTGTGAACCTGGAGCGATTGACCTTGAGGCGACCCGCGGCCGAGCGGCGGGCAAGCCCGCCCGCTACGCGGAGGTGTATCGGGAGAGGGTGCTGGAGGTGATGCTCGCGCGGCGAACAGAAGTTGCGACGTAGGGCCCTGAACCCTGGAGCCTGAACCCTGAACCCTTCCTGGCCGTGAACCTTCTCTCCAAGAGAGTGTCTTGTGACTAATACCGAGGAGCCCTTAGTTACCATGGCAATCCGTGTTCCCAAAGGATTCTTGTTGGCCGGCGTGCATTGTGGTCTGAAGCGCGATCTGCGCAAGCAAGACCTCACGCTGATCGTTTCCGAAGGGCCGGCGGTCGCGGTTGGGGTTTATACCCAGAACCTCGTCTACGCCGCGCCGGTGGCCCTGGATCGTTCCCGGACGCCCAGCGACCGGATGCGTGTCGTGGCGGTCAACTCGGGGAACGCGAACGCCTGCACGGGGGAGCGGGGGTTGCAGGACGCCCGCGAGATGGCGCGGCTGGCGGCCGTGGCATGCGGGGCCGAGGAAGACCAGGCCCTGGTCCTCTCGACCGGCGTGATCGGCCACTACATGCCGATGGAGATCATCGCAAGGGGAATCGAAGCGGCCGCCAAGCAGCTCGGCTCCGACGAAGAGGCGTTGATCTCCGCGGCCCGCGGCATGATGACCACCGACACGGTCCACAAGCTTGCCGGCCGGACGTTCTCGCTCAAGCGGCGCGAGATCCAGATCACGGGGATGGTCAAGGGGGCTGCGATGATGGGCCCCAATCTGGCCACGATGCTCGGGGTCATTCTCACGGATGCAGAGCTCGACGTTTCTTCGGCCCAGGCGGCGCTGACCACCGCCGTGGCCGACAGCTTCAACTGCATCAACGTCGATGGCCACATGAGCACCAACGACACGGTCCTGCTGCTGGCAAGCGGTACGGCCGGCGGTGGCCCCTTGAGCGGCGACGACCTGGCGGCGTTCGGCCAGCAACTCAACGAGGTCTCCGCCGAGTTGGCCAGGGCCATTCCCGCCGACGGCGAGGGAGCCAGCCACCTCATCACCATCGAGGTATCGGGCTGCGCCACGCGGGAGGACGCCTTGCAGATCGGCCGCACCATCGCCAACAGCCCGCTGGTGAAGACGGCCATTTACGGCGCCGACCCGAACTGGGGCCGGATCGTCTCCGCCGCCGGCTATGCCGGGGTGCCGTTCGATCCGAACAGGATCACGTTGCACCTCAACGGCCATCTTCTCTACCAAGGGGGCTCGCCCGCGGAGTTTAACGCCAAGGCCGTGTCGGATTCGATCCGGAACAGCCGCGACGTGTCCGTCCAACTCCAGCTCGGTGAAGGCAGCGGGAAGGGCCGCTTCTGGACCACGGACCTGACCGTGGAATACGTCCGGCTGAACGCCGACTATCACACATGAACGTTTCGTGGGCCCGGCTCCGCACCGGGCTGACAGCGCTCGGCGCGATCTTCTGCGTGGCCATCCGTGGCTACCGTCCGGCCGGCTGACCGACATCGAGAAGTCCCGGAGCGAGTGCAAATCCTGAGCGACCTCGCCCTCCCAGTCTCCCCGGCAGTACCCGGTCGCAGTTATCTCCCGGCCCCCGGCTCCCGGTCCTTCCCCGCCGCGTCCTCCGGCGTACAATTCCCGCAGAGGAGCTCATGCCCAGCGCACCCAAACGGTCCGGCGACGTGGTGCTCGACATCGAGGGGATGCGGTGCGCAGGCTGCGCGGCCAACGTGCAGGGTGCGTTGAGCCGTGTCCCCGGGGTCGCGGCCGCGCATGTCAATCTTCTCACGCAACAGGCCAGCGTGACGCTTGATTCCGCCGGGGCGCGAACCGAGGACCTGATTGCCGCGATCGAGAGCCGCGGGTTCTCGGCGAAGGTCCCGCCTATTGATGAGGACGTCCGCGACGGGCCCGCGGAGCAGGAGTTGCGGGAGGCGGCCGCTTGGCGCAATCGGCTGGCAGTTGGAGCGGCCCTGCTCGTGCCTCTGCTTTGGCTCACCTATCGGTCGGATCTGAGTCCGCTGGTGCTGTTGACCTGGCAGGCGGCGCTGGCCACGCCGCTGCAAGTCTACGTGGGCGGGCCGTATTTCGCCGGCGCGTGGCGAGGCCTTCGGCATGGCGGGACCAACATGGACACCCTGGTATCGCTCGGCACCGGAGCGGCGTACCTGGCCGGCCTGACGCTCTGGCTGCGGCAACTCGTCGGACCGGCGGGCGGCCATGCGGCCATGGAGGCCATGTACTTTCCCGACGCGGGGATGATCCTCACGTTCATTACCCTCGGCAAACTCCTGGAAGCGAAGGCCAAGGGCCGGGCCTCGGCGGCCATTCGCAAGCTGCTCGATCTCGCCCCGCCGGAAGCGACCGTGATGCGCGACGGCCGCAGCGTGAGGACACCGGTTCGGGCCGTGTTGGTGGGCGATGTGATCCTTGTCCGGCCCGGCGAAAAGGTGCCGCTGGACGCCAGGGTCGTCTCCGGAACGTCGAGCCTCGACGAGTCGTGGCTCACCGGCGAGTCGATCCCCGTGGACAAGCAGGCCGGGAGCGAGCTCTTCGCCGGCACGCTCAATCTCCAGGGTTCGCTCACCGCGGAAGTGCTCCGGCCTGTGGGCAAGACCGCACTGGCCCAGGTCGTCGAACTGGTCCGCAAGGCCCAGCAGTCGAAGACCGACGTGGGCCGGCTGGCCGACCGCGTGGTCGCCCGGTTCGTGCCCGCCGTGCTTGCCGTGGCCACGGTCACGCTGCTGGCGTGGGGCCTTGGAGGAGGCGATTGGGCCCGGGCAATGGAGTGCGCCGTGGCCGTCCTCGTGGTGGCATGCCCGTGCGCGATGGGGCTGGCCACCCCCACCGCCGTGCTCGTCGGCAGTGGACGCGGGGCCGAGCAGGGGATCTTGATCAAGGATGCCCAAGCGTTGGAGGTGGCTGGCCAGTTGACCGTCGTCGTGCTCGACAAGACCGGCACCGTCACCCTCGGCCGGCCCGTGGTCACCGCCGTGGAACCGGCCGACGGCGTCGCCCCCGAGGAACTCCTGGCAATCGCGGCCGCTGCGGAGCGGCTGAGCCAGCATCCGCTGGGGCGGGCCGTGG
>Ga0067045_1032145_pt1 | contig 10770 bp, 16 predicted proteins | sample TerdegcTABiofilm_FD_59184 | JGI IMG/M metagenome (GOLD analysis project Ga0067045, IMG submission 59184) | Combined Assembly of (Gp0054472, Gp0054536) Wastewater bioreactor microbial communities from Singapore -Terephthalate degrading...
CAGCCGCGATTTGATCGAAGATGTCCATCCTCAAAACTCCAATTCAGGCGTGGCGTACTGCGCCACGTTGTGGTGGTGTGCGGCGACCTGCTGCAGGTGGTTGCGCAGGGCGTCCAGCGTGGCGGCAGGGTCGGCCTTGCCGTCTGCCTGGTAGAAGTCGGTGAGCAGCTGCAGGGCCTGCGCAAAGCCGGTGTTCAGCTCCACCATGTCAGCGGGCTGGGCCTTGCGGCCGCTGGGGATGTCCACCAGCAACTTGCCGTCGGTCGCGGCCATCCAGCGGGCTACCAGGTTGATGCCGCAGGCATGCTCAAACGCGGGGGCCAGGACCAAGGGCATGCGGCCGTTGGCGATCCACTTGTAGAGCGCCCAGTGGTCTTCCAGGCCCATGCGCTCGGCAATGCGCTCCACGCTCAGGTTGTGGCGCTCCTGGGCAAAGTCCTTGCAGCCCTTGAGCGCGTCCCGCAGGGTGGCGGGTTGCCAGCGTTTCCAATTGCGGCGGCTCATTGGAAAGCTCCGTGGGCGGTGGCGCCTTGCCCGTCCAAACAAATGCCCAGCGTGGTGCTGGTGCCAGCAGCGCGGCGGTGAGAAAGTCCGTCCATCAACCAAACGGAGGGAACCATGGGCACAGCAGATTTCGACGAACTTGCGGGCCGCATTGAAGGCATGAGCCGCGCGGTACTGCACATAGCCGCAGCGCTGGAGATTGCGGGCCTCATTGACGGCCCCCGGCTGTCGCAGGGGTGGCGCTCAGCGCTGCCAGGGCCTGGGCTTGAGGTGGCAAACCGCACGCTGCAGGAGCTTGCCCGTGCACTGGATGGCGCACGTAGCCAGCGCCAAGCACAGGCACTGTGATGTCGAAGCCAAAAAGGTCTCGGCGATTTGTTACATTGGGTGTAGAACGCACCACTTTGGACCTCACGCTGCGGCGAGCTGACGGGTAGCGGCGGCGCGGTGAACTTGGCCTTCTTTGAGGCCCAGCTGCACTGCAATGTTGTGAGCGTCGCCACGCAGGCACTTGAGGCGGGGGTTGACCTCGTTGTCTGCCAGGATGGCGATGACCATGTTGGAGCTGTAGCCGTGTTGGCGAGCCCATGCGGAGATCGACCAGCCCTTGCTGGCGAACTCCTGGCGGACTTGAGCGCGGGTTTTTGGCATGGCGGTGTGCGTCCTATTTGTTGTGCATCAGTTGGCGCTGGTGCATTTAGTTGGTTGTTGTTGTGCGAATTATGGTTCAAATATTTGGACCTTGCAATATGCAAGGGTGCATTTTTTATGGGTCTTTCTGATCGCTTTCGGAGCGAGCGGGAGCGGCTCTCGCTGACGCAACCGCGTGTGGCCGAACTGACGGGTGTCGGCAAGACGACGGTGATCAATTGGGAGAAAGGTCTGTCGTCTCCTACCGCTGTGCAGCTGTCTGTGCTCGCGGACGCTGGCCTGGACGTGCTCTATGTGATCACCGGCCAGAGGGTGGGAGGCGTCACACCCGCGCCTACGCTGACCGCAGAAGAAGCAACGATGCTTGGCTACTTCAGAGATGCTCCGAAGGCGGTCCGAAGGGCTGCGCTGGGGGCGTTGCTGGGCGCCTCATCCCAGAACTTCGAAGGCTCTCAACAGGTGTTCCACAAGGCGCCCAAAGGCGACATCGCGGGGCGCGATATCGTGAAAGGCGGAGGCAAACGGTGAGTGGGCGCGATCAGGTCTTCACGGGCACGGTGACAGGCGATGTGGCGGGGCGCGATGTGGTGAAGAACATCCACGTGCCACACGAACGGCCTGAGTCCGAACTGCAGGCAGTCTTCAAACTACATACGGGCATTGACTGCAGCCGGGAAGTACGCGAATGCCTTGAAAACCTGATGGCGCACCACGGGTTCACAGGACAAGAGCTGGCACGGGCCTGGAACGTCGGCTCTTTGGTCTGGGATTCGGTGGAGAAAAGGCTCAAGCCGGGTGCGCGCCGGCTCGACAACGCGGCGGGCTGGGTTGGTGTGGTTGCGCTCACCGTGGCGCTGGTGCTTTCATTGGCGGAGACGATGTTTAACGCGCCGGGGCCGTTCGTGAAGCCTGGCCTGCTGCTGATGATCTGCCTGACATACATCTGCATGGGACGCTTTGTGCTGCTTGCGACCATCTTTCCGCAAGCAACCGCGAGGCGAGTCGAAAAGGTACTAGAGGGGGATTCACAATGATTCGTGCGAGTGCACTTTGTATAGCGCTGCTCACCGTGGCAGCGCCAGGTTGGGCGATCAACAAATGCACTGGGGCCGATGGCAAGGCCGTTTTTCAGGATGCGCCTTGCGCTGGCAAAGGCGAGCTGATTGTGGTGAAGCCTGCCAGTGGAAACGCGCCCATAGCGCCCGCGCCGACTGCCGCAGCGCCTGCAAGCACGGCAACGGCGGCACCCGCTGGAACTGCTGGGGCGGCGACTCAAAAGAAGGAAGGCGCATTCGGTGAGAGCTGGCGGCGCAAGACCGATCTTGAGTCGCACCTGATCAGCAACGCAAAGGCGGCTCTGAACGCCCACCTCAAGGATTGCGACGCGCAGCAGCGTCAACTGGCCAGCAAGAAGAACCTGGCTCGAAACAACCTGGCAGGCGCCACCTGGGAACAGTCGATTTCAGCAGAGATGCAGGCTGCTGCGACCAACTGTGACACCAAGGCGCGGGACATGCGGGCAAGGCTTGAGGGGTATGAGAAGGAATTGCGGGAGCTGCAGGCAAAGCAGTAGTTCGATAAGCAGCCCAAGCATTGTTTGGGCGGCTGTGGCTCAGAAGATGAAACCACGATACGGGAGGGAAGAATGGCCACCAAGGCAAAACGGGTCAGTAAAACCGTCGTCTACAAGCGGGTTAGTTTTCACATCACCACCAATGGGAAAACCCTGAAGGCGCTACTTGAGGAGGCACTGGTGAAACGGCAGACGCTGGGCTTGCGCCGCCAGAATGTCGCGGATGCGGAGAACCCCGTGTACCACGCGCTAGGCAGCCCTCTCGTAGAGCCCAAGGGCTTTGTGTTTGGTGCTTTGATGACATATACGCCTGGCACCGATCCGCTCTGCTTCATCGATGACGAGCATGCAGAGGTCGTAACGCTGGAGAAGGTGTCTGCGCCTCAAACTGACGATGGCAAACGCCGAGAGTTTCTCGCGTCGATGATGTTCTTTGGCGTCATCGGGGACCACATGGTGCTGATGCAAACCCAAGCACTAAAGTCAGCGCATCTGGAAGCGTATTTGCGATGGTATTTGCACGCTGCCGGTGTCCTTGAAGGGACGAATACCCTCACGTTGATCGACACGCCTACCGAAAAGATCAAAAAGAAAATGGATGAGGGTAAGGGGGTTAGAACCATCAAGCTCGGAGGCGAGGTAGTGCCTATGAGTGTGTTTCCTCCACTAAGTGCACCGCCTGCGGTGCCGACTCTGCAACCGCCGCCAGTGGCCTCGACTCTGCCGTCTCTGCCTGGCAAACAGGCGGAGCCAATGTTTTCCCTGAAGCCCCCACCGTCGAATGTCATGGCCGTGCATGCGTCTGCTGTGGCGACCGAGAACGACTACGGCGTGCTAGCAGCCCTTAAGAAGCTCATGAAGCCCAGCCAAGCCGCGAAAATCGATTTCGACAAACTCGCTGGTTCCAACATCGAGATGAGCGTAATTCTGAAATACAACCGAAAGACCTCCGAAGATGGCCAGGCGCTGATGGACACACTGGGGGTTGCGCTGAGGAATAGCGACGATGTCGAGACCGAGATCATCCTCAATAAAGGAGGCTCGATAAAAGGGGAAGAGCTCAAGATGAGTGGCCCAATTTCCGTTACGTCATATGATGGACAGTTGAGCACCTCAGAGGTTTATGAAGGGCTGCGGAAATGGCTGCTAGAGAAGGTTTCGACGGACGAAGTGCCGGCCGGCTGATTGCCTGGCTGGCTGTTCCTCGTGTCGCAACGCTTCCCGTGTTACTCCTGATCGGGCTGGGGATCGGAGAACTAGCGTGGAGATTTGTCGATAGCGTCAAGATCCTCGCATGGGCTTCGGGTATGGCGGCCCCTTTTTGCATGATCTGCGCCACCTCAGTTTGGGCTATGCGCGACCGGCTTGATGACGTAATAGACACCGAGTCGATGTCTTCGCGCGAGTACGCGCGTTTTGACCAAATGGTCATTTCACATCGAGCGCGATCAACACGCTGGTCCGGCGTCGCTGCCCTGATGGCGCTGCTCGCGGCGTCGCCAGCGATCTCAAATCAACTTGCGGGGCCGATTTGGCATTGGATGGTTTTGGGCTCGGGAGCAGGTGTCATGTGCTCGATATACACATATCAGATTGCTGGCCACTGGGAGACTCAGATAAGAGCCTACAGGACCAAACAGAAGCTAGTCAGCATGCAGCGGCGAGAAAAGCAAAGCCTCCTAGATGAAATAGCGGCTGGTGCGAGACCTCCCACAGAACGTGGATGGGTAGATGGCCCCCCCCTTACATCTACGGGCAAACATCACTAAACCGGAAACAATGGCGCACGCCATTTAGTGCACTTCGCGCGCGCACGGCATCCTGCCGTGCATGACGCTCAAAGACCACATCCCCCTAGGGCTGCGCGCCCCGCGCAGTAGCCTGTTCCTCGTGCTCGCGGTACTGCTCCTTGCGGCCATCGCAGTGATCAAGCCGGACAATCTTCCGGTGGTCCTCTACAAAGCCGCGCTGATCGCCCTGGCCGCCGTGATCGGCTACTGGCTTGACCGTGCTCTGTTCCCCTACGCGCGGCCCGACTCGTTCCTGTGGCGCGACTGGCGCAAGGGCACGGACGAGCCCGAGGGTGATGTGGACTATCCCATTGCCAATACCGAGTACCTGGCGGCCTATTGCACTGCGCAGCTGCGCCGCGCAATTGTGGTGGGCTGTGTCGTGTTGGGTGTGGCTGCGGGGCTGTGATGCGTTGGCGGTCCCGCATCCCAGCGCTGGCCTGGCTGGTGGTTGCAGTGGTGGCCACCGTGGCCGCAAGCTGCGCGCAAGCCCAGGCTCAGGTGCCGCGTGAGGCTCTGCAGCATCGCTCGCTGCTGATCCGCACTGCGCGCTACGCATGGGGTATCAATGCCCCTGTGGCGGTGTTCGCTGCTCAGGTCCACCAAGAGAGCGCCTGGCGGCCCGGCGCCGTCTCCCACGTGGGGGCGCAGGGATTGGCCCAGTTCATGCCAGCCACCACGCGGTGGATCGCGGGCCTGAACCCTGAGCTTGCCTCACAGCAGCCCTTCAACCCGTCCTGGGCGCTTCGCGCCTTGGTCACCTACGACCGCTGGCTGTACGACCGTGCCCCGGCTCACTACTCGCCGCGTGATCGCATGTGGGTCGCGCTGCGCTCTTACAACGGCGGGCTTGGCCACTGGCAACGCGAGGCAGCAAGTACCGGGCTCGCTCAGCCTTCGCGCGCCCAGGTAGACGCAGCTTGCGGCAAAGCCCGCCGCGCTGCCGTGCACTGCGCTGAAAACCTGGGCTACCCCCACCGCATCCTGATCGTTATCCAACCGCGCTATGCGCAATGGGGGCCTGGGCTATGAGTTTCAGCATCCGCTCCATCGCTATCGCGCTCGCCATTGCTGCAGCGATTGCAGGTGTGAAGTTCTGGCAGTCCCACCTGGTGAACAAAGGCGATGCGCAGGGCGCAGCCCGTGTGCAGCATGCCTGGGACTCACAGGAGAACGCCCGCAACGCGGCCACCGCCCGCGACAACGCCACCAAGTTTCGCAACGCCGAAAGGACCGCCCATGAAGACGCCAAACGCGAGGCCGCGCGCCGTGCTCGCGATGCTGCTGCCCTTGCTGCTGTGCGCAGCCTGCACACCGAGATTGCCCGCCTCAACAGCCGCCCCGATCCCTACCCGGCAGGAGACGCCGGGCTTGCCGCCTGCGCTGGCGAAGCCCGTACAGCCCGTGAGCTATTCGGAGAAAGCGCTGGCGCGTATCAAGAGCTGGCGGCAGAGGCTGACGGACTCCGAGACCAAGTGATCGGCCTGCAGGACTTTGCAATCAGCGTCTGCGGGGCCGGGTCGTCTTCTGCCCATCAAGAGGCGCAAGACGCCCAGCACCCATGAACAATTTTGACCTCTCCAGCATCGTTGCAATCATCACGATTGCGGGCACGTTTCTTGGCATTTTGTGGGGGTTGCTCAAGTACATCGGCACCCAACAGGAGCGCCGGATCAATGAGAAGTTCGCCGATCTGGCTTCGACCATTGGCCGGATGAGCGACGAGCTCAAGAGCGAGGCCGCATCTACCCGCCAGCTCGAAATCTCATTCTTGCGATTCCAGGCTGAGTTGCCCCGCGACTACGTTCGTCGGGATGACTTCGTGCACACCCTGGGGACCATCAACACGCGCATCGACAACTTTGCGTTGCGCGTGGAGCGCGCCATAGACAACCGCAACGGGAACCTGCAATGACTCTTAACTATTCCGCTGCTGCGCTCAAGGCCCGCCGCGAGGCCATCCGTTGGCACCTGCTGTCGGCCGTCGATTTATCCCGCCCAGTGGGCATCTATACCGAGGCCCTGCTGCCCATCGTTCAGTCGGTTTATCCCGACGCCACCCACCAGGAGATCCGCCGCGAGCTGGACTACCTGGAAGAGCGCGAGATGGTACGCATCACGCGAGACCCCCTTGAACGATGGTTCGTGGACCTGACCCGCACGGGGATTGAGTTCGGGGAATACACGATTGACGCCCAGCCAGGCATTGCCCGGCCGCGCCTGACTCAGGGGTGATCCATGGCCCCACGTAGCAAAGTCCATTCGCTGCCGCCTGAGCTCAAGGAGTGGCTTGACGCTGAGCTCGTAAAGCGCGGTTTTGGAGACTACGTGCAGCTCGCCGCCGATCTGAAGGCGCGCGGTGCTGATGTTTCCAAGTCAGCTCTGCAGCGCTACGGCTCGCCCTTTGAGCAGCGCATGGCGCAACTCAAGATGGCCAGCGAGCAGGCCCGCGCCCTGGTGGATGCTGCGCCAGATGACGAGGACAAGCTCGGTTCGGCTGTGGTGCGGATGACGCAGGAAAAGATTTTCACGCTGCTGATGGACTTGGAGATCGACGCCAAGGATGTGGACGTGAACAAGCTGTTTAAAAACGCGGCGGAGATCGGCAAGGCCAGCGTGACGCACAAGCGCTTCAGCATGGAGGCCCGCGCCGCTGCCAAAGAAGAGGCGCGCCGGGAGCTGCTGGAAGAGCAGCGGGCCAAGCTGGCGGCCATGCCCAATAAGGGCGGCGTAACTGCGGCAACCAAAGCAGAGATCCGCAAAACCCTAGGGATTGAGTGATGGCCCCGCTTAAAGGCCGCGCCAAGTGCATTCCAAAGGACCGCGACGCGATCTTTCTGCCCTTTCAATCCCAATGGATCAGGGACGAGTCGCGCTTGAAACTGATGGAGAAGTCGCGGCAGATTGGCATCAGCTGGTCTACAGCATACGGAGCCGACGAACGCGCCGCCGCACAGGGCGCCCGCTTCGACGAGTGGGTCAGCAGCCGCGACGACATCCAAGCGCGTTTGTTCATTGAGGACTGCAAGCTCTGGGCCGGCATCATGGGCCTGGCAGCCAAGGACTTGGGCGAGGTGGTGCTCGACCAGGAAAAAAAACTCAGCGCCTATGTGCTGCAGTTCGCTAGCGGAAGGCGCATCCACAGCATGAGCAGCAACCCAGATGCCCAGGCTGGCAAACGGGGTAGCCGTGTTCTGGACGAGTTTGCTCTGCACCGCGACCAGCGCAAGATGTGGGCCATTGCCTACCCCGGTATCACCTGGGGCGGCAACATGGAGCTGGTGAGCACGCATCGCGGCTCTCACAGCTTCTTCAACCAGCTCGTGCGTGAGGCGCGCCACGGCGGCAACCCTAAGAAGATCAGCCTGCACCGTGTCACGCTGCAGGATGCTCTGGACCAGGGATTTCTGTTCAAGTTGCAGCAGGCTTTGCCCGCCGATGCGGAGCAGCAGGCCATGGACGAGGCCGAGTACTTCGACTTTGTAAGGTCGGGCGCGGCCGATGAGGAGTCTTTCGACCAGGAGTACATGTGCATCCCGGCCGATGACGATGCCAAGTTTCTGGAATACAACCTGATCACGGCCTGCGAGTACTCCGGGGGCATGGACTGGCAGCGCGGGCTGGAAGGGCCTTTTCAGGGGCGATTGTTCGCGGGGGTGGACATTGGCCGCAAGAAGGATTTGACCGTGCTGTGGGTGGTGGAGCAGCTGGGCGATGTCTTCTATACACGCCACGTGGAAACGATGGAGAAGATGCGCAAGAGCGCGCAGGAAGCCATCTTGTGGCCGTGGTTCAAGATCTGCGACCGCGTCTGTATCGACTCCACCGGGCTGGGCATTGGCTGGGCGGATGACGCGCAAGACCAGTTTGGCGAGCAGCGGGTGGAGGCCGTGAATTTCACCGCGCAGGTGAAGGAAGCGCTGGCCTATCCGTTGAAAGGCGCCATGGAGGACCGCCAGGTGCGCATCCCCGAGGACCCCAAGATCCGCGCCGACTTGCGCAAGGTGCAAAAGACCACCACGGCGGCGGGAAACATTCGCTTCGTTGCGGACGGCGACGACAGCACCAAGGTCAATGGCCACGCCGACCGCTTCTGGGCGCTGGCGCTGGCATTGCATGCGGGTTCCGACCCGTCTGCCCCAATCGAATATGAAAGCGGCGGCCCACGCGAGAGCAGCCAGCCGCTGGGAGATTTCATCCATGGTTAAACCTGTGCGGGCTGGCCGCCCCACCACGCCTGCAGCACCGGAAAAGCCCGAGCTGGACGCTGAATTTGCCAACCGGTTGCGCGACCCCTTCGAGCAGCACTACATGGGGGTGCTGCGCACCAACGACCCGCTGCTGCTGGAGCGCGGCAATGGAGGCGTGGAGCTTTATCGCGACCTGCGTCGGGATGGCAAGGTGTTCTCGGGCCTGCAAAAGCGTCAGCTTGCGTTGGTGGGCAAGCCCTGGCAGGTGGAGCCGCGCGTGAAAGAAAGCGCGATAGGCACCAAGGATGCGGAGACCTTGACGGAGATCCTGAAGGGCATTGCGTTTGACCGGATGTGCGGGGAGCTTTTGGAGGCCCTGCTGGCGGGCTTTGCGGTGTCCGAGATCGTTTGGACGGTGCGCGATGGCCTAGTGGTACCGGCGCGCGTTATCAAACGGGCACAGCGCCGCTTTGTGTATGTGCAGGACGATGAGAACAGCCCCGCCAGATTGCATTTGCTGACCCGTGAAAACATGCTGAAGGGTGTGCCGGTACCGGAACGCAAGTTCATCGTGCACCGGGTGAACCCGGAGGACGACAACCCCTATGGCACGGGCCTGGGCCTGCAGCTCTTTTGGCCGGTGTTCTTCAAGCGCAAGGGGATCGTGGCCTGGAACAAGCTGTGTGACCGCTTTGGCTCGCCCACCCCCCATGGCAAATATCCGCGCAACGCTAGCCCCAAGGAAAAAGGCACGCTGGCCGATGCGCTGCGCGCCATGTCAAACGACGGCTACCTGATGACGCCGGAGGGCATGGAGATTGCGCTACTGGAGAGCAAGCTTTCTGGCAATGTGACCACGCAGCAGCAGTTGTGTGAGTACATGGACGATTGGATCAGCGAGGTACTGACCGGCCAAGAGCCCGCGCGCTCTGGCGGCGGTGCACTTGCCGCCGCCAGCAAGGAGCGCAAGGATGTGCGCCAAGACCTGACACAGGCGGACAGTGACTTGCTCTCGGAAACCATCAACGAAACGCTGGTGGCTTGGATCTGTGAGTTCAACGGGTTGGAACCCTGCCATGTGTACCGCAACATCAAGGAGGAAGAGGACACCAAGACGCAGGCCGAGGGCGACAAGCTCATCTACGACATGGGCTTTGAACTGGACGAAAACACCATCCGCGCCAAGTATGGTGAAGGCTGGAGCAAGAAGAAAGCGCCCCCCCCGCCGCCAATGCCACCTCAAACCACGGCTACAGAGACGGCGCCATCAGGGCCAGCCAAGCCGGATGGCGATCCCGAGGAGCGCGAAGCCGAGGCCGCGAGCTTCGCGGAGCCCGGGCAGTCGGCACCGGTTGCCGCTGCAGCCGCTGCGCTGGGGCCAACTACCGCAGCTGTGTTGACCGCTTGGGTGCGTGATTTGCGTGCAATCGTCTCGGCTCACTCTGAACCGCAGGCGTTGCAAGATGCCGTAGCCGATGCGTACGGCAGCCTTCCCACGGCAGAGCTTGTTGAGGTGATGGCGCTTGCCTTTGAGCTGGCCCACCTGCAGGGCCGCGAGCGCGCTGCGCTGGAGAGCAGCGGTGGCTGACGTTGGGGATACCGCCCGCTCAACGGTCGAGGGCGCTCGGCAGGAGTTCCTGGAGCAGATCGAGTTTCTGCGCCGCAAGCTCAACCTCCCGAGCGAAACCTGGCGCGACATCCAGCGCGCTGCCCATGACCGCGCATTCGTGGTGGCGGGCGCGACCAAGGCTGATCTGTTGCACGACTTGCGCAAAGCGGTGGACAAGGCCGTTCAGGGAGGCTCTATTGGGGAGTTTCGCAAGAGCTTTGCGGAGATCGTTGCAAAGCACGGTTGGACGGGCTGGACCGGCGAAGGCACAAAGGCGGGTGAGGCCTGGCGCACGCGGGTGATCTATCAAACCAACCTGATGACTTCTTACGCGGCCGGGCGCCGGGCCCAGCTGCTGGACCCTGACCTGGTCAAGCGCAGGCCGTTCTGGCGCTATGTGCACAACGACAGCGTGACGCACCCCCGGCCGCACCACAAGCGCTGGGGCGACAT
>Ga0067045_1032146_pt1 | contig 10769 bp, 10 predicted proteins | sample TerdegcTABiofilm_FD_59184 | JGI IMG/M metagenome (GOLD analysis project Ga0067045, IMG submission 59184) | Combined Assembly of (Gp0054472, Gp0054536) Wastewater bioreactor microbial communities from Singapore -Terephthalate degrading...
GGCTTGACTTCTGGCAGTTTCAGAACAATAATTGACATGGCAGGCTCCTGGGCGATGTCAGTGTGATAACTACCATCTTACCCGGAGCTTGCTCTTTTTGTCAAAACCCACCGCCTATGTTACAGTCACCTTTCATGAGGGTTTTGAACAAAAGTAGAGGGCGTTGAATAAAGGGATGAGCCAGCCCCGAAAGGTTTATGCAGCGTTTTGGGCAAACAGATTCCTGGGTTTGCAAAAATTCAGCGTCACCTGATGGTCTATTAAGACCTTTCGGGGCTTTTTTTTACAACTTTCACGCGTCGGCCAGATTTTAAAAGTGAACCGCTCAAGGTAAAAAAGCCTCACCAACGTTTGACGCTTTTTACCTGAGCGAGTCCAAGCTTCAAAGTTGACGCACGCTCTCTTATTTCACATGGTTTCTTCCAGCATTAATGCCTAATGGCGCAAAGTTAAGTTTGCGTCTAAACAATGCCGCACCATTCCTGGACCAGAATAGATCAATCCGGTGTAAAGTTGAACCAGGCAGGCGCCCGCATCCAATTTTGCTTGCGCATCATCGGCGGACATCACCCCGCCGCTCGCGACGACCGGCAATTGATTTCCTAAAATTTTTACCGAGCGGGCAACTAATCGGGTGTTGAGGTCTCGAAGCGGTAAACCGCTCAATCCGCCATTTTGGCCCGCCTGGTTTGAGGTAAGCCCTGGGCGAGATACCGTGGTGTTGCCAATGATCACGCCATCCATTCCACATCGCACGATTGCCTCCAGGGCTTCTTCCAATTGGCGATCACACAGATCAGGGGAGAGTTTGACAAGAATTGGTGTCCGTTTTCCACCGATGAGCGCTTTTTCGTCCCGGGATATTTTCAAGGGTGTTAACAAATTCTCCAGCTCTTGCCGGGCTTGAAGATCGCGTAATCCGGGTGTGTTAGGCGAACTCACATTTACGGCAAGATAATCTGCCAGCGGCGAAAAGACTTTGAACAAATTCAGGTATTCTTGCGCAGTTTTTTCCAGGGGCGTGTCTTTGTTTTTTCCGATATTGACTCCCAGCACTAATCCCGCCGGTTTTGGGGCTTTTAATTGACGCTTTGCATATGCTGCGCCGCGATTGCGAAAGCCATTTCTGTTAATGATGGCGCAATCTTCAACCAGCCGGGATAAACGCGGGTAAGGATTGCCCGGCTGCGGGCGCCAGGTCACTGTCCCGATCTCGATGTGGCCAAAACCGAGGCATGCCAGCCCTCGCCATGCGTTTCCATCTTTGTCGTACCCCGCCGCCAACCCGATCGGGTTTGTGAACTTCAGTCCAAACGCTTGCACAGGAGGTCCTTGTTGTTTTGAACGGAACAACCATTGCATGAGAGTTCTCGCTGCTTTTGAGCTTCCCCCGATCCGGAGCAGTTGGATCGTCATCCAGTGAGCAAGATCGGGTTGTATTTTATAAATGAGTGGACGAAGCATTTTATACATTGTTTTTACCTGCAATAAAAGAACGCGCCGATTCGATCTGTTGCTGGGCGATTTGACCTGTTTTCTCCCAATAATCGAATAAATCTGTTATCGAAAGGACAGAATGAAGCCGGTAACCAGCCTGATGAAGCGCTTCGTGTGCTCCAGATTGGCGATTGATCAAAACCACGATATCCTCGACCACCAATCCGGCATTCTCCATTTTTTGAACAGCTTCAAATTTGGTTGTTCCGGTGGTGGTCAAATCGTCAATGATCACCGCTTTTTCACCTTTGACAAATTCGCCTTCAATTTCTGCACCGGCGCCATACGTTTTGTTTTCTTTACGCGGATACACCATTCGCCAGCCGGTTTTTAAGCTGATTGCAGTGGCAATCGGTAGGGCTGCATAAGGAAGACCGGCGATGCAATCAAATTTGAGCGAATTCAATACCGGTAGATAGGCGGCAGCAACATCAGACAGAATCTCTGGGTAGGAAATTAACCGGCGCAGATCAATGTAAAAAGGAGAGATCAGCCCTGACTTCAGCTTGAATTCCCCAAAACGCACACATCCGGCGCGCAAGAGGCCATCAGCAAGTTTTGCGGTTACCGAAGAAGTTTTATCGGTCTGTTTGTGAGGGAGCGAAACTGATCCTGCTGTTTTTTTATCGCGGCAGGTGCGTATTTTACTGACAAAATTCAACACGGCCTGCCGAGGATTGGGGGCGTCAGAAATCGCTCGTGAAATTGGGATGAGCATTCCCATTCCATCGGAGTGCAACCCGGCTTCTATCGCTTCTTCAAGATCGCCGCCTTGCGCCCCCACTCCGGGGGTCAGGAACCATAAATCGGTCGTCAATTCACGCAGTTGCGCCAGCGCAACTGCGTGAGTTGCTCCAACGACAATTCCGATGTTTTTTTGAGTATTCCACTTCTGCGCGAGCAGGGCGACTTTTTCATAGACCTTTAATGGTTTTCCGGATTCCAGTAGAATCTGGTCTTGCAAATCTACAGAGCCGGGATTGGAAGTTTTACATAGGAGAAACACAGCATGAGAGGGATCACGCAAAAAGGGTTGAATAGCGTCATAGCCAAGATACGGGTTGAGCGTGATCGCGGTGGCGCCCAGGGTTTCAAATGCTGCTTTTGCATAAGCCTCTGCTGTTGAGGCGATATCGCCGCGTTTGGCATCCAGGAGGACGGGAATCCCATCGGGTACAGCATCTATTACCGTCTTAAGAGCCTGCCAGCCTTCTGCCCCATACACCTCAAAAAAAGCTGCGTTAGGTTTATACGCCAATGCCACATCAAAGGTAGCTTCGATCAAACGCAAACAGAAATCTCTTGCTCCGGCAGCATGATCTTGCTGCGGCAGTGGATCCAGACCGACGCACAGCAATGAATCGATCTGCCTTGCTCGCTGTTCCAATTGATCGAAAAAAGATTTATTCATGATTCTCTCCTTTGGTTTTGGTTTATCTTTGCCCCATGCTTTAGACGATTTCTTCTCACCTGTTGCAACGCAGACAAAAAAAGAGAGCCATTGAATGGCTCTCTTTTTGATTAAACGGTGACTTTCTTAACGTTGGAAAATCTTTTAACCTGTGAGAAAGAATTTTAGTCCGCCTGATGAATCTTGAATTGTTCTGTTTCAACATATCGGGTTGATTTTATGCAATACCGATTTTTTGTCAAGTCAAATTTCCAATTTTATTGATTCCAACTTCTTCAAAAAATTTCAAAGGAAAAAACTAAACTTACACCAGTTTGACGAACCGTTTTTCCCTTTAATGAACTGCGGGGATATCCCTTTAATATTTATCTTTTCCTTGATTTATCTGTCTATGGATATAGTAATCGTAGTAGGGGCTGTGGATAGTGTGGAGAAAGGCGGTGAGAGGGATAATTCCGGTAAATATCGGAACAGCGTTCGCTCCGCCCCCACCGGTGGGAGGTTTGCCAGGGAGGTTATCCTTTTGAGTCTGTGGATAAGCTGGGGAGAACGAGAGTGGAAAAAGAGAAGTTTCTGAAAGAAAAAACGTTCTGTCAATCTATGGGCTGAATCAAAAACACCCCCCAAATATGGGGGTGGCTGTTGAGGCGCATTTGGATAAAAAAAGGCGCTTTGTCCACACATCAGGGGAGTTATCCACAGTTTTATGGCTTTTATCCACAAGTTTTCGCGTCAGATGGAGGCAGAGGCTGTTTAAAGCCCGTTTTCTTGCGCCCATATATCCAGGGTCTCTTCGACGATGTCCAGGTAGGCGTCGAGAGCATCCAGGCGGCTTTCGATTTGTTCAAAACTCAACCCAAGCGTTTGCATCGCTGCCTGCCATTCTTTTCCAGCAGGAGAATCCACCCCCAGGCAGCAGGCGGCCACTGTCCAGGTGCGCGCCAGAATCCACAACGCAGCGGCAGGCGCTTCTGACCAGAGTTCTTCAACAGCCCGCGTGTAATAGAGCAGGCGGGGCGACTGCAGGCGGGCAGGGCAGTTCTCCATTTGTTTGACCGCATCGAGGCTGGTTTTCCATTGCTGGACAAAGGGAGGCAGGTCTCCTTCTAACAAGGCATCGTTCGTGGTGATCAAATCCACCAGTCCGGCAGCCATGCCGGGTCGCCGGACGGCCTGGGCGCGTTCCGGGAAAAGCAGCAGAAAACGCCGCTCGGTCAATGGGGGGCCGCTCAGGCAGGCGATGGCGTTGGCCGCCTTTTCAAGGGTTTTTAAGTAGGATAGCGTCTGTTGAGGGCCGGGGAGGATTTGACCGGATTGAAGGCTCATCCAGGTTTGACGGGCAGTTTCTGCCAGCGGGCGAGCGCGCTCGATCACATACCCTGGCAGGTCAAACTGGGCGCAGATGCCGGCCTGGGTGAACTCGAACCAGTGCTGGGTGTCGTGGAGCGCTCTGGGGTTGTAACACATAAAAGCGCCCAGCCAGGGATCCGTCCGCAGCTGGCGCGGATACCGGAAGACATCTTGCGAAACGTGGGCGATATCCAGATGGATTTCGTCGGTTACCCGGATGATCTCGCGGGGCAGAGGGGGGGCGCTGTCGTGGACGTAGATCAGGTCAATATCGGCGGCGCCGCCGATCATGGCGTCTCCAAATAGCAATGAGCCCGTCAGGTAAATGCACACTGGACGGGATTTGGTCAACAGTTGCTGTGCGACGTATGTCTGGGCAAACTTGAGCAGTTTCTCGCGGGTGATTCGCATACGCTTCTCTGGAGCTTAAGAAAGTCCTCTCTTGCGATTAATCGGGGTCCGGCAGCGGCAGTTCGGGCTGGAAGGGAGGCAGTCCGAGGGATTGGCGGATGCGGTTTTCGATCCAATCCAGGTCGCCCGGGTGGCGGACGTAATCCAGCGCGTCGGTTTCGATCGTGAGCACGGGAGAAAGGTGATCGCGTTGGGACAGAAAAAAGTCGTCATAGGCCTGGTTCAACGCGGCGATGTAGCTGCGTTCCATGCTGCGTTCGTAAGGCCGGTCGCGCAGCGCGATGCGCTGCATCAGCGTATCAGTGCTGGCGCGCAGGTAAACCACCAGGTCCGGCGGAGGGATCTTTTCCGCCAGGGCTTCATGCACCCGCCGGTACATCGCCAGCTCGTCATTTTGCAGGTTAATTTGAGCAAATAGCCCGTCCTTTTCGAACGTGTAATCGCTGATCAGATGACGGCCGGTTTCTAATAGAGCCGGTACAGCCTTATGCTGCTGATGATAGCGGCTGAGCAGGAAAAAGATTTGGGTCTGAAAGGCGTATCGCGCCCGGTCGCTGTAAAAATCGCTGAGAAAAGGGTTTTCTTCAAATACTTCTAACAGGATATTTGCGTCAAACGCCGGTTGCAGCAAACGAACAAGCGTGGTTTTCCCAACCCCGATGACACCTTCTATGGCAAGATACATAACCTCTCCGGCGACGCCATGATCTTGAAAGCCCGGCATTTAACTTGACAAGCGGCATTTCTTCTCTAAACTAAAAATATACCACACATTGCAACAAATCGTCTGGAAAGGAAAGGAAAATAAGATGCCATCGCTCAATCGAGTGCAGTTGATCGGCCGGTTGGGAAAAGACCCGGAGACGCGTTTTACTCCTACCGGGAAAAAAGTAACCACTTTTTCGTTGGCAGTTGATCGTCGCTGGAAATCCGCTGGCGGCGAAGTTAAAAAGGATACCGATTGGTTCAACATCGAAGCCTGGGGTGTCCTGGGCGAGACCTGTCAGAAATATCTTCAGAAAGGACAGTTGATATTTATCGAGGGCCGCCTTAAGACGGATCGCTATGAAGAAAAAGGCGAAATGCGGTATTTTACCCGCGTCATCGCCCGACAGATGCAGGCGCTGGAGTGGCCTGAGAAAAAGGAAGCCCTGGAAGAGGCGGAAGCGCCACTTCCACTTGAAGAAGAGCCGCCGCTGGAGGAAGAATAGGGGGCAAATAGCGGGACGTTGAGATCTGGTTAATTCCAAAATACTCTACGCAAAATCGGACGCGCCGAGAACCGGCTTTGTGTTTTTTGCCGCGCTTGTTAGAAACTTTCGCATGACCAATTGATGGAGGAGGCAGGTGTGTTTCAACCTTCAGATTCTTCACGAGATAATAACCCGTCAAATGCATTCCGGGCGAATCAATTCCCCAATCACTCGCTTTCTGCCCTACTTTTGAAATTGTTCTTCGGTGGGTTACTTGTGGATGTGATCTCGCTGCTCGGTTTGTTTGTGGTAGGCGCCTTGAGCGTAACCTTTCGAATAAGCTCTTATAACAGCTTTTTATTAGGCCTCATTCCAATCATGCTGGATTGTCTCGTTGTTGCAGGAACTGTTATCCTGGTTGGAAGACTCTTTTTTGGGAGGTCTGGTCCGCTGGACAATAAACGCTGGAGCCGGTACTTGATGGGGCAGCTTCCTGGCTTTTTGTTGACCGGTATCTTGTTGTTTGCTGTTAGCATTTGGCTGGTTGATCGGAGGGAAAGCTTCAACAATACCTCTGTTTTTTTGATTTTGGTCGGAGCGGCAGTGGGAGGTTTTGGTTTGGGGATGTTTTCTATCCTGACTCACAATGCGAAGGATGCCGCCTCTATCCGGCAAGCAGAAGCGGTGAGTAGCGCCCCTCTAAGAAAATCCGCTTCACCCATTGACCCGACCGTCTCAGTGGAAGATATACCGGCCAAAAGAGTTGACTTATCCTTCAACACGGGTGCGGATCCTTCGATTTCGCCAATATATTCCGCAGCGAACAAGCGAGAAGAGCCAATTGTATCTGCTGGAGCAGATTTAAAGCCCTCCCCGCGGGTTGTAAAACTCAAAATCTGGCAAGTCTTCCTGCTCTCCTTGTTGGCGATCGGCGCAGTTTTCGCGATTTACTGGATGAGAAAAATGGATGATGGTTCCATCTCTACGCCAGTTACTGATCCTCAGTCAGCATCAGCCGGGGAACAGGGCGAAGATCACCCGATCAAGCCACCGGCGGGCTGCCGATTGTGGCGTGAAATTGGAGTCTCAGACGCCGGCAGAAAAGTGTGCGCCTACGGAGTCGTTAAGGCGGCTTATTTGGGCGGAGAAATTACCTACATTGTGTTTACAGAGGATACGAACACTTTCCGTTTGATCAATCTGGAAGGAAAAGACTATTCAAAAATGGTGGGGCGATGCGTTTTCGCCGAAGGTGAAGTGAAAACCTTTGGCGAGATTGCCTACATTGAAGTAGAGGAAAAGTTAAGTTTGTGTGAATAGGCCGTTTCTGTGGAGGGGCGTTTTGAATTGACTGGACAGGAAGCGCAGCAGTTTTTTGTTGCTCCCTGGCAGCGTTCAATTCCTACCTCTCAGAGGCTGTATGGTGAGCGCGAGCTGATCTGCCTGCGTTGCGTTAGCCTGGCGCTGGCAGCGATTCAAGCTGTTGGATTAAGGCATCCACGACGTTGTAACCACCCTGCCAGAAAGCAGCCTGGCGGATATCAATGCCAGCCTCAGAAAGAATCCTGGCGGGCGATTCTGAACCTCCGGTGGAGAGCAGCTTCAAGTAGCGCGGTTTGAAGCTTTCGCCTTCCTGTTTGTATTGCTGGTAGAGCGAAAGCACCAGCAGTTGGCCAAAAGAATAAGCATAGACGTAAAACGGCACGTTGTAGATATGCGGGATCGAGACCCATTCCCAACGGAACTCGTCGCTGACCTCTACCGAGTCGCCAAACTGTTCTTTTAAGTTAGCCAGGTAGGCATCGGACAGGTCGTTGGTCGAAGCGCCTTGCCGGATCATCTCGTGCGCCTGACGTTCGAACAGGGCGAAATAAGCTTGCCGCTGGATGGTGGCGTAAGCGTCATCGGCCTGGCTGAAGAGCAGGTCGCGGCGGATGGCGGGGTTTTCTTCTTCTTTCAATAGCCGGTCCACCAGCAGCATCTCGCCGAAGGTAGAAGCGGTTTCGGCGAGCGGCAGGCTGGCATGAAAGGTGAACAGGCTGTGGTGCGCTGCCAGCATGGAATGGATGGCGTGGCCGAGTTCATGCGCCATCGTAGAGACGTCATCCGCTTTGCCCTGATAGTTCAACAACACCCACGGCGTCAGATCAGGGGTTGCTGTCAGACAAAAAGCGCCGCTGCGTTTGCCCTTGCGGACGGCGCTGTCAATATGGTTTTGGTCAAAAACGCGTTGCGCCAGGTTGAAGATAACGGGATCAAATTGGTTGAACGCATCCAGCACCATCGCAGCCGCCTGCTCGTAAGGGTAGCGCTTGTCCGCTTCTGCCAGTGGGGCGTAAATATCATACCGGCGCAGCCGTTCCATCCCCAGCCAGCGGGCTTTGAGGCGGAAAAACCGCTGAAAAACGCCGACGTTTTTGCGGCTCACATCCAGCAGGGTTTCGACCACCTCGTCTGGGATGTCGTTTGCCAGGTTTCGCACCGCGATTGGGGAAGAAAAGCCGCGCAGGCCGATCTGCTCGTTCCGCCAGTCGCGCGCCAAAGTCTGGTAAATCTGACCCAGGATCGGGCTATCCTCCCCATAGACCCGGTAAAGTTCCTGGTAGGCGCGGGCGCGCAAGACGGGATCGGTGTGACGGGCGTACACCATCAGCTCGCCACGCGTCATTTCCACCACTTTTCCGTCCACCTCGATCTTGAAGATGTAACGGTTGGTGATGGTATCGTAGAGCATGGCCAGGGCGCTGGCGCCGGTCACATTTTTGATGTTGATGATTTTCTCTTCCGGTTCGGTGAGCGTGTAGGGTTTGAAGTGGCGGATTTCTTCCAGCCAGTAGCGGGTATCGCCGGCAGAGGCCATCAAACGGGCGGCGCTCTCTTCGGAAATCTGTTTCCACCAGAGCGAGAAGAAGAGCGTACGGTTGCTCATTTCAGCCGAAAACTGCTCTACCCGCGAGAGCAACCCCTGGGCAAGCTGATCCTGGGTATCGCCGGCGAAGACCAGTTCGGCGTAGGCGTATAGCCGGTGCAGCAGGCGCTGCGCCTCCTCCAATTGTTTCACCAGCGCCAAAAAAGCCTCTGCAGCCATGTTCTCATCCAGTTCTGGCCGGGCTTTTTCGAAAGCGGATACCCGTTCTTCGATCTCTTTGAATGCGGCTTCTAATTCCGGGCTGTTGAGGCCGGGAAAGAGATCCGCCAGGCTCCAGCGGGTTTGCAGGTAGGTTTTGTTTTTGATCATCATGGTCTCTCAATCTGAATTATGACTAAATTTATCGGTATTATACTAGAAATTCAGGGTATCTTTCGTAAAACGGTTTTCTGCGGTCAATCCCTTTGTTCCTGGCGGTAAATGATGGCCATGTTACCTAAAACGCCCCAGGAATCCTCAAAGTGTTTTATCGCCCGGCCGTAAAGCCACCCGCCATCCTGGATGAAAACGACCTCAGGCGTATATCCGACGACGATCACGGTGTGTTCCCGGGCGGAGACGGTCACCTGCCGCCCGGCGCGGCTGGTATAAATCTGCGGCGCGCCGGCGTTGACATGGCCGACCACCCAGGTGATGACCGGCCGACCGGCCGCAATTTCAGCTTTCAGTTCATCGAAGGTCATACCCCGGCGGGCAGTGGCTGGAAGCCCATACTCTCTTAGCAATTCTGCCACCGGTCCGGCGTGCACCCCGTAGGAGCGCGGTGGGATGTTGCCCCACACGCCCATCACATCACCCACAAAGCCGTAATCGGGGTCGTCCGAACGCGGTAGCCGTTCCTGGAAATCCAGCTCGTGGATTGTAAAGCCGAAAAAACTGGCCCAATCGGCTGCTGAGCGCGCCTCGCAAGAGAGCGGCAGGGTCTGGTCGTACCCGCGCAGGCCTGTGATGTGGGCTTCGGCTGGGAGTGGACCTGTTGCTCCGCCGGATTTTGGCGTCGCTGCGGCGGTGGGGCTGGTGGCTGGGGAGGAGGGCTTTCGTTCCGACGCCGGGCTGGGCGTCGCGGCAGCCGGCGTGGGCTGCAAGAGGGCTGAGGGGCTGGGCGTGGGCAGGGTTGCGGTCGCAGAAGGCGCGCTGGTTGGCAGAGAAGCGCACGCCGCCAGCAGGAAGCAGCAGAGGAACGGCAACATGCGGGTTGGCATATCCCGCAATGATAGCAGATTTTGGGAAAAGGGAAGGAGAAATTGCTCCGCTTTTGCCTGTTGTATAAAATTGCCACAATTTTTGAGGTTTCTTATTGGTGTTTTTACCCCATTTTGCAATATAATGAAACATAATCATTAATCGGGGCATTTTTCGATCATCACCAACACTTTAACAAGAAAGGGCAGCTCACCATGAAGGCTTCTGTTTCCCAACAACAACTTGCTCATGGCCTGGGGATGGTATCGCGGGCGGTTTCGCCGCGCAGTACGCTGGCCGTGTTAGCCAATATCCTGGTTGCGACCGATGATGGGCGGCTACGGCTTTCGGCAACCAACCTGGAGCTCGGAATCTCTTGTTGGATTGGGGCGCAGATCAGCGAGCAGGGTGCGATTACCGTGCCGGCGCGCACTTTTTCGGACCTGGTGAACACGCTGCCCAATGATACCGTTCACCTGGAGTTGAATCCTGCCACCCAGAGCCTGAACGTGCGCTGTGGCATGTCGAATACGGACATCAAAGGCATCGACGCCCAGGAATTTCCTCCTATGCCGACGCCTGATATCCAGGACGGCATTCATCTGAACATATCCGATTTTAAAGAGATGATCCAGCAGGTTGCTTTTGCCGCTTCGACGGATGAGGCCCGGCCGGTTTTACAGGGCGTCTCGATGAATATCAGCGAAGACGCGGCCGTGCTGGCGGCAACCGACGGCTTCCGTATTTCGGTGCGGCGGGCGGCGCTTTCAGAACCGGTCAGTAAGCCGGTGACGGC
>Ga0067045_1005698_pt1 | contig 10767 bp, 10 predicted proteins | sample TerdegcTABiofilm_FD_59184 | JGI IMG/M metagenome (GOLD analysis project Ga0067045, IMG submission 59184) | Combined Assembly of (Gp0054472, Gp0054536) Wastewater bioreactor microbial communities from Singapore -Terephthalate degrading...
ATTTGCAGGAAAAACTTTCATCATTGTTGAATATCAATGAACTATCGTGTGAAGTATTTTGTGGAGAGGTTGGAGCCTGATGGATCTGCTCCGCGAGGTTCGCGCATATATTGAACGCTGCCGGATGGTGGAGCGGGGTGACCGGGTGGTGGTGGCGGTTTCCGGCGGCCCCGACTCAGTCGCGCTGCTGCATTTGCTGCACTGTTTAACGCGCGATCTGGAGATTTCCCTGCACGTGGCTCATCTTAACCACATGTTCCGCGGGGCTGAATCAGAGGCCGACGCTTTGTTTGTGGCCGGGGTGGCCGGGCGCTACCAGTTGCCCGCCACAGTTGAAGCTGTTGACGTACCGGCGTACCGGAGCGCAAGAGGACTTCCCGCCCAGGTAGCCGCGCGGGAGGTGCGTTATCGCTTTCTTGAAGAGGTGGCGAAAAAAAACGGGGCGGGTAAAATAGCGCTGGCCCACCAGGCCGATGACCAGGCCGAGACTATTTTAATCAATTTTCTGCGGGGCGCGGGCACAACGGGGCTAAAGGGCATCATGCCGGTGCGGGATAATTATATTATCAGGCCGCTGTTGGCGATACGGCGGTCTCAAATCGAACGCTACTGTGCGGAAATGAACCTGCCCTTTCGCAATGATTCCTCAAATTTGAAGCCTGTATACTTGCGGAACAGGGTCAGAAGGGAACTGATTCCTCTGCTGAAAAACGCGTATAACCCGGGTCTGACTGCCTCTTTGCTCAGGCTGGGCGAGATTTGCCGGGAGGAGGACGGCTACCTGGAGGAACAGGCGCTGAAAGCGTACCGGCAAGCCGGGCTAAATGACGGCGACGGGGTAATCAGATTGTCTCTAGCCCGCTTGCGGGAGATGCCCAAGGCCGTCGTGCGCAGGGTGGTCAGGCTGGCCTGGCGCGATTTGACCGGTTCAGGGCGTGATCTGTCTTTTACGCACACAAAAGCCGTGCTGGATTTGCTGGACAGTGAAGCAACCGGCTTGAGCGCGTCCCTGCCGGCGGGTATTGCGGCAATCCGGTCTTATGCGGCTCTCGAGCTGCGCGCGGAGCGGAAAAACCCGGAGCCCGGCCATTACCTTTACCCGCTGAAAGTGCCTGGTTCAACCTACATACCTGAGTTGGACCGCACTGTGCGCGCTTCCTTGACAGCTGTTGAGGACGCCCCGGAGCCGCGTTTTTTGCCGGCTACGGAAGCATTGTTGGATTTTGCCAAGCTGCCGCCGCAAATATTCGTGCGGCGGCGTTTGAAAGGGGATGTTTTTTGTCCCTACGGGCACAGGTCCGCGGTAAAATTAAAAGATTTTTTAATCAAACAGAAGGTTCCCCAGGCGCAAAGAGACTGCCTGCCACTGGTTTGCACGCCGGAAGAAATAATCTGGATTGGGGGTATACGGGTGGGGGAAAAGTGGAAAATTGATAATGACACTGCGAAAATACTGCATTTGGAACTGGTGCGGGGCGCGCCTGACTCTCAGGAGTCAGGAGACAGAAGTTAGTAGTCAGTAGATAGGAATCAGGAGACAGGAGTGAAGAGTTGGGAATAGGAGCCAAACGTACGTGAAGCTTCACTTCACCATCTGAAAAATAGAAAATGGTAAAGATTTATTTTCGGGGCAGAATGAGAGAAACAGTTTATTCTTCTTTGAATTATTTTGAATGCTGACTCCTGACTTCCGGCTTCTGAGAGAGTAACAAAAATAACCTTTAATATTTTGCGCATCATGGTATAATTATAATTGTGGGTTTTTCTGTCCCGACTTTTGGAGAGGAAGTGGCATATTTGAATAAGGTTGTAAAAAACCTTAGCATATATTTGTTGATCGTAGTCGTTATTATCTTTTTGCTTAAATATGCGGTGCCACCCAAGAATCCCGCCGAGGTGGAGGGTTATAGCAAATTTTTAGATGAATTGGCCAACGGCCAGATTAAAATTGTTGTAATCCAGCCGGAGAATTATACTAATATAATCACCGGGGAGAGAATAGACGGGAGCAAGTTTGAGACCATAGGGCCCGCCATGGATACTGTCCTGTACGAGTCCCTCAAAGAAAAAAAGGTTGACTGGAGGACAGAAGAGCCGGCCCAACCCGGCTGGTGGACCGGGCTGCTGACAACGCTGCTGCCGATTCTCTTGTTTGTGGTGCTGTTCTTTTTCCTGATGCAGCAGACCCAGGGGGGCGGCAACCGGGTTATGTCTTTCGGCAAGAGCCGCGCCAGGCTGCAGAATGACGAAAAGAAGAAAGTCACCTTCACTGATGTGGCCGGGGCGGATGAAGTAAAGGAAGAACTGGAGGAAATAGTCGAATTTTTGAAAAGTCCNCGGAAGTTTCACGAGCTTGGCGCCAAGATACCTAAAGGGGTGCTTCTCTTTGGGCCGCCCGGCACCGGCAAGACTCTNCTGGCCCGGGCGGTGGCAGGCGAGGCGGGTGTTCCCTTTTTCAGCATCAGCGGTTCGGACTTTGTGGAAATGTTCGTGGGCGTAGGCGCTTCGCGGGTGCGGGATCTCTTTGAGCAAGCNAAGAAAAACGCTCCNTGCATCGTTTTTGTGGATGAAATNGACGCTGTGGGGCGGCAGCGGGGCGCGGGNCTCGGCGGCGGCCACGACGAGCGCGAGCAGACCTTGAACCAGCTTCTGGTGGAAATGGACGGATTTTCGCCGAACGAGGGCATAATTATTTTGGCGGCCACCAACCGTCCGGATATTCTTGACCCGGCGCTCTTAAGGCCGGGGCGATTCGACCGTCAGGTAGTGGTAGACGCGCCGGATGTCAACGGGCGTAAAGAAATTCTCAAAGTGCATGTGCGCGGCAANCCTCTGGATACAGCGGTAAATTTGGAGATTATCGCGCGCCGGACCCCNGGGTTNACCGGCGCCGACCTGGCCAACCTGACNAACGAGGCGGCGCTTCTGGCGGCGCGGCAAAACCGCAAAAANGTGACGATGGCCGACCTGGAGAATTCCATTGAGAGAGTGATCGCGGGACCTGAAAAGAAATCCAAGGTAATCAGCGAAAAAGAAAAGTGGCTGGTTTGCTACCACGAGGCCGGCCATGCCGTGATGGGCTACCTGCTGCCTAATACCGATCCGGTGCACAAGGTTTCAATAATACCGAGGGGCCGCGCCGGCGGTTACACTTTGCTCCTGCCCAAAGAGGACCGCTATTACGCCACCAAATCACAGCTCATCGATCAGGTAACCATGCTGCTGGGCGGGCGTGTGGCCGAGGCCGTGGTGCTGAAAGAAATCAGCACCGGCGCGCAAAACGACCTGGAGCGCTCCACTGATATAGTGAGAAAAATGGTAATGGAATACGGGATGAGCGACCTGGGTCCGATGACCTTCGGGCGCAAGCAGGATACTCCGTTTCTTGGCCGGGACCTGTCCAGGGACCGCAACTATAGTGAAGAAGTGGCAAACGCTATTGATATACAGGTAAGAGAGACAATAGATCGTTCTTATAACAAAGCGAAGCAGCTTCTGGAGGAACACCTGGAAACCCTGCATCTGGTGGCGAAAACGCTTTTTGCCAAAGAGACTGTTGAAGCTGATGAATTTGCGGAGTTGATGAAGCAAGCCGGCGAGGCGGAGCGGCTGGACAGAGTTAATTAAAGTATATCCGTGGCCGATTCAGGCCCTGTTTTTTTGATCATTTCCCGGGTCGCGCGGTGTAATTGATGCCGGTGCGGAGCCGGAGACTGCTGAATAGTCACAGGAGGTAATTACAGGAATGCAAAAGGAACGCACATATCTTATGGTTAAGCCCGACGGCGTGCAGCGCAATCTGGCGGGAGAAATTATCTCCAGGTTTGAGAAAAAGGGATTTAAAATTATCGGCCTGAAAATGTTTAAAATAACCAGGGAATTGGCAGAAAAACACTATGGTGAACATGCCGGCAAGCCCTTTTTTGAGCCACTGGTGGANTTCATTACNTCCGGGCCGGTTGTGGCCATGGTAATTGAGGGGAAAAACGCGATNAGCGCCGCCAGAGAGATGATGGGGGCGACCGATCCTTTGAAAGCCGCGCCGGGAACGATTAGAAACAGCTTTGGGATTGATATGGGGAGAAACGTAATCCACGGATCAGATTCGCCTGCCAGCGCCGCCAGGGAAATCGGCCTGTTNTTCAAAGAAGAGGAATTAGTTGTATACGANCGGGATCTCGACCGGTGGATCTACGAATAATCNCCGAAGATACAAGAAGATATTAAGAGGAACATTCATAAGAGGAACATTTTATGCCGTATGACGCGACAAGAATGGCTGATTGGCAGATTGCCGAAGAAGCGGAAAAACACATGCCTACGCCGGAGCAATGGCGGGACAGGCTTTTTTTAGAAAAAGACGAGGTTATCCCTTACGGAAGAGTGTGCAAGCTTGATTTCCTGAAGATTATCAACCGCTTAAAGAACAGGCGGGACGGCAAGTATATTGAAGTTACCGCGATCACGCCCACTCCGTTGGGTGAGGGGAAGACGACTACCACCGTGGGTTTGCTGGAGGGGCTGGGCAAAAGGCACCAGAATGCGGGCGGCTGTGTCAGGCAGCCGTCGGGCGGACCTACCATGAATATCAAAGGTACGGCCGCCGGCGGCGGCAACGCCTTGCTTGTTCCCATGACCGAGTTTTCCATGGGGCTTACCGGTGATATAAACGACCTCATGAATGCGCATAATCTGGCCATGGTAGCCCTTAACGCCCGGATGCAGCACGAGGCGAACTACAGTGACGGGGAACTGGCAAGCCGGAATCTAAGACGCCTGGACATCGATCCGAAACGGGTGGAAATGGGCTGGGTCATTGATTTTTGCGCTCAGGGCCTGCGTAATATTGTTATGGGCATAGGCGGCAAAATGGACGGCTTCATGATGTCGTCCAAATTCCACATCGCCGGCAGTTCCGAGATCATGGCTATTCTCGCTATTGTCCGTGACTTGCGGGATTTGCGGGAAAGACTGGGCGAAATCGTTGTGGCTTACGATAAGCGGGGCAACGCGGTTACCACTGCCGACCTGGAAGTTGCCGGCGCCATGTGCGCCTGGATGAGCAACAGCATTAACCCGACTCTGATGTCGACGGTAGAGCACCAGCCCTGCATGGTGCACGCCGGACCTTTTGCCAATATTGCCGTGGGACAGTCTTCCATTATCGCCGATCGCATCGGCTTGAAGATGTTCGATTATCACGTAACCGAGAGCGGTTTCGGGGCGGACATCGGTTTTGAAAAATTTTGGAATGTAAAATGCCGGTTAAGCGGGCTTGTGCCCAGCGTTTCAGTTGTCACTGCTACCATCAGGGCTTTGAAGATGCACGGCGGCGGACCCAGGGTTGTGCCGGGCCGGCCGCTGGCTGAAGAGTACCGGAAAGAGAACCTGAGTCTTTTGGAAAAAGGTATTCCGAACCTGCTGCATCATATAAACACCGTTAAAAAAGCGGGGATCAAGCCGGTTGTCTGCATTAACGCTTACGGCACGGATACCAAAGAGGAGTTTAACATGGTGCGCCGGTATGCNGAGCAGGCCGGCGCCCGNTGTGCGCTTTCCAGACATTGGCGGGCCGGCGGGGAAGGNGCTCTTGANCTGGCAGACGCGGTTATTGACGCCTGTAATGAAGAAGTTGACTTTAAATTCCTCTACCCGCGGNAAATGCCGTTGCGGCAGAGGGTGGAAGCAATTGCCAGGGAAGTGTACGGAGCTGAAGGTGTCGCCTGGGCCGCGGAAGCTGAAGCCAAAGCCAAAAAGCTGGAAGCTGATCCCGTGATGAGTGATTACGCAACCGTAATGGTAAAAACACATCTGAGTTTGTCTCATGATCCGGAACTAAAGGGAGTGCCCAAGGATTGGGTTCTGCCGGTGCATGATATTTTAGTTTTTGCCGGGGCGAGGTTTCTGTGTCCAGTAACCGGTTCAATCAGCCTGATGCCTGGTACCGGCTCTAATCCGGCGTTTAGAAGAATTGACGTAAATGTAAATACCGGGAAGGTGACAGGTCTATTTTAGGATATCCGCCTCAGACAGTATTGTCAAGAACGATAGTTACCGGCGAATATTGCGGGAGGCATGTGTAATGTATAAAAAGATCCTAGTACCTTTCGATAATTCCAGGCAGGCTATTTCAGCCGCGCAGCATGCTGTTAAGCTCGCCCTGGTGTCNAAGTCAACAGTTACGCTCTTCCATATAGTNCAGGATATTGCGAATCATTCTGAAGAAAAGATTAAAGTGCTGAGGACAAACGCNCAGCTAATGCTTGAGCAGTTGAGGGAAGAAATCAGCGGCAATGACGTAAAAATCGATACCGCCGTGGCGCTCGGCAATCCTTCCAAGGAAATTCTTAAAAAGGCAAAAATAGAGAGCTATGATGTGATTATCATGGGCAGCAGGGGCCTGGGGAAAATTCCCGGCCTGCTGATGGGCAGTGTCAGCAATAAAGTATGTTCCGGGGCCGTCTGTCCTGTTATTGTTATTCACGTCACCGCCGACTGAGAGCCTGGTTTGATGATAATCTCATTACCTGAAAGACCAACAGGCAGCTGCCGTCTAGCCTATCGTGATATAATATTTCCCACATTGAAGAAAAATATAATCAGACTTCAGAAGATGGAGGTGGCGGATTGGCCATCAAGGTTTTCGGCATCGAGGTTGATAATCAGAAGCAGGCGATGCGAATCCTGGAATCAGTCGGCGCCGATCAAGCCGGCTGCAGGTGGATGGCCCCCAAAATGGTGCACCGCCTGGTGATGCTGGAAGGGGTGCGGCCGGAGCAGGCTAATATCATTAAACAGGAAATGCTCGGCAAAGGTGGGGAAGCCGCTGTCGCCAGAGGTGCTGTAAACTGTTCAGTGAGTGAAACCAAAGTGCTTTTGATGGGTACGTTGAAACAATATAGCGCCTTTATGGCCAAGCTCCGCCTGCAGCCTTACGGTTTGTCCGCATTGGCCGCCCGGATTGGGGCGGTCCTGGCCGGCCGGGAGGGAAGGCTGCCCGGCGATCTGGACTGCCGGGGCATAACTGTCCGTGTGGGCGAGAGAACCCTTGTTATGGGAATTCTGAATGTCACGCCGGATTCCTTTTCGGACGGGGGAAGATACCTCGACTGCAGTTCGGCTGTTGTCCGGGCAAAACAAATGGTAGCCGACGGGGCCGATATCATTGACCTGGGCGGCGAGTCTACCCGGCCGGGACACACGCCGGTGGACGCGGGTGAAGAAGCGGCGCGGGTGATCCCGGTGCTGAAAGAACTGGTTAAAGAGTTGCCGGTTCCCATTTCAATTGATACTTCTAAGGCCGCGGTAGCGCGGCAGGCTTTGGAATCAGGCGCCCACATGCTGAACGATCAATGGGCCTTGCGCGCTGATCCGGCCATGGCCGGGCTGGCCGCGGAATACGGCGCGCCGGTGGTGCTGATGCACAATCAGGAGGGGACCGGATACGGCGATTTGACCGGCGATATGATCGCGTATTTTCAAGAAAGCATTGGTTTTGCCCTGGAAGCGGGCATGGTCAGGGATAAAATCATTATTGATCCGGGCATCGGGTTTGGCAAAACAGCCGGACAAAATTTGGAAGTGCTGCGGCGGCTTAGAGAACTGCGCTGTCTGGGACTCCCGGTATTGATCGGCACTTCCCGCAAGTCAACTATCGGCAAGGTGCTCGGCCTGCCTGTGGAGCAGCGGGTGGAAGGCACGGCGGCGACCGTGGCGGTGGGCATTGTCAACGGCGCGGATATTGTCCGTGTGCACGACGTGAAGGAAATGGCGCGGGTGGCCAGNATGACGGACGCTATCGTGCGGGAGCGAGGAGCCTTTGCGGATGGATAAAATAATTATGGAAGGAATGGANTTTTATGGTCACCACGGGTTATCCCCTCAAGAACAGACTTTGGGACAGAGGTTTATTGTCGATGTGGAGCTTTTTTTAAACCTCAGGCAGGCGGGCTGCTTTGACGAGCCGGAATGCACCGTAGACTATGCCGGTGTTTCCGAATTGGTCAGGGCGATCGTGGAAGGCCGCCCCCGCAAATTGATTGAGTCGGTGGCGGAAAGCGTCGCGTCCGGTATTCTTGAACACTTTCCGGTGCGGGAAGTGCTGGTCCGGGTAAAAAAACCCCAGGCGCCCCTGCCTTTCAAATTTAACTGGATGGCAGTGGAGATCAGGCGAAAAAATGAATAATTCCTTGCTTGTTGTCGCCTATGTGGGCTTGGGGAGCAATGTGGGCGATAAGGCAGCCAATATAAGCAAAGCGTTAAATCTGCTCGGCGCTGCGCCGGGGCTGCGGGTGGTCCGGGTCGCGCCTTGCTACCGCACCGCTCCCATCGGCTATGCCGGGCAGGACTGGTTTATCAACACCGTTGCGGAAGTTGAGACGGATTTGCCGCCGCTGGATCTGCTCAGATTGCTGCTTGCCTTGGAAGACCGCCTTGGGCGGGTGCGCGGCAGGCGCTGGGGGCCGCGGACAATAGATCTCGATTTACTTGTATATGACAAGGTGGCAATCGATACCCCTGAACTGGTAATCCCGCACCCGCGCATGCACGAGCGCGCTTTTGTGATGGCGCCCCTGGCCGATCTGGCGCCCGGNCTGGTCATACCNGGCCGGGGAAAGGCAGAGGGACTGGCGTTGTCACTGGCAAAAGNNCANTTAATAGAACGGATGGCTAATAATATATAAATTGTCTTAAATTACTAAATATTTTGTTAAAAATTAATTGCCTGTTTGTTATGCCTGTGTTAAAATGGTAGCGGACAAGGGTGGTATCCATTTAGGAGCCGTACCTGGCGTGTTCAGCGTATTTTAGACAATTTGACCAAATACCTTGCTTATAAGTGACAACTTATCGCTTGGAGCCGGATGGACCGAGACGGGAGGTTGATTTTACGAAGTCTTTCGGGGTCCCCCGGAAGATTTTTATTTTTTTCATGAATTTTAACAAATGATGTGTGTTGTGTTCTTTTGGCTATTCCGTTTATTGGCTATTCCGTTTAAAGGAGATGATACCCTTTAATAAACCGTCAATAGCAGTGGTGGGAGCGGGTAAAGTCGGGTCTGCGCTGGCGCTGCTTTTGAGCCGGCGGGGCTATTTGGTGACGGGAGTAGCCGATGAAAGCTTCTCAGCAGCCGAACGTCTGGCAGGGCAATTAAAAGTGCCCGCCACCGGCAAGCCGGAGGAGATTACCAGTGGCGCGGACATAGTTTTTATCACAACGCCCGACCGGATAATAGCCCCGGTTGCTGAGGAGATAAGTAAAAAGAAAGGGTTCAAAGCCGGACAGGTTGTGTTCCACACCAGCGGGGCTCATCCCGCTGGAGCGGTGGGGGCGGTCCGGCGTTCAAGAGCGTTGGCGGCGTCGCTGCACCCGCTCCAGTCCTTCGCCGATGTGAAAATGGCCATGGAAAACCTGGAAGGCTCATATTTCGCGCTGGAAGGGGATGCCGGCGCGCTGCTTGTGGCTGAACAAATCGTCAGGGACCTTGGGGGCAGGAGTTTTACCATAGCCGCCAAGGACAAGCCATTGTATCACGCAGCGGCGTGTATCGCGTCCAACTACCTTGTTTCTCTGATGCATTTGGCCACGGGATTATTCAGCCGTTTCGGGCTTTCCCGGGAGGAGGCTTTTCAAGCGTTGTTGCCCTTGGTGCAAGGGACGGTAAGCAATATTGCCCAAGTGAGTCCCGCCCCGGCGTTGACCGGTCCCATAGCGCGGGGTGACGGAACGACCCTGGAGGGGCATCTGGCCACGCTGAGAGAAGTGGGGAAGCAAGAGATGGATCTCTACTGCGTACTCGGTCTTTATACTATTAAAGTGGCGTTGGAGAAAGGAAGCATTAATCAGGACCAGGAGGAAAGGCTGAAAGAGATCTTCAAGGAGGCATATGTGAAGTGAAACAAGAAAAGATCACCACCGCGATCGTTAAACAAAAAAAGGCGGAAGGCAGGCCGATCACCGTGCTCACCGCCTATGACTTCCCCATGGCGAAAATAGTGGACGAAGCCGGGATCGACATAATCCTGGTAGGCGACTCAATGGGCAACGTGGTTTTGGGTTATGACTCCACCATACCGGTGACCATGGATGATATGGTCCACCATGTTAAGGCGGTATGCCGCGGCGCGCGTAGAGCAATGATTGTCGCGGATATGCCTTTTCTCTCATACCAGGCTTCTGAAGAAGAAGCGGTGCGGAACGCCGGGCGTTTTTTAAAAGAGGCGGGGGCGCAGGCGGTTAAGCTGGAGGGCGGTGCGGAAGTTGTGGGAGTGGTCCGCAAAATTGTTAACGCCGGTATCCCGGTAATGGGCCATTTGGGACTGACGCCGCAATCCATCAACCAGTTGGGCGGTTTTAAGGTGCAGGGGAAAGATGAGCGGGTGGCTAAAAAAATGATTGCCGACGCCAAAGCCCTGGAAGAAGCGGGGGTCTTCTCTGTTGTGCTGGAGTGTGTGCCCGCTCCCCTGGCAAAATTAATTACTGAATCAATCGGAGTGGCCACCATCGGGATAGGCGCGAGTCCGNACTGTGACGGGCAGGTGCTGGTGATTCACGATATCCTGGGCCTTTACCCNGGCTTTACACCGAAATTCGTCAAGCAGTACGCCAACCTGCATGAGCAGGCGGCCGCTGCCGTCAAGCAATATAAAGAAGAAGTGGAAGCGCGCGCCTTCCCGGCCCCCGAGCACTGTTTCGGCATGTCGGAGGAAGTGCTGGAGAAATTGTACTAAAAGAAAGCGATGCTTACGGGTCAGTAATCAGGAGTC
>Ga0067045_1032150_pt1 | contig 10761 bp, 7 predicted proteins | sample TerdegcTABiofilm_FD_59184 | JGI IMG/M metagenome (GOLD analysis project Ga0067045, IMG submission 59184) | Combined Assembly of (Gp0054472, Gp0054536) Wastewater bioreactor microbial communities from Singapore -Terephthalate degrading...
GGCCGCGCAGGATGTTTCCGGCTCCCCCTGCCACGCCGATCTCGGTAACCCGGTCGGTCTTGACGTCAAGCGCGACGCGGTAGAATGCGTTGCTGACGCGCAGCAGGTCGCCTTCTCGCGAGTGTTCCGGAGCGACTGCAGGTGCCTCACCCGGCTCCAATGCGGCGACGCTGTAGCCGACAGAGGATGCCTGCGGAAGCGCGAAGGCCGCGAGTTTCTCATCGGTCCCGGGACGCGGCGGGAGCACTGCCGCGGAACGCGGGGGAGCGTTGGCCGACACAAGCCGGTACGCCCCATCGGCGTTCACAGGCACGAACCCGGGCAGCCGCACGGGCGCAGGATCCCCCGGCTCGACCGTCACCAGCGTCTTCCTCTCGCGCTCCCAGGCCGCGGGAGCGACGTACCGTTCCGCGGTTCCATCCAGCACGGTGTAGTCTTCATGGGGCACGAGTCGCACCCGGACCGGCCCGGCGAGATCGCCGGCGGGGAACACGAAGCAGCGCGTCTCACCCACGGGCCAGTCATTCGTTGTGAGACAGGTCCACGCAGCTCGAGACGAGTCGCCTTCCCGCGCCGCGACGATCTCCAGCGTCACGCCCTCTGCGTCCATGTTGCCCACATTGCGCACCCGCACCCGCGCCCAGCGAGCGGTGTCCTCGACGCCCGCGAGCGCAACCCTGACTTCGCTGTCCTCCGGCGGGCGGCTGTCGATGCGGATGGGGTCGTGAGGGTCGATGATCGTGAGCACCGGATCGATGTAATAAGCACCGCACAGTTCGTCAGCGTACTCGGCCACCCCCCAACGGGCGCTGGAGGATGTGAAGAACCCGATGCCGCGCAGGTCCGGCCATGCGCGTTTGAGGTAGCGGAACTGGCGCAGTACATCATCGCGGGTAGGGGAGTTGGTGATCCGCTTGTCATCGTCCCGGATCTCGTTGATGCCCAGGCCGGGGATAACCTGGTCCAACACACCCGCATCTTGCGCGGTCTGCAGGTACGCGTCGAACTGCCCGAGGTGGTTGCCGCGGTAGTTCAGGTAGATCTCTGGAACGAATAGGTCCACCAGGTCCTTGATATCCGCCCAGTACGCGTGGGCGCCCATGTACCAGACCGCCGTGAACTGCTCGGGCTTTGCCTCCTTCAGGCGCTTCCAGGCTTCGATGAACTTGTCGGTCACCTCGCCCGGCCCACCGACTTCATCAATCGCGATCCAGTCGGCCCGGCCCCAGTTCTCCACAAACTGCTCGACCGTCATCTGCTTGCAGCAGACGCCGCATTTCCAGTGAGCCGGGATGGCTCCACGGCGCAGCCACCAGTCCTGATCCTCGTCCTTCACGGTGGTGGGGACGTTGCACCAGCGGAACTCCCTGGGTGCGCCGAACCAGACGAAGTAGACGTCATTCGCCGTGACCGCTACCTCCCGCTCAAGGCGCATGTCGGGCTCCGTGCATTCGAACACCAGGCGGTACCAGCCGTTGCGGTCGAAGGTCCAGTTGAAGGCGAAGTCCCGAGACGCTCCGGGCTCAAGCTCGAGCGGCAGAGTGATGGTCTCAGCAGCGGAAAGCGGCTCGCCCGCGCGGGCGACGCGCATGCTGAGTGTGACATCGCCGGCGAAAGGCTCCTTGCTTTCATTGAGCACCGGGGCGATGAATCGGACTGTGTCGCCCTGTCTCGGGATCATCTTCGACTGGCCGAGGTTTTCGCCGTCAATGGTCAGGCACACGGCGGCGTGTGCGACGAGACACATGACGAGAGACGTGGCGACGCGCATCATGGACCACCTCACCGGCGAGATTCGCCGCCGCGTGTTGCCGGACCTGCATACGCGAACGGAACAGCCTGGAACGCTCAGGGATGCTCAAGTGTATATAACCATGTCACAGTGAAGGTGTGGAAATGTAGGGCCACTAATAGTAAAAAGGGTTGGGAGCGCCCGCACGGGCCCCGCACGGGCCTCGTCAGAGCTTCCAGCGCTCGCACAAGTCACAGGCGAACTGCTCATCAATCCATGTCTCTGCTCAGGAGGTCGAGACGCAGATGAAGCGCAGTGGCTTTACCTTGATCGAGTTGCTCGTGGTCATTGCCATTATCGCCATCCTCGCCGCGATACTCTTCCCCGTCTTCGCGAGAGCGCGCGAGAAAGCGCGCCAGAGTTCGTGTCTGAGCAATCTGAAGCAGGTCGGCACCGCCATGATGATGTACGTCCAGGATTACGACGAGCGCTACGGCCAGAGCATGAGCGGCACCTCAGCGGGCACCGTCACCCCCTATCACATGATCATGCCGTACATGAAGAACTCGCAGATTCTTCAGTGCCCCAGCAACAAGGATGAGATCACGGCGGCCGGTATCAACGCAGTCATCGGCGCGCTGGGCGCTCCGCCTCTGGCTCCTGGCTTCACGGGCACCAGCTACATCTTCAACACGGCTGTCTGGGAAGACGGGAACCTGACTGGGCTGGTGCAGCCCATTTCCGACGCGGAGATCCCCAGACCCGCCGAGACCTTCGTCATCGGCGACGGCAATCTTGCCCAGACGTTCAACTCGCCGATCATGGGGACTCACAACGAGATGGCCAACTGCACTTTCGCGGATGGGCATGCAAAGGTGGTCAAGGCGATCGAGACCACGGGCACCTACGTGGACTGCGAAGGCCAGACGAAGCGGACCTGGCAGATCCAGGGCGGCCCGTACAATGGGCGCTTTGAGTTGTGGGGCATCGTGCGCGACAACGGGACAGTGGGCGCTCTGCGGTAGGGAACGCTCGAGACCTGGCCATGCCGGGCCCGGTGACACTGCTGTCGCCGGGTCCGGCTTTGCCTGCCGGGCCTGCTTTTGGGCGCATCTTCTTTGTGATATACTGACCCCCTATGCTTCACCAGAGACGTCTGCTGAAACGCGCTGATCCCGTGCTGCTGATCATCGTCGCCCTGCTTCTGGCCGTGGGGCTGGTGATGATCTACAGTTGCACTCGCGCCAGCCTTGTGGCCGCGGGTCAGTCGCCTTTCCAGAAACTCCACCTGCAGATCGCCTGGCTGGCGTTGGGCCTGATCGCCATGGCGGGCGCACTCACCCTGGACTACGAGAAGATCGGCTCGCTCTCGGGCGTGCTCATGGCGGTGGTTGTGGCCCTGCTGATACTGGTGCTTGTCATCGGCGCGATTCAGGGCGAAGTACGCGGAACCAGGCGCTGGATCGACATCGGGCCGATCCACGTCCAGCCGTCGGAGCTTGCGAAGATCGCCGTGATCATCATCCTGGCGGTCTACCTGGCGGCGCGCGAGGAAGAGGTGGACACGCTATCGCTGGTTTCCCGGTCGCTGGTCTACGCCTTCATACCCACCAGTCTGATCCTGCTGCAGCCTGACCTCGGGACGCCCGTTGTCATCATGTTCATCTGGTTCGTCATGCTGTTTGTAGCGGGTGCGAGAATCACGCACTTACTTGCGTACGTGCTGGCCGGGGTGTTGCTTTTCGGCGCCGCATGGAACCTCGGGGTGATCCCGCAGCATCAAAAGAACCGTCTCCTGGCGTTCCGCTACCCTGACGCGGACCCGAAAGGCGCGGGCTGGCAGTTGCGGCAGTCGCTCATCGCCATCGGCTCGGGGGGCATGTGGGGCCAGGGGCTGTTCCAGGGAAAGCAGACGCAGCTCGGGTTCATCCCCGACCAGGAGACCGACTTCATCTTCACCGCGATAGGCGAGGAGAAGGGCTTCTTCGGCTGCTCGGTGGTCCTTGGGCTCTTCGGCCTTCTGCTCTGGCGAACGCTGCACATTTCGGCCAACGCCAAGGACCGCCTGGGGCAGCTCATGGCGGCGGGGATCGCCGCCCTGTTCTTTCTGCACCTCATCGTCAATGTGGGGATGACCCTAGGGATGATGCCTGTCAAGGGCATGCCACTTCCCTTCGTAAGTTACGGTGGCAGCAACCTGATCACAAACATGATCTGCATCGGGCTGCTCGAGAACATCTACATGCGCCGCCACAAGATCGTCTTCTGAGGAAACAGATCGCCCGCTGGCCGGGCACGGGACTGGGATGACATGGCACAGCAGCAGGAACCTGATGCTCCCGGCATTGTTGAGGCGGGATGGCAGGGGATCACCGTCCGCATTCCGCAGGACTGGAATATCGGCGCGATCAGCGGCGACTCGACTGCCGGGTATGTGCGTTGGGATGACGACGACATGCCCCGGCTGGAGGTCAAGTGGGCTTCCGAGAAGGGCTTTGTGGACCTCAACGCGGTGATCGACAAATACCTGCGGGATATCCAGAAGGGCCGGAAGAAGCAGGCGCCCGAAATCGAGATCACCCGGGATGTCAAACTCACCGGTCGCGGGAAGCGGAAGAAATCAGGCGCGAAATGCTTCCACTGGAAGGCGGAGCTTGAGGGCTACGGGGCAGCCTGGGTCTGCAAGGACTGCGGGCGTACCGTCATCGCGCAGCTCATGATGCCGCCGGGGCAGACTGGTGCGCAGGCCGAGGCTTTCGCGGGCGCGGTGCTCATGGGCATCGACGACCACCCCAACGGCGGCTGGACGCTCTGGTCGGCCTACGGCCTGGACGTACGCGTTCCCGAGGACTTCAGCCTGAGTGGTCAGAAGCTCATGGCGGGACTGATCGAGCTGGAGTTCGCGAAGGAGACCGAGCAGATAAAGGTGGCCCGGTGGGGCATGGCGAGCGTGGCGCTCAAGCGCAAGAGCCTCAAGGACTGGGTGGGGTCGCAACTGGGCAAGGAGTTGCGCAAGCACGGAGCAACCGGGGACGAGGGCACGGTGAAGGGGCACGAGGGCCTGTTGCTCGAGGGCAGCAATGTGGGCGGGGTCCAGTTGCTGCAGCGTTTCATTGCCCACTGTCGCGAGCAGCTGTATGCCGACCGTCTGATCGCCCGGGCCTGGCATTGCGAACCGATGAACGACATCTACTACGTGCAGACTTTCGTGGACCGCAAGAACGTTGAGCTGGTCGATGAGATCGTAGCGCGCATTCAGTGCCACCCGGGGGTTGGCGATGATACAGCCCAATGCAGTGGCGACTAGGCGCAATGCGGTGACGTCTCTGATTGGGGCCCTTGCGCTGGTCCTGGTTGCGGCGTCCGGGGCCGCCATGGCCGACACCCCCGAGCCCGAGGGGCCGGAGGCCATGGTCCAGCGCGCCTGTGCCCTGATCGCCGAGGGTAAGCGCGACAATGCCGAGGAACAACTCCTCGCGGCGATCCGCGCCTACCCCGACCACCTCCCCGCGTTCCTGACCCTTGGCGATCTGTATGAGAAAGCCGACCGCATTGAAGAGGCCGCGCAGTTGTACGCACACGTGCTCGGCAAGCTGGCTCCCCGCAATGAGGCTGCGCAGCGAGCCATCAAGCGGGTGTTCTACCGTGGGCGTTTCCCGCGGGAGATCGCCCTGGACATACTGCCTCTCGCGCCGGCGGCCTTCGCAGGACACGTGGTGAAGCTCTCGGATGAGTTCCACTTTGGTTCCCGGCCTTCGCGCACTTTCGCTTACACCACTTCGCTGATTTTCCCGGCGGCGCTCGAGGGGAACCGCGCCGCGCCGTGGATCCGGCTCCCCAGCTCCATCGGGCCAGCCGAAAACATGCTGTTCAACCGCGTCGCTTACGGGCTCATCGCCGACGACCGGAACGAAGTGCTGCGGGCGCGCTGGCAGGTGGGCTGGCCGTCGTCCACAGTGCTGCCCTCCCGCGCGGATCACGAGACGTTGGCCCACCGCCTCCTGCAACTCGCCCTGCGCGGCCACGTGTATCTCCTGGAGTACCTGGACTTCGACCGTACGCCGGAAAAGACCGACTTGCTCGAACTCTACCTCACCGAAGCCGGACCGTCCGGCGCCGAACAGCTTGGCGACCGGATCTTCTTCTATGATGCCGAGAGCCCGCGGGCGCCCGAGGAGCTTGTACGCCAGCTTTTCCACGAACTGGGGCACCTCATGCTCCCGCGCATTGGGCCGTTCCCGGGAGACGATGTCTGGGCCAGCGGCGACCTGAGTGAGCGCCTCCTGTTCCAATGGCTGCTGGAGGAGGCCGGGACGGTCACCGGCGACCCGTGGCCGGGCGAGCGTCCCGCCGAGGCACTCTATCGGCTGTGCGGGATCGGCGCGGAGGACGCCCAGCGGTTCCTCATGCGCGAGTGCCGCATTCCTCTCAATGCCTGGATGGCTACGCTTCCGGAGGAGTTCACCGGGGAGGATGGCCCCGCGCGTTTCGCCGGGTTCTGCTTGTGGCTGGAAGCGGCACACGGCCGCTCCACGCTTGCGGCCGTCCTTCACGGCGCCCAGGGAACGGAGCCGGCGCACTTCGTCCAGGCGTACAAGGACATCGTGGCGAAGGCGTTCGAAGACGGCGGGGCCCTGTCGGTGGATGCGGGCGGGCTCAATCTCATGGCCAGCCGGCTCCTGCAAGCGCCGCGCGAGGCGGCCATCCGGCGCGAACTCGTGGCGCTGGGCAAGGGCGGCGAAGCGGTGTTCCGCATCTATCTGCCCGACGGCGACTACGACCTGGAAGTGCTTCGGAATGGCTCCGGTGAGACGCTCATCAACGTAACGCTGGACGGCCAATCAAAGCTGGTCGGGAACGCGGACCAGCCGGCGTCACTTGGCGCTGTTACCGCGGGATGGCACGACGTGGCCATCTCGTGCGGCTCCGACGGCCCCCTGGAGGTCCTGGGTCTGCGCATCCGAAAGGCCGAACCCGCGGGCTGATGGCGCCCCGGTCATCCCACACCTGCCGCGCAACTGACTGAGGTCCTCCGCCCATGGGTCGCGCGCACCTGTTCCTGATCGCCGCTGTGCTCTTCCTCGCCCGCGCGCTGGCCTTCGATGCCCCCTACCCCGAAGGGCACCGCACACGCATCAACGGCTACACTGTCCTACACCTCGCAGGAAACGGGAAGAAGATGGGTGAGCGCCATGCTCATCTCGCTGGCCGGCTTGTGCGCCAGGTGCTGCGGGACGTGATCCTCGAAGGAGAGGGCTCCGGCAGCCGTTACGACTCCCTGATCCGTGGAGCGATGGTCATGGAGCGCTACCTGCCCGACGAGTACCGCGCTGAACTCAAGGCCCTTGCGGCGGGATGTGACGTAAAGTACCAGGACATCGTCGCTCTCCAGCTTTTTGGCGATGTCCAACGCGGGCAGCGCTGCACAAGCTTCGCGACCTTCGGCGACGCCACTGCGTCAGGTGAGTGCATTGTGGGGCGGAACATGGATTTCTGGGACCACGGCGCCAGCAAGTACGCGGCGATGATCATCCACTACACGCCCGACGAGGGTATCCCCTTCATGACCGTCACCTGGGCCGGCATCATCAACGGGTGGACGGCCATGAACCATCGCGGGATCGTCTGCGCTAACAACAGCGCCTACGGCGGCCGGGACAGCATCGAGGGGCTGTCCACCTGCTTCATGGTGCGCAAGGTGGCCCAGTTCGCCCGGACCGTTGAGGAGGGCGTGCGCATCGTGCAGCACACGCCGCGAGCGTGCGGGACCAATCTACTGATCGCGGGAGGCAATCCGCCGAAGGCCGCGATTGTGGAGTTTGACCACGAGCGCGTGGCGGTGCGCTGGGCGAAAAACGGTTTCGTGGCCGCGGCCAACGAGTTCCGGGCACTCGGACGGAACTATGATTCGCGCCTGGAGGACCTGGGAGGGGAGAGTGCGCGCGGGAAAGTCGGCAACGATCTGTTCGGGGGGTACTACTGGATCTCTCGCGATGAACTGCTGGTGAAGCTCATCCGCCAGCATTACGGGCGCATCGACGAGAGCACCAACCTGGTGGGGGCCGAGGGCGTGCCGATCCGTTCCATCAACCTGCACAGCGCCCTGCTCTTCCCGGACCGCCTGGCCTTCCGGGTGTCCATGAGCGAAGTCCCCGCCGCGGACCAGCCCTACCGCCGCTACCGCATGACGGACCGGGGTATCGTGAGCGACGAGTAGGCGCGGCGACGCAACGCGAACCCACGATCTCTGAGCCCGAGGCCTCTGTGTGGGCCAGATGGCGCGAATTGAGGTGTCTCTTTGCTAGAACCAGTCTCGGCGGTCATTCCAAACCGTGACGGTGTGGACTTGCTGCGCACCACTCTCCCGCCGCTACTTGCCGAACTGCCCCCGCCGGAGCACGAGGTCATCGTGGTGGATGATGCCAGCGAGGACGACAGCTTGGCCATGCTGCGGGCCGAGTTCCCGTCGGTGCGTGTGATTGCGCTGGAGCAGAACGTGGGTTTCGGCGAGGCCTGCAACCGGGGTTTCGCGGAAGCCCGGCACGGGATGGTGCTGCTGCTCAACAGCGACATGGTGGTGATGCCGGGCTCAATGAACTTGCTGGCGGAGCACTTTTCCGACCCGCGCATGTTCGCGGCCGGGCCAATCTACCTGGGGGATGACGAGGACTTGGAGAGCCTGGGATCGCGGGGAGGACCGGTGCGGCCACAGATTGGCGCGCCCGCGGGCGGCGGGCTTTTCCGGCGCGATGTGTTCCATGAACTGGGTGGGTTCGACCCGCTGTACTACCCCTTCTACTGGGAAGACCTCGACCTGGGCTGGAACGCTTGGCGAGCGGGCTGGCGGGTCATGTACGACACCCGCTGCCATTTCGTGCACATGGTCAGCCGGACCATCAAGCGCCTGTACTCGGCGGCTTACGTGAGGCGCATCCGGGCGCGGAACCGCATTCTGTTCGGATGGAAGAACTTCGACAGCCCTGCGCTCCTGCGCGCACACCATCTGACCCTGGTGCGGCGCATTGCGGCTGACCTGATTCGGCGGCGCGATACCGCGAGCCTGCTCGGGCTGATGGACGCGCTCAGAATGCGCACGGTGGCTCTGGCCGCACAACCGGCTGGCCCGGCACAACTCACGGGCGCCGAGATACTAGAACAGTCGCACCAGGACCTCGCTGAACTGCTGCGGATCTGACCCCACTGCACTCCCCGCAATTGTGAGTCCCGCTCACTTCCTGCCCACTGCCAGCACTTCCACCGACCTGCCGATGAGGTTCTCGATGGCCCACGGCGCGTAGGCGATGCGCTTGATGAACCAGCGAAACGCGCGCTTGCCCGCGGAAGGCACGCTGGAGTACACCTTGCCCTCCAGGACCTGCGTCATATCGTGCCCTTCCTGCGGGGTTACCTCGACGCCACGCAACCGCCACAGGAGCGCGCGCAGCATGTACAGGGTGCTGACCTCGAACACCATTGCGCCCTCGGGTTCGGGGATCGCGCGGGAGTCCACGGTGGCGAACCCCGCGGCTTTCAGCATGCGCGCCGTGGATTTCGGGCTGAAGTGGAACAGGTGGCGCGGCGGGTCCAGTGCGTACCAGAAGTGTCCGAACAGGCTTCGCTGCAGGGCATCCACATTGGGCACTTTGATGTACACGGACCCGCCCGGCTTGAGGAGCGCGTGAATCTTCCGCAGGTCTCCCAGCGGGTCGTGGACATGCTCCAGCACATCGAAGAGCGTGACGGCGTCGAAGGATTCGTCCGGGTACGAGGTGTCCTGAAGGAAGGCGCAGTCCACCTCCAGCCCGTAATGCTCCCGCGCGATCTGGCAGGCGTGTTCGTAAGGCTCCAGGCCCACGGCATCCAGCCCGCGCTGTCTCATCTGCGCCGGGAGATTGCCCACCGCACAGCCCACATCCAGCACGCGCCCGCCGGGATAGTCGCGCACCAGGGCGTCCAGCGTGCGCTTCATGCCGGCGTCGAGATACGGGCGCCGGCCCTCGGGCGTGGGAGGGCTCCAGTAGCGCGTGGGGTAGTAGTCCCCGATACTCTCCGCGTCCGGCCTCGGGCTGATGAACGCCAGCGAGCATGACCGGCAGCGCTGTATCTCGAACTCCCCAGGGAGGAGGAGGTTCAGGTCCCGCGCGCGCAGCATGAGCCGCGCGGTTCCAGGCCCGCAGACCGGGCAGTCCATGGTCTCAAGCGCCATCCGTGTGCCTCCCCGCAAGCCCAGTGGCATACCCGACCACGTGGGCGCAGTCGACGATAGTGTTCGCGATGGGCGCCAGGAGCGCGGCACCCGGGGACTTCGTGCGCCGGCGCGCTCGCAAGGCGTGACGCAACCAGTAAGCGGCCAGCAGAGCAGGCAAGCCGAGCCAGAGCGAGGGAAAGGCGAACCCGCCTGCAACCAGGGCCAGCGTGAGCACCAGCATCACGAAGGCCTTGGTGTAATGCCCGAACCACAGGCCCCTCACCGCATCGCCACGCGCGTATGCCCTGAACTGCCGGAACAGCGCGCGCGGAGCCGCGTTCGGTCGCCACTCGACGACTGCATTCGGCTCGAAGAGGAACTTCGCACCCGACGCGCGCAGGGCGAGGTCGAAGGCGGTGTCCTCGGCCGTGTCATTCCGCAGGCCCTGAGAATCGGGGTAGCCCTCCACCTTCTCCCAAGCGCTCTTGCGGAAGGCCACGGAGCGGGAAGATGGCAGGAAAGTCTCGGGATCGACCTCCTTCGCCGAGGGCACCGTTGCCGCGCACACTGCCTCGTCCCACAGGCTCGTTGCAACAGGCTCGTAATAGCCCGAGACCACATCCACCTCCGGGTCGGCTTCCAGCGGTGCGATGATCCGCTCGAACCAGTCGCCGCGGGGGATCGCCCCCACATCCGTAACCGCGATGAGTTCGCAGGCGGTCTCCTCGATGCCGTTGTTTCGGCCCTCGGAGCGGCTGGCCCCGACGGAGATGATGAGAGTGATCGGCGCACCCTTCTCCTTGCGGTCGCGAATGCGGGAGATGGTCCCGTCCTGTGAACT
>Ga0067045_1004660_pt1 | contig 10760 bp, 7 predicted proteins | sample TerdegcTABiofilm_FD_59184 | JGI IMG/M metagenome (GOLD analysis project Ga0067045, IMG submission 59184) | Combined Assembly of (Gp0054472, Gp0054536) Wastewater bioreactor microbial communities from Singapore -Terephthalate degrading...
GTCACGGCGCGGACGAGATTGTAGATCCGTTTTGCCTCCCAGGTCCAGTCGATGTGGCCGTCCTCGGGGCGCCTGCGTCCGAAGGTGGTGGCGAGAGCGGGATCCTGGGGAATGCGCGGTGCTCGCCCCGCCGCGAGCAGAGGCCAGGATCGTTCGAGAACGGCCACCGCCGCGTCGGCCACCTTGAGGGCCACGTCCTGGGCCGTGTCCTCGAAGAGAATGGGAACCCGCTCCTGATCCACCAGGTCTCCCGCGTCGGCGCTCTTCACCATGTGGTGCAGGGTCGCGCCCGTCTCCGTCTCCCCCATGAGAACCGCCCAGTTGACGCACGCCCGTCCCCGGTACTTCGGCAGCAGGGATCCGTGCATGTTGAACGCTCCGAGCCCCGGCAGGCGCAGAATGCTCTCGCCGATCATATCGCGGTAGTAGAAAGAGAAGAGCAGGTCCGGGCGGAGCGCACGGACCCGTTCCTCCGTCGGAGAACCGAAGAGGACGGGAAGTCCCGCTTCCAGGGCGGTCTGCGCCACGGAGTGGAACCAGATGGTTTCCTGCGGGTCGTCCTCGTAGGTGAAGACCCCCACCACGTGTGCGCCGAGACGGAGGAGTGTTTCGAGGCAGCGTGTGCCCACCTCGCTGTAGGCGAAGACCACGACCCGTGGTTCGCGCTCAGTCACGGCGTGCCTCCTCTCCTCCGACCATGCAGGCGAGGGGCTCCTTTTCCGGCGTTGCGTCCTGCCATGGCACCGGAGGCGGCGTACCGCCCGGTTCTCCCTCGTAGACGGTTCGGATGACGAAGCGTGGTCTCCGCCGCACTTCCTGGTAGATGCGTCCCACGTATTCGCCGGCGATGCCCACGGAGAGCATGGTGATGCCCATGAGGAAGAAGTTGATCGCCAGGAGGGTGAACACGCCCTCCGCCTCGGGGCCGAGGAGGAGACGTCGCGCCAGCAGGAGGAGCATGAGGAGGAAGCTGGGAATGGAGACGAGCATGCCCAGAAGCGTCACGGCCTGAAGCGGAACCAGAGAGAACCCCGTCATGAGATCGAAGTTCAGTCGAATGAGGCGGTAGAGGCCGTACTTGGAGGTTCCGGCGTTGCGCTCCGCGTGGTCCACGGGGATTTCCGCGGGATTGACGGCGAATTTCTTCGCCAGGGCGGGGATGAAAGTTGTCGTCTCCGGACAGGAGTTGATGTAGTCCACGATACGCCGCGCATACCCCCGGAGCATGCAGCCGTAATCCCGAAGTCCCAGTCCGGTGATGCGATTGGTGATGCCGTTTACCATTCGGGAGGCGACTTTGCGGAAGAGGGGGTCCTGTCGGTCCACGCGATAGGTGCCCACCACGTCGTGTCCCGCTTCGAGGAGCGCCACCAGGCGGGGAATCTCCTCGGGGGGGTTTTGCAGATCCGCGTCCATGGTGATCACGAAGTCGCCCCGGCTCTTCTCGAATCCGGCCAGAATGGCCATGTGCTGGCCGAAGTTGCCGTTGAAGTCCACAACCCGCACGGTTGTGGGATGCCTGTCCCGGTAGGCGAGGAGAAACGCCAGGGAGCGGTCCCGGCTGCCGTCGTTGACGAAGAGCACCTCGCAGGAGCGCCCCAGCCCTTCGAGGACGGGGGTGAGGCGCCGAAAAAGTGCCGGAAGCGATTCCTCCTCGTTGTACACGGGGATGACGAGGGAGACCCTCACGTGCGCGCTGGTCATATGATCTTTCGCCTCTTCTCTGGATGAATGGAGGTACTGTCCCTTCCGGTGTGTTTCGGCCGTTTCGAAGGAGAAACATTTTCCTTCGAAGGCGGGAGTTGAAGGTTTGCCGTCGCTCGAGTGTCGTCGGAGGACTCTTTTCCGAGGCCGCCCTGGATCACTGGGCTCCGTCGGCCCTGTTCAGAACGACGAGCTGATCCCGCATGGCTTTCCCCAGGATTTTCCCCGGCAGAAAGCCTTCCTGGAGCAGCATTTCGTACCGGGCCTCGGGAAGGACCATGAGCACGCGGTTCTCCCCTTCCCAGATGCCGCGGAAAGCTTCCCGGTCGAGAAACCAGGTGGTCTGGTTCTCCTGGCGGTAACCGAATTCGAGCTCCCCCAGATAGTCCACCAGGAGAATTCGTTCCTTCAGGTAGAAGGGGAGTCCCTGGTGGTATTCCCCGACATTGGCGACGAGATCGCCGGGTCTTCGTTCGGTTTGGATGATGTCCGCCAGCTCTTTCGCGGAGAGGATGGTTCCGTAAAAGCGGAAGAGAGGTTTGAAGGCCATCCCCTGGAGCAACGCACAGAGACAGAGCACCGTGAGAAGAGAGCGGTAGCGGCGGCGGTACCAGAAAAACCATCCGAAGAGCGTTCCAAGGGCCATCGTTATTGCCACGGGAACGCCGAGACGAAGCAGTTCCTGTGCGGGGAAGCGATCCTGGAAGAACGGATAGGTCACGAGAGCCGCCGCAAAGGGAAGCGTGAAGAGGGACGCGCAGAAGAGACCGAAGCGAAGCGCCCTGCTGGAACCGAGGTAGCTCCAGATGTCGAGGCTCCGTGCCGCCAGAAGCGCCAGGGGCGGAAAGACGGGAAGAATGTAGGGGATCAGCTTCGACTTGGAGAAGGAGAAGAAGAGAAAGATCACCAGGAACCAGATGAGCAGATAGGCGCCCACCTCCTGGTCCTCACCCCGTTCTTTCGTCCCGAGGATGGCGTCGCTCGCGCCGGTGAGGGCGAAGCCCGTCCAGGGAAGGAGTCCTGCGAGCAGAATGGGGATGAAGAACCACCAGGGTTCGAATCGGCCGTGCACGGTGGTGGTGTAGCGCACGAAGTGTTCGTAGATGAAGAAGAAGTAAGGGAATTCGGGATTGCGGAGGCTTACCAGGGTGAACCAGGGAACGGTGACGAGCAGGAAGAGAAGGATGCCCGACAGGCTGAGGCTCTCCCAGATGAGGATCCACCTCCGCGTGTAGGCGATCCAGCAGAAGATGACGATCCCGGGGAGAAGAAAGCCGACGAGCCCCTTGGAGAGGGTCGCGAGACCGGCGGCGGTGTAGAAGACGAGCAGCCACCCCCGGTCTCGCGTGATTCCCAGGTAGTAACTGAACAGGGCCACGGTGAGGAAGAAGGTGAGCGTCATGTCGATGATGTTGATGTGCGCCATGGCGAAATAGGCGAGGGACGTGCCGAGGATGATCCCCGACAGAAAACCCGCCCGTCCGCCGAAGCAGGTGGCTCCGAAGATGGCCGTGACGGCCACCCCGGCGAGAGCGAGAAAGGCCGGGACGAAACGGGAGGCGAAGGCGTTCTCCCCGAAGAGTTTGAAGGAGAGGGCGGTCAGCCAGTAGTGGAGCACCGGTTTCTCGAAGTACTTCACGTAGTTCAGACGTGGCGTGACCCAGTCCCCCGACTCGAGCATCTCCCGGGGGATCTCCGAGTAGCGGCCTTCGTCGGGTTCGAGAAGACCGTGGCTTCCCAGAAAGGAAAAATAGAGCACGCCGACGAGAAGCAGGAGAAGGCAGAGGATACCTGTGCGCAGGCTGCGTTCCATGATCTCACCCCTGTTGCAGTGTTTCGGCCGGTCCGCCCGCGACGCCCCGGTCCTTCCATCTCCTGGCCAGGTAGACGAAGGGGGTGTCGGCGAGGGCCACGAGGAGCTTCAGAACGTAGGTGCTGCAGAAGATCTGGGCCAGCACCGGCCAGGGATAGATTCCGGCGAAGGCGATGGAGACGAAGACCGCCGTGTCGAGAAGCTGGGAGACCAGCGTGCTGAAGTTGTTGCGGATCCAGATGTGGCGCACGTGGGGAAAACGTTTTCTCCAGAAGTCGTAGGCCCAGACGTCATGGTACTGGGAGATGCCGTAGGCGGCGAGGCTCGCCAGGGCGATGCGGGGCATGACGGAGAAAAGTGCCTGCATGGGTCCCTGAGCGAAATCGCTCTCGTGGGGAATGTAGAGCAGGGCGAGGTTCATCGCCGCGGTGGTGAAGATGAGGGAGAAGAAGCCGATGGCCACGGCCTGCCGTGCGGCGGCCTTGCCGTGATTTTCCGAGAGGATGTCCGTGGCGAGGAAGGATGTTCCGTAGATGATGTTTCCCAGGGTCGCCACCATACCGAAGAGGGAGACGGTCTTCATGACCTGCATGTTGGCGAGAATGGCTGCCATGGCCACCCAACAGTAGAGCCCCGTCTTGCCCCACAGCCGGTAGGCAAGGCTGATTCCTCCGAAATTGCACACCAATGTAACACCCCAGAGCAGTTCGTTCGTCATGGACGCCCTCGGCCTTCCTTTCATTTCGTCCGCAGGGGCAAGGCTTCGCCGCCGCCTCTTCCCGGACCGTTTCTCGTCGTTACGGAAATCTTATCACGAAAATCCGGCGCGACAGGACACGCTTCGGTCATGCAAAACCGGGACAGCCGCCCCGTCTGGGCATGTCGTCCCGGTCCGTCCGCGCTTCCGCTCCGGAGAACGGAGACGCCGCAAGCCGCCTGCCGCTAGAACTGAACCTTGGGAACTGCCCGTTCCTGGGCGTCCTCGATCTCGAAAAACGTGGCCTTCTGGAAGGCGAACATGTTCGCCACCAGGTTCGACGGAAAGGATTCCACGAGAATGTTCTGGTTCCGGACGGCCCCGTTGTAGTAGCGTCGGGCCATCTGAAGTTCGCTCTCCACGGTGTTGAGGTTTTCCTGGAGCTGGAGGAAGTTCTGGTTCGCCTTCAGGTCCGGATAGGCTTCGGCCACGGCGAATAGCTGGCGCAATGCTCCGGTGAGCCCGTTCTCCGCCGTCGCCTTCTCCGCGACGCCCGATGCGGAGATGGAGGCGGAGCGCATGCGCGCCACATCCTCGAAGATCTGCTTCTCGTGGGTCGCGTACCCCTTGACGGTCTCCACGAGGTTGGGAATGAGATCGTGGCGCCGTTTGAGCTGCACGTCGATGCCGCTCCAGGCCTCCTCCACGAGATTTCTTCCCCGGACGAGACGGTTATAGGCTCCCATGAACCACAGGCCCGCTCCCAGGACCACTACCACGAGAATGCCCAGTGCGATCATGCTGCGTCCCCCCTTGTTCCTGCTGTCGTTTCCGTCCTCCGCCGCCCCTGGCTTCGATTCGGCGACGCGAAGACCTTCAGCGCATATCACGACCCATAGCATACCACATCTTACCAGCCGCCGCCTCCACCTCCACCGCCGCCGCCGCCGGAGGACCCCCCTCCGGAATCCCCGTCGGAGAAGCCCGAGGAGGACCCGGGAGGAACGGAGGCGACGGCGATGGTGGAGGCAAGGGCGTCCCCGAAGGAGGAAACGCTCCGGGTGAGATCCTCCGTCATCCAGGCCGTGGCAGTGCTGTCGTGCCACAGCGGAACGTAGGTTCCCTCCTCGACGGCTTTTCGGAGCAGCTCCGCGAATTTCGCAGACCAGGCCACTTCGAGGTCGAGGGCGAGCGCATAGGGGAGCAGCGCCTCGAAAAGTTCCGGCGTGCGCTCCGGCGGATGGAGCAGCTTCAGCCGTTCCTCCTCGGCGGTCTCCAGATAGAGGGCGAATCCCTTGATCTCGTCCTGCCGCTTTCGTCCTTTTTCCGTGCGGGCCGGAAGCAGTCTTCGGAAGAGGAGGAGCGCGGCGGCGAGGCCGAGGGCGGCGAGTGCCGCGACAAAGGAGACAGCCAGCGCGGTGAAGAGAAAGCCCCCCAGGAGGAGCAGCAGCGCGCCCAGAGCGTAGGTTCCCTTGAAAAGCAGGGAAACGAGGGTGCGGCATCCGCCGCAGGAGCGGAAGAGGTGCAGGGTGTTCCGGAAGGTCCGCAGGAGGGCGACGCAGAGGAGCGCCGCGCCGGCACTCCACGCCGTACCCAGGAGTCCGAAGATGATCACGTCGTGGGCGACGCCCCCCAGAAATGCCGCCAGGGAGAAGAGGATCAGGAGCGCCACCGTCAGGACGATTCCCGCGATGAACCACCCCGTGTTGGTGACGAAGTTCCGTCCCTCGTGGCGTTTTTGCAGGGACTCCCTCAGCCCGGCGGCAGCGGTGGAGATGACGGCCGCATTGTCCGGATGCAGGAGGAGCGTCTCTTCTTCCCGGAAGAGCGAACCCAGGAGGCGTCGTTCTTCCTCCCAGAGCTTTTTCGCCTTCTCGGCCTGCCGGGGTGCCTTGCTCCGCTTTTCGGGCGTTTCCTCCGCTCTTCCGGGGTGCTTTGCGTCGGAGAACGCCTCGTCTTCCTTTTCGGGGTTCTCTTCTGTCTCCGGCTCCGCCGCGGAGGGACGTACCCGGGAAATACGGTGGAAACGGCCCTCCCGTTCGATGCGGAGCAGACGTTTGGAGGCGAGGGAGAGGAGAACGCACGCGAAAACCTTGGAATCGTAGCCGAGACGATGCAAAAAGCGCACCGACGCCGGAGAGAATCCCTGAGGCGGAGCGAAGCGCGGCACGAGAATCCCCGGCTTTGGGTCCCGGCCCCGTTTCCACCAGACAACGCTCCAGAAGAGGAGGAGCAGGAACAAAGTGAGGACGAGGGCCACGTCCATTCCGTAATCGCGGAGAAAGAACGTGCCGCTCCAGGGAGGCGTGACATATCCCTTCGGCCAGGCCACGGCAATGGTGAACCCCTCCTTGAGACGGAGTGGGCGGGTTGTCGTAAAGGATGCCCTATTTCCTTCCTTTTTCCCCACGAAGTCCTGTTCCTGGGATCCCCGATATCCCGTCCAGGCGTCGAGGGACAACACTTCGGCTCCTGAAGGAAGATGCACCTCCGCGGAAGCCCGGAGGATCAGAAACTCCCATCCGTTTCCCGTGACGTTCCAATACAACTCGTCGTGGGTGGGGAAAAATCCGAGCTGTCGTGACGTTCTGTAGGCGATCTCGTAGGTGTGTCGGCCCGGTGGCAAAAGAGCGTCTCGCGCTCCTGCGTAGATGCGGAGTCCTCCGGAGATGTTCTCGGTAAACCAAGGTTCGTCTCGCCCGTTCCGCCGGACTCCCGTCACCGCGAGGGGGATCGTGTAGGGGCGGCTTTCTTTTGGGTGGTAAAGGGTGGGAATGTCCCGAAAAATGCCCCGACGGATACGGTCGCCTTCGGCGTCGACGGTGATGGTCTCCACCACGACGAGTTCGCCGTTCGGCTCCACCGTGAGGTCACTTTTGTACTCGACAATTTGCTCTTTGCCCCAGGCGGGCCGCTCTAGGCCATTTTGAAGAAGAGGGCAAAACAAAAAGAGAAGGACGAGAAGAAATAAAAGAGGCTGAAAAAGCCTGAGGCGACGTTTTCCCTGTCCCTGTGGCCTCTCGTGTTGCGCTGTTCCAAGCCAGGCGACAGCGCATTTCCGCACTGTCTCCTTCGCGTCGCTTTCTTTCCGGAAGAAAAGGTCGCCCCTCGTGCTTATGCTCATGGCGCACCCCCTGTGCTTTCGCTGTGGGCGTGTTCGTGCTGCTCCGGTGTTCTCCGTCGGGCTTTCAGTGCGGACATCCCGTATGCGTCGCATCGAGCAGAGGTTTTCGCTTTTGAAGAACCATACCACAAATTGGTGCGCTGGTTCCGTGAGGGATACCCCGGAAGAAACCGGTTTTTGCCGGAAATCGGTTTATTTTTTTGTGTAAAATGAACGAGGGTTGACAAAAGGGGCCTTCGCTGGTATATCTATCTCGTGCCTGGAATCGCCTTCGCAAGAGATGAAGCGGTCCGGCTCCGCAACAAAACGAAGGACATGGGGGTTTTATTCATGGGTTTTGTTCTTTCCTGTTCCGCCCGATTGAGATGACTCTGCGGGAAGCGCGGTTCTCTTCGGCCTGGAGCGATGTCCGGAGAGAGGGGCTTGCAGGGGCACCCAAGGGAGATGGACAGGGGAGGTTTTTTGTCATGTGGATGAAGGACAGCGAGGGAAACTGGTATCTTTCGCAGCAGGAGCAGATCGATTGCGGTCATTCCGTCGAAGGTTCCTGGCAGAAGAACGAAAAAGACGGAACATGGCATTATGAACTGAAGAGCGTGGAGAAGCAGACCTGTCACGTACCTCTTCCTCTCGTTCTTTCCGAAGGAGTGGAGCTGCTTTCCGAGGCCATCTGAGGTGTTTGTGGCCCTTGTGTCTCTCGCGGAAAGAGTTCGCGGAAGGGCTCCGTCGGAAAAAATGCTTTTCTCGAGCGTCGTCGCTTCCGAGCGGCGACGCTTTTTTTATGTCTGCACCTGTCCGAGGTACCCCTTCGAAATATGCGTGCGAGCCGTACCGGCGAAGAGAGAGAAAGCAAAACATCCCTTGTTGGCGAATCCGTTCCGCTTCGCTACAATCGTGAAACCCGTCACCCCATTTGCGCCAAGGAGGAAAAAAATCATGTTCATTCTCGTCATCGGCGGTTCCGACGTCTGCAAGATCCCCGGCCTTTCCGCGGCGGGAGCGAATCCTCAGGTCGTCCCCTTCACGGCCCCTGCGGATGCGGACATGCTCCGATGGGGACATCCCCGCATCGTGGACGTGGTTCCCGTCGATCCCCAGGGACATCCCACGCCGGCCATCATCACCCGGGCGTCCATTCTGGAGGCGGGCATCCCCCATCTCACACTCCGTGCCGGATCCTATCTGCCTCCCGCCTGTCCCCATCTCGACCTCTGTGCGGAGCCCGGCAAGAACCCCGCGGAGGAAACCGCCGTTGCCCAGGGAAGAGCGCTCTTCGAAGAGGCCCGAACGCTGGCGGAGGTCTTCGCGGAAATGCGGGAGCCCCTGGTCATCGGAGAATCCGTTCCGGGAGGCACCACCACGGCCTACATGGTGCTGCGCGCTCTCGGAATCGACGGCATGGTCTCCTCCGCGTCGCCGAACAATCCCGTGAGCCTCAAAGAGTCGCTCTGCGCCCAGGCTTTCCGCCGGATGGGAAGAGAGCCCGGGGCGTTTCGCGGCAAAGGACTGGAGGCGGCGATCGCCTTCGGCGATCCCATGCAGATCGCCGTGGCGGGGATCGTGGCGGGACTTCCGGAGGAGCACGAGGTGGTCCTCGCCGGAGGAACCCAGATGCTCGCCGTGGCGGCCATTTTACGCAATCTGGGAGTGACCCGGCCTCTTCTGGTGGCTACCACGAAATACGTGGCGGAGGATCCCGCCGCCGATTTCACCGCCCTTGCGGCGGAGACGGAGGTGGATGTCTACGCGGCACCCCTCGATTTCTCCAGGAGTGCCTACCAGGGGCTCCGGGACTACGAGAAAGGCTTCGTCAAGGAAGGGGTCGGCGCCGGGGGAAGTGTGTGGTACGCAAAACGGCGGGGTGTCTCCGTGGAGCGCGTCGTCGCCAGGGTGGAAGCGTTGTACGCGGAGATGATGGCACGTAAAAACTGACCGAGGCTGATCCGTGCGCTTGTCTCAACTCCTCGGATCAGAGCGGGCAGCGTCTTCGGATTCTCTTGCAGTGCCTTACTCCCGGTTCGCCTTCGGTGGAGCCGGGAGATTTTTTTGAGCGCTCTCTCACCGACCCGCCAGGGAAAAAATCGCGTGGAGAATGCCTCCGGCGGCGAAGGCCGTGAAGAACATGATCCCCATGCTCGCGGCGAGGCGCCGTCCTCCCAATTCCCGCCACAGCACGATGAAGGTGGCGATGCAGGGAAAAGTCATGGCCAGAGTCACCACGGCCACCACGAGCTGCTGCGGCGACAGACCCAGGGGAACGAGCATTCCCACCGCCACGTCCTTGCGGAGAATACCCAGGAGGAGCGGTCCCGCCGCCTCGGGGGGAAGCCCCAGCACTCCCTGGAACAGGGGCGCGGTGAGGCGTGCCGCGGCCTGGACGATACCCGCCATGGTGAGGAGGTTCACCAGAAGTACACCTCCCAGTACGAGGGGCGTTGCCTCCAGAAGAAATCCCTTGATGCGGAACCAGAGTTTCAGCAGCAGGCCCACGGGTGATGGGATTCGATAGGGGGGGATCTCCACGATGAGTTCCGGGCTGTAGCCGGGAAGGACCAGATGGAGGATGCGTCCCAGGATCACCCAGGAGACGGCGAGGACCGCGTAGGGGATGAGCACGTAGCGTCCTCCCAGATCGCCCAGCACACCGACTGCCATGGCCTGGAGCCCGGCGCAGGGCACTGCCACGGAGATAAGCGTGGCGGCGATGAAGCGTTCCCGGGGCGATTCGAGCACCCGCGTGGCGAGGATGCCCGGTACGTTGCACCCGAGTCCGAGCAGGGTGGGGATGATGGCGAATCCGTGTAGGCCGAGGCGGTGGAGCAGGGCGTCGAAGAACACCGCGAGCCGGGGGAGGTAGCCGAAATCCTCCAGAAAGCTCAGCACCGTATAGAAGGCTGTCACGTAGGGGAGTACCATGACGAACTCCACATAGAGCCCCGTGGTGAGCATGCCGAAACTCTGCTCGAAGTCGATGGCACCGTCCACGAGCCGGCCGATGAGGATATGGTGGAGCAGCCCCTCGCCGCCGAGGGCGGCGGAAAGTTTTTCCAGAAGGGGAAGAAGCAGCCGATTCGCCAGAGGGTCCAGAAGATGATCGATGAGCCCCTCGCCGAGAAAGCGGATGGTGCTGTAACTGCCCAGAATGACCGCCAGGGCGATGAGACCGCCCCAGATGCGGTCCACCGAGGCGTCCTCGAGCTTGTCGCGCCAGGTGTGGTGGCGATGGGTCACGCGCTGGACCTGCTGAATGACATTTCCGATGACGAGCCATCGCTCTTCGGCGCTCCGCAGCGTCGCCGGTGGTGTCGTTTGCGCGGGGGAGTGCGCCTCCGGCGCTGCACGGCGGGTTCTCTCCTCCAGCGCCCGGACGAGTTCGTTGATCCCCTGTCCCGTCACGGCCACGGTGGGCACTACGGGAACCC
>Ga0067045_1032149_pt1 | contig 10757 bp, 7 predicted proteins | sample TerdegcTABiofilm_FD_59184 | JGI IMG/M metagenome (GOLD analysis project Ga0067045, IMG submission 59184) | Combined Assembly of (Gp0054472, Gp0054536) Wastewater bioreactor microbial communities from Singapore -Terephthalate degrading...
TGAATTGAATTAATATTCATAGGAAACGCGACCATATTCCTTTAAGGGATAAAAGTTGTGAAAAAAATTTCCCTCACAACTACATCATAGCAGACTCCCGAACTTATTTCAGGATCTGTTGGAATCGGGTTCTGGAGAACCCTCCTACAGGCTTTCCGAATAGGGTCTTAAAATCGGGTAACTCCTGTTATTACAGTGAATTCTCGAATTCCGTCATTACTTCATCGGGTTCCTTACCGGTGAGGGTTTTTAGGGCGTTGAAAAAGTCCTTGCTCTGATACAGGGTTTTGAGTCCCCGGAAGCCGTATTTTTGGTGGATGAACTTACAAAATCCGCCGCTGACCGTATAAGCCAACTCGGCATCCATAGAGAACCATTTGTCGGACGCCAGATCCTTTATATCGGGTGTACCGGATTTTTGAATAAGTCTTTTGGATTCCCTATACAGATCCTTACCCGTCAGATCCAGAAATACCGCAATTCCTTCACCCATAAGGGCGGTGGAGGGAGTTCCCCATGCCTCGTAGGTGAGGATATGGGTCATTTCGTGCCCGATGGACTGGTGATCCGTGGGGCTGGTCCATATACAGTGGACTTCCCCCGCCTCGGCGATGGCGAAGCCCGAATCCCTGCGGGTTACTTTATATAGATATTTTTTATCGGGATATATAAAATATGTGATGGGTTTGGTGTGGGTTATCCCCAACTGACCGGTTATGGTAACAAACCCCTCCTCGTGCTGACGGGCGATGTCCCTGAGATTGTTCGCGGGGAAAGTGGAGGGAGGAGCCATAAACCCAATGTGGGCGGTCTTTTCGGTCTTCCACTGTTTGAAATCGGGGATCCCTTCGATATCCGTGATTCTGAAGGACGCCAGACTTGTGTTGAAATCGTTTTCGAACTTATTATAATCGGCATCCTGACTGTCTCCGTATATGATAAACCCGAACCTGAATCTGGACAGATATACTATTTTCCCCTTCCGCCGATTCCCGTTTTCGTTGCGGCTGTATGTGCATACCGTTCCTTCATATCCGTTTATAACCACCGATTGGGGGGCCGATGATTTGAAATCCCCAAAGGCTTTTTGCAAGAGAGGGAGACATTTATTCAATCCCTCCTTTGCCGACGTAACCCTGATCTGGAGGCTTACCGCGAAAAAGTCCCCTCGGGAGGATCTGAACTGGATCTCGGAACCGGATTTTTTCACACTCCACCCTTTGGGAGGCTCGATATAAAAACCGTAATCCGGATTGGAATAGCCCGAACCGCCGCTTTTATTCCCTTTATCGCCGTTGTTACTATTTGAGTTTCCGCTTTCCTTTTCCGTTATCCCCAGTTTCTGCCGGCATTTATTCCTGTATTCCAAAGCCTCCTTATGATTGGGATCGATACTCAAAACCGACTCGAAGGAGGCTAAGGCATCGTAATAGTCTCCCTGATTGTAAGCCTGGATCCCGTCTTGAAAAAATTCCTTTATAAGTTCCTGATTCACCGACTCCTCGTAATCCTCCTGAGCCGATAGGGTAGGGGAGAGGAACAGGAAAAGGACAATAATAAGGAAAGGAATCAGATAACAATTGCTGATTTTCATAAAGAACCCCCTTTTCAAAGGATGTTTTGTGTTTCCGTTTCCGATACAGGGTATCCCGCAGTTACAGAATAAGAACATGACTTACGCCATTTTCTACCAAAACCCGGATTTCATGCCGATTGCCAGAGATCCTGAAACAAAGCCTGTCCTGAACTGGTTTCAGGATTCAGGATGACGGGTTCATACCGGTTTCCTCGAATTTGAGCGTAACTCCTGTTCATTATACCATCGGTTCTCAAATTTTTTCAAGTAGTTCTTCAACTTGGGGCTGTCGGGAAAATGCCGGTTATACTCATCTTCGGTCCGGTCACAAAAGAATTTAAGAAAAACGGGAGGATTTTAGATGGAGGTATTAAAGACTAAATATAATGAGATTGGGCTTCAGGAATAGGAATTTCATCATGAAGTGTTTGTAACAGTCATACCCAGGGTGGAATGGAGGATTTTTTTATGGAAAACCGTCGAGAATCGGGAGAATTTGGGGGAAACCGTCAAAAGGGGCGGGAATTCGGTAATAGTAAGCGGGAATGCCGTTACGGAATACCGTCATCGATAAAAAACCATGTAATCGGATTTTTTCTTCTCTGTTTTATTTTTGTTCTTTTGTCTGTCTCTGTCTGGGCAAGGGACGAGAGCATGTATGTTTATCAGGGATCGGGGCAGTTCTATTCGCCTCAGAACAACCACAAGCCCTATATCAATATCTATGCCTACAATCAGGACTTTATCGACATCAAGGTATTTAAAATAAAGCAGTTCTCTCTCAAAAACGGAGCCTTTTATTACGACGAGAAGGCGAAACCGTCAGGAGAGCAGGTCTATTCCTACCGGGTGGAACCAGGATATTATGACCGCAACGGCAGGAGTCTCAGCGATGCCAAAAGGGGAATTTCGGGCAGAGTTTATCAGGGTTATCAGAAAGACAATATAATCGAGATGAATGTCAATCTTCCCGTAACCGAAACGGGGGTTTATCGGGTGGTTGTGAAGGGAAAAAGCAAGACCTGGAACGATGTTTTCGTCATTTCTCCTGTGGGTATGATTGTCAAGCAGGGGGAGAATTTCGTGGAGGGGTTTGTCTATGACCAGAAGGCGGATAAACCGGTCTCTCAAGCGGTTATAAAACTTTATGACAGCAGGGGATATAGAAATAGAGTTTTATCCGATGATTCGGGGGTTTTCCGCTTCGATCTGGGTAAGGATCTTAAAGGGCAGATCACTCTCCTCTCCGACACTCCATCGGGTTACGCCCTATTTTCATTCGAAAAAGAGGATTGGAATTACAACCGTTTTGTTTATGTCTATACCGAGCGTCCCGTCTATCGTCCGGGAGATGAGGTCTTTTTCAAGGGAGTGGCGGGAGATCTGCAGAAGGACAAAACTTTCGCTTTGATAAAGAATAAGGATATAAAAGTCAGCGTCAAGGATCCCCAGTCCAAAACCCTTTATGAAAAAGATTTGAAAACCGATGACTTCGGTTCTTTCGAGGGAGATCTGAAAATATCCGCCGAATCTCCTCTGGGGGATTTTTCTGTTATCACCTCTATTGACGGAAAGGACTATTATCAGACCTTTTCCGTGGAGGAATATAAAAAACCCGAATTCGAGGTGTTTGTGGATCCCGACAAAGATGTTCTGGTAAAGGGAGATGAAGTCAAAGTAGATGTAAAAGCCATATATTACTTCGGAAATCCCGTCAAGGAAGGAAAGGTTCACTACGAAATCACCTCTTCCGACGATCATCTGAGAGTGCCTGGAATCTACAAGTATTATTACGGCGGAAGCACCTACGCCGTAGCCGATGGAGATCTGGAACTGGGACAGGACGGTATAGTTTCCTTTACATTCAAAACTTCTGCGGATCAGAAACAGGATAAAATTTATAGGATCAAATGTTCGGTTCGGGATAAATCCAACCGGATAATTGACGGTTTCGGTTCTTTCTCAGTCCGTGCCTCTGCTATAAGGGTCATGATCAACAACAATAATTATGTGCAATACGACGACGAGCCTGTGGATTTCTCCGTTTATACCAGGGATATATATGATAAGGAAATATCCGCTCCGGTAACTATCAACTTCTTTTCCAGGGAATGGAACGGCAAGGAAAGCAAATACGATTATAAACTGCTGACCTCTAAGAAAATCAATACCGACGAAGGGGGATTTTATAGCGGGAGGGTCAAAATAGACAAACCGCCCTACTATATTTATATGGAAGCCCTGACGGAGGACGAAAAGGGGAATAAGAACTTCGACTCCGATTACGCCTGGATTATGAACCGCCGGGAGGATGGAGGATATTACAGCTATAACTATCCCTCTCTGGAAATCATAAAAGACAAACAGGAATACAAACCGGGAGATACGGCGAAAATACTTATAAACTCAAATTATAAGGATGTATATCTTTATATTACCCTGGAGCAGGATAAGATATACAAACGGTGGATTATTCCCGCCAAAGGCAACTCCACCCTGCTGGAAGTTCCCATTACAAAGGAATATTCTCCCGGAGTTTATCTCCATGTGGGGTTTGTCAAGAAAGGGAATTATCAGGCGGGGAAGGTTTTGTTAAGCGTCCCTTCCGCAGATAAAAAGTTGAAAGTTGAAATAATATCTGATAAAGATGTATATTCACCAGGAGAGACGGCGGACTTTGAGATCCGTACTCTGGATAAAGACGGCAATCCCGTTCCGTCGCTGGTCTGTCTGGGTGTGGTGGACGACGCCGTTTACGCTATCCAACCCGATTCCACCCCGGATATTTTCGGTTTCTTCTACGGCAACCGTCCCGACTTCATCCAGACCCGCTATTCGGTGCCGGAGGAGTTCGAGGGCGGATCCTACCAGAATATGCCTAAAAAGCAGAAAGAAGTCCCACCCCAGGAATATGTCAGAAAGAATTTCAAGGACACTACATACTGGAATCCCCGAATTATTACCGACAAAAACGGCACGGCTCATATATCTTTTACTCTGGCGGATAATTTAACCCGTTGGAGAACCACCGCCAGGGGTATTTCGGGCAGTGTACAGGTGGGACAACTTATTCATAAGGTGATCGCCCGCAAGGATCTGACCATCCGTCTGGGAGTTCCCCGCTTTTTCCGCTATAAGGATCAGATCTCGATCTCCTCGGTGGTCAGCAACGACAGTAAGAAGGAACAGGAGATCACCGTCCGCATGGAAGTCAAAGGGGCTAAAATAAAAGATGGCGTATATGACGAAACTACCGGCAAATGGACCAAAGAAGCCCTTTACACCTTTAAACCCGGCGAGGAAAAAAGTTTCGATTATCCCCTTATACTGGACTTCTACCCGGAAGACGGGAAAGTAACACTCTATGCCCACGCGAAGGCAACATCGGGACTCTTCGACGGCATGGAACAGTCCTTCCCCGTGGATCCCTTCGGCAAATATACCGAATCCTTTAAAATGTATATGAATCAGGATCGGATAGAAGAAAGTATAAAACTACCCGATAAACTCATCAAAAACGCATCGGAAGTAAAACTGCTTATTTCTCCCTCCATAGCTGGAAATATCCTGGGAACCTTCGACTACCTGGCACAATACCCCTACGGTTGCGTGGAACAGACCATGTCCCGCTTCCTGCCCAACTGCATCCTCAAAAAGACCCTCTCGGATCTGGGAGTCAAAAATGAACGGATCGAAAAAGAACTCCCCCTAATGGTTCAAAAAGGATTCGAACGACTATACGGCTACCAACACACCGACGGAGGCTGGGGATGGTGGAAAGACGACGAAACCAACCCCTACATGACCGCCTACGTCCTCTTCGGATTCTATCAGGCGGAACAGGCAGGCTATACGGTGGATAAAAACGTGGTCAGAAACGGTCTCCTCTGCCTGAAAAACCGGTTTAAATCGGAGAAGGATTTAGATATAAAGTCCTTTATGCTATATACCCTCTCCCTCTACAACAGTATCGGCAATAAAGATGCGGAGTCCCTCTATAAAGAAAAGGATAAACTGTGCGACTATTCCCTTTCACTGGTATTCCATAGCCTCTATAAATTGGGAGAGAAGGATAAGGCGGAGGAAATCCTGAAACTGCTGGACTCCAGGGCAAAGAAAGAAGAAGGTCTCACCCACTGGGCGGGTAAAGGTGATTACGGATGGATGAGCGGTGATGTGGAAACCACCGCGTGGGTTCTGTCCGCCTACATGGAAGGAAGAGCGGAAAGTCCCATGATTTCATCAGCCGTCGCCTGGATCCTGTCCCGCAAAACCGCAGATCACTGGATCACCACCAAAACCACCGCCTACGTGGTCATGAGCCTTTCCAAGTATGTACTTAAAACCGGAGAAACCGACCCGGATTATAAATGTAAAGTATATGTCAATGATCAGTTATTCAAGGAGTTGAGTTTTGATAAGAACTCTATCTACAAAGAAGAAGAAGCCTTCAAGATTCCTCTCTCTTCCTCTCCCCAAATGAATATAAGAATTGAAAAACAAGGGAAGGGAAAATTGTATGTAAGCAGAACTTTTAAGGCTTATAGCGACGAAAAACCCGAAGGGGGCCAGGGCAAAAATTTCAAAATAGTGAGGAAATACCTGGTCAAAAGCAAGGACGGTAAGTGGGAACCCGTAAACCGACCGGTAAAAGTGGGAGAAACTATCATGGTATCCCTGGACATCACCCCGGAAAACGATTATAGTTACGTCATGATCGAAGATCCCCTCCCTTCAGGCTTCGAAATAAAAGACGAAACCCAACCCTCCTACCGATGGTGGTACTATATGGAAAAACGAGATAATCGGGCGGTGTTTTTCCATACCTATATGTACGATTACAAATATGAACACCGTTATTATATCCAACCCGAACGCCCTGGCAGACTGAATGTCATGCCCACCCTAATTTCTCCCATGTACCTGCCGGATATAAAGGATTCGGGAGATATTTATCAAATAGAAGTAGTGGAATAAGGATGAGACTAATGAATGCGAAAATCCCTACAAGGGGAACAAATTTAATATAAGTGAAAGGATAAAAATCGTAATGGATACTCAAGAGGAAAAGGTAATTACCCCGGAAGAAACTCCTGTGGAAACTACCGATGAGCAAAAAACCGAGGAGAAAACCGAGAAAGCGGACAAAACCGACAAAACCGAAAAACCCAAAATGATGCAGGTGGACAAGAAACAGGACATGTTCCTTCTGGACATCCTCAAAGATAAGGTCCCCGTGAAAATCCAGTTCATGAACGGTCTGGTCCTCCCCAGAGAGATCATCACCGGTTTCAGCAACTTCGCCATTTTCACCGAAACCGACAAAGAAGAGATGATGATCTACAAACACTCCATAGCAGGCATCATCCGCCCCCGGAGAGTCCCCGCTCAACCTCCCGCGGAACCAACTAAAGAAGAAATCGCTCCCGAACCTGAAAAACCGGTGGAAAAACCCGTCGAAAAACCGGTGGAAAAACCCGTCGAAAAACCCGTCGAGAAAGTCCGCAAAACCCGCACCAGAAAGACCGTGTAGATTTAACTTGAATGTGTCATTGTCGGTGACGGCTTCCTCTGTCGCCGGCGATGACATCAACGGGTTATAGTCAGGACTTACGCCATTTTATATCAAAACCCAGATTTCATGCCGATTGCCAGAGATCCTGAAACAAAGCCTGTCCTGAACTGGTTTCAGGATTCAGGATGGCGATTTCATGCCGTTTTCCTCGAATTTGAGCGTAACTCCTAATAGTTATTCCGACATACAAAATTTCCGTTATCACCAACCTGCTTCGGGAACTGTTTCGGAAGTTCTTATTAAGAGTCGCTGTGAATTCTCTATTAATCAGGTCAAGGAAGGATGAATCCGTTGCTGAAAGAAACCGAAGAAAAAGCACTGAATATCTTCAGTGAACTCATCCGTACCAATCCTCACTACCGCTCGGTGGACATAGATGAAAGGGATCCCCTTCATGGGGAATTCAACACCAAGAATATATTTTTCATCTTCAAGGGTTCCTACATGATGAGAAACTGCGCCCTGGGCGTAACCCTCCAATACGGACTCCCCGACGAGCGGATTGATACCCCTATCTCATTGGTTTATTGCATAAAGTGTTCTTCTCTGGTGGACGCCTATCTGGTCAAGGAAAAAATATCCGACCGGGTTACCAAAGAGATCGGACTTCAGATCGAAATCGAAGTGGGAAATCAGACCATTGATGACTACTATCTGATCAAATCCGCCACTCCCGAACTCTTTGTTCCTCTGAGTAACACACCTCCCCTGCGGGATTTTCTTATCCGACATAAGGACGACCTGGATCTTTTCAGAATTTTTGATAATTTTCTCGAATTCAGAAGAGGATTCAACCCCATCCGGGAATCTACTGAAAATATACAGAAAGACCTGAACGACCTTATCTCTATCATCGAACTGATAGAAAAAACCGCCTGAGCCAAAGAATCGACGGCAATTTCCCCCTCATATCCTTGACGAGGGTTTGTTTTGTTTTGACTGCAGCCCGGCATAACTTTATTAAGAAGGAACAAACCGGTATGAAATCTCATATACTGCTCTCTCACGGAGGAGGAGGCAAACTTACCAGGGATCTGATTCGAGACAGGTTCCTGCCCGCTTTCTCCAACCCATACCTGGAAAAACTGGGAGACTCGGCACTCCTTCTCGCAGGAAGAGAAAAAATCACCTTCACCACCGATTCCTACGTGATTCACCCTCCTTTCTTTCCCGGCGGTAATATCGGAGAATTGGCTATTTACGGCACCGTCAACGATCTATCCGTGTCTTTCTCAGAACCCCTCTTCATCTCGACAGGATTCATCATCGAAGAAGGATTCCCCCTGAATAAACTGGATGAAATCCTGATTTCCATGAAAGAGGCGTGTATAAGAGCGGGAGTTCAGGTAGTAACCGGCGACACCAAAGTGGTTGAAAAAGGCAAGGGAGACGGAATTTTTATCAATACCTCCGGCATAGGCAGGGTTGAAGAAGAATGGTTGCCCCAAACCCCCCCCACCGCCGGAGATAAAATCCTCCTTAACGGCACTGTGGCAGATCACGGCATCGCAGTCATGACAACCAGAGAAAACCTGCCGGTAGAATCGGAAATCGTGAGCGATACGGCACCGCTGAATTTGCTGATCCTTCCCCTTTTAAAACAATTTCCCGGCAAGATCAGGTTCATGAGAGACGCCACCCGCGGAGGACTTGCCACCGTTATTAACGAAATTGTGGATCATACGCTTCTGGGATCGGAGTTGTGGGAGGAATCCATCCCCGTAAGAGAAGACACCCAGGCTCTCTGCGACCTTTTAGGACTGGATCCCCTCTACATCGCCAATGAGGGAAAAGCGGTGTTCATAGTTGAGAAGGAATCGGGAGAGGAAATCCTTGAATTTATGAAAACCCTTCCCTTTGGTGAGAACTCCTCCGTAATAGGTGAACTGACCCCTCGACACCCTGGCAGAGTCATACTCAAAACTCCCACCGGGGGAGGACGAATCCTGGACATCCCCATCGGCGACCAACTCCCCAGAATCTGCTAGTAATATTGAAAACCCAGAACAGAATGCCCGGGCGACTGACACCGACACACCGTCAGTAGAACCAGGGTCCCGCCGGTGGCAAATTATATGCTAACGCTATTGATTATGAACTCTGACTTTCAAATCTGCTGTCCATGAAGTCCTGAGATACGGATAAACTGCATTATTTCGCATTCCGACTTCTAACCTCTGACTTCTTACATCCAAACAGTGGAGGTATAAAATGTATCAATTCTTTTTTATTCTTTTTCTGTTATTATCCCTCTGCTCCTGCAACGGAGGAGCGGCTCAATCAGGGGAAACCGGCTCTTCCTCCCATCAGACCGGAACCGCTTCCTATCAGGAATTGTCCAACGAAGCGGTTTCAATCACGGGCAAGATAGAAAAAAACGGCGAAGAGTGGAAAATAGGAGATCTGAAACTGGAACCGGGAGACACATCCCTGGAACCCGGAAAAGCTAAAATCATCGGCATCCTGAAAAAAAGAAAGACTGAAACCGGAACCCCCGGCGAAAATCAGGATAAAACCGGAACCCAAACTCAGGATAAAACCGATAAAGAGATTCAATATTATTATTCGGTGATAGTGCTGGAAATTTCTGCCGGAGACACCGATACCTTTTCGGTAGGGAAGTTCGACGGTAATGTCCGTGTTGTGGGGAAGAAGGCGGTATTTCCCATGGCGCATCCCGTTCATTCGGAGTTGTCTTCCTCTTATGATTATCTGGACTGTTCCCTGGGGCAGATAACGGTCTATTTAAAGGATGAGGAGATGAAAAAGAAATTTGACTCATCGGAAGAAATAGAAGTGGAAGGCAAAATCTATCCCGAAAGTAAGGAAGATCCCCCTGAAGGGGTAATGGCTCCCTACGGATTCTATGTGATAGCGGAAAAGATTAGCATACAAGATAAGAACCGTTAACTCTTGCTTTTTATGTAATAATCAGTTAGTTGAAATGAATAAATCGGAAATAAATAAATTTGTCATAATTATTTCGGCATTGACGTCTTTTATAACCCCGTTTATGGGTTCGGCAATAAATATAGCTCTCCCTTCCCTGGGAAAAGAGATGAAAATGGACGCTATAACCCTCAGTTGGGTTGCTACCTCGTACTTGCTGACGTTGGGTATGTTGTTGCTGCCCCTGGGCCGGTTGGCGGATATCAAGGGCAGAAAGAAGATTTACCTATGGGGAATTTTTATATATACCCTTTCCTCTCTTCTGCTGGGGTTCTGCCGCTCCTCCCCTGAACTGATCGGATTGAGGGTTGTTCAGGGGATAGGGGCTTCCATGATCTTCAGCACGGGAATGGCTATTCTCACATCAGTGATCCCCGGTAAGGAGAGAGGCAAGGCACTGGGGATAAATGTGGCGTCCACCTATACGGGTCTGAGTCTGGGACCTGTTCTGGGAGGATTTATGACTCATCATTGGGGCTGGAGGAGTATTTTCTTCTCCCAGGTTCCCATGGGGATAATAATAATTGCAGGAGTTACGCATTTTTCAGATCATTGTTTGCAGAAATGCCCTTCGCTCCTGTAATTTAGGGATTTCATCCCGAAAACCAAAAAATTTGCTTAACATGTAAAGACTTGCTCCATATACATTCATATCGG
>Ga0067045_1032152_pt1 | contig 10757 bp, 11 predicted proteins | sample TerdegcTABiofilm_FD_59184 | JGI IMG/M metagenome (GOLD analysis project Ga0067045, IMG submission 59184) | Combined Assembly of (Gp0054472, Gp0054536) Wastewater bioreactor microbial communities from Singapore -Terephthalate degrading...
TCCTCCTTTCTTTCCCTTAAAGGGGGCAGTTGGATTACCATTACTTTTAATCTTTCATATAAATCCCTGCGGAAGGTTCCATTTTTTATCATAAAGGCAAGATCCTGGTTGGTTGCTGCAATAATCCTTACATCCACTCGTTGAGGTTCATCTGATCCTACCGCAAAGATCATCTTCTCTTCTATCGCCTTAAGAAGCTTGACCTGTAAATCCATGGAAAGATCGCCAATCTCATCCAGAAACAGTGTGCCTCCGCTGGCAGCCTTAAATTTTCCGCTGCGGTTTTTCTCTGCACCGGAAAAAGCTCCCCGGACATGGCCGAACAGTTCGCTCCCCGCCAGCTCTGCCGGGATGGTTGAACAATTAATTTCTATAAAAGGGCCGGACTTTCTTGCACTGTACTGATGGATCTGCCGTGCCACCATAGTTTTACCGGTTCCAGTCTCGCCCAATAGCAGCACCGGATCATCATACTTTGCTACACGAACAGCCCGTTCCAGAGCCTGTTGAAAATTTAAAGAATAGTTTTGTTCTGCCAGGATCGGTTTATCTGCACTTTTTGGTAACGCTAAATTAGAAAATTCTATGGCTCTCGCTTTATAGGTTCCTCCGGCATGATAGGGCGGTATACCCTGGAAAAGTTTTGCCTTAAAGTTACCAAGAATTACAGTCAATAAAAGACAGGTTTTCATTTGCGGGGTTCCGGAATCGAGAAGGAATAGATACTCTACAGAACCGTCAAAACAGGTTTCATGCTCGATCTGCTGCCTTATCTGAATAAGAACCTTGTTTAACCGAATCCATATTTCATTGTAATCTACAACATCCTTCAAAGAGAAGTCAAAACTGTAAAACTTGCATAGTATTCCCTCATTCACAGCTTCAGCTTCAAGATCCTTTGCTTTTTCCAGATAATCGCCGCTGCTGCAGAGTAAACATGCAGCATCCACAGGATTTGAGACAAGAAAAGATAGAACCGGCCCCGGTTCATCCTCCTTTAGAGGATAGGGATCCCGATTTCCGACAAAGGTAATCAGCACAGTTTTTGTTTTTACCATGTCCTCAATACTACCATTGATCATCATAGCTAACAATCTGCAAAATCCATACCAATCAGTAAAAAGTGTAGCTTCTTGCAATAAATATCCCTATTCGCCCACGGTGCCGTAACTTTTTTTACATTCCAATGCAACTTTTGTTACATATATTAAGAAGTCAGAATCATTTATTAAGAAAAACTGGCGATTTAGCAGGATAAATCATTTGGCACGATTATTGCATAAAGATGTCGTCCCTTCCGGGGCAACATAAAAATAAAAAGGAAAAAAGATATGAAAAAATTATTTATTTTTACACTTTTTCTTATTTTAGGTTTTAATGCCTTTGCTAATGATAATACGGTTTTTAAGGTTTCCATGCTCATAGAAGAAGATCTAGAGAAGAACAGGCTTATTATTCAGAATAATTCTAGCGTCCTTTCTTCTACAGAAAAAATGATGATCTATGATAAATATGAGAAGGATTCTGCTACCGTTCCTTTTCTATGCAACTTTTTACTAGGGGTAGGGATCGGCTCCTTCATTCAAGGAGATACTAAGGGCGGGTTGATAGGTTTAAGCGGGGAACTATTGGGTTTAAGCATTTATCTAAGTGGATCGCTTTCCGGCAGTGCAGGGGCAGCATCCCTGGGAGCGCTCCTTTTACTGGGCACCCGGATATACGAGCTTGTGCAACCCTTTAACTATAGGAAAAATTACAACAGCCAGCTTAGGGACGCACTGGGGCTATATAATCTTTCCTTTAATATCACACCAACCTTTAATAAGGATTCTGTTATGGTAACGGCGATGACAACAATATCCTTGTTCTAAGTATTAAAAGAAAAAGTAAAAAACTATTTAAAAACCATGTAAAAAAGTATTTATTTATGTCACGAATCAAAGGGGATATTTAACAAAATAGATTATAATATTTCACGGTCTAAAACCGTTTTTCAGGATGTAAATACATGAAAAATAGTTTTTCAACACCTGTAACAGTTTTTCATGATCAAAAACTTCCGGAGGAAGGTCTCCTTGCGGGATATGCGGCAATAATCGATGCGTACAAACTAATGGTCCCCCTTCCTAATAGATTGTGTGCCCTCGGGATGGAACATCGGGTTTTTGAAAAATCAGGTTGGAAATATTTTACCCCCCGTCATGCCCCAACACCAGATCTGGAAGGGCACCTGGTATTTGCTCTTAAGTACGAAGGTATCGATCTGGCTGTACTTTCAAAGCTGTTTGATTATACTGGGCTAAAACCGATCGAAGAAATGATAAAAAAGACACCGAAATAATCTTCCAGGAACACAAAAATTCTGCCCCCTGGTTTTCAGGTCTCCAATTCTTGATTCGTATATTGAATTGGACTTGAAGGCAAAGGCAAGGTCAGTGATAGACTCAATTCCAGCTGATCTTATAGCAAGAACCGCTGCATTTCTCCTATTAAAAGATTCACGGTCAAGTTTTACAATTGAAGGGGAAACTCCTCCTCATAACCGTGTGGAAAGATGGGGACGAATCATTGGCCAGGCAGGCCGCGAAAATCTGACCGTTGATGAGCTTATCCGGCTCCAGAGAATAGTAATAGGTGAAAGCAAATTCATCACCCCCGGATTAAGGCAGAAAGGAGGGTTTGTAGGAGAACATGATAAAGATACGGGAACTCCCATCCCGGAGCATATCAGCGCCAGGCATGAGGATCTGGAATCCCTGGTAGATGGGCTTATTGACTATGATCTTCGCACCCAGGGGAAAATTGATCCTGTTATAGCTTCAGCATCCCTTTCCTTTGGGTTTGTATATATTCATCCCTTTTCGGATGGAAATGGCAGAATTCACAGATACCTCTTCCATCATGTACTAGCCCGGGAAGGTTATAATCCTCCGGGGATGATCTTTCCTGTTTCTGCTGCGATCCTTGAGCTGATTGGCAGGTACGGAGAGACGTTGAGAAGTTATTCGTCTAAAATCCTGCCTCTGATTAAGTGCGAACCAACCCGGGATAACAATGTAAGTGTACTGAACAATACAGGAGACTATTACCGATATTTCGATGCATCAAGTCATGCGATCTTTCTATTTTCTTGTGTGCAAAGGACAATAGAAAAAGATCTGCCTGAAGAAACTGAATTCCTCCAGAAATATAACCTATTCAAAGCTGGTATCGAAGATATAGTAGAAATGCCTCAGGAAAAATTGAATCTGCTTTTCCGGTTCCTCCGTCAAAAGGACGCGCAGCTTTCTAAAAGAGCAAGAGAGAAGGAATTCCGTAAGCTTTATAAAGCAGAAATAGAAAGTATAGAGGAGCTTTACAGCCTGGTTTTCGGAAATCCCTGAATCATTAAAGCTAAAATTAAATCCTTATTCAAATTGATGCTTAACCACTAATTCCGTAAATCTTAAATCGAAGGATTGGCCGGAATCGGCAGGGATTCCAAGTTTATCTGTTTTTATAATATGATTCGCCAAACCAAGGGCCTGTTCACAAGCCCGTGTAATATTCAGGATCGCGGCATCTTGTTTGGTATAATTGGAATCAAATTCCTCCCCCGCTTCTTTGTACTCCTCCCTGGCCCTTTTAATGCATCTTTGGATGCTCTGTATTTTATTGATTATCATATCCTTCATAAAGTGTATGCCCTCCCTGTAAGGTAAAACTGTTTAAGGATTTCTTTACGCTCCTCATTAAGCTTTTGATAGAAGGATAGAGTAAGCATCTCAAAGGTTTCTGCTTCAAACCTGTTGCCAGTATAGATTCTTGATCCATTAAAAATAATCTCCTTTCTGAATACCACGGAAACAAGCCGGAGATTTATAAGATCCACAGGTTTTTGCAGGAGGTTTTCCAGTTCTATAACAAGATCGGTAAAAGAAAAAGAGCCGGCATCTTTCGCTTCTAAAGGAGGAAGCAGTAAGGCAAGATCCACGTCCTTAGCCAAGGAGATGGAGTCTTGAGAAGATCCAAAAAGATAAATCGCTTGGGTTTGCGGATAGGTATCAAGTATTCTAGGTATAACAGGTTTAAAGAAATCAGGTTCCATGATCTCAATTATCCGGCAGCAGTCCGCTCGTGTCAATCGATTTAATATCCCCTGCCTGAGGTCTTCAACCCTTTGTACATTTGTAACTCCCACCGTCTGTAAGTGGGAGTAGATTACAATTGGACCGAGGAAGCGGAAACCTCTTTTAATCATGTCTTTGCTTACACGTTCGGAAAGTTCGGTACGGGCAGGAAGTTCCGCCAGGCTTGTCCAGGAGTTTACAACCGGTTTGTGGTTTACAAAACCCCAGATATAATCCGTAGAGCGTCCGAACTCCTTCTGAACTGGTATTCCCCATTCCCCATCATGGTAATGAAGATTCGTTTCATCCTTTGGCCAGGGACATCGGTTCAGGGTGTAAATTCTTTTTTATCTATAATTATATCAAATCAACTGTTAAAACTTATTAAATCCCTTTGGTTTTTCCATCAATTCAAAAACTATTCCATCGGGTCCTTTAAAATAGATCCACTTTATTCCTTCAAAAATGCCGGGGCCGCAAGTTACCGGACGGTAAAAGTATTCAATTTTTTCCTTATCAAATTTTGCCGTCCATTCATCTATATTATCCACTGTAAAAGAAATATGGTGCTGTCCCAAGTCATATCTTTTAATAGGTTTATCTATGCTAGACTTAGGTTCTTTAAACTCCATAAGTTCAAGAATATGACCAGGACCTGCTTCAAAAACACAAAACCTTGACCAGCAATAGTCAAGCCCAATTCCTTTTGCCTCTTCAAGGTCAGGCTTCTCCGGATTATCGGGTTCAGAGATTAATTTTAATCCCATAACATCTTTGAAGAACTTAACCGAGTCCTCAAGGCTTGATACAACTACTCCCACATGGGTTATTCCAGATATTTTCATTTTATCCTCCTGATTATATTATTCCTTTATGGTCAGAAGAAAATTCTGCCTGCAGACTGTCAATAAAATGCATAGCATCTTCTCCGTTTATTATCTGATGATCATAAGTCAAATAATAGGTCATAAGCGGTCTTATCACCATTTGATGGTTCTCTACCACCACTCTTTCGGATATCCCTCCTGTTCCGAGAATTGCAGCTTCGGGTTGATTTATAATTACAGTTTCGAATCGATAGGCATTTTTTGCAAAGGCTCCAAGATTTGTCAATGTAAATGTGCCACCGCTTATCTCTTCTAAGGACAGCCTTTTTCCCAACGCCTTTTCTTTAAGCCTTTTTAATTCCTTGCTGATTGTTACAAGATCCTTTTTATCTGCCTTCTTGATATTCGGTACAACCAATCCTGCCGGAACAGCAACCGCAACACCAATGTTTATCTCATCCCAGATAACTAACTTGTTATCAGCTAAGGAAGAATTCAAAATATCGTGTTTTCGAAGTATCTTAGCCAGGAAATAGATGAACAAGTCGGTAAAGGTGATTCGGGTTCCAAGATCCTTTTCTTTCTTGAGTAATTCATTCCTTAAAGATAAAACCCTTGACATCTCCAGCTCACCCATCACAGTAAGCTGTGCCGACTGATTCAGGCTTTTCATCATATTTTTTGCAATAGCTTTTTTCATGTCTGTTAAGGGGATCTCTTTTCCAGCATTCTTTGGACTATTCTCGATACCTTCAATAAATGCAGCTACATCTTCTTTAGTGATCGTCCCATTCGGGCCAGTTCCCTTAACAAGAGATAGATCCACATTATGATCCTTAGCAATCTTTCTTGCATTGGGTAATGCCACAACCTTTTGGTTTTCTTTTTTTTGGTTAACTTTAATCTGATCTACAGAGGAAATCTCTTCTTTTTTTAGCCCCTTCAACTTATTATTATATAAGGCCTTACCAGACTCATATTCCTCCTTGGTTGGGAAAATTATGGCAATAACTGATCCTATAGGCACCTGCTTCTCTGCCTCTGCAAGCAGGTGTATAAATCCGGACTCTTCTGCCTCAACATCAAAATTGGCCTTTTCTGCTTCCAGGTTAACAATAATGTCGCCTTTATTTACAAGGTCCCCCTCCGATACAAGCCATTCAATAATATTATAAGGTTCTACATTCAACCCAATTTTTGGTGCTTTAATTTCTATCATGTAATTCCTCTGCCTTTTCTTTAACTATCCTTGCGTCGAATATTTAAATTTTATCCTTCTATCAATTCCTTTACAGCCCTTACAATGTCCTCTTCATCAGGTATCCAGAACTTTTCCAAACCTGGGCTGAAGGGAATGGGAGTATCGAGTCCGCAGACTCTCTTAACAGGACCTTCCAGATATTCAATCGCTTCCTCAGCAATGATTGCAGAGATCTCTCCTGCGATACCTCCTGTTTTTGGCTCCTCAGCGGTAATAACAACCTTTCCCGTCTTCTTTACTGATTCAAGAATTGTTGTCTTATCCAAAGGGGCCACCGTCCGCGGATCAATTAGTTCAGCAGATACTCCCATATCCCTTAGAAGCTCCACAGCCTTTAACGAGGTGTTCACCATATTTCCAACTGCAATGATTGTGATGTCCTCCCCAACAGATTTAACATCTGCTTTTCCCAAAGGAATAAGATACTCCTCTTCCGGAACATCCCCCTTCTTGCCACTTAGGATTAAAGCTAGGTTCTGGAAAAATATAACAGGATTATCATCCCTGATAGCAGATTTCAATAAACCTTTTGCATCCTTGGGAGTTGCAGGAGAAACAATTTTCAGACCCGGTATACTGTTCAATAATCCTTCCATGCATACCGAATGCTGTGCAGCTGCTCCTATACCTCCTCCTGAGAGGCTAATAATTGTTAAAGGAATTTTCATTTTTCCGCCATTCATGTAGCGGAGTTTAGTCATCTGGTTAAATATTTCATCCATTGGAACAGTAAGAAAATTTGCAAACATAACATTGGCAATTGGTCTCATTCCTGTAATGGCTGCACCTACTGCAGCTCCGACAAAGGCTTCCTCGGATATAGGCGTATCCCGGATTCTTTCTGATCCATACTTTTGCCATAATCCTGCATATTCATTGAATGGGCCTTCCCAATATTCGCCAATATCTTCACCCATGATAAAAACATTTGGATCCCTGGACATCTCTTCATCCATTGCTTCTATAATTGCTTCCCTGTAGGTTAGTTTTTTCATAAAATTATCCTTATTCTGTTAAGCATAAACATCCTCCAGAGCTTCTTCCGGGAGAGGGAAAGGACTGTCTTTTGCGAATTTGACCGCTTCTTCTATCCTGTTGATGATAGCTCTGTCGATCTCCAGATATCGTTCTTCGTCGATTACTTCTGAATTTATCATCTTATTCTTAAGAATAATTATGGGATCCATGCCCTTCCAATACTCGACCTCTTGCTTCGGTTTATAGGTCTGCATATCTCCCTCATCATGTCCATAAGTCCTGTAGGTTTTGCATTCAAGAAGAGTCGGACCTTTTCCCTCTCTGGCTCGCTCTACAGCGTTGCAGGCTTCCGTGTATACTTCAAGGACATCATTGCCATTCACAGTAACCCCAGGAATACCATAAGCCTTTGCTCTTTCTGATAAATTCTTTACCTTGGCGGTTAATTTAATATTTGTTTTTTCCGCATACTGGTTGTTTTCTATTATAAACACAGCGGGGAGTTCCCAGATTGCCGCGAGATTTATTGATCCATGAAAACGGGAGGAATTGCTTGCTCCATCACCAAAAAAACTGATTGCTACCTGATCCGTTTTGCGCAGTTTTGCTGATAATGCCGCACCTACAGCAATGGGTATTCCTGCTCCGACAATTCCATTCGCACCCAGTATACCTATGTTTATATCAGCAATATGCATTGAGCCGCCCTTACCTTTACAGTAACCGGTTTTTTTCCCAAATAGCTCTGCCATCATTAATTTTATATCGCCTCCCTTGGCAATTAGATGGCCATGTCCTCTGTGGGTACTGGTAATATAGTCCCTGGTTTCAAGGGCGGAACAGCAACCAACTGCCACAGCTTCTTCCCCAGCATAAAGATGAACAAAACCGGGCATTTCTCCATCAGCAAAAGCTTTTTTTGTTCTCTCTTCAAATCTTCTGATCAGAATCATCTTTTCCAAGAGCTTCGTCATCAGGTCCTTATCCACTTCTAGTGCTGTCACAGCTTTTCCTCCACTATTAAAAAAAAACAAATTCTAACGGTTTACTATTTTTTTCAAAACAGCAATCATTTTATCAATCTCTTCCACGGTGTTGTAATGTTCGAGACTTATCCTGGACAATCCTCCATGACCAATAATATTCAGATACTTGGCCAATTCATAAGCGCCCACACCGTCTTCTCCATTCCAAACATAGATGTTTTCTTTTGCTAAAGCCTTACAAAGGTCTGTGCAGGATATCTGCGGGAAGTTAATTGAATAAGTTGGAACACGTAAATCCAGTTTATTCTTGTCTGTAATTCCAAAGACACGTACCTTATTCAGCTTAGTAAGAGTCTCGTTAAGATGTTCTACCAAACCTCTTTCATACTCCCATATCGCCCTCATACCCATTTTGTAAAGCAGCCTGTTGCCTGAAAAGCCTTTGCCTTCATACTCTTTCTTAAAAGGTTGTCCGTATTTTTCTGCTATCTCTTTTCTTATATACTCAAACACGGCTCGTGAGCTTTCAAGACCTTCCATGTTTGGTGTTCCTATGTCATATTTTTTAGGAGACTCATCATGATGTGGCCAAGGCCTGTAAGGGTTTAAATGTTCAAGAATATCTTTCTTGCCATACATAAAAGCAATTCCATGGGGACCAAAAAGCTTATACATCGAGAAACTAAGGAAGTCACAATCCAGGTCTTTAACATCCATAATACCATGGGGCGAATAATGAACCGCATCAACATAAACCCAGGCGTTTCTTTCATGGGCGATCTTAACAAGTCTTTTAACGTCATTGATTGTACCTGATACATTGGAAGCAAGACCAAAAGTAACCAATTTTGTTTTATCCGTAATCAGTTTATCAGCCATATCATAGTCCAGGATACATTCGTCACCATTCACTTCAATATATTTAACAATCACTCCACGGTCTTTAAGTACAGTCCATACATCCTGATTTGATCCATGTTCCATTCTGGTTGTTACAATCTCGTCACCAGGCTTAAACATTCTAGATAAAGCCCATGTAAGTTTGTATATCAACTCCGTGGAATTGGGACCTGTAACAATGTTCTCCCATCCATCGGCATTTATAAATTCAGCGACATCGGCTCTAGCTTCCTTTTCCAGTATTGTGGTTTCTACACTGGTTTTGAAGTATCCACCCTCGTTTGCATTCTTATAGGTTAGATAATAAACTAATGCATCCAATGCTTTTTTTGGAACCTGTCCCCCGCCTGCGCCATCAAAATAGATTCTTTCCTTTCCATCATCTTTTACATGTAATGCTGGAAAATGCTCCCTAACCGGGGTTAAATCAATCTTACTCATTCCATAACTCCTAACAAATCGATATTTAACAGCATCTAATTGTACTGTCCATGATCTTTTGCAATGATTTTGCGGCAATTATTAAAGAAAACTATTAGCAATGCTTGAAATAAATCAGAACCTTTCCAACCGTCCTTTCCTGTCTATATATTTTGGAAATTGTGTATAACAGGTAACATCGTAGAAGGCATCACCGTCTTGACCTATCCGGTTATTTGCTGCTGCACTTAACAGCATGGCTACATCATCAAAGGAGATATCGAGTCTTTCATATAAAAAATCCGCCATTCTTTTTGACGATATCTTTGTAGCTTCCATCAGTGTCGGTGCATTTCCCAGGGTGTACCAGTGATCCTTGCTTTCTATAACCACATAAGCCAGGGATCTGTTTTTTATAATCTCCTTGATCTTTATAGTAATCTCTGCTCCGCATTCCACACCGCAATAGATCTCTCCCTCTCCCATATTGGCATGAACGTCTCCCATCTGGAGTAATCCCCCCTCCACAAACACAGGCAGGTAAACCGTTGTGCCAACACAAATTTCAGGACAATCAAAATTTCCGCAATGGTTTCCCGGTAACAGAGTTGGGATCCTTCCCTGAGGTGTTGTTCCGATGGTTCCGATATGAGGTTTGTTTTTAATCACCAGATCGTTGTTAAAATAGGTAAACCCATTTTCTATTTTAACAATTTTCGTATAGGGTGCATCTGCATAGAGTTTCAACTTGCCTTCATTTTTAACTTTGGTTAAGATACCTCGGCTGTCACATTCTATATTTAGAATCTCTACCGCAATAATATCACCAGTCGAGGCACCATTTATGTATATAGGCCCGGTATTAGGGAGTTTGGCATCCTCAGGCAATCCATATTCACCCTCACCTTTTATTTTTTCACACCAGCAATCATAGGTCTCTAAAATCAACTCTTCTCCCACATCAACATGAGCTACAGGTTTGTTCTTTTGATCGAAATAACAGCAGCTCTGTTCTTTACTTATTTTTTTCAAGTCTAACCTCCAAATTATTATTTTATATGTTCCCACATATATCGATTATTGTTGCTCCGATTACCTTGACTGTATCAATCAAGGAATCAATTTCTACATACTCGTCATAACCATGCAAACCATCTCCAGTGGGGCCGTAAATGACTGGCGCAATTTTTTTCTCTGCGTAACGAGAACCATCAGAAAAAGCCTCAAAACATTTGATCTCCGGTTTCTTTTTCAATAACTCTGTATGATTAGCCGC
>Ga0067045_1032153_pt1 | contig 10754 bp, 8 predicted proteins | sample TerdegcTABiofilm_FD_59184 | JGI IMG/M metagenome (GOLD analysis project Ga0067045, IMG submission 59184) | Combined Assembly of (Gp0054472, Gp0054536) Wastewater bioreactor microbial communities from Singapore -Terephthalate degrading...
AGTAAACAATGGCACGTTGTCTGTGAATGCCAATGCAATACGTGTAGGTGGTACATCAGCTTCAGTGAGAATATTGAAAATCTGATCGATATTTGATTCTAAAGGGCCACTATCCCAATCAAGTGCAACAGATTTACGTCCTAAGCTGTTCACGTCATTAAATGCTTCACAGTTCTGCACGGCATCAATAAAATCAGGGATATTGGGTACTTCAACCTCAAAAGTCTTAAACTCTTCAGTGGCCGCCACGATTGCTTCTAATGAGTTGGTGCCAAGTTCAGGATCAAGCGTACCGACTAACTTATAGATTTGATCATTCGTCGCAAAATCAACAAAAATAAGCTCTAAAGTGGTCGTATCTGGCGTGATATCGTTATCTGTGGCTCTAAACTTTGAGATTAGCTGAATGCCCTCACCTAGATGGCTATGCGTATCAATAGCAATACTCATCACAGCATTAGGTTCAGTTTCAGGACCAATCAAAAGCTCGCCATCTGGCATAAGTAATAAATAATTCATAATTATCCTTCAATCTCAAAACGCTTTTTGCCCGCCAAAGCATTTAATTGTGCGAAATTCTTTTCAGCCAAGTTCTTTCGACCTGCATTGGGATATGTGATTTTTACGGTCTGCTTTGTTGGCAATGCTGTACGTGTGATAGAACAATGTGTTGATGCGCCATTATTTGTAATACGAAGCTCTAAAGGACCTAAAGCTTCAGCTTCGGTTCCAGTCGGCTTATCTTCGTTTGACGTACCCAAAGTCGGCGCTGTTTGAATAAGCTCAGTTGATGCTACAGGCGCATTACTGTTTATATCAGCTGCTTTGCCTTGCGCTTCACCAGGAGAACTCTCATTCGTTTGTTGATTTTGAGTACCTTGAGTATCGGCAGTTCCCGAATTTTCAGGATTAGGCTGTGATTCATTTGAACCTGTGCCCGCATCAGCTTGTTTACTTGGCTCAGGATCAGAGCTAGCGTTACTAGCTTTTGCAGCTGCTTCTTCAGCGGCTAAGCGTTTCTTTTTCTGAGCTGCTGTTTCAGGTTTGTCTTGGGTTTGTTTGTTCGGATCTTGTTCGTTAGCTTGTGCCATAGATTCCCTTTTGCCTGAGAAGGCTAAATTGATGAATCTATTTTGTGATGAATTTGAAATGCGAAATTTAGAAAATTCCACCTATAAAAAAGCCCCAAGCCATAAACTTAGGGCATAAAACATGTAGATTTAAGTAATATTAGGAATTTTGAACACTTCGCCAATCACGGCGTGAATATTGCCGATTGCAATTGCATTACCTGAGATCTTTTTAATGAAAAACTTAATATCATTATGAGTGTCGAGTGGTGCAGTAACATCAGCTAGTTTTGACCAAACGCCATCATTTCCAATCATATAGATTGAACCATTTTTATAACCCAAGCTAACCCTTTGCGCTCCATCACCGAGACTAGGGCGGTTTGGCTCATTGAATAGACAAGCTAAATTATTGTAAAACTGACTATAATTTAGCAATATCCAATAGATATTTGCGCCGTAATTCGGTTGAATTAAGTCACTTTCAGATCCATTGATCATTACGCCCAAGTGTAACTGCGAATCGATAGTCGCTAAATTCTTAATATCAAAATTAATATACCAAAATGCTTTTGAAAGCTTAAACGGCGGTATATCAAGCTTAAATAGATCAATTGCGCCTTGTGCTGTACTTAACGATGGAATCATATAATCGCTGTTATGAGACTCATACGTGATTTGCTCAACTAACTTCTTAATACCTTCAGCCTTATATGAAGTACCATCCACACGTGCAACCGATTGAACTGATACAGTGGTCATGACTGGCATAGTGTCAGACAGAAAAAGGCGTTTTATATATGTGTCAAAGTACAATTTTAAGCTTGGATCAATTGAGAAGTCAGTAACAAATAAATTAGCCAGTAAACTTATTACTTTTTGATCTGTATAAAACTTATTGGTATTACCTTCTTCTATTTGATCAGCATTGTTAGGACCAGCATAAACATAAGTGCTTAGGTACGGATGATAAAATGCAAGCCGTAAATCTTGATTGTATCCGACAAGAATATAATCTCCTGCTTTCGAGTTCGGCACATACGGTAAATATGTATAAGTGCCTTTGTAGTTCGTTTCAGTGACTAATGCTTTCCATTGAGCTTCTATGTGACTGTAGAAATATAAAGTACTTTTGTTATCCGCCGTCACTAACGCATAGTCACCGGGTTTAGGATTACTTACAGCATTAAGCAGATGTGTAAATGATGTATGGCTTCCTCTGTAATATTCATCCTGTGGCTCTGGTAAAACAGGAACATCGGCAACTCGGACAATAATTACATCAGAAGCATTATTAAAGAATTGAATAAAATCATCTTTCTTCAATTCTTTTTCAAACAATACCGCATCAGTTGTTAATCGATAATAAACGCCGTCTCTGACGTGTTCAGGAGTACGATATTCAAATGATTGATATGCATTTGATAAATTAAACGCCAGTTCTTTAACATCCAATCCAAGAGGGAAATTCACAGTTTGAATATATGAGCCTAGATCCTCTGTATGTGTGTATGAACCAAAAGATATGCCCTTGTTGAATATCTCTATCGTTTGTTTCGTGTATTTAAATGTGATTGCTTCAAGACCAGTTGCATTGCTTATCGAAACACTAAATAAAGGCATTGCATAGATATTATCGGTGATAGCAACATTGATAGCACCCATCATATACATGACCGCAATCGCTATTTCACCGTTTAATTCATCTGCTAAAGCCATTTGAGTCGGCTCTTCATTCTTAATTGCTAGTAATGCAGATGGTCGAGACTCATCAAGTGTAATCGTAAATTCACCGAAATTGATATTGAAGTAGCCAGATAATAAAGTCGGACGTAAAGACAATCCGCTATCAGCCCACCCGATTTGTACATATTGCTCACTCGTCATGTTCGTGACGTTTGAATCATTTGAGATCTTTATTTCAATATGATGATCGATCGGATGAGTAAATTGACTATTAAGACTTATATTTCCTATTCTTAGAATATAAAGCTTGTCATTATCAAATTTGACTACGATCGACTTAATTTGAGTATTGAGTGGCAAGCCATTACTTAGATTAAAAACTATATTGCCTTCATTGATAAATTCTAATCCGTATGAGCCGTTGGCGTATTTGACATGTTTGATCTTTACATACGCGCTATCGTCATTGGCTCTAAACGTTAATTCAGTCTGCTTCTGATTGCCAAAACTGATCTCATACTCTAAACCTTGAGCAAGCGGATTGATCCAGCCCCAACATTCTGTAATCGGATTTGATTCAGGATCAGGTAGAAATAAGCCATTTTCTCCTAACGTCATTGCAGCTGAGTTTATTAAGTCATACTCATCAAAACTTAAATCAGGTTTTTGCTGCTCAACTCCCTTTAATAATCCCACAGTGTTAGATCCAACAATTGTCTGTTGCAGATCTGGTGTCATCAACATGACTGAATTTAATTTTTCAGCATATTGCAACAAATCTAAGTCTTGTACTTCAATTCCATCGCCACTACCTGAGCCGCTCGTACCTGGTGTAAACGTAAGATCGGTAAATTCATACAATGGTTGCTTGGCAATAGCATTTAACTGCCCAAAAGTACGAATAGCCAAAGCCTTTTCATCTTTTGAGTCGTATTGAATTGATACTGTTTTACCTGAGGGCAAAATCGTCTTTGATACACGGCAATAACCGTCTTTACCATTGTTTTTAACCTTCAGCCCGAACCCTAATAAAATTTCTTGAGACATGACGCAAATTCCGCAAAATATTAAAAAAATTTAAAAAAAAACGGCGTCTAAACGCCGTTTTAGTAGTTTTTTTGGTCTTAAAATTAGGTTTTAGCTACCGTTAAAGAGGCTGGCAGATTAAGTACAGTTAAGAGTTGAACCTGATCTGCATAACGGCCAATATCATTGACCTGTGCCGCTTGACGGGTCATGAAAGTAACACCTGTATTAAAGTCTTTTGAAGTGGTTTCACGGGTAATAACCGGTACCGCTGTATGACCAACAAACACAGATTTAGCAGCTACATTGTTGCGGCCAACAATACCCAATTCTCCGAACTGGACATTATCACCGTTAATAGCAACTTCTCCTTGCTTCACAATGTCCGATTCCTCTGGAACATAGTAGAAATTGTCTGAGCCTTTACTACCCAAGCGTACAATTTCACTTGGAATACCAAAGGTAAGACCAGAAGGTACGAAATGGGTATCATCAGCAAGTACTTTTACTAAAGTTGCCAATGAGCCTGTGCAATAAATATCAAAGCCATCAGGTTTGTGGCCTGTTTGTGTGGTAATACGGCGTTTACAATCTTCAATCGCTGGGAACAGTTCAGCACCGATCATTGAAGTACCATTGAATGCTTGTGTCATGTCGCTACCGCGAGTCAAATCACATTGACGTTCAAAGCCTTTACCTTTGGCACGAGCGAAGATTTCTTTCAACAATCGTGTATTTTGCTCTAGCATTACCTTAGCAATAACCACTGCAATAAACGCGGAACGCATGTCAACGCCCAATTCATTTTGCATTTGCGTTAATGCTTCCATTGATGCGCGGTAAATTGCACGAATAGAGTAAGCATGAACCGCAGCATAATCTAATTGTGCATCAGCATTCGGTGCAGGAATAATATCTTTGTTTTCACCGTCTTGGCGTTCATAGTCCGCAATAACTTGAACGGTGACTTCTGCACCTGCAGGTAGAACTTTGTCGAATTTAAGAGAGATTGTGTCAGTTTCAGTGTTATGAGTACCGCTCTGTAACTTGTAATCTACGTCTTCAATTGTTACGACAACACCATTTTTAGGCGTAAAGGTGCTTGTAGTTGGCTTATTGCCTGCTGGGTACGCATCGTTACCTACGTACACTCCGTTTAAATATGCTCGACAGCCACCAACAACCATTGGCAATCGTGATTGACCTGAAGGTTTACCATCAGCACCAACTAAGCGTTTAGCCGTAACGGTTGCAGTATCGCCTGCAACTTCACACACAAATTTGTGTACTGCATCAAAGTACTGTGCAGAGGCTTTGATACCATCTAAGAAATCATTTTTACGTGTTTGGCCGTAATCCAATGCTGCAACATGGCGAACATATAAAAGAGGTAAAGAGTTGGTACCCATTGGGTTAGGTAGGTACGCTACTAATGGCGATGCACTCGCAATCATCATAGTAATCGTAACCATTGCTAATGCCGGTACATCAGCAATGTGACCTGAACTTGTCGAACTTACAGAGTCATAAAATGATTTAGTCTCTTGTCCGACATTTTTTGCATTAGCACTATCATAAATACCGTCTGTTTTGGTATCGGTTAAGCCGTTATAAAGCAAATGACCAGCATCGAGGGCCATTGCAATTGCATCAGCTTTAGGCATGTCACCGCCGTGCTTAGAACGATATAATTCAATACCTTTATTGATTGAGTCTAAAAGTTGACCTTTAGCTTTTGGAGAATCTTTAAAGATTTCCATTAGACCAGTTAGAGCACCAGGAACCATAGAAGCAACGTTTACATTATTATCTGCACATTGCTTAACAATTGAATCGTAAACTTGAACAGAATCTAAAGGTTTTCCATCTTTAAACTTCATTTGGTTAACGAAGTTAGATGTTGCTAGTAGTGTTTGAACTACATATTTTGAGCGATTTTGTAAGTCGTCTTGGTTAAACATAATTGATTTATTCCTTGCCAACTGGCGTAAGAGATAGACCTATTTTGCAACCAAGAAAAAAAGGGGCTTTTTAATTATTCCACCCCTTTTTTTAATTTAGAAAATCATTCTCAACTAAGTATTTATGGATTAAAACGACTGCTTTACTTCGATTTGCTGTTGTCTTAGAAATATGACGGCGATTGATGACCAATAATCCAGAGATTGCAGCGAGTGAACTACTGGTTTCATACTCGAAATCAGGACGAGAAACATCTAAAATGATCGAAAGGTTAAGATTATTGTCCATGTAAAGCTCTAACACGGCGGTTTGAGGCTGATTTTGATCGTCTTTAGTGACAGTAATCTTCAATTCCTTTTCAGCATACATTGCTTCATTGGCTGAAAAATTACATAAATTAAGCTTAAAAAACTGTTCTAAAAATTCGTTCTTTTTCAAGTGGCATACCCCTTTTTGAGAATATGCCACATTACCAAATTTTAATGCGTTATGGACCATCTGGTTTTAATGAATCTGCAATAGAGATAAAGGGCTCTAAGTGGGCCAATTCATCCCGAACGTTAAATGCATACTTTACGCCATGATCAGAATGAATTGACTGTCCACCGCCGCCAAGACATTCAAGCCATTTTAAAATAGAGCCATTAACTACCAATGCAAAAATATCGCCTTTAGATGGTTGCCAATCTGGAATATTTCTAACCATTTGGCGCGTACTTTCAATATCGGCAATATCAAATGGCTCAACCAGTGCGTAAAAAGTAGGTTCACCAATCGTAATATCAGACATATCACTGTACATGTTGCCACTGGAATAATGATCAAAAAGCAATTTTGCATAGCCCTTATCTTCATACTCGGTCGCATGCTCTTCTTGACTGCTGAGTACTTCAGCACCAGGATAAATCGTCTCCTGTCTCTTCTCTGTATCCACTACAGGTATGACTTTTCGAGCAAAGACATAGCAGCTGATCGATGAGAGACTGGTTAAAACCGTTGTTCTCACCCCAATACGGCGACCATCTGCAATCCGTGAGGATTCACTTCTGATTGGCTCTAACATCATTTCACCTGATTCATTAAAGTATTAAACGTTTCTGTCGTGACAAGCCCAGCTTTATGTAGTGCTTTTAGCTCATCCATTGCTTTGTTTTTGAGCGCACGCTCTGATTTGTTTTCGACTAAGGCTTTTGCTCGAGCTGCTGCCTTTTTTTCGAGTTTTTTTATTTCAGCTTCGACTCTCGGAACGATCTGATTTCGTTTAGTGTTTGCACGTACTAACTGCTCAGCTACTTGGCGCGACAGGTCTTTGGTACTTTGTTTATAGCGCATAGACTCTTTTGTTGAATCTTCTTCAATCGCCTTAGTTAAATACTGAACGCCGTGTGGTGATTTAATAAAATGCATAACACGTAAAATATGTTTACAAGCAACGCCGATTAACTGAGGATTTTTTTCTTTAGGAAAGCCATTTTCTACCCGACCTAATACGGTTCCACCAATACTATTGATATACCGATACCAATATTTAAAGCGGCCACAATCACACTCAAACTTTACCTTGCCGTTCGCTAATAGGTTTTTAACGGTCGATGCTTTTACTAAACTTGTATCAAAAACAAGTTTATGAAATGCCTGAAACTCAACATTAACGTGATGTAGAGGTACTTTACTGCCTTTACTTGCATTGGTAATGAAATGCACATGCCCTGCTTTACGGCGTACAGGCCTTGCAACATGAATCTGTTGGTTTGCACGTGTGATATCGTCAATATGACTGAATGCAATAACTTGGTTTACGGTAATGCCGCCTTCATAGTTTTTGGCAATTGCATCGATATTTTGCTTAAAAGCACGTATATCCGCAGGTGTGATTAATCGAGTGAGCGGTTCTCCATCTTTACCAGGTCCCATACCCAAAGTCGTGCGCAATAATCTATCGAAATCATATTTACCTTGAATATCGACTGGACGTAAAAACGTAGGCTTTGAGCCCTTCTTATCTTCCTTTGATTCACGTTCTTCGCCTGCAATACGCCGTTGCTGACGGTCAAGTCTTTTTCTGGCTTCTAAATCCTTACCAAAGCCTCCCTTTCTAACGGCTTCTAAAAAACCTTCCGCATCAATATCATCACTATTTAACATCGTTTAGATTCTCCCTAAACCATGCTTTTTTTTAAGTTTGATAATTTCGTTTAGCGTGGGAAGTAAAATATAAGTTTCTTTTAATTTTTCGTAAGAGAATGAAACTCCTGCGGCAATTCTTACAACATCAGTATATTGATTTGATTTATAAACGCGAAAGCTGATCAACGAATGATCAGAGACCTCATCAACTCCGATTTGATGTGCAATTAGCTTACCTGCATATGCAACTTTTTCGCGGTTTTGCTCGATTACGTGTCGTATATCGTTCAAATATTCATTTATTGACATTGCACTTCATAAACAAAAAATGGATAGCTGAATTATCAACTACCCATTTTGTTCAACTTTTAAGATGTTCCTATACTATTTCTGCATAAAAATAATGATCGCCATCTAAAGAGTTTGGTTCAAAATCAGCAACGGCGGTATCGTAGTAAGCGACTTTATAAACGGCTTTCGCACCTGGTGGAATTGCGATAGAACGCATGTTAAGAGGAATAGTCACAACAATACGACCTTGATTATCAGTAGAACCACGTACAACTCTGCTTGAAACTTTTGCGTAATCGCTTGGTGTTTGAATCGATTGTGTACCTACTTCGATTACTATCCACAAATCAGCATCCAACTTAGATGCAAATGCTGCTCTGTGATAATGAGGTGTGTGATCTTCAGGTGTAATAAACGTTGTGTCTTCTAGTGCAATATGGGTATTAGTATCACTATCAAAGTATGACCATTCAGCACTTGAAAATGTAGTGTAATCGAGTGGAGTTTCAACAGATACAGAACCGTCTTCAATGGTATTGGCGAAATCAACAGCAGATTGAAAACCAACTGGACTAAAGACTTTAACTCGATCATCAACATAGACTGATCCGTTAAAGTACGCCCAATTGTCGTTCCACACACGGCCATAGATTCTAATTTTTGCATATTCTCCTTTATTCAGGTAGAACACATGCTTAATCACTTGATTGTAGCTAGTAGAGCTAGTACTAAAAATTGTGTCCTCTGCAATTTTAACGTCATCCTTATTAAAAATTGCAATTGCTAATGTACCGTCGCCCTCAGGTTGAAATTGAAGACTTAATAAAAAATGACCATACGCACGGAACGGCTTAAATGTCACAGTTTCATCATGCGTTACCCACCATCTAGGGCTTTTATTAAATGCATGCGTATCGCCACTTTCACCATTCCATCCAAATACACGATTTTTATCTATGATTGGTGTATCAGCGCTTGCCGTCATTTTCAGTTCGACACCAAACACATTCGCTAGTAAGTACTGAGGATGTGGATTACTAGCATTCTTATGTTGATTAATTAATGACGATAAAAAATCAACAGCATCTTGTACTGAAACACCTGCACTTTGATTTACTGCATTTATCAAAGTAATTAGATTGTTATGTTCAAGAGTGTTTTGCGTAATATGGTTATTTAACTCATTTTTACCCGCATATTGTGGATGCGGATCTAAAGCTGTTTCGTGATTAAAAATCAATTGCTGTACGATTGGTGCGTCATTTTGCACCTCTATAGAAATGTTAGAAGCACTCCCAAGCGCTAAGCCAAATGAACTAACCATCGCCACTTGAGGATTCAACGTAAAAAACTCGCCTGACAATATGCTTGCAACAGCGAAAAGTGTATTGTTCTCGTCAAATATTCCTATTTCACTTACTTCAACTTTGCTAGCAGGTACAAAATTTACGCCTAAAATTAGATTATTTGTGTTGGGCACTGTACCGCCAGCCGCAATAAATGCTTGCTCAATTGGATTTACTAATTGAGTTCTTAAATCATTGTTTGAAGTAACATAATGACCAGTACCAAAAACAATTTTTTTAAGTCTCAGTCTTAAACCATTATTTTGTTGATCAATACTTGCTTGAAAGCCTGCTTTTGTAATATTAAAAATAATCGGTGTACTGCTCATCTGTATGCTGCCTAACCATTTAAGCAGTATTTTCACCGTTAATGATCATCTTAATTTATCGTTATTCCATGTCTTAACTTAATAAATCTGCAATTTCATCCGCTTCATCTAGCAGTTCTTTTTCCTCACTGGCCTGAGATGTTGGCTTAGTTGGTCCAGTATCGGGATTATGGTTAAAGTCCTCATTGTAACCATCATCAGCAATACAGAAGTTCGTTCCTGCCAAATACATAAATGCGAAAGTATCAACCAAATCGGGCGATTTAATGCCTTTACGTTTCATGTCTTCTTTTGAAGATATTTTGAAACGTGCTTGGTCATCGAACGTATAAGGGATTCTCGTCAACTGCTCTTCAATCTTAGCTTTCAGTTTCAATGTTCTAATCTTGAAGCGTCCGCTTTCGATCGCACGCATGAGAGAGACAAACGCCTGTGCACGTTGGTTAAAGAACTCTTTACGGTCATTCATACCAAAGCACATACCGCCCCAACGAATCTTCTTATATGCAATTCCCATTGAAGTAAGGTACTGTGCCAATCCTGAACCAGCACCATTCGCATCGAGTAGAATTGAAATATTCGGATATTGGATAATGCATTCGTTAATAACGCCAGCTAGTTCGTGAATATTATCGTTATTCTTACATAGCGGAATATCAATAATCTCAATACGGCGTGCCCTATCGCCGTGCCGACCGTTCCCCCACACACGACTAACCACAATTGTAGAATCATCTCGACCGACACCACCACCAACATCGACCGCTAAGAAGTAGCCATAGTCCTTATATCGTTTCCCTTTTAGGCTTCGACCTTCATAGCACTTTTTGGCCTTATCATGGGTAACTAGGAACTCGCCCGCCAAGTTCGGGAAAAGTCCGCGAATACGAATCATGTATTGCGGATCGTCACGGCTG
>Ga0067045_1032151_pt1 | contig 10752 bp, 5 predicted proteins | sample TerdegcTABiofilm_FD_59184 | JGI IMG/M metagenome (GOLD analysis project Ga0067045, IMG submission 59184) | Combined Assembly of (Gp0054472, Gp0054536) Wastewater bioreactor microbial communities from Singapore -Terephthalate degrading...
GTCCGGCACCGCCGACGCCGCCGGCGTCGGCACGCCTGCCGAACTCGGGCCGCCCGACACGGCTGCCGGCTACTCGGTCCACATGATCCGCCCCCATCTGCGCGATCTGCCCCCGAGCATCTTCCCTTTGGGGTTCGGGATCCGCCCCATGCACCCCGACGAGGGGCACCTGTGGCTGGCTGTCGAGCGCGACGCCGAGGAGTACCTGACCCTCGGCGACGATGCCTTCGAGAAGGAGTTCGGCCGCGATCTGGCGGCGGTCCCCGAGCGCTGCTTCCTGCTCACCGGTCCCGGCCAGTCGATCGTGGGCACCATCAGCGCCTGGTACCATACCTACCGAGGCGAAGAGTACGGGCTGATCCACTGGGTGGCCGTCCGACCTGCATTCCAGGGACGCGGACTGGGCAAAGCCGCCCTGCGCTTCGCCCTGCACCAACTGGCCAGATGGCACACCAAGGCGCTGCTGGGAACGCAGACACGGCGCCTGCCGGCCATCCGGATGTACCTGGAGCACGGATTCGAACCCGACCTTCAGGATGACCACGCCGTGGCGCGCTGGCGGCATGTGCGGGCGCAGCTGGACCATCCGGTCCTGCGCCGTTTGGTGCCGTGAGCCTTGCAGCCGCCCAAGTGCACCGGACACATCGCTGCAAGCGAAGCGCGGCTGCCCGGACACGATCGCGGTCGATCGACGCGACCCGGCCACCGGCGCGCGGTCCCATCGTTCGCGTACGGGGCCCGTCTTGACGCGCACCCGGCCGCGGCGCTGCTTGCGCCCTCCGGAACTGTCCGGATGAAACGAGCGCCACGGCGCGCCGGACCACTGGGCAGTCAGCGCGGCGCGTCCGGAGGCCGGCACCGCGCTGGCCGTCCCCTGCTGGTGGTTTTCTCACGCGAGGGAGCACCAAAGTGGCTGCACCGCACCGCCCGCTGCGCGGGTACTACCCCATCATGGCCACGCCCTACACGGCTGCGGGTGCTGTCGACCTGGACAGCCTCAAGCGCCTCGTCAACTACCTGGTCGACAGCGGCAGCCATGGCATGTCGCCCAACGGCGGGGACTCCGAAGCCCAGTACCTCACCCTCGACGAACGGCGTCGCATCCTAGAGACCGTGATCGAGACCAACGCGGGACGAACGCCGGTGCTGGTCGGCACCTCGGCTACGGATCTGGCGGACACGCTGGAACTCAACCGCCAGGCGCAAGCCGCCGGAGCCGATGCGGTCTTCGTGCACCCGGGCTGGGGCCGGCACGGCCTCAGCCAGGACGAAATCGTCGCCTTCTATGGCGCCGTGTGCGAGGCCATCGACCTGCCCATCATGGTGCACGGCACCGCTGACATGGACGTGCCGGTGATCGCGGCGCTCCTCGACCGTTTCCCGCAGATCCGCTACGTGAAGGAGGAGACCACGCACGGCCCCAAGCTCCGTCGGTACGTCCGCGAGTTCGGCGATCGCATCGCTGTATTCGGTCCGGGGCTGCACTATCCAGCCGAGCTGGGATGGGGGGCGTTGGGGGTCATGCCCAGTTGCTGCGCTCCCCACGCGCACGCGCGGGTCTTCGACCTGTGGCAGGCTGGCCACCATGCCGAAGCTCGGCGCGAATGGCATCGCCTGCTGCCGCTGGTATTCTGGCGCTGGCACACGGCGCCGGGCGAGGCGGGCAAGCTGTACCTGAAGCACCTGGGCGTGTTCGCCACCGCGTACTGCCGCCAGCAGGTGGCCCTCCCCGGCCAGCACGAAGGCGCACGGATCAGCTTCGGCTCCCTGCGTCTGGACGATGCCGACGAGAGGGAGATGCGCGCGATCCTGCGGACCATGGGGGAGCCCCCGTACTGATCGGGCGCTGCGCAGCGACCACGAGAGAACCGAAACACGCACCACAGACCACGCCGCGGAGAGATCGAGATGGAATTGCGGGAGGGATCGCCAACGACAGCGGGCCTCGACCCGGAGCGACTGGAGAAGGCCTACGCCCTGCTCGCCCGCTGGGCGGCCGACGGCACCGTGCCTGGAGCGGCGGTGGCCGTGGCGCGGGGCGGTATCATGGTCCCGCCGCGCAGCTTCGGCGCGTGCGCTACCGACAACGGCACCTCGCCCGTGCAGCCCGACTCGGTGTTCCTGGTGGCGTCGGTGACCAAGCCGGTGACCGCCACCGCCTTGATGCTGCTGGTGGAGCGCGGTCTGGTCTCGCTGCAGGATCACGTCTGCGACTGGGTGCCCGAATTCAGCGGCGATGGCCGCGAGGACGTGCGGCTGCTGCACCTGCTGACCCACACCTCGGGACTGCCCGACATGCTCCCCGAGAACGTCTCGCTGCGCCAGCGCCATGCCCCGCTGTCGGCGTTCATCGAAGGCATCTGCCGCACGCCGCTGTTGTTTCGGCCAGGCACGCAGGTGCGCTACCAGAGCATGGGAACGGCGATAGCCGGCCATATCGTCGAGCGCGTCACCGGCACGGCCCTGCGCGAGTTCATCCAGCGCGAGCTGTGCGCGCCGCTCGGCATGCGCAGCACCGCCCTCGGCATCCGCGACGATCTGCTGCCCCGCTTGGCCCCAGTGCACCTACCCGCCGAGCAAGTGCACACCGACTGGCACTGGAACAGCTCCTACTGGCGCCAGCTCGGAGCGCCGTGGGGAGGGATGTTCTCCACTGTCGGCGACCTGCTGATCCTGCTGCAGACGTTCCTCGACGGCGGCCGGTACGCCGGCGTCCAGGTGCTCGCCAGAGCTACGGCCGCCGCGATGATCGCCGATCAGACCAGCCGGCTGCCAGAGCTGGATTCGGCCAGCCGTCTGCGGGACCGGTGGGGCCTCGGCTGGAAGCTGGGCGGATGGGCTGGCGACCTGAGCGGGCCTCGCGCATTCGGCCACGCCGGCGCCACGGGGACCCTGGTCGGCGCTGACCCCGACACGGGGCTGGCCTGGGCGATCTTTACCATTCAGCCAGGAGCGCCCCTGCGGTACGTGGCCAATGCGCTCGTCGCCGCGGTCGCGGACTGACGCGCGGGCCGCAAAGATCGCGGCGCCCCACCGGCCAGAACCGGTGCTCCACGCCGCGGCCGCCAACGCCCGGCCTCGAACAAGCTAGGCAGGCGGCGCCGGTCACCTCGGTCTGCGGGTGGCGCTGTACGCGCGCAGAGCGCGACAGACGACCGCAAACGCGGCCTCGATCCCTGCCAGCAGCTCACAGGCGCCCTCGAACCTCGCCTGCTTGCCCTGGTCCTCCAACTGCTGGCAGAGGGCGGCCAGCCGGTGTGCCCCCACGAACCTGGAGCTGCCCTTGAGCGTGTGCGCCTCCCGCCGCAGGTCGGCCGCCTGGCGTTCCAGGATGGCCTGGCGCATGCCCGCGATGTTCTTCCGGCCAGCGCTGACGTACTCGTCGATCAAACTGGTCAGCGACAAGCTGCCTTCCTGCTCGAGCACCTCCAGCTCGCGCAGCGACGACGGGTCGAAGACCGTCGAGTCGCCGGCCTCCAGCTCGGCCCCGCACTGCTCGGCAGCCCCTGCCTCGGCCTTCGCGCCAGGCGACTGCTCCCGTGCCGGCTCTTCGCTGGGTGCGCCTGCCGTCTTCGTCGATGCGGGCGCACTCGTGGGCTCGGATCCCTGTTCGGGTCCGACTCCGGCCGGCGCTTCGGAGCCGACCCGGCTCAGCTCCAAGCGTTCCAGAGCGGCCAGCAGGTCGCGCTGCCGCACTGGCTTGGCAAGATAGTCATCCATGCCCGCGGCCAGGCATTCCTCGCGCGCCCCCTGCATGGCGTTGGCGGTAAGCCCGACGATGGGCGTGTGCGTGCCGGTGGCCATCTCGCGCTGGCGAATCCGAGCGGTGGCCTCGAGCCCGCTCAGGCGCGGCATCTGCACGTCCATCAGGACCACGTCCCAGCGCGCCTCCGCACTGCGCGCGACCGCTTCCTCGCCGTCGTTGGCCAGCTCGACGCTGTGGCCTGCGTTCTCCAGCATCGCCGCCACCACCCGCTGATTGGTCGGGTTGTCCTCGGCCAGCAGGATGCGCAGCGGCCGCGCGGCCCGGACCGGCGCCGGCGGGGGACCGGCGCCTGGCCCCGCTGAGGGCCCCAGGACCGGCGTCACCGCGCTGCGGATGGCGTCCAGCAGGTCGGACTGGGTCACCGGTTTGCGCAGGAAGCTCGCGACGCCGCAGGCGCGCAACTGTTGGATGTACTCATCGTCGTCCAGCGAGGAGATCATCATGAGCGTCAGGCTCCGCGACCTGGGATCCTCGCGCAGCCTGCGCACGAACGCGAGGCCGTCCATCTCCGGCATCACGGCGTCGACCAAGATCAGATCGAAGGGCTGTCCTGCAGCGCGCGCCTGCTCCACCAGCTCCAACCCCTCCCGGCCGCTGCTGGCCAAGGTGGGCACCATGCGCCAGTTGCGCAGCATCTCGCCCAACAGGTGTCGGTTGGTCGCATTGTCGTCCACGCCCAACACGCGCAGCCCTTCCAGGTCAGCAACCGGCACGGGTGCCGGTTGGTCGCTGGCCACCAACCCGAAGCGCGCCGTGAACTGGAAATCGCTCCCCTTGCCCTCCTCGCTGTCAACCCAGATGCGGCCGCCCATGAGCTCGACCAGTCTCTTGGAGATGGCCAAACCCAGGCCGGTACCGCCGTACTTCCTCGTCGTGGAGCTGTCCGCCTGGGAGAACATCTCGAACAGAGTGGCGTGCTTGTGCGCCGGGATGCCGATGCCGGTATCGCGCACCGAGAACCGCAGCTCGGCCTGCTCGCCGACGATCGAGCCCAGCTCGACGCGCACCACCACTTCGCCCTGGTCGGTGAACTTGATCGCGTTGCCGACCAGGTTGACGAGAACCTGGCGCACCCGGACGGCGTCGCCGACCAGTCGCTCGGGGACGTCGGCGGCCACATAGTGGAGCAGCTCCAGCCCTTTGTCGTGGGCCCGCAACGCCATGACCTTGACGACGCCGTCGAGCAGACTGCGCAGGGAGAAGGGCCGCATCTCCAGCTCCATACGGCCCGCCTCGACCTTGGACAGATCGAGGATGTCGTTGATCAGCTCGAGCAGAACCTCCGCCGAACTGCTGATCGCGTTCAGGTACTCGCGCTGGCGCGCATCCAGGCGGGTCCCCTGCAGCAGGTCCGCCATGCCGATGATCCCGTTCATCGGCGTCCGGATCTCGTGGCTCATGTTCGCGAGGAATTCGCTCTTGGTGCGGCTGGCCACCTCCGCCGCCTCCTTGGCGTGCCGCAGTTCCTCGTCGCCGTGCTTGCGCGCGGTCACGTCGAAGATCACCCCGTCCAAGACCGCCTCGCGCTCGCCAGCCGCACGGATGCCGTTCTCGTGCACCCAACGCTCGCTGCCGCTCGCGTGAAGGATGCGGTACTCGATCTCGTACGGTTGGTGGCCGCGGACCGCCGCCTCGATCGCCGCGGCCAGCCGCTGGCGGTCCTCCGCCAGCACCAGACTGCCGTACGCACGCCGGCCGTTCTCGAGGAAATCCGCCGCAGGGTACCCGGTGATCGAGCGGATGGCGTCGCTCAAGAAGAGCATGGTGCGCTCCGCGTCCGGCCGGCAGCGGAAGACGGCACCCGGGATATTGGTCACCAGCCCGCGGAACCGGTGCTCCCGCTGTCGCAGCTTGCGAGTTCGGCCCACCACCTGCACCGCCAACCCGGCGATCGCAGCCAGCGCCACGACCAACGCCCCGGCGAAGAGGATGCGGCTGTCGAACCAGGTGACCGCCACCGCCACGGTGGCCCCTGCAGGCGAGTGGTTCAGATCCCGGTCTATCGCCTCCACCTCGAAGCGGTACCTGCCGACGGGCAGATCATGGTACTCCACCCGGCTGCTGCGCGTGGTGCGCCATGCGTCGTCGTACCCGTGCATACGGTACCGGTAGACCATCGCACCGGGGCGCGTCTTCAGGCTGACTCCACTGAAGTCGAAGGCCAGCAGCGGCTGCCAAGCGGAGAGGCGCACGCTGCCCACGGCCCCCAAGTGGCGGTCGGTCAACACGTCGACGACGCGCACCGGCGGTGGTGTCGAACGGGGCGAATAGCGCACCAGGCCGCCCCCAAGGCACCCGATCCATATGTCGCCGGACGGATCCGCAGCGAAGGCACTCGCCCGTCGGCCGGGCAGCCCGTCCCGACTCAACAGGGACTGGTAGACCACCCCATCGTACCGGCCGACCCCGCCCACGATGCTCAACCACAGGGTTCCCTGGGGATCCTCGAACAGTGGGCCCAGCCCGCCGCCGCCCAGCCCTACGTCCAGATTCAGCTGCTCGAAACGGCCGGCCGCGTACCGGCACAGACCACCTTCGGTGGCCACCCAAAGAACCCCGCCGCGACCGGGGGCCACGGCGATGACGTGGTTGTGCGGCAGACCATCGTGCGTCGTGAAATTGGCGAACTGGCCGTCGGCAAATCTCGTCAGCCCCGCCTCCGTGCCCACCCACACCGCACCATCGGGCTGGACCGCCAAGACGTCCACCGTGTTGTACGGGAGTCCCTGCTCCACCCTGTAGCTGGTGAACGCGCCGTCGGCGAACCGTCCAAGGCCGTGCGAGGTGGCCAGCCAGACAGGCCCATGGGGCACGCCACCGATCGCCCATACACGGTCGTCGGGAAGACCATCTGCGTGCGTGTACTTGGCGAACCGACCAGCTTCGTACCGGCTCAGCCCGCTAGTCGTGCCGATCCAGAGCGTGCCGTCGCTGTCCTGCCACAGGCAGCGCACGTCGGAGCCGGCCAGTCCATCGGCCTCCGTATAGGTCCGCCAACGCCCCTGCCGCCGGCAGCTCAGACCGCCGGAGGTCGCCACCCAGAGCGCGCCATCCGCGCCGACCAGCACCGCCCGGACGACGTCGCTGGCCAGACCGTCGGAGGCTGTCAGGCTTTCGAAGCCCCCAGTATCGCGGCGAAAGCACCCCTCGTCGGTCCCGACCCACAGACTGCCTTCGCGGTCCTGGTACAGCGCCTGGACAGTCACCCCGCTGAACAAGGAGCCGAATTGGCCTGTCCGCCCCTGCGTCAGGACCCGCAGCCCTTCCAGGCGGCCTGCCGCTTGGCCCGGGGGGCTCACTGTGGACCCGCCGATCCACAACTGCCCCTGGCTGTCCTCCAGGAGCGCCGAGACGGACACCGAGCTGTCGAGCAGCGCGAACCGATCGCCGCGCGAGACCCACAGTCCGCCGGCAGTACCGACCCAGAGTGCGCCGCGGGCATCGGCTTCCACGGCGGATATGTCGCACCGCTGGTATCCCTCGTCCAGCAGGTGCGCGAAGCCTCGGCCATCCAGCCGGCTCAGGCCTCCGCGCGTGCCGATCCACAGCGCGCCCGCCGCATCCGCTGCCAAGCAGCGGACCCAGTTGGTGATCGGGCCATTCTCGCTCGTGTAGTTGGCAAAGCAGCCGTCGCGGAAACGGCTCAGCCCTCCCTCGGTGCCGATCCACACGCTGTTCGTGCTGTCCACCAGCAGCGCCCAGACGCCGTCGTGCGGCAGACCATCGGCCGTGGTGAAGACGGTGAAAGCCTCGCCGTCGAAGCGGGCCAGCCCGCCGCCGGTCCCGACCCACAGCCTGCCGGACGCGTCCGGGGCCAAGGCGCGCACGTCGTCGGCCGGCAGGCCATCGGCCCGCGTGTACGTGACGAACGAGGTCCCGTCGTACCGGCACAGGCCATCGCTCGTCGCGATCCACAGCGTGCCGTCCGCTGCCTGGACGAGTGCTCGAGTGCTGCCGCCGCCCAGACCATCGGCCACGGACAGATACTGCCAGGCTCCCTGCCGCGTCCCGCCGCCGCTCAGCGCCGTCCGGCCGCGGCCTGCTGGCACGCGCACCCCGGTGGCCGGCGGCACAGCGAAATCCGCGCCGGCGATCTGGTCCCGGCGCACCGCCACTCGGCGCGACGGCGGCGCACCATGACCGAGGAGGAGTTCGACGTCGTATGGCCCCACGGGAAGCTCGACGTCGAAGGCCCCCAGCCGATCCGTCTCTGCCGTGACCCACAGTTGTGGGCGCTCCACCGCGGTGATGCGCACCTTCGCCCCGACGACCCCCGTGCCCAGATCCTTCCAGGTGACCCGCCCTTGCAGATGCCCGACCTCGACGCCGGGTGGGACCAACACCAGATCCCCCTGGCGCCGGGCCTCCCTGACCTTGGAGATCCCGTGGCCCCAAGCCATCCAGGAAAAGGAACCATCCGCATCCCGGTCGCAGACCACCGCGTCGAAGCCTACGGTGAGGCCCGCGCCGATCTGGGCAGCATCCAGTGCGCGCAGATCGAGTTTCCACTCGTACCGGCTCCCCGTCGCGTCGCGCCGCCAGCTCAGCAGATCGGGCGCCGCAGCGCCACCGACCTGGCCCACGTCGCCGCGCAAGATGAACTGCCTGGTGGCCGCGTGCTCGTGGGCGTGCGGCAGATCCAGATAGATCTCGCAGCCTTCCTGCGTGTCCCACGACGATGGCCGGAGTCGGTCGATCACGGTGGATTCGTCGTGCACCTCGATGGCCACGAACAGGGCTGCCTGCTCCAGATCGTACCCCACCCGGAACGATGCGCTGAAATCCGCTGCCGAGCGGGGCGGAACTCCGAACTCGGGAGAGGCGATCTCGTACTGCTGCAGCCCCGCCGGCCAATCGCTCAGATCACCGTCGACGACGATGCCGCGGATCGGGCCGGCCCAGGCCACCCGCCCGTTGTGGGCGCCGGCATCGCGGCAGACAGCGGTCACCAGCGACCACACCACGACCAGCAAGAGGCTGCCGCTGGCACGCACCCGGCTCCGCACGGTCGACCCGCCGCTACAGGCTCCGGTCGCTGCGCGGCCGTAGCTCCCAGACGATGGCCACATATCCACCTCCGGCTGTCGAGCTGGCGGGCCTGGTGCCCACCAGCCCGGTTTTCCTGCGGCAAATATGCCACGACAGCACCGCGGGGCCAACGGCGACGAGCCGGCGCCGAAGCTCTTGAGCCGGGCCAAGTGGTGTTCTATGCTTTCGGCCACCAGCGGCCGGAGGACACCATGGAAAGCGCGATCGCCATCAAACCCCATCATTTCGTCGACATCGTCACCGCCTTCGGCGATGGCGTCGATCATCCGGCGCCGCATCCCCATGGCCACGCCGTGCACACTGTCACCGAGCGCATCCTCGCCGACCGCGATGTCGAGCTGCAGATGGAACTGGGGGCCGATGCCATCTGCGCCCCGTGCAGCCACAATCGAGACGGCCTGTGTGACGATACCATCGATACCTCGTACCGACCATTGGCGCCGGTCTCCAAGCGCGAATGGAACCTGCGCCTCGACCAGCGCTGGTGCGAACGCTTAGGTCTGTGTCCCGGGCCGCGACTGACGGCCCGCGCCTTCTGTCGACTGCTGCAGGAACGGGCCGGCGATCTCGCCGCCATCTACCGAGAGATCCCTGCCGAGCGCACCGCGGCGCGCCAGGCCAAGCTCGAAGCCGGGATCAGGCGCTTTCTCGAAGACGACTGAGCCGGTGTCGCGTGCGGTGCCGTGCTGACGACCGCTCGGGCGATCTGGGCCAGGAAAGGACCGACCGATGAAGTACGCCTTGTTGAGCGGAGACCCGATTCCGAAGCTGCCCTGGGAGGAACGGCCTGCAGGCTGCCGAGATGTGCTGTGGCGGTTCAGCCGCAATCCGGTCATCCCGCGCGATCTGATCCCTTCGTCTAACAGCATCTTCAACAGCGCCGTGGTCCCCTTTCGGGACGGCTTCGCCGGCGTATTCCGCTGCGACAATCGCTGGCGACGCATGGTCCTGCACCGCGGCTTCAGCCAGGACGGCGTGCACTGGGACATCGACCACGCGCCGCTGCAGTTCGTCTGCGAGGACGCCGAGATCGGCGTGTTCGACGAAGGGTACGATCCGCGCCTTGTCTGGATCGAAGACCGGTACTACGTGACCTGGTGCAATGTCTACCACGGCCCCACCATCGGGGTGGCCTGGACCCAGGATTTCGAGACCTTCCACCAGCTCGAGAATGCGTTCCTCCCGTACAATCGGAACGGCGTGCTCTTCCCGCGGCGTATCCGCGGTCGGTACGCCATGCTCAGCCGCCCGTCGGATACTGGGCACACGCCCTTCGGCGACATCTTCTACAGCGAGAGCCCCGATATGCGCTATTGGGGCAACCACCGCTTCGTCATGGGGCCTGCGGCGGGCTGGCAGAGCAAGAAGATCGGAGCCGGCCCCATCCCCCTGGAGACCTCGGAAGGCTGGCTGCTGATCTACCATGGCGTGCTGAACTCGTGCAATGGCTTCGTGTACAGCGCCGGCGCGGCTCTGCTCGATCTCGATCAGCCCTGGAAGGTCATCGCCCGCTCGGGTCCGTACATCATCTCGCCCCAGACCCAGTACGAATGCGTCGGCGATGTCCCGAACGTCGTCTTCCCCTGCGCCGCGCTGTGCGACGTCGACACCGGCCGCCTGTGCGTGTACTACGGAGCCGCCGACACGGTGACGTGCATCGCCTGCGGCTGGGTCGACGAACTGATCGACTTCGTGCGCGACAACAACTGCCTCTGACGCCCCCGTACCGCCTCCATCCGTTCTCCGCTTCCGCGCTCGTTGGGGCGGCGCTGCCGGGAGCCGTCGAGGGGCCTTGTTCGGGGTGGCGGTGGCCGGGAAGGACGAGGAGCGGGGGGGCCGGGAGTGACGGCGCCGGGCGCGGGGACGCCGGGTGGAGGGCGGCGGTGCCGACCGGCGGTGCGCGCGGGGGTCGGTCCGCGCCTCCAACAAGGCCTCCG
>Ga0067045_1032154_pt1 | contig 10750 bp, 10 predicted proteins | sample TerdegcTABiofilm_FD_59184 | JGI IMG/M metagenome (GOLD analysis project Ga0067045, IMG submission 59184) | Combined Assembly of (Gp0054472, Gp0054536) Wastewater bioreactor microbial communities from Singapore -Terephthalate degrading...
CGCGCTCGGCCGCCAGCAGCGCGGAGCGCGCCAAGGCGGCGATGCGCGGCGGGCCGTCGATGACGACGTGATCGGCCCGCCTGGCGAGTTCTGGCGCCTCCTGATGCAATGTTTCGCGAGCGAGGCCCACGGCGCTGAACAGCCGTGGCAAACCTTGCTGGCTGCGGCGCTGCGTCCAGTCCAGCGCGGAGCCTTGCGGGTCGGCGTCCAGCAGTACGACGTGCTGGCCGCGCATCGCCAGCTCACCGGCGATGTGGGTGGCGAGCGTGGTCTTGCCCACGCCGCCTTTCTGGTTGAGCAGCGCGACGATCATGGCCTGACCCTCCACGTTGGAAAGCCCGGCTGTTGCTGCTGTGCGTGGTGCCGCTCGGCGGTTTTCCACCGGCGTGCGGCGCTTCTACTATCAGTTAGATGATTTAAGTTAGGGAAGTTAGAGGGGCCGCAAACCCGCACCGTTATTGGGTTTGCTGGCGATTCGTACTCCTGATAGCACGATAGCCGTACTCCCGATAGCACGATACGCCGTACTCCTGATAGCACGAGCCCATCCACAAGCTGCGCACCGTTTATCCCCGTGCCGTGAACGGCACGGGCCGGAAGGTCAGCAGCTCGGCGCCGTTGTCCGGCATTCGCTCGATGCCCAGGACGTAGCCGGGCATCGACTGCCGAGCGACTAGCGCGCGCAGGTCGTAGGCGAAGTCCGAGAAGCGCGTGGCGCTGCCCGATTTCCGATACAGGTGCCGAAAATCGAATTGCCAGCCGCCCGGTTGGCGCCCGCCGTGCTTGCGCACCAGCCGGTACAGCCATCGCTCGATCCCGCCCGTGAGCCGGAAATACGCCGGGTCGATGGTCAGTACCAGGGCGGCATCCATGACGCCCGCGTAAAACCAGTCCGGCAGGATCAGCTCCAGCCCCAAGGGCGTGCCCTTGGCATCGGCCAGTTCCTTCCATTCGTTGATCCACGAGAAGCGGTGCAGCCGTCTTCCCGTGGTCTCCCGGATGGACGTGGCCACCGTGGTGGATTGCAGGCGATCCAAGGCCGCTTTGAGACGTTGGTAGTCGCGCAGCGACGTACCGCGCCCGATGAAGCGCAGGATCTCGTAAGGCGTGGCCTGCATCAGCCGCGACGGGCGCAAGCCCGCATCGCGCGCTTCCACGATCTGACTGGCCGCCCAGATCAGGATGTCCGCATCCCAAATCGTGGCGATGCCGTGCTCCTGCGTGCCCTCCACGCGGATCGTGATGCCGCTGGCCCGGAAGTCGATCGGCGCGACGCGCCGCGACTTCGCCAGCGAGAAGAACGGAAAGGCCATCAAGTCCTGGCTGTCGCGCGGCGCCATGTCGCCCGGCAAGGCGCGAAACAGATCGAGCTGTTCGCGCTCTGGCACGGGCCGCTGCCGGGACGGCAGCGCAGTGCTGGACATGGCGATGGCCTGCCGCGTGCCGCCGATCAGCGCGCACGGCTGTCGGCCGAGTGGTGCTCGGCGTATTCGGGATCGGAAGTCGTCTCGAAGCTGCGGTCGGCGGCCCAGGCGTCGAGGTCGGCCACGGCGTACATGACGCGCCGGCCGAACTTGCGAAAACGCGGGCCACCGCCGAGTACGCGCTGTTTTTCCAGCGTGCGCGGCGACAGCCGCAGGTAGTCGGCGGCCTCGTCGTTGGTCAGATAACGCTGCGGCTGCGCAGCAGTGGTCGGGGCAGTGGCGGGTGCGGCAGAAGGCCGCAAGGGAGCGGGACGCATAGTGAGAACCTCCGTAGCTTTCAAAGCTCCGGCCGCACAGCGCAACCGGATGGAGGCAGTCTCAGAAAACGAAGCCCTCTTGCTCAGGGTCGTTTTGCGTGGCCATCAAAACGACCCTTCTCAAGCGGCGCAAGCTGTGCTAGGCGGCGATAGCCGCCGCGCATCAGCGCATCGCCGCGCCGCACCAGGCGGCGTACCTTGGAGCGCAGGCCGCCGTCGCTGTACCAACCGGCCGTGGCGTCTACGCCGAACAATCCTTCGGCCACGTCGCGCAAGGACGCGCCCGCCAGGGTCGCGTCGAGCGCCTGCAGGGTGTGCAGCTCCAGTAACGCAGCAGGCGTCGGCCTGGGCCTGGTTCGCGCGGCGCTGGGCGCGTGATCGAGCACAGGCGCGGCAGCGTCGCCGCGATGGGCATAGGCGACAGCCATGCCGTCTTCCAGGCCAAAGGCCAGCGCGTAACGCTGGCAATGGCCGGGGCTGCGCGCGATCAATGCCAGCCGCTTGCCATCGTGGAGCAGGTGCTTGTGGCCGGGAATGTTCCAGAAGTCGAATCTGGCCGCGTCAGGCGGCGGATCAGCATCGGGATAGAGTTGCACCACGGCCGCATGGCCGGGCAGCCAGGCCGGATGCGCGTCACGCGCATCCAGCGCCGGGTCTTCCAGCAGGCGCAGGCCCCAGCGATACGCAGCATCGGGGCGGCGCGCACGGCGCACCCAGTCAAGCCGGTAATCAGGATGCCTACGCAAGTACTCCCAGGCCAGCGCCAGCGCATCCAGCCACAAGATGTAGAGGTAAGCCGCCGTGGGATACCAGTGAGCGACGTGATGAGGATTGACCATGACCGTAGCTCCTGTCGAACAGCAGGAACGTCGCCACGGCGTCAGACATGCAGGAGCCTTAAATCAAGGTAGAAATCCGGTTAAGCTGTATCTGTTGGTGTCAAGGCTAATTGGCTCCGGCGTATTGCGAAATCCGTCCGAATGCGACGGCCGCCCGACTTAGAAATGTCATGCGGCACGGAATACCGTGCCGCAACTCCCGCAAAGGATCGTGGCTGTTTTTCGCATGAGGGCACTGCTTCGGTGCAAGAGTGCGGATTCAGACTTTGCGGGTCTGGAGCAAGACCGAAATAGCCTTAATACGCCCGGCTTGGGTGCGAATGGCTCAATCGACGACAGAGCGGTTTTCCTGCGCCAGCCGCAGGTATTCCGACAGCGGGCGCACCGCCTGGAAGTACAAATCCCGCGCTACGGGCTGCTTGTTCGGGCCGACGATGGAGGCCAGGTCGGACAGCTTGATGTGACCCAGCTCGGGCATACCGATGCCCACGTCCATGACGCCCCAAGCTGTATCGCCGTCGGCAGGATCGAGCGATGCCAGCAGCCAGATCGCGTGGGCGTCGGGAGTGAATAGCCGCACGACCGGCAACGGGTCGTATGGTTCACCGGCGGCGACCCGCCGCCCGTTCTCCAGCAGCGCGGCGCGCTGCTCCTCGGTGACGAGGGGAGCCTTCATCGAGGTGCTCCTGTTCCAACATGGCATGTCGGTTTTGCGTTTCCACGCGAAAGCGTGGATGCGTATTCCACGAAAGCCGTGGAAACACGAAAGCGCAAAAGCTCAATTGTAGAAATCTGCAAAGGCACGTTGGCGGTTTCCCGGTTTCACCGGAATCCGCAGAAGCGGATTTCCGTAAAAGAACGAAAAAGGGCCAAAAGCATGAATGAGTTAAAGATAACGTGGTTTTAATTGTGCTGCGAATTGACGCTTCTGTCCATGCAGAAGCGACCCATTCAGCGTGGCCGACCAGCCGGCGCCACCACCTTCGACGCCGAGTTGGCGCAAGCCTTCGGCGCGGCGGTGCGCGCGTTGCGGACGGAGCGCGGCATCGCGCAGGAGTCGCTGGCGAACCTCGCCGGCATCGAGCGTTCGCACATGGGCAAGGTCGAGCGTGGCGAGCACATGCCCACGCTGGCGATCATCTTCAAGATCGCCAGTGCGCTCGAATGCAGCACGGCAGTGCTGATGAGCAGGACAGAAGAGCTACTGGCAGTAGCCAGGTCGTAGTCGCCGAAGCGCTGCGTTTCGGTCGGGAGGATTCATGAAAACATGTTGGCTTTGCCCCAATCCCTTGGAGGGCGATCACCGAACGGGTGAGCACATCATTCCCAGCTCAATAGGTGGGCGCAAGGAAGTCCACGACTTCATCTGCAGGAGCTGCAATAGCACGCGGGGCGTTGCATGGGAGGCGGAACTCGCAAAGCAGTTCCTCTGGTTTTCGAGTGCAGCCGGAGTCAAACGCGGGCGAGGCGGCACGCATCCAGACTTCAAAGTGCAAACTGCGTCAGGAGAAAAGCTACGGCTTCGGGCTGACTCTGTATTGGTGCTTGATGGGCATGATATATCGACCCAAGAGTCAGACAACAGGATAGAAGTCGCCATTCGAGCAAATGATTCAAGAACTATAAAGAACTTGCTCAAAAAGATTGCTGTCGATCACCCGGAATTCGATTTCAAGAACGCCACCACCCGCTCGGAGCAAGTAGACAATTACTTGGACGAACCGCTCTGCATGAATTTCCGCTATGGCGGCCCGGCAGCCGGAAGGTCTATGGTCAAGTCGTGCCTGGCCCTCTTGTCGGAGGTTGATCATATTGAAAAAAGCAACTGCGCTCGGGCACTGGCTTACCTCTTAGACCCGAGCCCTGAGGCTCCAAACCCCTTTTACTTTTTCTTCGATGCGGATCTGATTGAGAACCGACCGCAGGATCACCTTTTCCACTGTGTTTCCGTGGTTGCTCAGCCACAGGAAGGTCGAATCCTCGGATATGTAGAACTCTTCAATTTTGCAAGGCTCCTTATCCTTATCAGCGATGAGTACAGCGGCCCGGCTTTTCAAGAGACCTATGCCATTGATCCCGTCGAGGGGAAAACGCTGGATTTATCCGTTGATTTCAGCCTCGTAGGCCGCTTGGATGACTTGCCAAAAATAGCGAGCGAGGCACCAAAGATGTACCTTGAGGCTTTTCAGCACACCGGGAAGATCGTTCAGGCTCTTAACGATGATCGAGTCAGAACGCTGGCCATATCGAGGGCCAGTGAGGGTGCGTTAAAAACACTGGGCTTAGCCCCGTCGGCGGAAGAGGTACCCCCCGAATTGAAAGACGAATGGATTCGCCTATTCATGCTGAATCTCAAGCCATACATCGAATCAACAATTAAAAGGGCAGCGCCATAACGCAGCTCGCTCCCCCGGGAGCAAGCGAAGCGCGCAGCGCCGCAGGCGCGAAGGCGTGAGGGATTGAAGCCGAATGGCCGTGACGGCAACGACGGCGCGGGGCGTAGCCCGTAAAGCCCGGCGGCGCATCGCGCCGACACGCCATGCCCTGGCCGTAACCGCAGACACTGCTCCCAGTCTGGAAGACGTAACCTGCAATGGACGCTGCCTGCCGCTGCCTCGTTCGGGACGAACGAACAGCGCAGCGCCCCGCCATGTGACGGGGCGCAGTGGGCGGCTGTCAGGCCGCCTGGGGCTTGCTGCGCGACCAGATCAGGTCGTGCGTGCCGTCCTCGCCTTCGATTAGGCGGGCGTAGACCGTGGCCGGGAACGAAGGATCGTCGAGGGTCACGGAGATGTACTCCCGCCCGGCCTCGCTGGTCTTCTTCCACGCCGCGCCGATGTCATGGCTGGCTGCCTGCAGGCGGAAGTCCGGGGCCTTCTCGTTGTCCCCCTTGTCGTTGGGCACCAGCTTGACCTTGACGTTGAGCGTCAGGGTGCGAAGCGTGCCGGTGAAGCCGTCTTTGTCTGCGGTGAAGCTGCCGATGTTGGCCATGATGAAACTCCTTTTGGTGGAACAAGGTTCGCGCCCATCGCGTCCTTGTTGTGATCCGGCCGGCGGGGGACGGGCGGGCCGCACCGCTTGCGGTCGAAACGCAGTGGAGAGCCGGAAGGCGAAAAGAATTTGGCCCGCGAGGAATCTGCGCAGCAGAGGGGAAATTGTTTTCGCTGGACGGTTGCAGCCATGAAGCCCGAGGCGCAGCCGCGCCACCGCCAGGATTCACAACAACACAAGGACGCCTTGGGCCGAACCACCCCCAATTCGAAGGGAGACAGGGCCGACTCGGCATCCCCGCCCGAAGGCTGTTCCGGCTCGCCCTCTGACGCGGGCCAGGTCAACACCCCAACGACAGGCGAGAACGCCCCTGCCGCACCTTGCGGCGCCGCTCTTGAGGCGTGGCGTGGAAGCTCCATGGCGATGTCGGGCGGGATGCCCGTGAACCGTCCTTCGTGACGTGATGGGCGAGAACCGCCAGCGTTGAGGACGGCACGCATCTGCACAACCTGCCGCAGCAAGCATCAGCGTGTTCGCCAACGCACCGTCCATTGCGAAGAGGCGCTGATCGTGCCGATCCGGCGCAGCCGGTTCGGCAGCATCGAGGGGCGCCAAGCTGCGCGCGGCGGGGATAGCCCGTAGGGCTTTCCCCTAGAGGCAAGCGCAGCGCGCAGCACCGCAGGCGCGAAGGCGTGAGGGATTGAAGCCGAATGGCCGTGACGGCGAAGTCGGCACGGGGCGCAGCCCGAAAGCCCGGTGGCGCATCGCGCCTACACGCACAGGCCCATATCACCTACTTCCCACTATAAACAAGCTACGCTCTACCCTGCTTACACCTCTCAGAACCAGATTCATATGACCCAAGATGAGTTCATCGACACATTGGAGCGGTATTCAGCCGCCCTGAGCGCAATGCTTGGGCGATTTACCAAGTCTCACAGTGGCATCTATATGGCCCAAGGAGATGAAGGCAGGTATAGGGAAATCGGGGTCGAACTCATCGACCTTTTTCGGGATGAAGTCGTTGACGGATTGCATCATGCGAAGATCGTCGCAGACTACTTCAACGACAGCACCAATACCTATATCGGCACGCCGTCATACCGGGGCGTGGAAAATGTCAGAGGAGTAGTCAACGCCATGCTTGCACGGGTAAGGAGAAGTCCTGCCTGCCTTAGAAGCGCCCAACTTTCTCCGGGGAAAGTCACAGCACCCGAAAGGGTCGAAGCGCTCTATCGGATAGGAGAGCGCTTTCATCAGGTCGCAAAGCAACTACGTGTTCGGCGTCAAGACCGACCGACTCTGGACATCGGTGATGAATACGACGTGCAGGATCTGTTCCACGCGCTCTTGAGAATCCCCTTCGACGATGTGCGACCGGAAGAATGGACGCCCAGCTACGCTGGCGGCGCGTCCAGAATGGACTTCTTGCTTCCCGAGATTGAAGCCGTGGTGGAGATTAAGAAATCACGGCCAGGACTCGGTGCCAGAGAGTTGGGCGAGCAACTCATCGTAGATATTGCGAAATACAAGAGGCACCCAAACTGCCGCACGCTTTTCTGCTTCGTATATGACCCGGATGGCCGAATCCATAACCCGCGCGGAATCGAAAACGACCTGAATGCAGAGCAGGACGAACTCAAGGTCAGAGTCTTGATCGCGCCATGAAGCATCCTCACCGGGCGCGGCCACTGCCGCGCCCGGATTTTGCGTTTCACCGCGCCCAGGACGGAACGACCTGGGCGCGGTGCTGAACGCGGTTATTCCTTCGTCTCGATGATCCACCACACGGCGCGCGCCAAAGCGCGGCCCGTGATGGGATGAATGTCGGTGAGGTCTGCGCGGGCCGTCCAGCCCGAGGGCGGGCGGTAGCCGCGCACATCGCCCTCGCCGTGCCAGCTGCGGGCGCGCACCGTGCTGGGGGCGTAGATCGCCGCCATGCGCGGGCGGCTGGTGGTGGTACGGGTCATAGGGAGTCTCCTTCCAGCAATGCGCCCCGGTCGGAACCGGGGCGCTTACCTGTGATGCAGGGTCAAGCGGCCAGCGCCTCGGCGGGCTCATCCGCCATTGACTCGGCATCCTCCGGCGCGTCCTGCTCCGGTCCTGCCTCCTGCGCGCTTTCCTTCACTGCCTGCTGCGGGCCTTCGGCCTTGAAGATGGCGGGCATCCAGCCCGTACCGTTCACCAGCCGCTCGGCCTCGCTGGCAATGTCAGCCTTCTTGAGCTTCGCCAGCCGGGTTACGTGCTGCGGCGCGTACTCGCCCACCGCATCCAGAGTCATGGCCTTGGAAACGTGCTTGAAGTAGCCCTCTGCGGTCGGCTGCCACCATGCGGCCATGTCGAGGCCCGCGGCCTGCGCCAGTTCCTCGCCGGGCTGGTGCGGCACGGCGCGAGGCGTCACCACGTCCACCGTGGAAGCCACGCACACGGCTAGCAGCCGTACCAGTTCGTCTTGCGGCTTCGCCAGCAGCGCAGCGAACAGTTCGGCGCTGTCCTCCGGCAAGGCTTCGCCCGCCGCCTGTTGCAGTTCGCGCAGCGCCACAGCGGCGAGCGATTCCGGCCAGTCCGGGGCCATGCCTTCCAGCCGATCTTGCACTTTCAGGCCCACGCCCAGCGGCAGAGAATCACGGCTGCGACCGTAGCGGCTTTCCTGCAAGACGGTCTGCACCATGCCATGCACCACAGCGGCCAGCGCCACCTGCGGATGCCGGGCTACCTCGATTTGCAGCGCAGCGGTGCGGTGAGCGCTCAGGCGCTGGGCCAGCCGGTCGGAAATCGCTGCGGCCTTGGGCTGCTCGTCTTCCTCGCCTTCGTCATCGTTCGCGGTGTCCGGGTCGCTGAAGCCTTGGCGCAGCTTCTCCAGCGTGCGCAGCGCCTTTGCTTCGGCCTCGCGCAGCAGCCCTCGATGAATCACGGCCTCGCCGTTGCGGTCGATGGTCACGATGGCACCGGCTGCGGCCTTCACGTTCGCGCCGTAGTCCTGCAAACCATCTTCCAACGCCTGCAACTGCTCGCCCAGGGTTTCGCCTTCCTCCTGCAAGGCATCGGCCTTTTCCTCGTCGTCGGCGTCCATCGCGGCGTCCACGGCTTCACCGATGGCCCGCATTTTCTCTTGCAGCTTTTCGATGCGCTGCGCTTCGCGCTTGTTCGGCTCGCGCCGTTCCCTCGGCGCACGCTGGAAGGCGTGCAGGTCGGCATGGGTCACGCCCGGCGTGGCATCCACCCACGCCCAACCCTCGGCGCGGATAGCGGCGGCAATACCTGCCAGCTTGTCTTGCGCCAGCCGTTCCAGCAGCGCGGCATCGTTGAGGTACACGCCCGCATCGCCTTCCGCGAACAGGTCACGGCGGATGCCACCGCCTGCGGCTTCGTAGGTGTCCAGTCCGACGAAGCGCACCAGCGGATGCCGGTAAGCGTCGATTTCCCTTTCGGTCAGGCGTTCGCGCAAGTGCGAGGGATGCCGCTGCCACTGTGGGGCATCGTAGAACGCGGCTTCCTGCATGGTGTGGTCGTCGGTGATGGCAAGGGCCATCAACTGGTCAAGGCTCACGGCATCGGCGCGATAGTCGGCCATGAGGCGGGGCGAGACGTTCGCCAGCTTCAAGCGGCGCTGCACCACCAGCGGCGTAACGGAGAAATCCGCCGCAATGTCCTCGATGGGTCGGCCTTCGGCCACCAGCGCGGCGAATGCCTCGAACTGGTCTGCCGGGTGCATGGCTTCGCGCTGCACGTTCTCGGTCAGGCTGGCCGTGCGGGCCGTGCCATCGGCCACCTGCAAGCAAGGCACGTCCCAATCCTTGGCGATGCGGTGCTTTTTTGCCAGCAGCTTCAACGCGGCGAGGCGACGGCCACCGGCCACGACTTCGTAATGCTCGCCATCGGCGGATGCAATCACGATGAGGTTTTGCAGCAGGCCCACGCGCTGGATGCTCGCGGCCAGTTCAGGGATGGACATGCGCGGGGTCTTGCGCACGTTGCGGCCCGTGGGGCGCAGCACCAGCCGCGACAGCGGCACCAGGATCATGTGCTTGCTCGGGTCGGCGGCTTGCAGCACGTTCGCGGCGCTGCTGGCTGCGGTGTTGACGGCGTGGGCTTCGGTGTAGGTGATAGCGTTCATGATGTATCTCCAATCGAGTGAAACAAGGGAATGGAGGGGAAACGGCCCCTCCGGGGGGGGAACGGTCAAGCCTTGAGAGCGCGCATGCCATCGGCCAGCAGCCACAGGGCGCGGTTCAGGCGAATGTCGGAATCAATGCCCTGCACGGGGCGGGTACTCTGGCGGCGTCCATTGCTGCTGCGGCCATGCAATCCGCCCTTGGTCAAGTTCTCCTGCGTGCGGTTGAACACGCTCCACAGGTCAGGGCGGCGGTCATCGAACCGGCGCGGCATCAGGATTTGCGATTCGGTGATGGGCGCGGGCTTGTCCGGGTCGTCGTACTTCAACGCCAGCGCAGCACGGGCGAACACGTCGGATTCGCCATCGTCCAACGTGATGCTGCGCATCAGGTCGCGCGATTCCTTCACGCGCTCGAAACCGCTCAACACCTCGAAAGCGCCTTCGATGACGGAACCGGCCACGTCGCCTTTGTGGGGTACGCGCACGTCCGCCACGGTGTCGCCGCAGACAAGGCCATTGCTGCAAACGAAACGGAACATCCCGGCCAGCATCTGATAGCTGCTGGTGCCGTCGTGCGAGTTCAGCAGCACGATTTCGTTCGCCTCCGCGCCGTTGATCTGGCTGGCGTGGCGCAGGCGCAGCATGTGTTTCGTGTGCTCGCGCTTGCCTTCATCGCGCACGCGGGTCTGCGTCACCATGAAGGGTTGAAACCCCTCCTTGCGAAGCTCGGTCAGTACGGCGGCCGTGGGGATATAGGCGTACCGCTCGGAACGGCTTTGGTGCGGGGCATCCGCGAAGATGGACGGGGCCACCCTGCGAATCTGGTCATCGGACAGCGGGTAGTCGCTGCGCAGTGCTGGGGAGTGGGAGGCAAAACGGGTTGCAAGCATGTCGTTCTCCTGAACAAAAAGGCTGTTGAAGAAAACCGCACACCGGATTCCTAGATTCGGAGCCCAGCCTTTCGGCTGTTCGGTGCGGTCGGCACGAGGAACCCGGTTGGCCCTGTTGCCACCGTCTTTCCTGAGTTCATCGCCCGCGACGAAAGGGAGCCCGTGGACGGGG
>Ga0067045_1032156_pt1 | contig 10745 bp, 11 predicted proteins | sample TerdegcTABiofilm_FD_59184 | JGI IMG/M metagenome (GOLD analysis project Ga0067045, IMG submission 59184) | Combined Assembly of (Gp0054472, Gp0054536) Wastewater bioreactor microbial communities from Singapore -Terephthalate degrading...
ACCTTACAAAAACCTTAAGAAAGCAGCTTCACTGGTGTAAAACTGCCTTCTCTTGGGTATTTGGGGTATCTTTTAACTTATATTTTTTCAAATCCTTAACCCCTCATGGGGTCATTTGATACTATTTGATAATAAACATTTTTTTTTTAAGTTATACCTATAAGGTATTATACAAGAAAGGCCTGCGCATTGATACGTTTTTTAACAGCCGGTGAGTCGCACGGGAAAGGATTAATCGGTATCCTCGAGGGCGTTCCGGCCGGTCTGGAAATCGAAGCCCCATATATTGACGCACAGCTTCGCCGGCGACAGGCCGGATACGGACGCAGTGAGCGTATGCGCATGCAGGATGATCGTGTCGAAATCCTGTCCGGTGTCCATCACGGAAAAACAACCGGAGCGCCGATTACATTAATAATCGAAAATAATCCGGATAATCAGTGGTATCATGAACCTGCGCCGGGCGGTCAATCGCCTCTAAAAACGGCGGCGGCGCCGCGTCCTGGTCATGCCGACCTTACCGGATATCTGAAATATGGGCTTTATAATATACTTGACGTATCCGAGCGGGCCAGCGCACGGGAAACCGCCATACGGGTCGCGCTGGGTTCTGTCGCAAGAAAATTTCTTGAAGAGTGCGGCATCGCCATCGGTTCACACGTGGTTCGCATAGGAAAAATCGCTTTAACCCCAAGCGTTCATGCGCAACTATTCAAAAAAGATATTGGAAAAATTCTCGCACGCGCCGACGCGTCACCCGTTCGCTGTGCGGATCGGGCGGTTTCCTTACAGATGATCCGGGCCATCGATAAAGCCATCAAAAAGGGCGATACCCTCGGTGGCGTCATCGAAATACTCGTGGACGGACTACCCGTAGGGTTAGGGAGTCATACATCATGGGATAAACGTATCAGCGCTGATCTGGCCAGATATTTAGTTTCCGTACCCGGCATAAAAGCATTTGAAATCGGCGAAGGTTTTAAATCTGCGGAAGTTTACGGTTCGGAAGCACAGGATGAAATTATTTTCCGGAACAACCGGTATCGCCGGAAAACCAACCACGCCGGCGGTATTGAGGGCGGCATGACGAATGGCGAACGTCTCATCCTGCGCGTCGCCATGAAACCGATTCCAACGATTGGACGCCCGCTCCGGTCGGTGGATTTAAAAACCAAAAAAACCGTTGCAGCGCCCGTTTTCCGTGCCGATATCTGCGCGGTTCCGGCCGCCGGGATTGTAGCCGAAGCTATGGCCGCGCTGTGTCTGATGAATGCGTGGCTGGAAAAATACGGCGGCGATTCCATGAGCGAAATCCTGCCTCGGATAAAAAAATCATAGCAGCGATGACAGCCATGCCGGCTTATATTGATTTATACCGCAGCGGGCGTTTGAATAAAATAGCGGCCGAGCTCCGGAAACGGATGGCGCACTGCGATCTTTGCCCGCGCCGTTGCGGGGTTAACCGGAACCGCGGGGAACACGGGTTCTGCCGGACAGGCGCTCTGGCAGCGGTTTCATCGGCCTGCGCGCATTATGGCGAAGAACCGCCTTTGGTCGGACGCCACGGTGTCGGAAACATTTTTTTTACTCAATGCAACCTCCGTTGTGTTTTTTGTCAAAACCACCAGATCAGTCAGGTCGCCGACCCGGTATTCCATTACGAAGCCTCACCGGAACAATTGGCGGATTATATGCTGGATCTTCAGCGCCGCGGTTGCCATTCAATCGGCCTGGTATCCCCAACGCATGTAATCGCAACAATTGTCGAAGCGGTATGCCTCGCAACCGAAAAAGGACTCTATCTTCCTTTGATTTATAATTCCAGCGCGTATGATAGGGCGGAGATTCTGGCGCTTTTGGAGGGCCTGTTTGATATTTATCTGCCGGATCTAAAATACGCCGATGATCGTATTGCATTACAGTATTCATCAGCCATTAACTACACCAGTCATGCCCGCAGCGCCATTCGCGAAATGTACCGGCAGACTGGATATTTACTCCACACCGATGAAAACGGCATCGTGATACGGGGTTTGATAATCCGCCATTTAATCCTTCCGAACCGGTTAGCCGGCACCGAACACCTGATGAATTGGATCGCAACCGAGCTGCATCCTGAAATTCACATTAGCCTGATGGCTCAGTATTATCCGGCGCATCAGGCAGTCCACTACCCTGAAATTAACCGCAGTATCACTCAGACGGAATACGAAGAAGCCGTACATTGGCTTATCGATTCGGGACTGCATAACGGATGGATTCAGGATTTACAAAGCCGGGATTATTACCGACCGGATTTCACTAACAGGAATGCGCCTTTTCGATAAGATCATTAGGCCGGGAACTTTGTCAAATTTTTTTTACTGCTTTTTATACACTTACCATCTTCCGGTTTCACAAAACGCCATTACACATAAACTATTTTTTGACTTTTGAGAGCACATTTAATATCTTTATTGATTATATAGAATTTACTTAGCGATGGCTGACGGAGAAAAAATATTACTAATTGATGATGAGCCGGAAAAGATCCTAATCTTTACGACTATACTTGAGAACTCCGGCTTCACTGTGGACACGGCTGTAAACGGCAGAGAAGGAATCGGAAAAATACAGTCGTCCAGACCCGATCTGGTATTACTGGACATCAATATGCCGGATATCAGCGGACATGACCTGCGGCGGGAACTAAAGGAGCGCCCTTCCACGCGATTTGTGCCAATAGTGATGTTCAGTTCCAGCGACGCGCTCAATGACAAGCTTCAGTCGCTCCGTTCAGGCGCGGATGATTATATAACCAAAGACGTGGCCCATGAGGAGCTGGTCGCCCGTATGGAAGCTCTGATACGCCGCTATAAGGACAACGTCGGCGCCAATCCGCTTACCCGCCTGCCCGGTAACCGCGCCATCGAGGAAGACATTCAATTCCGAATTAATCGCGGAAAACAGTTTTCGGTATGCTACGCTGACCTGGACAACTTCAAGGCTTATAACGACCTTTACGGCTTTAAACGCGGCGACGACATCATTCGCCTGACCGCTGATGTTATTCTGGACACGGTCGGCCGACTGGGTACGCCCGACGATTTTGTCGGCCATATCGGCGGTGATGATTTCGTTTATATTTTATCCGGCTTTGCAAATACGGAAAATGTTTGCCGTGAAATTATACGCGCTCTGGACGAAAAAATTCCTGACTACTATAATGATGAAGACCGCGCACGGGGTTATATCATAACCAAAAACCGGAAAGATGAGATTGACCGTTTCCCGCTTATCGGGATATCTATCGCCGTCGTTACCAATCAGCACCGGAATCTTCAAAACACGGGTCAGGTAGCGGCTATCGCTAGCGAAGTCAAAAAAGTCGTCAAAAGCAGGCCGGGAAGTAATTACTGGATTGATCACAGGTGGGACCATGAATAATCTTGCAAAATGTATCTTAATTATAATTGCCGTCATGCTTCAGGCATGTCTCACGTCGTCGCCAATTTATCATCCGCCGGGGAAAACCGGACTGTCCGGCGCCGATTCGGCCGCATCGCCGCAGGCCCTTTATGATTCGGCCGTCTATCATGTGCGCCTGAAGCAGTACGAACCGGCCGAACGGCTATATACAAAGCTGGTTACCGATTATAAAAAAACACATGAAGCCGAAAAATCGGCCTACATGCTGGGTTACCTGTATACCTGTTCGGATAATCCCCGCATGAATTACGCAAAAGCCGGCGAGATGTTCGAATCCTTTTTGAAAAATTATCCGAAAAGCCGCTATGTCAGCGACAGCCGTAGCTGGATAACGGTAATCCATAAACTTAAAAAATTTCAATCTGAACAAGCTGTCTGCGACAGTCTCCGGAGCGAAAACCTCCGTTTGAGCGAAGAAGTCCGAAGCCTGAAACAGGTTCTGGAAGAACTTCAAAAGATTAATAAGAAGTAGCGTATTTGCTGAAAGGATATAATGTTCCATAAAATTTTAATCGCTAACCGCGGGGAAATCGCTCTTCGCATCATACGGGCCTGCCGCGAGATGGGCATCAGGACGGTAGCGGTTTATTCGGAAGCTGACGCGAATTCTCTGCACATCCGCTTTGCTGACGAAGCCATATGTATCGGCCCGCCGTCCAGCGCCCTGAGTTACCTGAACATACCGCAGATCATGAGTGCGGCGGAAATCACCGGCGCCGAGGCCATTCACCCCGGTTATGGCTTTTTATCTGAAAACATCAAATTCGCGGAAATCTGCGAATCCGTCGGCATCGTTTTTATCGGTCCGAAATCCGGGATGATCCGGAGTATGGGCGACAAAGCGTTCGCGAAGGATACCATGATCAAGGCCGGCGTTCCGGTGATTCCCGGCAGTCCGGGCGTGATTAACAACCTGAGCGAAGCGGCAGCCGTCGCAAAGGAGGCGGGATATCCGGTCATCATCAAAGCCACAGCCGGCGGGGGCGGACGCGGCATGCGGATCGTGCGCGAGGAATCGGAACTGGAAAACGCATTCAATACAGCCCGGGCGGAAGCGCAAACAGCCTTCGGCAACCCCGGCGTGTATCTCGAAAAATTTATTGAACAGCCGCGTCATATTGAAATTCAAATTCTCGGCGACCAGCACGGCCATGTCGTGCATTTAGGCGAACGCGACTGTTCCCTGCAGCGCCGGCACCAGAAACTGATTGAGGAATCGCCCTCGCCCGCGGTGGATGCGGATTTGCGGCAACGAATCGGCGAAGCGGCTGTCCGCGGCGCCCAGAGCGTCGGGTACGACAGCGCCGGCACTATCGAGTTTCTTCTTGACAAAAACGGAAATTTTTATTTTATGGAAATGAATACGCGCATTCAGGTCGAACACCCGGTTACGGAAATGGTATACGGCATCGACCTGATTAAATGGCAAATCCGCGTCGCGGCAGGCGAACCGCTGCCTTTTCGCCAGGAAAATCTGATGCCTCACGGCCATGCCATCGAATGCCGCATCAACGCCGAAGATCCGGATTTTAATTTCCGCCCCTCTGCCGGTAAAATCCACGCGTTTCATTTCCCCAGCGGCTACGGCATCCGCGTGGACACCCATGCCTATGCCGAATACCAGATTCCTTCGAACTACGATTCCATGATCGCCAAACTTATTGTCCACGGAGAAGACCGGACGGAAGCCATCGCAAAAATGGCCGGCGCGCTGGACGAGTTCATTATCGAGGGCGTCCAAACCACGATTCCGTTCCATAAAAAAATGATGCGCAACCCTAACTTTATCTCCGGCGACTTTGACACGAAATTTGTCGAACGCCTGCTGGGTTTATAAAAAAAGGCCCTAACGGCTATGAATACGCTCGATAAAATCCGACTTACGCACATCGTTATTTACGCGCATCACGGCGCTTTCGAGGAAGAACGCAAACTCGGCCAGCGTTTTGAAATCGATGCCGAACTCGGCCTGAATCTGGAAACGGCCGCCTCCGCCGATCGCCTTGACCAGTGCATTGATTACGAGAAAGTCTATAAAAAAATCGTCACCGCGGCCACGGAAAAGAAATTTCATCTGATTGAATCGGCCGCCCGCCACATTGCGCTGACCCTGCTTCGCGAATTTGATATACAGGCCGTTACGATTCGTATCCGTAAACCGCACGTGCCCATCAATGGATCGCTGGACCACGTCGAAGTGGAACTCACCAGGTACCGCCCATGACCGCGCCATCCCTGCATACTGTCGTACTGAGCCTTGGCGCCAACATCGGCGACCGCTGGCATTATTTAATACAGGCCTTGATGCAAATCCGAGATTGGAGCGCCATCCTGCGCTGTTCCCCGGTCTATGAAACCGAACCCGTCGGCGCGCTGATACAGAATAACTTCCTGAATCTGGCCGTGGTGGTGGAAACGACGGCTTCGCCCTCCGATTTGCTCCGAAAAATATCTGATATCGAGCTTCGGCTCGGCCGCGAGCGCTTCGTCAAATGGGGCCCGCGCACTATTGATATTGATATTATTTTCTACGACCAGGATGTTATCCGCTCGCCGGAATTGCAGATTCCTCATCCGGCTTACGCCAATCGGCGGTTTGTCCTGATGCCTTTATGCGATATCATCCCGGACAAGGTTTGTCCCGTTTTACATAAAACTATGTCCGAACTTCTCCAACAGTGCAAAGATACCAGCGGCATCTGGAAAACCAATCTTTCACCGCCTGATGAAATATTCGCTCTTCAGCGATCAACCAGAAACACTAAATAACCGGTGGCCGACAATTCTAAAATAAAAATCATCGCCGTTGAAGGCCTTATTAAGAGCGATAATACGCGTCTTACGAAAGCGCTGGCTAAACTGATGTCCGCGCGGCCGATTCTGGAGGAAACGCATCAGGCGCCGTTGATCAGCTTTCCCAGTTCGGATCCGCAGGATTTTACCTTTAAAAAACATCTGCTGCGCCTGATTGACCGGCACCGCGCGCAGAAACAGCTCTGGCAGACCGAAATCTTCCATGACATCGTGATTTCCGATTATCTGTTCTACGCCGACCGCATTTACGCGCGGCTCAGCCTGCCTCCGGAAGATATGCCGCTTTATGAATTAATCATCGACTTCATGGAAAAAGAAGTCGCCATTCCTGATCTGGTAATCTATCTGCAGCGGCAGCCGGCCAGTGTGATGGAAAAGCTATCCGTATATTACCATGCGCGCAAACCCGGCTTTCACGCAGATTTGCTGAACGAAAATTACGTCACGTCACTGTGCAACGAGTTCAACGAATTCTTCCTGTGTTACCGCTGGTCGCCTGTTCTTATCGTCAACGCCAATCGGTTCAGTCCCGACAACGAACAGCACGCGCTCGATTTGTACCATAAAATCCAGAAGCCGTTTACCGGCGTATTGTTTTACAATCCGCCTGTTCCGGAATTCATTAAATGAAGGATGGTTCATGCCTGCCACCACGCGCCTGCGCGACATACTCCGGCATCACGTTAAACCCGGTGAATTATACCGCCGCCTGGATGATGCGTTTTTGGAATGTTACGCCTGCGGGCACCGGTGCAAAATCCGTCACGGCAAGGACGGCATCTGCCGTCTGCGCTTTCATGAAAACGGCGTCTTATACGTGCCCCACGGATATGTTTCCGGAATCGCCGCGGACCCTATAGAAAAAAAACCATTCTTCCATGCCTATCCCGGCCGTAAAGCCCTGAGTTTCGGCATGCTGGGCTGCGACCTGCATTGCCCGTATTGTCAGAACTGGATTACTTCCCAGGCGCTGAATCACGATATTACCGGTTCCCCGATAACCATCACTACCGCGGAACAGATTGTCAGCGCGGCGGTGTCTACAAAATCGCGCGTTATTACCAGTACCTATAATGAACCGTCCATCACCGCAGAATGGGCAGTAGATATTTTCAAATTAGCCAAAACGCGCGGCCTGGCTTGTTCCTTTGTTTCCAACGGCAACGGCACGCCCGAACTGCTTGATTACCTGAAGCCGTATATCGATCTCTATAAAATCGATCTGAAAAGCATGGATGACCTGAATTACCGTAAACTCGGCACGCGTCTGCAGAATGTACTCGACACCATCACGCGGGTTTACGCATACGGAATATGGCTGGAAGTCGTCACCCTCGTAGTGCCGGGATTCAATGACTCCGACGCCGAATTGAAATCCATAGCTGATTTTCTGGTTTCGGTTTCACCGGACATACCCTGGCATGTCACGGCGTTTCATAAAAATTATAAAATGACGGACCCCAACGACACGCCGCCGGAAACGCTTCAGCGTGCCGCACGAATCGGACGTGAATCGGGTCTTCATTTTGTATATGCCGGCAATCTGCCCGGTGAAACGGCGCACTGGGAAAATACCTACTGTCCGGACTGCAATAAATTGCTCATCGAACGCGAGGGATTCCGGGTTTATCAAAATCATGTAATCCACGGCCATTGTCCGCAATGCAACCGCACTATCCCCGGACGATGGGATTAAACGCGCTGTTATGCTGGAAACACTGTCCATACAAGAACTCATCGCTTCCATCGAAAAAGTCAGCGGCAAGATTCTCATTCCCGACGCCGAGGTCAACTGGCTTTGGGACAGCCTGAATCATCAGTATTACAACATCGATGAAGTGGACCGCGCCCTTATCCTTGAATGCCTGCAGGCTCAGACGGTTAAAAGCGAAATCCGTAAATCGACGGACTCACAGCCGCCGGTTTATGTGGAAAACATTTACATTCCGGTGATTCCGGATCATGGATTAACGCGCCTGATTATAAAACTTTCCGTGGATGTAACGCAGAAAATCCTTTCGGAACAACGTCTGTTTGAAGAACGGAATAAATACGCGCAAATTGCTCTCAATTCACCGGAAGCGATATTTACTCTGAATGAATGGCTTCAGATTCAGTCGCTGAACAAAGGCGCCATGGACATTTTCGGCTATGCCGCTCATGAACTTATCGGCCAGCACGCGTCCGTCCTGTTTCAGGAACCCGGGGAACTGGAAAAAACCATCGAGACGCTCATCCGGAATCCGATAGAATCCGGCGTCCTCAAAAATCATCTGACCCGCTGCAAAAACAAAAACCATTTCCCGATGTACAGCGAAATGACGTTGTTTACCGTACAGATCGATCATTCCGGGACACGGGAATGGGTACTGATGCTTCGCGACATTACCCGCCAGAAAAAGCTCGAGGACGACATCGCGCGCTCGCTGGACAATATTATCAAGATTAACGAAATCAGCGGCCTTATCCATTCGACGCTGAACATCAATGAAATCCTGAACATGATATTGGTAGCCGTCACTGCAGGACAGGGTTTCAAGTTCAACCGGGCGTTTCTTTTTCTCATCAGCGATGACGGTCTGACCCTGGAGGGGCGTAAAGCCATTGGACCGTCGAATCCTCATGAAGCAGGCATTCTGTGGAGTGAACTGTCGCAAAAACCGCAGACGCTGGCGGAAATTATGAGTACTTATAAAAGCGTTCAGGACGGGCGCGATTTCCGGGTTAACCAGATGATCGCCAGTTTGAAAATCCCCATCATCGATGATCCCGCGTATCCGGAAAGCCACGAATACGCCGCGTTTACCGACGCCGTACGTTTCGGCGAATGTATTTTAATTCGCCCAATGGATAATCATTACCTGACCGCTACCATCCGGCGACTGTTTGAGACGGAGCAATTGGCAATTATTCCGCTAATCTCCAAAGACGGCGTCATCGGCGTATTGGTCGTCGACAACGCCATCACCGGACGCGAAATCGTAGTCCAGGATCTTCAGAATCTCAAGATATTTGCCAACCAAATCAGCATCGCGATCGAAAACGCCGTGCTTTACGAGAAACTTCAGCACAAGGTCGCCGAACTCGAAGAAACGCACGAATACCTGAGACGTAGCCAGGAAAAACTGATCCGTTCGGAACGCCTTGCTGTCATCGGGGAACTCTCCGCAAAAATGGCGCATGAAATACGCAATCCGCTGGTCGCTATCGGCGGCTTTGCCCGAACTATTTTCAACAAAGGCAATTATCACAAGGAAAATGAACAATTCCTGAAAATCATTCTCGAGGAAACCAAACGGCTGGAAGGCATACTCAACGCCACGCTGAATTACGCCCGTAATAAGGAACCTGAGCTGAAGCGCCAGGCCATAAAACCTATCGTCGAACATGTCCTGACCCTGCTCAGCCAGCGGATTGCCAATGCGTCAATCCTGATTGAACGCCACTACGACGACATCGTTCCCGACCTGAACCTGGATTCCGACATGATTGTTCAGGTAGTGATTAATATCATCATGAATGCCGTGGAAGCCATGGCCGGCGGCGGCGTTCTGAGTATCACCATCCGCGCGCTGGACCAGCGCGTGGCGCTCTTTATCCGCGACACCGGCGAAGGCATGACCAAAGAACAAGTGGAAAAAATATTCGACCCCTTCTTTACAACCAAACAACGCGGTTCCGGACTGGGATTAATGGTAGTGATGGACTTTCTGGACCATCATAATGCGGAATATCATGTGGAAAGCGAAAAAGGCAAGGGCACAGAATTCAGAATTTTCTTCAGACTGCCTGAATAATCACTCCTCTAAAATGTAATCATACAACAGGTAGGATCCCGTCCCGATAATCAAATCGTAAGCGATCAAAAGATACACCATATCGGCGCAGGCGGCCATGGAACCGGTTTCCTGTAAGATACGGGTCGCTTCTACCGCCGCGATAATCACGGGAATGGAGACGGGGAAAAGCAGCATCGGTATCAGCAGTTCCTTGAGCCGCAAACTGAGCGTCATAGTCCCAATCATGGTGCCGGCGGCAGCATACCCGAGTGTGCCCAGCATAAGGATAAGGGCAAGACCGAAAAGCGCAATAAGCGTTGTATTAAAAAAAACACAGAATACCGGAAGGATCAACACTTCCAGCAAAGCGACCAGGCTTACGATAGAAAAACATTTTCCCAGAAAAAGAGCCCCTTTATCCACCGGCAGAATTATCAGAGCGTATAAGGCCTGCGTTTCCTGCTCCACCGACATCAACCGGTTGATTCCGAGCGTTGAGGAAAAGATTATCGTTGTCCAGATGATACCGGCGCTGAATGTTGCCGATTCCTGCATTTTATATTAAACCGAATAATTGACATTACATAATAAAAGTCGTATATTAGGGTAAAAAGGAGTTTTTATGAAAAAACTTACCATTACCCGACACACCTCTGATGAAATCAGAGATATTATCAAATCCAA
>Ga0067045_1032157_pt1 | contig 10744 bp, 6 predicted proteins | sample TerdegcTABiofilm_FD_59184 | JGI IMG/M metagenome (GOLD analysis project Ga0067045, IMG submission 59184) | Combined Assembly of (Gp0054472, Gp0054536) Wastewater bioreactor microbial communities from Singapore -Terephthalate degrading...
CCCGGCTGCCCAGACCCTTTTTGGAGTCGTTGAAATGGAAACAGTGCAGCCGCTCAAGCCCCAGGATCCGGTCAAACTGCGCCATCACCTCGGCATAGCCCTCCGGGGTGGCGATGTTGTACCCGGCGGCAAAGGTGTGGCAGGTGTCAAAACAGATGCCGAAACGGTCCGGGTAGTTGGAACCGTTGATGATGGTCTGCAGCTCCTCAAAGCTGCGTCCCAGGTTGGTTCCCTGGCCGGCAGTGGTTTCCAGCAGCACCAGCCCCTCAAACTGCGGTACCTGCTCGAACAGCCGGTTGAAGGCGCTGATCACCCGCTCAAGACCGACTTCCGGCGGATCAACGGTATGGGAGCCGGGATGCATCACGATCTTGCTGATCCCCAGCCGGGCGCAGGCAGCCATCTCGTCGGCAAAGGCGGCCAGGCTCTTGTCGCGGGTATCCCCCGGCGGGGCTGCCAGGTTGATCAGGTAGATGTCGTGGGAGATGACCTCATGCAGGCCGGAGGCGGCAAAGCAGCTGCGGAACAGGCCGGCGTCCTTATCGCTGATCGGCTTTCCCTTCCACTGGTTGGAGGAACGGGTAAAGAGCTGCAGGGTGCCGCAACCGGCGTCAACGGCCCGGTCGATCGCCTTGTGCAGGCCGCCGGAGATGGACATATGGGCGCCGAGATAATCGGGCACGGCTAGTCCCTCGGCACAGCCAGCATCTTGTCCAATGCCGCCTTTGCCTTGATCCGCACCTCGTCAGTCACCGAGACCACCGGCTGCATGGTCTGCAGCGCCAACAACACGTCCTCCAGCGAGGTCAGCTTCATGTTGGGGCAGATCAGGGCCGGTGAGGCCAGGATAAACTCCTTGTCCGGGTTGTCCTGGCGCAGCTTGAAGAGAATGCCGGCTTCGGTTCCGATAATAAACTTTTTTGCTGTGCTTTTCGTGCAGTAGAGATACATGCCGCTGGTGGAGCAGACATGGTCGGCCAGGGCCGAGACCTCCGGGGCGCATTCAGGGTGGCAGACAAACAGTGCATCCGGGTGCTGTGCCTGCATCTCCTGCACCCTGGCGGCGGTCAGTCGTTCATGGGTGGGGCAGTAGCCGTCCCAGTAGATGAACTCCTTATCCGGCAGTTGTCCGGCGATCCAGCGTCCCAGGTTGCGGTCCGGGGCAAAGATCAGCTTCTGTTCGCTGAGGGAACGGACTACCGAGACTGCATTGGCCGAGGTACAGCAGATATCCGACTCCGCCTTAACCGCTGCGGTGGAGTTGACGTAGGTCACCACCGGTACACCGGGATGTTGGGCCTTCAGCGCCTTCAGCCCGCCGACATCCACCATGTCGGCCATGGGGCAGCCGGCGTCAAGCCGGGGCAGCAACACCGTCTTGTCCGGTGAGAGAATGGCAGCCGACTCTGCCATGAAATGAACGCCGCAAAAGACAATGACAGCTGCATCGGTCTTGGCCGCCTCCATCGAGAGCTGCAGCGAATCGCCGGTAATGTCGGCAATGGCCTGCACTTCGTCCCGCATATAGTTGTGGGCCAAAAGGACGGCGTTGCGTTCCTTCAAAAGCCGCCTGATTTCTGTACCAATGGCAGTGGTGGACATGCCCCCTCCGTGACCTGCTTGTTGTCAAATGCCGACGTCGGCCTGCAGCCGGTTGGACCTGCCGACACCGGAGTTTTCTATGTATCACCTTACGCCGGCACTGTCCAGCTGTCCCGTCCGGTGTGCAGTTGACAGTGCTGAAGTTGCTGTTACAGTAGCAGCAGACAGGTATGGTGCCTGAATTCGGTTGAAAGGAGTACGAAGATTATGGAAAAGAAATCGTCGGTTGCCCTGATCGCCGTCTGCTTCAGTCTGGTCTTTTCGATGATCCTGACAGCAATCCTTTGCTCCACCTCCTTTGCCAAGATGTATATCCATCTGAATGACGGCGAGATCATTACCTTGCCGTACAATCGCTCCGACGTTCAGAAGATCACCTACAGTGGTGACAAGGGTACCCATACACCGCTTGCAGGTAGCGGCGATGGCGACGAACTCGGCTACAGCAGCAGGACTCCTGTCCGTTCTGGAAAGGTAACCCTCAAGTCGCACAACTACCCGAATCATGCAGTCCGACATCGCAATTTCCTGGGGGAACTCACCGAACTACATTCCGACCTTGACCGGCAGGATGCCACCTTCAAGATCGTACGGGGCCTTGCCGACCCTGCGGCTGTTTCTTTTGAATCAGTCAACTATCCCGGCTACTACCTGCGTCACCAGGGATACAGGATCAAGCTGCACAAAAATGACGGCAGCGGTCTGTTCCAGGCCGACGCCACCTTCAGGCAGGTACCCGGTCTGGCCGACCCCGCCAAATATTCTTTCCAGTCGGTCAACTATCCGACTCATTACCTGCGCCATCGGGGATTTGCACTGTATATCGAGCAGGGGGACGGAGATCTGTACCGCAGTGACTGTACCTTTACGATCGGGCCGCCGGCATGGTCACGGTAACATACCCGGGCAACTTTGCGGGCAGCAGGGGCAAATAGTAAATCGTGCGGAAAATAGTAGTGAACCCTTTGTCGTAGATTTCTTCACTTGACAGCAACCCATTGCCGATGCTAAAAATTCAACTCTTCGGGATGTAGCGCAGCCTGGTAGCGCACCTGCTTCGGGAGCAGGGAGTCGCTGGTTCGAATCCAGTCATCCCGACCATAAAAAATAAGGGACTTAGCCGATAGCGGTTAGGTCCTTTTTTGTTATCTGCAGTATTCGTCAGGGCACGTCACTCCTGTCAACTTGCAGCAGGAACCGTATGGAGCTAATATATGGTACGTCACACGATTCCGACAGCGGTGGCCGGGGGTGACAATGAAAAAACGTATCAAAACCGGATGGTTGTGTCGGCAGCGGCAAAAGGCGATTTTAACTGAAAATCAAACAATTTTATTGACAATAGAACTGGTTTTGTATACAAACGCCGGACCAAAACAGGTTTATATTTCGGCGGATTAGGTGATGAGCAGCGAATTCAACATCGGCGCGAAAATCAAAAAACTGCGATTGGCCAAGAAGCTGACCCTCCAGGCGGTTGCCCGGGAGACCGGTTTCTCGCCTGCGCTTATCTCCCAGATAGAAAACAACAATGTTTCCCCTCCCATTGCCACCCTTTCCAAGATAGCCCGCTTTTTTGATGTCAAGATCGGTCACTTCTTTGCTGAAGAGGAAGAAGAATGTCGCTACGAGATCGTCCGGGCCGATGAACGGAAGCTGATGCCGCGGGTCATCTCCCGTGCCGGCACCAGTCAGGGCTATTCCTACGAGTCGCTCTCCTGGCGCAAGCAGAACAAGAAGATGGAGCCGTTTCTGCTGAGTGTGATCGAGAAGCCTGCTGAGGAGAATACCTACAGCCATGACGGCGAGGAGTTTCTCTTTATCATGAAGGGTACCGCCGAGCTGCTGCTGGAGGAACAGCGGTTTGAGCTGACCGAGGGGGATAGTGTCTATTTTGACTCCTCGTTGCGGCACCGGCTGTTGTCCAAGGACGGGACCGAGGTGCAGGTGCTGGCAGTGGTGGCACGCTGACGGAAAAGAGTACATGATCTCAGTCGTTGCATAGATTTGTCTATTACACTGAAGGAAGGCGGCATTATGGCACAACAAGCGATCAAACCAGTACTGCAGAACCCCTTTGATCCGCCCGAGAAGGTTGAATTCACCATCCCCGGCGAGATCTCCAAGACCACCGGCCCTTACGAAGAGGCGATGAAGGAAGGCTATGAGCTGATCCAGCGTCCGATCAAGTCGGTCAAGATCGAACAGATCGAAAAACAGCACTTCAAGAAGCGGATGACGGTCTGGGAGCGGCTCAAGGTCCTTTCCAGCCAGGCCCCCAACGTGCTGTACCAGAACTGGGGCAAGAACCTGGACGGCGCCTCGCTGGTGACCGCTATCCTGAACATCGGCGGCCGTGATGTGGCGGTCTACGGTCATGACTTTACGGTGCGGGCCGGTTCCATTGATGCCACCAACGGCAACAAACTGGCCCGTCTGTTTAACCTTGCCGGTGAGAAAGGGATTCCGGTGATCGGCATGAACGACTCGGCCGGCGCCTTCGTACCGGCCGGTGTGGGCGGCCTTGACGGTTATGCCGAGGCCTTTACGGCGCTGCGCAAGATCAGCGGCGTGGTCCCCTCCATCATGTGCATGTTCGGCTTCAACGCCGGCGGCGGGTCCTACCTGCCCCGCCAGGGCAGCTTTGTGATCCAGCCCAACGATACCTTCTTCGGTCTGACCGGCCCCGGCGTGGTCAAGTCGGTGCTGGGTGAGGATGTCACCCCTGAAGATCTCGGCGGTCCCAAGGTCCACGGCCGTTCCGGCGTGGCCGATCTGACGGTCAGTGACGAGGTGGCTGCCCTGCGTACCGCAGTGCGGCTGTTGTCCTATATCCCTGACAACAACTACACCGCTCCCCCGTTCCAGCCCACCAGTGATCCGCTGGATCGCAAGACCTGGGAGATCAACACCCTGCTGAAAAAGGCGTTCAACTCCCCCACCGGGTTCAACACGCCGTTTGATGTCTCCATCATCATCCAGCAGATCTGTGACCACGGTGATTATTTTGAACTGCAGCCGGAACGGGCCAAAGAGGTAGTCACCGCCTTCGGACGCCTGGGGGGCAACGTGGTCGGCTTTGTGGCCAACAACTCGGCCGTGGCCTCCGGTCAGATCGATTGCGACTCGGCGCTCAAGATTGCCCGGTTTGTCCGTTTCTGCAACATCTACAACATCCCGATCATCTTCATGGAAGATACCACCGGCTTCCTGCCGGGCCGCGAGCAGGAGTCCCGCGGTATTGTCCAGGCAGGCCGCTCCATGCTGGACTCGATTGTGGATGTCCGCACCCCGCGGATCCTGCTGATCCTGCGCAACGCCTTCGGCGGTGCCTACGCCTCCTACAACAACTACCCCACCGGCGCCGACCTGGTGCTGGCCCTGCCCACCACCCGTCTGGCGGTAATGGGGCCGGCCGGTAAGGAATTTGTCTATAAAGATGAGCTGCGTAAGGTACGCGGTACCGCTGCCGAGATGGTCAAAAAGGGAACTGAAGAGCGGGTTGCCGCAGGTATGGACGGCGCCGCCGCCAAGAAGGATGCCGAGAAAGAGGCTGCCGAGTGGCTGAAAGGCCAGGAGGCTGCCCTGAATCAGCGCTACGAAAAGGAACTGATGAACCCGAAAGAAGGTCTGGCCCTGGGCTCCATCTCCTCCATTGTTATGCCGACCGATCTGCGTCAGGTGCTGGGCGAGAACATGAACTTCCTGCTCAGACACTACAAGCCCGGCCCGATGATGGGGCCGCAGCGTGAATTCCACTAAACAATACCCATTGATGCGGAGATAGAGCCAATGACCCAGACCAATAACCTGTACATGAACAACCCGTTGATCCACCGGGATCGCCGCCTCGGCAGCGCTGCTTCCGAGTGGGTGCGCTCCTTTGCCTGTGAAGACCTGAAGCCGCTGATCGTCTGCCGCGGCCCGATCAGGAAAGAAGCACTGGATGTCTTTGATGAGATGGGGATGACCCATGTCGGTATCCTGCTTTCAGAAAAAGACTCCATCGTCTACCCCAATGCCCTGTCGCCGGAGCTGCGCCAGATCAAAAACCCCAACAACGTCCATCGGGTGCCAGATTATACCGGCGCCTCCAAGGAAGAGCGGGTTGAGCGGATCGGCCAGATCATCCAGATCGCCAAAGACAACGGCTACGACTCGATCTTTGCCGGTTACGGCTTCATGGCCGAGGATGAAGAGTTTGTGGCCGCTATCGAGAACGCAGGGCTTACCTTCATCGGTCCCAACTCCCGTACCCAGGCCGATGCCGGCAAGAAGGACGAGGCCAAGCGGACCGCCCTGCAGGTGGGGGTGTCGGTGACCCCCGGAATCAACAACGTCACTGCCCGCACCCTCGTCAAGAAGCACCCCAGCCGCGACAAACTGTTGGCCCTGGCCAAGGCAGAAGGGCTCAAGCTGGATGAGGCGGTTGCCAAGGATACCAAGATCTCTCTGGAAGACCTGGCCGACGAGATCCTCTACGCCTCCTACGAAAAAGGGATTGACCTCTACTCCATCGAAGAGCTGTCTGCCCAGGTGCAGGCAGAGGTAGAGGCGATGTTCAAGGAATACCCGGGCAGCCGGATTCGCCTGAAAGCGATCGGCGGCGGCGGCGGTAAAGGGCAGCGGATCCTGGGGGCATCGCTTCTGACCGCCAAAAACCCCAGCGACAAGCAGATCAAGGAGGCGGCAGCCGAGGCCCCCACCCTGGTGCGCGAGGTGCTGAACGAGGTGAAGGCCAACGGGGTGGGGGACAACAAAAACGTCCTGATCGAGCTGAACATCGAGCAGACCCGCCATAACGAGATCCAGCTTTTGGGCAACGGCGAATGGTGCATCTCCCTGGGGGGGCGCGACTGCTCATTGCAGATGCATGAGCAGAAGCTGTTGGAAGTCTCGGTAACCCAGGAAGGGTTGAAGCTGGCCATTGAGCAGGCCAAAAAGGCCGGTAAAAAGGCCGAGGTCAAGGCCCTGGAGAGTGACCTCAAGGTGCTGACCCGGATGGAGGAGGATGCCGCCAAGTTCGGCGCTGCCGTAGGGCTGGACTCCGCCTCTACCTTTGAGTGTATCGTCGACCGTGACCGTTACTACTTCATGGAGGTCAACACCCGGATCCAGGTGGAACACCGGGTTTCCGAGCTTTGCTACTCCCTCAAGTTCACCAACCCCAAGGACAAGAACGACTTCTTCATCGTCGAGTCGTTGGTTGAGGCGATGGCGCTTCTGGCCCGTCACAAAAAGCGGCTGCCCAAGCCGGAGCGGATCCCCCGCTTTGGGGCCAGTGTTGAGGCCCGCCTGAATGCCACCGACGCCTCACTCTCTCCCCATGCCGGCGGTATGATCCGCTACTGGTCCAAGCCGGTGGAGGGGGAGATCCGCGACGACCAGGGGATCTGCATGCCCAACCCCGATACCGGCCAGTTCATGCGCTACAGCGTGGCCGGGGCCTACGACTCAAACATCGCCCTGATCCTGACCAAAGGACAGGACCGGCTTGAATCCTACCGGGAGATGTCACGGGTGCTGGGCAGCACCTCGCTGCGCGGCACCAACCTGGCCACCAACCTGGAGTTCCAGTACGGCCTGACCAACTGGTTCATCGGCCAGAACGTGATGGCCAAGCCCACCACCCGCTTTGTGGTGCCGTACCTGACCATGATCGGGCAGCTCAAGGAAGAGGCCCAAAAACTGGACACGGTCTTTGCCTTTATCCAGATGAAAAAGGCCTACGCCAAGAAGATGGCCGAGCAGTTCCCCGATGACCCCAAGGTGGGCAAAGAGATGTCCGCCATCCTGGACCGCAAGGGGCTGCTGGTGACCCGTCCGATGGATAAGCTGCTGGAAGATCCGCACCTGCTGTCCGGCTGGCTCTCCATCAACCGCACCAACTTCAGCATTGAAAAGGGCAAGGTGGTCTGGCACGACAATCCGTTTGTGATCCTGGCCGACACCTATCGCTACCTCAATATGCAGTGGGATCCTGCAGCCTCAGCGGCAGAGACGATCTGGGAGCATGATGACCAGTTGCTGCAAAAGGGGCTCCGTTTCTACACCACCCTGTCTGAGAAGCTCAAGCTGGGACTGCATGAGTACGACAAGCTGCAGGCGCTCCTGGCAAAAGACAAGCCGCAAGGCGGCTTCTCTGCCGATGAGTGGTCCCAGATCCGTTCCGCCCATGTCGGCTTTGAGGCCGGGCTTGAACTGTTGGGGATGTTGTTCGTGGTGGCTGATCGGGTTAAATTCTGGGAGTTCAAGGTTGAAGAGGATCTGGAAGTAACCATTCCGGCCTACCTGCATGACGTCGATCTGCAGAACCGGATGAAGAAGGTGCTGGTGCCGCCGCCGGTCACCAAGGCCGACGAGGTGGTGGCGATCTGCGGTGGTATGTACTACGGCCAGGAGGCCCCCGGCATGCCGCCGTTTGTGACCGAGGGGATGCACTTTGAGAAGGGGCAGCCGCTCTACATCATTGAGGTGATGAAGATGTTCAACACCGTGCGGGCCACCTTCTCCGGCACCATCGACAAGATCATCATCCAGAGCGGCGACGGCAGTATTGTGCAAAAAGGGCAGCCGCTGTTCAAGATCACCCCGGACGAGAAGTTTGTCGAGGTCGACCCGGAAGAGGTCAACCGGGTTAAACGAGAGAATACGCTTGCGTATCTGAAGGCTGTCCTGTAACAGGTCCGACAACACGAGATCCCGCCTGCTGACGGGACAGGAGGCAACAGATGAGAAAAGGAAAATTTATCGTATTGGAAGGGATCAGCGGCTCCGGCCAGCAGGTAAAGGCCGGTCTGGTCTCCCTGCACAAGGCCCTGACCGCCCTGAACCTTGATGTGGTGGAGTGTGCCAACCCCGATTCAGGCCGTGCTCAGGAGCTGGGGGCAGCCTCCATGATCAACTGGCCCTTTGGTCGTGACGCCCGGGCCGACTTTATCTTTGAGAGCGCGGTGCGTACCGAGATCTTTCAGGGAGTTGTGCGGCCTGCCCTTGATCAGGACAAGGTGGTGCTCTGCAAGCAGTCCAGTATCTCGTCGCTGGCCAATGCCTGGATCAACGGCTCCACCCAGCATTTTGATGTACTGCGCCACCTGGACAAGATCTCCCGCGGCTTCCTGTTCGGCGACGAGGTCTTTCCCGACCTGACCATCTTCTTTGATGTGCCGCCGGAAGAGGCCTTCGAGCGGGTGGAGGAGGTGCTGCAGATCCACCATGAGGGCGGGTTGGCCTACTATCAGCAGATGCGGGACTTCTACCTCAGGGAACTGCCCCGCTGGCGTGGGGTGCGGGTGGATGCCTCTGCCGTACGGCATCAGGACCAGATTGATGCCGAGGTGCTGGCGCTGGTGAAAGGAATTCTCTAAACCGCTCAGGTGTACGCCCTGACGGTTGAAGATGGTAAAACCCCTCCATTCAATCAGGATGGAGGGGCTTTTTTCTCACACTTACTTGATATGAGAGGTGCATACCGCTATGGCTACCTTTGATAAAAAGACCGTGCAGGATTGGGAAAAGCTGGCTGCCAAGGAGATCAAGAAGGAGACCACGGCACCGCTTTTGTGGGATACCCCGGAGGGGATCCGGGTCAAGCCGCTCTACACCCTGGCTGATCTGGAAAAACTGGAAAACATCGACACCATGCCCGGCTTTGCGCCGTTTTTGCGCGGTCCCAAGGCCACCATGTACGCCGGCCGCCCCTGGACCGTGCGCCAGTATGCCGGTTTCTCCACCGCCGAGGAGTCCAACGCCTTCTACCGCCGCAACCTGGCTGCCGGGCAACAAGGCCTTTCCGTGGCCTTTGACCTGGCCACCCACCGCGGCTACGATTCCGACCACCCCCGGGTGGTGGGGGATGTGGGCAAGGCCGGGGTGGCCATCGACTCGATCCTGGATATGGAGATCCTGTTCAAGGATATCCCGCTGGGGGATGTCTCGGTCTCCATGACCATGAACGGCGCAGTGCTGCCGATCATGGCGCTCTACATCGTGGCTGCCGAAGAACAGGGGGTATCCCAGGACAAACTGGCCGGCACCATCCAGAACGACATCTTGAAGGAGTTCATGGTCCGCAACACCTATATCTACCCGCCGGCCCCCTCCATGCGGATCATCGCCGATATCATCGAATACACCAGCAAGTACATGCCCAAGTTCAACTCTATCTCCATCAGCGGCTACCATATCCAGGAGGCCGGGGCCAACAACGTGCAGGAGCTGGCCTTTACCCTGGCCGACGGCATCGAGTATGTGAAGGCAGCCCTGGCCAAGGGGCTGGAGGTGGACCAGTTTGCGCCGCGGCTCTCCTTCTTCTTTGCCATCGGCATGAACTTCTTCATGGAGATTGCCAAGCTGCGGGCTGCCCGCTTCCTCTGGGCCGAGCTGATGTCCCGGTTCAACCCCAAAAACCCGCTGTCGCTGGCCCTGCGGACCCACTGCCAGACCTCCGGCTGGAGCCTGACTGAGCAGGACCCGTACAACAACGTGATCCGCACCACCATCGAGGCGATGGCCGCGGTGCTGGGGGGGACCCAGTCGCTGCACACCAACGCCCTGGATGAGGCGATTGCCCTGCCCACCGACCACTCGGCCCGCATCGCCCGCAACACCCAGTTGGTGATCCAGGAGGAGACCGGCATCACCAAGGTGGTTGACCCGATGGCCGGATCGTACTACGTGGAGTCGCTCACCGCCTCGCTGATCGAAGAAGGGCGTAAGCTGATCGCCGAGATCGACAGCCTGGGCGGTATGACCAAGGCGATTGAATCCGGCATGCCCAAGCTGAAGATCGAGGAGTCGGCCGCCCGCAAGCAGGCCCGCATCGACCGTGGTCTGGATGTGATCGTGGGGGTCAACAAGTACAAACTTAAGGAAGAGACCCCGATCGAGGTGCTGGATATCGACAACACCGCGGTGCGGGAGGCCCAGATCGCCCGTCTGAAAAAACTGCGTGCCGAGCGGGACGAGGCCGCCTGTCAGGCCGCGCTGGCTGCCATCACCAGAGTTGCGGAGTCCGGTGAAGGCAACCTGCTTGAGGTCTGTGTGGAGGCCGCCCGCAAGCGGGCCTCGGTGGGGGAGATCTCCGACGCCATGGAAAAGGTGTTCGGCCGCCACAAGGCAGAGATCAAACTGGTATCGGGGG
>Ga0067045_1005742_pt1 | contig 10742 bp, 16 predicted proteins | sample TerdegcTABiofilm_FD_59184 | JGI IMG/M metagenome (GOLD analysis project Ga0067045, IMG submission 59184) | Combined Assembly of (Gp0054472, Gp0054536) Wastewater bioreactor microbial communities from Singapore -Terephthalate degrading...
CGAACCGAGGATTCACGGCCAGGACCGGGACCCTTGATTTCGACTTCCAGGTTCTTGATGCCCTGTTCGATAGCAGCACGACCGGCCACTTCCGAAGCAACCTGAGCAGCAAAGGGAGTCGACTTACGCGAACCCTTGAAGCCCTGGCCACCCGACGAAGCCCACGACAGAGCGTTGCCTTGACGGTCGGTGATGGTGATGATCGTGTTGTTGAACGAAGCGTGCACGTGCGCGATACCGTCAGAAATATTCTTACGGACCTTCTTGCGAACGCGAGCAGCTGCGTTGTTTGCGGGAGACTTAGCCATAATGATCTTTCAATCTCTTATTTCTTCAGAGCCGCTGCACCCTTGCGCGGACCCTTGCGAGTACGGGCGTTCGTGCGGGTACGTTGACCGCGCATGGGCAGGCCGCGACGATGACGGAAACCGCGGTAGCAACCGATGTCCATCAAACGCTTGATGTTCATGGTGGTTTCGCGACGCAGATCACCTTCCAGAGTCATGGGATTCAGGAAGTCACGGATCTTTTCCAGATCAGCGTCCGTCAGGTCCTTGACCTTCTTGGAATACTCGATACCGCATGCTTCGCAGATTTTGCGAGCTGTAGTGCGACCGATGCCAAAGATGGCAGTCAGGCCGATTTCAGCATGCTTGTGCGGCGGGATGTTAATGCCAGCAATACGTGCCATATTAGTCCTCTAATGCTTTCAATCAACCTTGGCGCTGCTTGTGGCGCTGGTCAGTGCAGATCACGCGCACAACACCTTTGCGGCGGATGATCTTGCAGTTACGGCAGATTTTCTTGACCGAAGCCGAAACTCTCATTCTTTTCTCCTAAAACTTTCCATCCACTATCGGCCTATCGACCGGGAAACAATGCCCGCGATAGATCGATGGGCGTCTACTAACTTTTGGCAGGCTGCCCCTTGGGCAGCCTTGTCATCAAATACCAGCCTTAAAGTTCGCTTTTTTCAGGAGCGACTCGTATTGCTGCGACATCACGTAGTTCTGCACTTGCGCCATGAAGTCCATTGTCACGACCACGATGATCAGCAACGATGTACCACCGAAGTAGAACGGAACGTTGTACTTCAGGATCAGGAATTCGGGCAGCAAGCACACGAAGGTAATGTAGATCGCGCCAGCCAGGGTCAGGCGAACCAGAATCTTGTCAATGTAGCGGGCTGTCTGTTCGCCAGGACGAATCCCGGGGATGAAAGCGCCACTCTTCTTCAGGTTGTCGGCAGTTTCCCGGCTGTTGAAAACCAGGGCCGTATAGAAGAAGCAGAAGAAAATGATCGCGGCAGCATAAAGGATGACATAGATTGGCTGACCAGGGGTCAACGTGCTCGCAATATCCTTCAGCCAGCGCATGGATTCTCCTGCACTGAACCAATTCACCACCGTAGCGGGCAGCAAGATGATCGACGAAGCGAAGATGGGAGGAATCACACCTGCCATGTTCAGCTTCAGTGGCAAGTGCGAAGACTGACCACCGTACACCTTGTTGCCGACTTGTCGGCGTGCGTAATTCACCAAGATCTTGCGTTGACCTCGTTCGACATACACGACGAAATACGTCACGGCTGCCACAACGAGAACAATGAAGATTGCCGCCAGAATGCTCATGGCACCGGTGCGCACCAGCTCCAGCAGACCGCCGATAGAACTCGGCAGGCCTGCGGCGATACCGCCAAAAATCAGTATCGAGATACCGTTGCCCAGACCACGTTCAGTGATCTGTTCACCGAGCCACATCAGGAACAAGGTGCCGGCCGTGAGACTGACCACCGCAGTCATGCGGAAGCCAAAACCAGGGTTCAGAACCAAGCCTGCGGAGCTTTCCAGAGCAACAGCAATTCCCAAGGACTGAAACAGCGCCAGGCCCAGAGTGCCGTAGCGGGTGTACTGGGTAATCTTGCGACGACCCGCTTCACCTTCCTTTTTCATCTGCTCGAATGTCGGGACCACGTAGGTCATGAGCTGCATGATGATCGATGCCGAGATGTACGGCATGATCCCCAGTGCGAACACTGTGAAGCGCGAGAGCGCTCCACCCGAGAACATGTTGAACAGATTGAGAATGCCGCCCTGCTGGCCAGAGAACAGCTGCTGCAGCTGCGCTGGATCGATGCCCGGAACGGGGATATGCGCCCCGATGCGGTATACGACCAGCGCAAGCAACAGAAAAACCAGACGACGACGCAGGTCGCCGAATTTTCCAGTCTTTGCAATTTGAGCTGCGCTAGTAGCCACGGATGTCTTCTTTCAGAACTTTAATCAGGCGATGCTGCCACCGGCAGCTTCGATGGCAGCCTTGGCACCGGCGGTAGCGCCGATACCGTTGAGCTTGACAGCCTTAGTCAGTTCACCGCTCTTGATGATCTTCACGACCTTAGCGATAGAACCAACCAGACCGGCTTGCTTCAGAGCAGCCAGATCGACTTCGGCCAGGCCGAGCTTATCCAGCTCGGACAGGGTCACTTCTGCATTGAACTTCAGCAGATGCGACTTGAAGCCACGCTTGGGCAGGCGACGCTGCAGAGGCATTTGACCGCCTTCGAAGCCCACCTTGTGGTAGCCACCCGAACGCGACTTCTGACCCTTGTGACCGCGACCGGCGGTCTTACCCAGACCAGAACCGATACCGCGACCCACGCGACGCTTGGCGTGCTTGGCGCCGTCTGCAGGCTTGATGCTATTGAGTTCCATCATCAATCCTTTCAGAGAACCTTCACCAAGTAGGCGATCTTGTTAATCATGCCGCGCACTTCAGGAGTGTCCTGCAGTTCGCTGACGCTGTTCAGCTTGCGCAGACCCAGGCCACGCACAGTCGCACGGTGCGACTCTTTGGTGCCGATGGGGCTACGAACCAGCTGAATCTTGACAGTTTGTTGTGTTGTCATGTGCTGGACTCCGATCAGGCGGTGAAGATGTCTTCGACCGACTTGCCGCGCTTTGCTGCCACGTTCGCAGGGGTCGTGGAGTTCTTCAAAGCGTCGAAAGTTGCGCGAACCATGTTGTAGGGGTTCGACGAACCGTGGCTCTTGGCCACGATATCGGTGATACCCACCACTTCAAAAACAGCGCGCATGGGGCCGCCAGCGATGATGCCGGTACCCTTGGGAGCTGGGTGCAGTTCGACCTTGGCAGCGCCGTGATGGCCCTTCACCGAGTGGTGAATGGTGCCGCTCTTCAGTGCAACCTTCATCAGGTTGCGACGGCATTCTTCCATCGCTTTTTGCACGGCAGCAGGCACTTCCTTGGACTTGCCCTTACCCATGCCAACGCGACCGTCACCGTCGCCAACCACGGTCAGTGCAGCGAAGCCGAGAATACGACCACCCTTCACAACCTTGGTGACGCGGTTGACCGCGATCATTTTTTCGCGCAGACCGTCGTCACGACCTTCGTCTTGCACTTTGGGGGAAAATTTAGCCATTTGTATCCGCTCCGCTTAGAACTGCAGGCCCGCTTCGCGAGCGGCTTCTGCCAAAGCCTTCACGCGGCCGTGGTATGCAAAACCGGCGCGGTCGAAAGCCACTTTCTCAACGCCAGCAGCCTTAGCCTTCTCAGCAATGCGCTTGCCGATCAGCGTGGCGGCGGCCACGTTGCCACCCTTGCCAGCGGCGCCGAGTTGCGAACGCACTTCGACTTCTGCAGTGGAGGCCGAAGCCAGCACGGTAGTGCCGTCTTCCGAAACCACGGAGGCGTAGATATGGAGGTTGGTGCGGTTCACGCTCAGACGTGCAACGCCTTGCTGGGCAATGCGGATGCGAGTCTGACGGGCACGGCGCAGACGCTGCTCTTTCTTGTTCAACATCATGCAGCTCCTTACTTCTTCTTGGTCTCTTTGATCACGACCTTCTCATTCGCATAGCGAATGCCCTTGCCCTTGTAAGGCTCGGGAGGACGAACGGCACGGATCTCAGCAGCCAATTGACCGACCACTTGACGGTCAGCACCCTTGATCACGATTTCAGTCGGAGTGGGGGTAGCCACAGTGATGCCGGCAGGCATCTCGAAGTTGACGGGGTGCGAGAAGCCCACAGCCAGGTTCAGCTTGGAACCTTGTGCAGCGGCCTTGTAGCCCACGCCAATCAGCGTCAGCTTCTTCTCGAAGCCTTCAGTCACGCCCTTGACCATGTTGTTGACCAGCTGGCGGAAAGTACCGGCCAGAGCGTCAGCTTCACGGGAATCGTTGGCGGGAGCAAAGGACAGCTTGCCGTCGTTGTTGCCGATGGCCACCAGACGATTCAGAGCCAGGGACAGATCGCCGCCCTTGCCCTTGACCTTGATGGATTCAGCGTTGATGGACACATCCACACCAGCGGGGATGGTCACAATAGCTTTTGCTACGCGAGACATTTCAGTATTTCTCCTTAATGTCCGTTAGGCCACATAGCACAGCACTTCACCGCCGATACCGGCAGCACGTGCTTTGCGATCGGTCATCACGCCCTTGGGAGTAGTGACGATGGCCACACCCAGGCCGTTCTGGACCTGAGGGATTGCGTGACGACCCTTGTAGACGCGCAGGCCGGGACGGCTCACACGTTCGATACGTTCGATCACAGGGCGACCGGCGTAGTACTTCAGGGTAATTTCGAGTTCGGACTTGCCACCTTCGGACTTCACTTCGAAGCCGTCGATATAGCCTTCTTCCTTCAGCACTTGTGCGATGGCAACCTTGACCTTGGAGGAAGGAGCCGACACAGTGGCCTTGGAGACCAGTTGTGCATTGCGGATGCGGGTCAGCAAGTCAGCGATGGGATCACTCATGCTCATGTTTAATCTCTCCTGCTTGCTTACCAGCTGGCCTTGGTGACACCGGGGATGTCGCCAGCAAAGGCCAATTCACGCACCTTGGCGCGACCCAGACCGAATTGGCGGAAGGTACCGCGAGGACGGCCAGTGATCTCGCAACGGTTACGCTGGCGAGTGGGGTTCGAGTTACGGGGCAGCTTCTGCAGACCCAGACGAGCGGCGTCGCGCTCTTCGTCGGAACGCTTCACGTCGCCGGCGATTGCCTTCAGTTCTGCATACTTGGCAGCATACTTGGCTGCCAGCTTTTCGCGCTTCAGTTCGCGCTGAATCATTGCTACTTTAGCCATGCGCCACCTCAGTTCTTGAAGGGGAATTTGAAAGCGGCGAGCAGTGCCTTGCACTCTTCGTCGTTCTTCGCTGTTGTCGTGATGCTGATGTTCAGACCACGCAGAGCGTCCACCTTGTCGTACTCGATTTCGGGGAAGATGATTTGTTCTTTGACGCCAACGTTGTAGTTGCCGCGACCATCGAACGAGCGACCCGAGATACCACGGAAGTCACGCACGCGGGGCAGAGCCACGGTCACGAAACGGTCCAGGAATTCGTACATCTGAACGCCACGCAGGGTCACCATGCAGCCAATAGCTTGGCCTTCGCGGATCTTGAAACCAGCGATAGCCTTCTTGGCCTTGGTCACCACAGGCTTCTGACCAGCAATCTTGGTCAGGTCAGCCACGGCGTTGTCCATCACCTTCTTGTCGGCCACGGCTTCGCTCACACCCATGTTCAGAGTGATCTTGGTCAGACGGGGCACTTCCATAGCGGAGGTGTAGCCGAACTTTTCTTTGAGTTCAGCCGCGATCTTTTCGCGATAGAGTTTTTGCAGTCGTGCCATGTGTTGCTCCTTAGGCGGCGATTTCAGCGCCATTGGACTTGAACACGCGAACACGTGTGCCGTCGGCGTTCACCTTGATGCCCACGCGATCGGCCTTGCCGGTCGCTGCATTGAAGATAGCCACGTTGGATTGGTGGATAGGCATAGCCTTTTCCACGATACCGCCGGTGGTGCCCTTCATGGGGTTAGGCTTGGTGTGCTTCTTGACCAGGTTGATACCGTCCACGATCACGTGGGAGTCATCCTTGCGCAGAGAAACCACGCCACGCTTGCCCTTGTCACGGCCGGTCAGCACGATAACTTCGTCGCCCTTGCGAATCTTGTTCATGGTGCTATTCCTTTAGAGAACTTCAGGGGCCAGCGACACGATCTTCATGAACTTTTCGGTACGCAGTTCACGAGTCACGGGGCCAAAGATGCGGGTGCCGATAGGCTCCAGCTTGGCGTTCAGCAGCACGGCGGCATTGCCGTCGAACTTCACGAGCGAACCGTCTGCACGACGGATGCCCTTGGCGGTGCGCACAACCACAGCACTGTAGATCTCGCCTTTTTTGACGCGACCACGAGGAGCTGCTTCCTTGACGCTCACCTTGATGATGTCGCCAACACTTGCGTAGCGACGATGAGAACCGCCCAGCACCTTAATGCACTGAACAGACTTCGCGCCGGTGTTGTCGGCAACCTCTAACCGAGATTCTGTTTGGATCATTTCAATATTCCCAACTTGCTCCAGCAACGCTCGACAGCCCCAGAGTCTTCTCAAGGGCCGTTCAAGCAGCCGGTCAGTCTTGGGCCCGTCGTCCACCCCTCGGACCATTCCGAAGGGCTTCCCGCTGGGCAGAAAGTTCCACGCTTTTACACGTGAAGCATGAGATTGTCGCAGGAAATCCTTTGTGCGTCAAGCGTTTAGCCCGCAATACCCGCACTAACTTCACTGGCGCCAAGCCTGGCAGACAGGCCTTTCGCACTTGCAACCAAAACAATAGCGTATAGCGCTCTTAGAGCATTGATTTCAAACAATAATTCATCTGAAATCAACAGATGGAAAGCGCTAACAGCTCACATTTTCGCAAGGCCTGCGGACCACAGCCTGTTGCCCGCACGCCACGCTCCGCAGAGCGGCCGCACAGATCAGCCCTGAGCGGGCAGATATTGGCGGGTCAGAGCCAGGAAATCGTTGAGATGCACATCCTGCCCCAGCTCCTCGGTCAGGATGGCCGCCACGCGGGGCGCGATCTCGGCCGCCTTGCGGGCATCGAGAAAGAGCAGGCGACTGCGGCGCGCCAGCATGTCCTCGACGGTACGTGCGTACTCGAAGCGGGCGGCAAAGCGCACCATGGCCTCGGAAAGACCGTCCATCAGCCAGTTCTGCGCGCCCGGCAACGCCGCCACGGCGGCAGCATCCGTGCCGTAGGAGTGCAGTCCCTGGCTCTGATTCATGCTGTGCGTGACGGCCGCCTCGGCCGGCGCACCGACCAACGGCAGGTTCACGGTCACCCCTGCAGGGCGGCTGGGCAGACGACCGATCTGGAAGCATTCGGCCAGCACATCCTCGGACATGGCACGGTAGGTGGTCCATTTGCCGCCGGTAACGGTCACCAGACCCGTCTTGCTGGCCATCACCGTGTGCTCGCGGCTGATCTTCTTGGTGTTCTCGCCATCATCATCCTGCGGCTTGACCAGGGGGCGCAGACCCACCCACATGCTGCGCACATCGGCCAGCGTTGGCTGGCGGTTCAGATACTTGCCGGCCTCGCCGAGAATGAAATCCAGCTCTTCGGGGAAGGGCAGGGGCTCGCGCGCCAGATCATGACGCGGCGTGTCGGTGGTTCCCAGAATCACCTTGCCCAGCCATGGCACGGCAAACAGCACACGGCCATCGGCCGTCTTGGGGATCAGCAGCGCATGATCCGTGGGCAGGAACTCGCGGTCCACCACCACGTGCACGCCCTGGCTGGGCGCCACCATGGGCTTGACGGGCTTGCCCTGGGCCTCGGCATCCTGCTGGCGGAACAGATCCACCCAGGGCCCCGTGGCATTGACCACGCACTTGGCGCGCACTGTGAAGTTGCGGCCCGATTCCGCATCGCGGCAGATCAGTCCGGCAATCTGGTCGTTTTCATAGATCAGCTTTTCTGCCGGGCAGTAGTTGATCAGCAAAGCACCCTTGGCCGCCGCGGTACGCGCCAGCGCCAGCGCCAGGCGCGCATCGTCAAACTGACCATCCCAGTACTTGACCCCGCCCTTGAGACCTTTTTGCTGCACGGTCGGCAGGTATTTCACGGTCTTGGCGCTGGAGAGGAATTCGGTCGCCCCCAGGCCGGCCTTGCCGGCCAAAGCGTCATACATCTTGAGGCCGATGCCGTAGAACGGCGTGTCCAGCAGCTTGTACGAGGGCATCACAAAGGCCAGGGGCTGGGCCAGATGCGGTGCGTTGTGCAACAGGGTCGTGCGCTCATGCAGTGCTTCGCGCACCAGGGAGATATTGCCCTGCGCAAGGTAGCGCACGCCGCCATGCACCAGCTTGGTGGCGCGCGAGGAAGTACCCTTGGCAAAGTCCAGCGACTCCAGCAGCACGACCTTGAAGCCGCGTGCCGCTGCATCCACCGCCACGCCCAGCCCCGTGGCACCGCCGCCCACGATGGCCAGATCGAAGCTTTCGGTCTGCGCCAGGCGCTCCAGCAGTTGTGCACGCGTTGTAGCCAAGGGTTGAGTGGACTGGTTCATGGAACGACTTCTGCGGTGATCGCCGTGCCGCTCCCGATCATGGATGGGAGGCACACAGCAAAGAACAAATTTCAGATCGAATATTTTCGCTCTTTTTCGCTTTCTGTGGGTGACAACCCGAAAATATCGATTCGTTTTAGCGCGATTCAAGCCGAAGCCGCTGGTAAGCCGCCACTCAGGCCGGACCGCGACACCGGCTATCGGCGCGCTTGCACACTCTCCATGCATGAACTGCATGCTTCTTTCCTCACCCATTGTTACTGCAGCAACAACTCGCCACGATGACATATCACCGCAGCTTGCTGTCAGACTTCAGACTCGGCGTGGATTCATTTTTGTTTTTTACCGGGCAATTCCATAGAAAATCACCCTATTAGAGGTTCGTTTGGATTCGCTCACAATCCCTGCACTGCCCGCTGCGGCTGGCGCTCTCGCCTGTAGAGCTATTCGCCTGCAGCGCGTCCATGCGCCAATAGCACCTATATAACCAGTCACCAGTCATGAACAGCAATCCCCGCCAGTTGCAGCTTGTCGAAGAAGTCCGCGCCCGCCAATCCACCTCGGTAGAGCAACTGGCCGAAATCCTCGGGGTCACGCTGCAGACCGTGCGCCGCGACATCCAGAAGCTGGCCGATGCCGGCTTGCTGGTGCGCTTTCATGGCGGCGTGCGCGTGCCCAGCGCCACCGTGGAGAACCTGGCCCATACCCAGCGCCAGGTATTGCATGCCGAAGGCAAGATGCGCATTGCGCGCGCCATCGCCGAGGCCATTCCCAACGGCTGCTCGCTGATTCTCAACATCGGCACCACCACGGAAGCGGTGGCCCAGGCCCTGCTGCAGCACAAGGGGCTGCGCGTCATCACCAACAATCTCAATGTCGCCGCCATCCTCAGCAGCAATGCCGATTGCGAGGTCATCGTCGCGGGCGGCGTGGTGCGCACCCGCGACCGCGGCATCGTGGGCGAGGCTGCCGTGGACTTCATGCGCCAGTTCAAGGTGGACATTGCGGTGATCGGCATCTCGGCCATCGAATCGGACGGCAGCCTGCGCGACTTCGATCTGCGCGAGGTCAAGGTGGCCCAGACCATCATCGGCCAGTCGCGCGAAGTCTGGCTGGCGGCCGACCACAGCAAGTTCAGCCGCCAGGCCATGGTGGAGCTGGCCCGCCTGAACCAGATCGACCGCCTGTTCACCGACGTGCCGCCTTCCGCCCCCTTCGATACCCTGTTGCGCGATGCCGAGGTGCAATGCACCATCGCCCAATGAACGCAGCCCCCTATCTGATCCGCTCCGCGCTCCCCGGGGATGCAGCAGGCATTGCCGGGCTGCTGCACGACATAGGCTGGTTCAAGGCCTATGAAACCCATTCCGCCGCCCAGAACACCGAGGCCGTGCAGGCACTGCTGGACGAGCTGCAGGCCGGGCCGGAGCGCTCCCTGATGCTGGTGGCACAAGATGGCCAGCACCGCATTCACGGCTACTGCGCCGTGCACTGGCTGCCGATCGCCGTGCAGCAGGGCTGGGAGGCCTATGTCAGCGAGCTGTTTGTCGCCGAAGCAGCACGCGGTGCCGGCCTGGGCCAGCAGCTGCTGGATGCGGCCACGCAGGCTGCGCGCGAGCGCCACTGCCTGCGCATCTGGCTGGTCAACAACCGCGAGCGCCCTTCCTATGTGCGCGGCTTCTATTCCCGCCAGGGCTGGAGCGAACAGGCCGAAATGGCGCGCTTTGTGCTCCCCCTCTGAATCACGGACAACCCATGACAACCTATCTGCTCGCCCTGGACCAGGGCACCTCCAGCTCCCGCTCCATCGTCTTCGACACGCAAGGCCGCATCGTGGCATCGGCCCAACTGGAGCTGCAGCAGATCTACCCGCAGCCGGGCTGGGTGGAGCATGACCCGCGCGAGATCTGGCGCACCCAGCTGACCACCGCCAAGGAGGCGCTGGCCAAGGCGGGCCTCAAGGCCACCGATATCCGCTCGGTGGGCATTACCAACCAGCGCGAGACCACCATCGTCTGGAGCCGCAAGACCGGCGCTCCCATCCACCACGGCATCGTCTGGCAGGACCGCCGCGCCGAACCCACCTGCGTGCAGCTGCGCGAAGCCGGTCATAGCGACACCATTCTGCAGAAAACCGGTCTGCGCATCGACGCCTATTTTTCAGGCACCAAGCTCAAGTGGCTGCTGGACCATGTGCCCGGCGCACGCGCCGCAGCGCAAGCCGGCGAGCTGGCCTTCGGCACGGTGGATTGCTGGCTGATCTGGCAGCTGACGGGCGGCAAGCGCCATGTCACCGATGTGAGCAACGCCAGCCGCACCATGCTCTTCAATGTGCACAGCAACCAGTGGGA
>Ga0067045_1005744_pt1 | contig 10742 bp, 10 predicted proteins | sample TerdegcTABiofilm_FD_59184 | JGI IMG/M metagenome (GOLD analysis project Ga0067045, IMG submission 59184) | Combined Assembly of (Gp0054472, Gp0054536) Wastewater bioreactor microbial communities from Singapore -Terephthalate degrading...
GGCCACAGGCGCTCATCCATCCAGACCGCCGTCCAGCCGCCAATGTCCTTGCGCTTGACGGAGCAAAGTGCTTGCCCGTCCGCCATGGCTGTCCAAGTAGTCGGCGGGTTGTGGTCCCAGGTGACATTTGCCATGGTGCCCTCCAACGGTTGCGGCAAAACCATTGTAGGAAAGCTCCTACCCAGAGGGCACTGGTGGTTCCCCGACTGCGCTGCACAAGCCATGCGCCTATGGTTTGCACCCGCGCACCGGGTGCGTGCCGCAGCCAACCGTCATCCCGATGAAGGACTTGCGTCCTGCGTGCTCACCGGTCTACCGAGGCTCCCAAAGCAAACTTCGCAGCGCGCACCACAGCAGCCGCGTCCACACCGAAGAACGCCCGCAGCGCCGCCCGTGTATCGCTGCGCCCGAACCCATCAGTCCCCAAGGTCAGGTACTTGCGCCCTTCGGGCACAAAAGCCCGCACCGTCTCGGGCACGGCCCGCACGTAGTCTGTTGCAGCCACCACCGGCCCGCTGGTGGCGGCCAGTTGCGCTGCAAGCCAGGGGATACCCGGCTCCACACCTTCTTCACCCGCCAGCGCGCGCTGCTCGCACGCCACACCATCGCGCGCCAGCTCGCTCCAGCTGGTCACGCTGAGCACGGTCACATCCACGCCTTCTGCGGCCAGCAGTTCGGCGGCCTTGACCACCTCGGTCAGGATGGCACCAGAGCCCATCAGGGTGACAGATTTGGATGAAATCGTGCTCTCGCGCTTATCTATCAAGCGCGAGTAGCTCTTAAAAACATAGCAACCACGTAGCACACCTTCTGCCGCACCGGCGGGCAGGTCGGGCTGGGCGTAGTTCTCGTTCATCAGTGTGACGTAGTAGAAAACGTCGCGCTGCTCGGTCACCATTTCGCGCATGCCAGCATCGATGATCACGGCCATCTCGCCTGCGTAGGCTGGGTCGTAGGCCTTGCAGTTGGGGATGGTGGCCGCCACCAAGTGGCTCGATCCATCCTGGTGCTGCAGGCCCTCTCCGCCCAGCGTGGTGCGGCCCGACGTGGCGCCCAGCAAGAAGCCGCGCGCACGCTGGTCGGCCGCGGCCCAGATGGCATCGCCCACACGCTGAAAGCCGAACATTGAGTAGTAGATGTAAAACGGCAGCATGGCCAGGCCGTGCACGCTGTAGCTGGTGGCAGCAGCGGTCCAGCTGGCGATGGCGCCGGCTTCGCTGATGCCTTCTTCCAGAATCTGGCCGTCCAGCGCCTCGCGGTAGCTCAGCACCGAGCCGATGTCCTCGGGCGCGTAGCGTTGGCCCACGCTGCTGTAGATGCCGACCTGCTTGAAAAGATTGGCCATGCCAAAGGTGCGCGCCTCGTCGGCCACGATGGGCACGATGCGGGGGCCCAGCGTGGCGTCCTTGAGCAAGGTACCCAGCATGCGCACGAAGGCCATGGTGGTGCTCATCTCCTTGCCATCGGCCTGCAGCGCGAACTGGGCGTAGCTTTCGATGGCAGGCACGGGCAGCGCGGCGCAGGTGGTCTCTCGGCGCGGCAGGTAGCCGCCCAGCGCGTCGCGGTGGCTGCGCAGGTAGCGCATCTCGGGGCTGTCTTCGGCAGGTTTGAAGAAGGCGAGGCTCGTAGCCTGCTCGTCGGACAGCGGCAGGTTGAAGCGGTTGCGGAACTCGATGAGGTCCGTCTCGTCCAGCTTCTTCTGGCTGTGGGTGGTCATCTTGCCCTGGCCGGCCGTGCCCATGCCGTAGCCCTTTTTGGTGTGGGCCAGGATCACCGTGGGCTGGCCTTTGTGCGCGCTGGCAGCAGCGTAGGCAGCGTGGATCTTCACCAGGTCGTGCCCACCGCGCTTCAAGCGATCAATCTGCTCGTCCGTCATGCCCTGGGCCAGTGCCGCCAGCTCAGGGTTCTGGCCGAAGAAGTTGTCGCGGTTGAAGCGGCCGTCCTTGGCGGCGAAGGTCTGCATCTGGCCATCGACCGTGCCTTCAAGGGTGCGCACCAGCGCTCCGGTGAGGTCGCGGGCGAACAGGCCGTCCCAGTCGCTGCCCCACACGAGCTTGACCACGTTCCAGCCCGCGCCCGCAAACAGGCGCTCCAGCTCGTCGATGATGCGGCCGTTGCCGCGCACCGGGCCGTCCAGGCGCTGCAGGTTGCAGTTGACCACCCAGACGAGATTGTCCAGGCCTTCGCGCGCGGCCAGGGTCAGGGCGCTCATGGATTCGGGCTCGTCCATCTCGCCGTCGCCAAACACGCCCCACACCTTGCGTTGGCCGCAGTCGAGCAGATTGCGGTGCGTGAGGTAGCGCATGAAGCGCGCGTGGTAGATGCTGCTGATGGGGCCGATGCCCATCGAGCCGGTGGGAAACTGCCAGAAGTCCGGCATCAGCCACGGGTGTGGGTAGCTCGAAAGGCCTTGTGCGCCCGCAGCCGGAGCGGTCAGCTCCTGGCGGTAATGCATGAGATCTTTTTCGGACAAACGCCCTTCGAGGAATGCGCGTGCATACACGCCCGGCGCGCTGTGGGGCTGGAAGAACACCAGATCGCCCCGGTGCTGGCCTTCACCCACACCCTCACGTGCACGGAAGAAATGGTTGAAGCCGCTCTCGAACAAGTCGGCCGCGCTCGCATAACTGGCGATGTGGCCACCCAGTTCGCCATACGCCTGGTTCGCGCGCACCACCATGGCCAGCGCGTTCCAGCGCACGATGGAAGCCACGCGCTCTTCGACGGCCAAGTCGCCGGGGAACACGGGCTGGTCCTGTACCGCCACGGTGTTCACGTACGGCGTGTTCAGGTCGGGCTGCCAGCCAATCCGCTGCGCACGCGCCACCCGCACCAGCTCTTGCAGCATGTGCCGCGCCCGCTCGGGGCCTTCGGTGGCGCCCAGGGCCAGAAAGGCGTCGCGCCATTCGGCGGTCTCCTGGGGGTCAGTGTCGGCCAGGGCATCCTGGGCGTGGAGCAGATGGGAAGGCAAGGGGGCATTCATAGGAGCACACTCTAGAAGGATTTGCAAAAAATGTGATGCCGAATCGCGAAAATTAGCCATCTATAGCAGCACAATATTCCACCAAAAACCAATATTGCAGCATATGAAGCTTGACATCACCGATCTACGCATCCTGGCCGAACTGCAGGCCGATGGCTCGCTCTCCAACGTGGAGCTGGCCCGGCGCGTGCATCTCTCGCCGTCGCCCTGCCTGGCACGCGTGAAGGCACTGGAGACCGAGGGTGTCATCGCCCGTTATGTAGCGCTGGCCAACGCCGCCGCACTGGGGCTGGGACTGAACGTGTTCATCAGCATCAGCCTGAAAAGCCAGAGCAAGGAAGCGCTGGCCGACTTTGAACAGCGCATTGCCGAGCACGATGAGGTGATGGAGTGCTACCTGATGAGCGGCGACTCGGACTACCTCATCCGCGTGGCACTACCCGACATTGCGGCGCTGGAGCGCTTCATCGTCGAACAGCTTTCCCCCATTCCAGGGCTGGAGAAGATCCGCTCCAGCTTCGCGCTCAAGCAGGTGCGTTACAAGACGGCGCTGCCGCTGCCGCAGTCTTCCCCGTAGTGGGCTCGGCCTTGAAATCCAGCGCCTGCACCAGGTCCAGTGCCTGGCCAATATCGGCCAGCAGGTCATCCAGGTCCTCCAGGCCGACCGACAGGCGCACCAGCCCTTCGGCAATGCCGTGGGCGGCACGCTGCTCGGGCGTGTAGGTGGAATGCGTCATGCTGGCCGGGTGCTGGGCCAGCGTCTCGGCATCGCCCAGGCTCACGGCGCGGGTGACGAGCTGCAACGCGTCCATGAAGCGCACGCCCGCCTGCAGGCCACCACGCAGCTCAAAAGCGATCATCCCGCCCATCTGGCGCATCTGCTGCTTTGCCAGCGCGTGCTGGGCAAAGCTGGGCAAGCCGGGGTAGTGCACGGCCGCCGCAGCAGGGTGGGCGGCGATGAACTCGGCCACTTTCTGCGCGCTCTGGCAGTGGCGGTCCATGCGCAGCGCCAGGGTTTTCAGGCCACGCATCACCAGGTGGGCGTCTTGTGCCGACATCACCGCGCCGGTCATGTCTTTAAGACCATACAGGCGCACGTGATGGGCCAGTTCAGCATTGGCAAACACGGCCGCGCCTGCGGTCAGGTCACCATGGCCACCCAGGTACTTCGTCATGGAATGCACGCTCACATCCGCACCCAGCAGCAGCGGCTGCTGCAGGTAGGGCGTGCAGTAGGTGTTGTCCACCACCACCTTGGCGCCCTGGGCATGGGCCAAGGCCGACACGGCGGCGATGTCCACCAGGCGCATGTTGGGGTTGGCCGGGGTTTCCAGGTAGACCACGCGCGTCTTCTCGCTCAGCGCGGCGGCCACGTGGGCCGGGTCGGTCATGTCCACATGGCGCACGCTCACGCCAAAGCGGCCCAGCCCGTGGTGCAAAAACGAGAAGGTGCAGCCGTACAGCGTGAGGTCGGCCAGGATCTCGTCGCCCGGTTCCAGCATGGACCACAGCGTGGCCGTGATGGCGCCCATGCCCGAACCGAACACCACGGCGCCTGCGCCTTGCTCCAAGCTGGCCAGGCGCCCCTCTAGCAGCGCCAGCGTGGGGTTGGCGATGCGGGTGTAGAAGTAGCCGGGCTCCTCGCCTGCAAAGCAGCGCGCGCCATAGGCCACATTGGGGAAGGCAAAGGTGGCCGAGGTGTGGATAGGTGGCACCAGTGCGCCCTGGTGGTCGGCCGGGTTGTAGCCGTGGTGGATGGCGCGGGTGCTGAAGCCGGTGGCGGATGTGCGGGTCATGGTGGTCTCCTTGGAATAGGGAGATTCTTCAACCCATCAACGGGTAAGTTTTCGCCTTATTTGCCCTTCATATGATCAAAGAAGGCAAAATTTGCCTCAAATTATCCAATTAGCAGGACACACTGCCATGCACCCTCATCCACTCGACCCCGTGGACCGCACGATCCTCAACGCCCTGCAGCGCGATGGCCGCGCCACCGTGGGCGATCTGGCCGAAGCGGTTTCGCTGTCCACCTCCCCGTGCTGGAGGCGCGTGCGCGCGCTGGAGGATGCGGGCGTGATTGCGGGCTACCACGCCCATCTGCACCGCCAGCGTGTGGGCTGGGGCGTACTGGGCTTTGTGCAGCTGGCGCTGCACGACCACACGGCTGACACCACATCGGCCCTGGAGCGCGAGGTCATGGCGATGCCCCAGGTGTTGTCGTGCCACAACCTTTCGGGCCGCTACGACTACCAGCTGGAGGTGGTGGCGGCCGACCTCGCATCGTTTGCCGACTATGTGCGCACCCATGTGCGCAGCCTGCCCGGCGTGCGTGAGATTTCCACCAGCTTCTCGCTCAAGGAGGTCAAGCGCACCATGGCACTGCCGCTGTAGCCACCGCGCAGCAGCCCCTCACATCCTTCACCGCTGGGGGAGCTGCAACTCGCTGGTTGCCACGCGCTTGCGCAGATCACGGACCAGCGCTTTCGCGCGCGCTTGGTTCGCAGGCCCCATCCGCACCAGAATTTTTTGCCCGCTGGTGAGCGATTCGAGTGCCGGGTCCACAAACTCATAGCGCACCCACGGGCGCAGGTTGGGCACATCGGTGTTGACGGGCGTGAGCTTCACGCGCAGCGGGCTTTTGGGCTCGGGCGCCAGCAGCAAGTGGTCCAGTACGGCCACCAGGCGGTCGTTGAAGTAGCGCTTGGGGTAGCCCAGCTCTTCATACGCCTGCTGGAACAACGGGTACAGCCGTGCATACAAGGCCACGGCGGGCTCCAGGGGCACGGCTTCGGCAAAAGTCAAAAAGGCGCTGTAGCGGGCGGCGTTGGCGGTGGCTATCGTGGTGGGTGCATCGCCCTCGCCATCCACCACAAAGCGCTGCGGCATGGGCTGCACCGGCCACATCCGAGACGGGGCCTGGGCGCGGCCCAGGTTGTCTACCGTGGCCACCACCCGACGGACAAAACCTTCGGTCAACAAGAACGACGCGACCTTGTCGCTACCCAGCAATTCGGCCAGCAGCTCCGCCACTCGCTTGTCGGATTCAGCCAGTGCGGGCAAGGCGGTGTCTGCCGGGGCCAGCGCATCCACAGGGTTCTGGGGACCAGACGCCTCGGGCATGGGCGGTGGGGCCACGGGCGCTTCGGGCGCGCTGACCACGGGGGGCGGCGCCACCGGGGCCTCCACCGGGCGCAGCCAAAACCACCAGGCGGCTCCGGCGCCGACCGCACAGGCCAGAACGGCGGCAATGATCCACGGTGTGGAGGATGCGCGCGGTGGCGCGGGGCGGAACTCGGCGGTTTCGTTGTCAGGCATCGGATCTCCTTCAAGACGGGAACAACCCTTGTCCGAGCGGCTGCGGCGCCGGGCGTTCCCTATCAATCCCCCCTGGGGATCTGCTTGATTGGAAACCTGCTGGATGAGGCGCCGGTAACGCGATGTAGACCGCGCCCCGGAAGCCCGCGACTAAAACGCCGTCGGTGTCGTAGACAACGACTCCAGCCACGCCACCGTGGCCGCCAGCTCAGACGGCCGGATCTCGTGCGCGCTGGGGAACTCGTGGTACGTCACCGTCACCGGCAGCGGCGCCATGTGGTGCGCAATGGCCTGCGCATGGGCCAGCGGGATCACGTTGTCGTGCGTGCCGTGGCTCAGCCACAGCCGTTTGCCCCGCAGCGCATCGGCGGGCGCACTCAAAGGCACCACCTGCTGCAGCAGCCGACTGTGCCACACCAGCGCGGCCTGCATCAGCGCGGGCCGGGTCAGCAGCAGCGACAGCGCCATGATGCCGCCCTGGCTAAAGCCGCCCACCACCACGCGCTCGGGCGGAATGCCCAGTTGCTCGGCGGCAGACTCGACCGCCTGGGCTACCAGGGCTCGGCTTTGCGCTTCCTGCTCTTCGTTGATGGTGCGCTCGCCACCGGGCTCGATGGAAAAATCAAACCACGCGTGCGCGCCTGGTCCCATGCGAAACGGCGCGCGCAGGCTCAGCACATGAAACCGCTCGGGGATCTGCGGCGCCAGGCTGAACAGGTCCTGCTCGTTGCTGCCCACGCCGTGCATCAGCACCAGCAGCCAGGGGCGGGGGGTGGTGGAAGCAGCGGGGCGCTGCAAAAATGTGAGCGGTAGATTGAGCATAGACAAGCGCCAGCGGTATTTTTAGCTAAAAAACTTACTTAACCCGCCCGTCCTGCGACAGGCTCCAGGGCAAAAGCATCCATCGACAGCATGCTGTACATCACCTCGCGGCTCAAGTAGTTTGCGTGCAGATCGTCGCCCGCCGCGCCCAGCGCGAAGAAGATGGGCAAGAAATGGTCTTCGGTCGGGTGGGCGCGGCTGGCATGGGGGGCCTGGGTACGGTAGTTGAGCAGCGCGGCCATGTCGCCACGGGCCAGCGCATCCTCGATCCAGCGGCTGAACTCCAGCACATAGGGCGCGGGCGCACGCTCGCCGCCAAAGAATTCGGCCAGGTTGTGCGTCATGCTGCCGGACCCCACCACCAGCACGCCCTGGCTGCGCAGGCCGCGTAGCGCGGCACCCAGTGCATGCACATCGGCCGGGCCTGCGCCCACGGGCAGAGCCACCTGCACCACGGGCACGTCGGCCTGCGGGAACAAATGCATCAGCGGCACCCAGGCGCCATGGTCAAAGGGGCGCGCGGCATCGCCCTGTGCGGCCACACCAGCGGCCTGCAGCAGGCCCAGCACCTCTTGCGCCAGCGCAGGCGAGCCTGAGGCGGGGTATTGCAGCTGGTACAGCGCGGGCGGGAAACCGCCAAAGTCGTGCCACGTGGCAGGCTGCGGGCCGGTCATGACCTGGGCAGAACGCGCCATCCAGTGCGGCGACATGATGACCACGCCCCGCAGGCCAGGGTACTGCGCCTTGAGGCTTTCACCCCACTGCGTGAGCGCGGGGCCGGTCGTGCCAGCATCGATGGCAAACAGCGGCGCGCCGTGCGATACGAACAAGGCGGGAACCACAGCGGGAGCAGTGAGAGGGGCTTGGGCAAAGGCAGTCATGGCAATTCCATCCTTGAATGCAATGAATGTAGGACTGATAGCACCTGATACCAAGCCCTGCTGGCCGGACAGATTGTTCTACAGGTGATGCCAATGCGCCATGGACGAGGGCCGTGGAGATACCCACCACACAGGGAGCCCCGGTTCAAGACCCGTCGCGCACCCTGCCCCGCAGTGCCTTGGTCTCGCTGCGCTGGGTCTTGCCCTCCAGCCGCCGCTGTTTCGACCCGTAGGTGGGCTTGGTGGCGCGCCGCACCCGGGGCGGCACGGCCACAGTGTTGACCAGCGCGTTCAGCCGCGCGAGCGCATCGGTGCGGTTTTGCTCCTGGCTGCGGTACTGCTGGGCCTTGATGACCACCACACCCTCTTGCGTGATGCGCGTGTCGCGCAGGGCCAGCAGGCGCTCTTTGACGTCCTCGGGCAGCGAAGATGCTGCCACGTCAAAGCGCAGGTGGACGGCGCTTGATACCTTGTTGACGTTCTGCCCACCCGCGCCCTGGGCACGCATGGCGGTGATCTCCACCTCGTCCTCAGACACCTGCAGGGGCAATGGCGGGGCCATATATCTACGGATCTATGGGTCCCCTTACCGCCTGGCGTCAGGCCGCAGGTTGCTGGGCCAGCAACTGCGCCAGGCCGTCAATCGCCAGGCCATAGCCCAGCACGCCAAAACCACACATCACCGCCTTGGCGGCTGCCGCCATGTACGAATGGTGGCGGAAAGCCTCGCGCGCATGCACATTGCTGATGTGCAGCTCAATCAGCGTGATGCCGGTACCCTTGGTGGCATCGTGCAACGCGATGCTGGTGTGGGTGTAGGCCCCGGCGTTGATGACCACGCCTGCCAGTTCGCCCTCTGCGTGCAGGCGGCCTGCCTCGTGAATCCAGTCCACCAGTGCGCCTTCGTGGTTACTCTGGTGAAAGCGCAGCGCAAAACCATGGCGCTCGCACGCGTCGGCGCACAGCTTTTCGACATCGGCCAGCGTGGCGGCGCCATACACGGCAGGCTCACGCGTGCCCAGCAGGTTCAGGTTGGGGCCATTCAGGACAAAAACGGTTTTTTTCTTCACAGACATGCGGCACTCCGGGGGCGTTGCGCCTGCCACGCTGGCAGGCCAGAGTGCGCGATTATGCGGCGCCCTATGCCCAACCCGTAGCGCACGCGCCCAAAGAAAAGCGGCCCCGAAGGGCCGCTCTAAAAGGCAGCCTGTGCAAAGACGCTGCCTGTGAGCGACTGGCGCCCAAGAGGTTGGTTACACAACGCGGCAACCCGGTCAGGCTGCCTGCGGATCAGCTCAGGGATCAACGGTCCCAGCGGCCGTGACCATATCCGTGGTGGCGGTGGTGCCGATGGTGGCGGTAGCCGCGATCACCGTAGTACACGACAGGGGGCGGTGCGTAATACGCTGGGGGAGGCGCGTAATAAACGGGCCGGGGAGGAGCGTAATACACAGGCCTGGGTGGTGCGTAGTACACGGGTGGTGGAGGCGCGTAATAGGTGGGAGCGGGGGCGTAGTAGCCATTGCTGGCCCCCACCACCACGCCAGGCACGCCAATGCCAACCGACCAATTTACGTCGCGGGCCTGGGCTGCGCCCGTGCCGGCCAGCAATGCCAGCGCCACGCCAGCCGAAGCGGCCATGGCATAGATAGAACGGGTTTTCGTCATGGAAATCTCCTGTTTGAGCGAGGGCAGCCAGCCAAATGGACTCACCTCACCGGTACATAACGCACCAAGTAGGCAAAAGGATGGCACAAAATCGTCTTTACGTTGTGTCTGGACGTATACGCGCCTGTTTCTATGCGTAAACCATCACGAAACCGGCGCCTAAAATGGCTGTATGAGCACCCCCTCCCCCGCCAATACCGCCGCCACTGCCACTTCTGCGGCCCCTGAAACCGTCAAGCCCAGCAACTTTTTGCGCCAGATCATCGAGCATGACCTGGAAAAAGGCACCTACACAACCCGCCGCTGGGCAGGCACCCCCGGCGACGCCGCCCACCACGCCCAGGGCGAGCCCGACCCCGCCAAGATCCGCACCCGCTTCCCGCCCGAGCCCAACGGCTACCTGCACGTGGGCCATGCCAAGAGCATCTGCATCAACTTTGGCATGGCGCGCGACTACGGCGGCATCTGCCACCTGCGCTTTGACGACACCAACCCCGAAAAAGAAGACACCGAATACGTCAACAGCATCATCGACGCGGTGAAATGGCTGGGCTTTGACTGGAACGGCGCACCCGACGCCGCCCCCTACCAGGCCAGCGATTACTTCGACTTCATGTACCGCGCCGCCGAGTACCTGATCGAAGCCGGCCACGCCTACGTGGACGAACAGACGGTGGAGCAGATCCGCATCAACCGGGGCGACTTCAGCAAGCCCGGCGTGGACAGCCCCTTCCGCAGCCGCACCCCGGCCGAAAACTTGGCCAAGTTCCGCGAAATGCGCGACGGCCAGCACGAAGATGGCTCCATGGTGCTGCGCGCCAAGATCGACATGGCCAGCCCCAACATCAACATGCGCGACCCGGCCATCTACCGCATCCGCCGCGCCACCCACCACAACACGGGCGACACCTGGTGCATCTACCCCATGTACACCTATGCGCACCCCATCGAGGACGCGCTGGAACAGATCACCCACAGCCTGTGCACGCTGGAGTTTGAAGACCAGCGCCCCTTCTACGACTGGCTGCTGGAGCGCTTGACCGAAGGTGGCCTGCTGGCCAGCCCGCCCCCCC
>Ga0067045_1032159_pt1 | contig 10739 bp, 9 predicted proteins | sample TerdegcTABiofilm_FD_59184 | JGI IMG/M metagenome (GOLD analysis project Ga0067045, IMG submission 59184) | Combined Assembly of (Gp0054472, Gp0054536) Wastewater bioreactor microbial communities from Singapore -Terephthalate degrading...
AGCATGGTGGTGGACATCGGCGGCGGCACGACCGAAGTGGCGATCTTCTCGTTGGGCGGCATCGTGATCAGTCGGTCGATCCGCGTGGCTGGCGACGAGATGGACGAGGACATCGTCCAGTATATGCGGTCCAAGTATAATCTGCTGATCGGCGAGCGCACCGCCGAACGCGCCAAGATCGAGATCGGCTCGGCCTATCCGTTGCCGGAGGAGCGTACGATGGTGCTGCGCGGGCGCAACCTGATCACCGGGCTGCCCGAAGCGGTCGAGGTCTCGTCGATCGAATTGCGCGAGGCGCTCTCGCCATCGGTCAGTATTGTGATCGATACGATCCGCGACGCACTCGACGAGACGCCGCCCGAACTGGTGGCCGATTTGATGGAGTCGGGGATCTGCATGGCAGGCGGCGGCAGCCAGCTCAAGGGGCTGACCGAGCGCATCGCCGACGAAGTGAACGTGCGCGTCTGGCTGGCGGAAGACTCGATGACCTGTGTGGCGCGCGGCGCGGGGCGGATTCTCGAAGACTACGACAACCTGCGCTCGCTGCTGGCCGGTCTGGAGCGTGGTTCGACCCAGCATTAGGCTGATGTCCGTTCAATCCCGAAGTTCGCGCTGCGCCCCGGACCGCTGGCCGGGGCGTTTTGATCGATGGCTGCGGTATAATGGCGCAGGGAGACTGAGTGAACAGAGGAGGAGAGGTGGGTGCTGCGCGGTAACCGCGTCTTCGCGTTTGCCATGACGACGGTCATCGTCATGCTGCTCATTTATTTCAGTTCACAGGGAGCAGTGGGGCCGCTGGAGGACGTCGTTTCAGTCCCGCTGAATTTCGCCCAGGGAGTGATCGGCGGTATGACGCAGAGCATTAGCGGGTTCGTCGACGACGTCGCCAATTTCCGCAAGTTGGAACGCCGCAACAAAGACCTGGAAGAGGCGCTGGCCGTCTATCAGGCTAAGCTGGCCGAACTGGTCGAAAAAGGCCAGGACTATGACCGGCTGGCGGCGCTGCTCGACTATGATCGCCAGGGGCCGGAAGACCGCCAGTATGTGACCTGCGACGTGATCGGGCGCGACACAACCGGGTTTGTCCGCGCCATCCAGATCGACTGTGGCCGCCGGAATGGCGTCGGTTTGCTCGATCCGGTGGTGACGGAACTTGGCCTGGTTGGGCGGGTTGTCAAGGTGTCCGCGACGGGCGCTGAGGTGTTGCTGGTGACCGATCCGACCAGCAGCATCAATGTCCGGTTGCAATCGACGCGAGAGGATGGTCGCGTAGTGGGCCAATTGGCCGGCGACCTGATCATGACTAACATCCCGGTCAACGCCGAAGTGATCGAGGGCGACCTGGTCGTGACCAATGGCTTGGGCCAGACTTTGCCGGCAGATCTGGTGGTGGGACAGGTGTTGAGCGTCGCCCTGGCCGAGAGCGAACTATATCAGGAAGCGCGTGTGCGCAGCCTGGTCGATTTTGGGCGGCTGGAGATCGTGCAGGTGATCATCAACTTCGAGCCAGTGGACCTGTCGGTGTTCGAGCAATAGGGAGCCAGGAATGGTCCGCGACTGCTTGTTGGAAGTGAAACCGCCGGCCCGGCTGTGGCACGAGATCGGTCGGCGGGTGGAGCCTGGGGCAGCCCGATGAGCAACTACTTTGGCATCCCGATTCTGGCTCTGGCTGCCGTGTTGAATGCCACGGTAATGGCCGAGCTTCGCCTGGGCGGCGGCGCGCCCGATCTGGTGTTTTTGCTGGTTGTGTGCTGGGCGCTGCTGATGGATGTTCGGGGGGCGTTGGTGTGGGCAGTTGTCGGCGGCGTGATGCAAGATATGCTGTCAGTAGCTCCGTTAGGCGCTTCGTCGCTGGGGTTGGTGATTGTCGTGTTTGCGATCGATTCCTTGTTGGCGCCAGACGATCGTGTTAGTCTGGTGGCGCCGCCGGTTGTCGCGGCGGGGGGCACACTGGTATATCATCTGGCGCTGTTGATCGTTTTGCGCATGTTTGGAGAGGTGGCCGTGCCTGTGGGGCAGGGGCTGTATTACGTCACAGTGCCGTCGATGATCTATAATACGCTGTTGATTCTTCCAACGCTGCGGATCATGGCGGCTATTTACCGGGGATCGCAACCCCAGCGGCCCCGTTTGGAATGAGTCCGAAAAAGTGGTGTATTGGAATGAAGTGGGCTGGCATAAACGATGAACGGTAGGCGCATTCTTCCTTTCCAGGGATGGCGGCTGGTTTTGTTTCAGGCCGTCGTGATGTTCTCGTTGATCGTACTGGTGATGCGCACCGCTGAACTTCAGTTCGGGCGGGGTGAGCAGTTCGTGCGCGATGCGGAAGAGAACCGGCTCCAGCTGGTGCTGCAGCCCGCTCCGCGCGGCGCGATCTACGACCGCAACCGCGTACCGCTCGCCAAGAATGACCCCGCGTACAACGTACAAATCGTCCCGGCGGATTTGCCCGACGATCCTCAGGAGGTGCTGGAGATCTACAACCGGCTGTCGGCTCTGATTGATGTGCCGGCGACGCGAGCCGCCGCCGACGCCGCGGGCCGGGTGAACGAGCGCAGCCTGGACGAGATGGTACGCGAGGGGCAAGGTATCGCGCCGTATCGCCCTGTGCTGGTGGCGCAGGACATCCCCCGCAATGCCGCTTTCCAAATCTGGGACCAGGCGCAGCTGCTGCCCGGCGTCTCGGTGCAGGTCGCCGCGGTGCGCGAGTATCCGAGCGCGACGACGACCGCACACGTGATCGGCTACTTGGGGCCAATTGGCCCGGAAGAAGAGGAGCGCCTTCGCGCGCTGGGATACAATCCCGCGTTCGACCGGATCGGATACGCCGGGATCGAGGCTTTTTTCGAGACGGAACTGGCCGGGACACGCGGCACCCAAACCTGGGTGGTCGATGTAGCTGGGCGCCCGCTCCAATTGGTGGACGAACAGAAATTCAAGGCCGGAATCAGCGTGCAACTGACGCTTGATCTCGAATTGCAGGAGGCGGCGCAAGAGGCGTTGACGAAGCGGATCAACATCGTGAACGCCGCCGCGCAGCGCCTTGTGACGCAGCAGGGCGTCGTGATTGCGATGGATCCGCGAAACGGCGAGGTTCTGGCGATGGTGAGCTGGCCCAGCTACGACAACAGCCGGTTCGCCCGCAGCATCGATGGGGAATACTATTTCAACCAGTTCGACGATCCGCTGCGCCCCCTGGTGAATCATGCGATCAGCGCGTTGTATCCGCCGGGATCGGTCTGGAAGCTCATTACTGCGATCGGCGCGCTTGAAGAAGGCGTGATCGATCCGAATTCGATCTTGTTTTGCCCTGGGCAGCTGGTGCTGCCCAATGCATTTGCGCCGCGCGACGAGAGCCGCGGCCAGACATTTGTATGCTGGCTGCGATCGGGTCACGAAGAAGTGAACATGCTCAAAGGGATCGCGCAGAGTTGCGATGTCTATTTTTACCAGGTAGGCGGCGGAAACCCGAAGGTAAGCCCGACGACGCTCCGAGAAGGGGGGCTGGGGATTCGGGACTTGTACCGGTGGGCGACGGCCTTTGGGATCGGTTCGGAGCTTGGCATCGAGCTTCCGGGCGAACTGGCCGGACGTATGCCAGAGGAAGACTGGAAACGGCGTAATTACGGCGAAAGCTGGTCGACCGGCGATACGTATAATGCAGCTTTTGGACAGGGGTATGTCACCGTGACGCCGCTCCAGTTGATCAGCGCAGTGGCTTCGATGGCAAACGGCGGGACGCTCTATCAGCCGACGATCGTCAAGAACCTACAAGATGCGAGCGGGAATATCATCGAGGAATTCGGGCCGCGCGTGGCCCGGACGATTGCGCCGAAGCCGGGCGAGGAGATTGTGCTCCTGCTGCAAGAGGACATGATCATTCAAGGGCAGAACAGCCTGGCCTGCCGCTGCGAGCCGGACAGCGAATGGTATGACGAGAATTTGTGCGATCCGGAGAATTACACCGCGCAGTTTGACCGCGACGTCAACCCAGATGACGACATTCACGACTGGGTGCAATACCGGGTCAACGTGCCATACAACTATACGTTCAACGCCAGTGTATGCGATCCGCTCCAGTTCGAGAGTCTCAATCGCCGCGCGCGCTATATCCCGCCGCTGGCATCCGCCAGCTCGATCGCACTGATCCAGCAGGGAATGCGCGAAGTGGTGGTGAGCGGTACATCGTCGGCGGCTTTTGTGCCCGATGCCCCGCCGCTGCCCTATGTGAACGAGGCGGGAAAGACCGGGACGGCGGAATACTGCGATGATCTGGCCTATCCACAGGGGTTGTGTGTGCCCGGCCAATGGCCTGCTCACGCCTGGTATGTGGGATATGCGCCCTATGAAGCGCCTGAGATCATGGTGATTGCATTTGTGTACAACGGCGGTGAGGGTTCCGCCGTCGCCACGCCGATCGTGCGTGAGGTGCTGGATGCATATTTCAAGCTGCAGAACCAGCGGCGTATGGCTGCTCAGTAGAAATCGCAGAGCGTCCCTGCGCCGTCATGAGACGCTGATAGCACGGTTGGCCGATTTGAGTATAGTAAATAGCAGACCGGGCGCTGGATGCAATCGTTCAGCGCACTCGATAGAGGCGATTCAATCCGAATGGACGACTCGATTACTCTGAAAGGGATCAAAGAAGGTCTGTTGGTGACCATCAAACCGGAAGGCCGGTGGTCCGACCTGACCGGACGATTGATGACGCTCATTGATTCCCAGGGGAATTTCTTTCGCGGCGCTCAGGTTACCCTGTCGCTGGGGCCGCGCGATCTGCGCCGGGGCGATCTGGCGAACGTCCAAGGCCTGCTGGCCCAGCGTGATGTTGCGTTGGTGGCAGTATTGAGCGACAGTATCACGACCGCCAGTTCGGCTGAAAAGCTGGGCTTGAGGACCGCGCTGTCGGCGCGCGAGCTTGAGATGGACGTCGTGCCGGCGCTTCCCCGCAAACCGCCGCCCATCGATCCGGAGGAGCGCGGCACGGACGGCGTTTTGATCCGGCGGACGCTGCGCAGCGGGCGCACGGTGCACAGCGATGGGCACGTGGTCGTATTGGGCGACGTGAATGCCGGGGCGGTGATCGTCGCCGGTGGAGATGTCATCGTATGGGGCCGCCTGCGGGGGGTGGTCCATGCGGGCGCGAACGGAGACGAAAACGCGGTCGTCTGTGCGCTGTATCTGGCCCCGACGCAGCTCCGCATCGCGGGGTACATTACAATTTCGCCCGAAGACAGGCGGCGCCGGCCTAAGCCGGAAAAGGCGGTGGTTCGCAATGGCCGGATCGAAGCTGAGGCGTGGGTATAACACCAGGAAAGGCTGTTGAATGGGGGCACGAGTCATCACTGTTACCTCGGGTAAAGGGGGCGTCGGCAAGACGACCGCCACGGCAAATCTGGCGGTCGCGCTGGCGACCCTGAACAAAAAAGTGGTGTGCATCGACGCAGACATCGGGCTGCGTAACCTGGACGTCGTCATGGGGCTTGAGAACCGGATCGTGTACGATCTGGTGGATGTCGTCGAGGGACGCTGCAAGCTGCGGCAGGCGATGGTCAAGGACAAGCGTGTGCCGGACCTGTATCTGCTGCCGGCGGCCCAAACGCGCGACAAGACGGCGGTCAGTCCCCAGGATATGGTGTCTCTGACCAACCAGCTTCGGGAGGATTTCGATTACATCCTGATCGACAGCCCGGCGGGCATCGAATGGGGATTTCGGAATGCCCTGGCTCCGGCAGACGAGGTGATCGTGGTGACGAATCCAGAAGTGTCTGCCGTGCGCGACGCCGACCGGATCATCGGCCTGATCGAGGCCGAGGAGCGCAAGGTCCCCGCCAGTTTGGTCATCAACCGCGTCAAACCGGACATGGTGCGCAAAGGGGATATGTTGTCGGTCGAAGATGTGCTGGAAATTCTATCGGTCCGGTTGCTCGGCGTCATCCCTGAAGACGAGCATATTCTCATATCATCCAACCGTGGCGCTCCGTTGGCGCTGGACCACGACAAAAGCGCCGCCGGAGATGCATTCCGCAACATCGCACGTCGTCTCAACGGCGAGAAAGTGCCGCTGCTCGATCTGGAGCAGAAAGGCGGCGTGTTGAGGCGGCTGGTTCGGATGTTTGGTACATCCGAGCCGAGGTCATAGTATTAGAGGGGGCGACGGATGGCTTCATTTTTCGAACGGCTCAGGGGACGTCGAGAACCCAGCAGCGCTGAATCGGCCAGGGAACGGCTCAAATTGGTCCTGGTGACTGACCGCAGCGATCTGTCTCCCGAAAAGCTGGAGCAGATGCAGGCCGAGATTATCCAGGTGATCAAGAATTATCTCCAGATTGAGGAGACCCAGGTGAACATCAAGCTGGAGCACCGGGAACGCAAGACCTATCTGGTGGCGGACATCCCGCTCGTGCGCGACCATGCGCAGCGGGCTGTCGCTGCCCTGGAAGCATCCGCGCCGCCGGCCAACCGGGAGGAAGTCCCCGTTGCCGGCGACACGAAGCCGAAACGGCCTAGCAATCCCTCGCGGCCCCGAAGCTCGCAAGGGACTCCCGATGCGTGAAAACAGTGGATTGTGATTGTATCGTTAGTTAAGTTGGCGTGGTGTAGTGTATGCAATCCAAAGCGAATATCTGGCGTGATTTTGACTTCACGCTGTTCGGCGTCACACTGCTGTTGGTCATCATTGGGATTCTGTTCATCCGCAGCGCCACCCTCGACGCAGTCGATACCGACCTGATCAACCGCGTTCCCAGCCAAATCCAGTTTACGATCGTTGGGATAGGCGTCGTCTTCGTAGTAGCGTCGCTGGACTATCGTTTGTTGGGCAGCCTGCACGGCTTCCTCTATGGCTTCATCCTGTTCATCCTGGGGCTGGTGGCCGGCCTGGGCGCGGTGGGCGCCGCCGGTGCACAGAGCTGGCTGAATGTCGGCTTGCAGGTGCAGCCGTCTGAGTTGGGCAAGATGCTGCTTGTCATCACGCTGGGGCAGCACCTGGCCGATCGATATGAAAAGATGGGCAGCCTGCGCACGGTGATTGTGTCGCTGGTCCATGTCGCCGTTCCAACGGCGATGATCTTCGTGCAGCCCGACCTGGGAACGACCACGGTGATCATGTTCGTGTGGTTTGTGATGGTATGGGCCGCCGGGTTGCGGTTCAAACATCTGGCGCTGTTCGTAGTCGCCGGGTTGGCGATGACACCGGTGCTGTGGATGAACATGGAAGATTACCAGAAACAGCGCATCGTCACGTTCATCAGCACGGGCGAATCGTGCGCCGACGATCCGGAACTGGTGCGCAGCGGCGAGTGTGTATTTGTCGATGAGGACGGCAACGGCATCCCGGATACAAAAGACGCCCGCTACAATATCGATCAGGCGCTGATCAGCATCGGCTCCGGCGGGTTGATGGGCAAAGGCTACGGCAACGGATCGCAGACGCAGGGGCGGTTCCTGCGCGTGCGGCATACAGACTTCATTTTCAGCGTGATCGCCGAGGAAACGGGTTTCGTAGGCGCTACGACGGTGATTGTGCTGATGGGTATCGTGATCTGGCGCTGCTTGCGCGGGGCGGCGCTGGCGGCGGATGCGCTGGGCAGCCTGATCTGTTATGGCGTCGGCGGGATGATCTTTTTCCAGACGATGGTGTCGATTGGGATGAATCTGAGCATTCTGCCGGTGACGGGTCTGACGCTGCCGTTTGTGAGTTCGGGCGGTTCGTCGCTGCTGACGATGCTGATCGGCATCGGACTGGTGGAGAGCGTGGTGATGCGGCGGCGGCTGCGCGAATTCGTGTAGTCAGACTCTTGGCAGAGGCGCTGCCCGATCGCCGGAGCATGGCTCGTAATTCACTACTACGACCTCGCGGATGGGTCCCCTGTTTCTCTTGGCCGAATTGATCGCCCGGCGCGCGCTGACCGTCTCGATCCGATACGGGTGGTACAGCTCGCGCACGAAGTCCGTATCCGAGTTGCTGAGCATCACACGGCAGCCTTTGCGGTCCAATTCGGCAAAGACGCCGGCCAGCCGGCGCTGATCGTCCGGGCCGAAGTCGTCAGCGGCGTAGCTGGTGAAATTCGCCGTGGGGCTGAGCGGGTGATAGGGCGGGTCGAAATAGACGAAGTCGCCGGGCTGCGCCAGACCGGTCACATCTTCGAAACTGCGCACGTCCAGCGTCACACCGCGCAGGGCTTCCGAGGCGGCTCGCAGCCGGTCCGCGTTGACGATGTCCGGATTCTTATAACGCCCCATCGGCACGTTGAAATGGCCCTGGCTGTTGACGCGCCACAGGCCATTGTAGCACGTCTTGTTAAGGTAGATCATGCGAGCGGCGCGTTCGACGGACGGGGCGTCTTTCCAGTTGGGATCGCGGTCGAGGGCGCGGACAGCATAATAGTGTTCCTTGTCATGCTGGCGGCGGTGTTCCTCAAGGCGGGCGATGAGCGCGTCAACATTCTGCTGGACGGCGCGGAAGCAGTTGATCAACTCCTCGTTGGAATCTGAAAGAGTATACGCTTCGAACAGATCGCGGCGGCGCAGATGAAAGAAGACTGCGCCGCTGCCGACGAACGGCTCGAAATAGCGCCCGCCCGACGCAGCCGGGAAGAAGCGCTCGTACTGTTCGAGAAGCTGGCCCTTGCCCCCGGCCCATTTCAGAAAGGGTTGTGCCGCCCTGTTGGTCATGGGTGGTCCGATTTTCTGGTGGGGCAGGCGATCGCGCAGTTGATTCCGATCGCCTGCCCAGACAGACGCTGAAGGGATGCCGCTGGTTACTGCTTCTGCTGGATCTTGGCCCATGTATCGCGAAGGCCGACCGTCCGGTTGAAGATCAGCCTGTCCGGCGTGGAGTCCGGATCGACGCAGAAATAGCCCAGGCGCTCGAACTGATAGCGGCTGCCCGGCGCGGCCCCGGCGACGGACGGCTCGATGTAGATCGAGGGCAGCACTTCCAGCGAATTCGGGTTGAGATTGACGGTAAAGTCTTCGCCTTCGGGCACGTCGTTCGGATTCGGCACGCTGAACAGATGATCGTACAGCCGGGCTTCGGCTTCCAGTGCGTGAGCGGCGGACACCCAATGCAGTGTGGCTTTGGGCTTGCGACCGTCGGGCGCGTCGCCGCCGCGGGTGGCCGGGTCGTAGGTGCAGCGCAGCTCGACCACATTGCCCGCGGCGTCTTTGATCACGCCGGTGCAGGTGATGAAGTACGCATATCGCAGCCGCACTTCGCGCCCTGGAGCCAGCCGGAAGAATTTCTTGGGCGGATCTTCCATGAAGTCGTCCTGCTCGATGTACAGCACGCGCGAGAACGGGACCATGCGCGTGCCCATGCTGGGGTCTTCCGGGTTGTTGATCGCTTCCATCTCCTCGACCTGATCTTCCGGATAGTTCTCGATGACCACACGCAGCGGGCGCAGCACAGCCATCACACGCTGGGCGCGCCGGTTGAGATCGTCGCGGATGGCGTCGTCCAGCATGGCGATATCCACGACGCTGTTGCTCTTGGATACGCCGATGCGGTCGCAGAACATACGGATGGCTTCGGGCGTGACGCCGCGCCGCCGCAGGCCGGAGATGGTGGGCATACGCGGATCGTCCCACCCGCGGACATGCCCCTCTCGGACCAGGCGCAGCAGCTTGCGTTTGCTCATCACGGTATACGTCAGATTCAGACGGGCGAACTCGATCTGCTGCGGCGCGTAAATGCCCAACTGCTCAATGAACCACTCATACAGCGGGCGATTGTTCTCGAATTCGAGCGTGCAGATCGAGTGCGTGATGCCTTCGATCGAGTCTGACTGCCCGTGCGCCCAGTCGTACATCGGGTAGATGCACCACTTATTGCCCGTGCGCGGGTGTTCGGCGTGCAGGATGCGATACATGACCGGGTCGCGCAGGTTCAGGTTGGGCGAGGCCATGTCGATCTTGGCGCGCAGCACGCGCGAGCCATCGGGGAACTCGCCGTTTTTCATACGCTGGAACAGGTCCAGATTTTCTTCGACCGACCGGTCGCGGTAGGGGCTGTTCTTGCCCGGCTCGGTCAGCGTCCCGCGATATTCGCGGATTTCTTCTGCGCTCAGATCATCGACGTAGGCTTTGCCGGCTTCGATCAACTGGATGGCCCATTCGTAGAGCTGCTGGAAGTAGTCCGATGCAAAAAACAGCCGGTCTTCCCAATCTGCGCCCAGCCATTTCACATCGTAGATGATCGAGTCGATGTATTCCTGCTCTTCCTTGGTGGGGTTGGTGTCGTCGAAGCGCAGATTGAACTTGCCGCCATATTTCACCGCTGTGCCATAGTTGATCCAGATCGATTTGGCATGGCCGATGTGCAGGTAGCCGTTGGGTTCGGGAGGGAAGCGCGTGTGAACACGGCCTCCGAATCTTCCGGTGCGCATGTGCTCGTCGATGATTTCGTGGATGAAATTCGACGCGGCGGCGTCAACGGCCTCAGACTGAGTCGGGTTGTTTTCTGTGGTCGGCATGGCTCTTCCTCGTGCATATCAGGTGCTCGTGGTACCGCGTATAGTGTAACCGATTCGTCGCTCGATGCGTAATTGATTCCCCGTTCAAGCGGGGCAGTTGTTCTGGTATAATCGTGCTGCGGCGTCGCTGGCCGCCCTTGCGAAGGAGTGATAATCGTGACCGAGAATATGCCCGCACGTGTGCGCGTCCGTTTTGCGCCCAGCCCGACCGGCCCGCTTCATATCGGCAGCGCACGCACTGCCCTGTTCAACTGGCTGTTCGCC
>Ga0067045_1032160_pt1 | contig 10737 bp, 9 predicted proteins | sample TerdegcTABiofilm_FD_59184 | JGI IMG/M metagenome (GOLD analysis project Ga0067045, IMG submission 59184) | Combined Assembly of (Gp0054472, Gp0054536) Wastewater bioreactor microbial communities from Singapore -Terephthalate degrading...
CCCTTTCCGGGCTTAACCTGTACTTTATCACCGTCCCTTACCGCCTGGCTTTCGAGCACCCGCACCGTGGTCGTACCAACGCAAACTACGCGCCTTTGTTCTTTTAATGCTTGATTAATGCACGCGGCTGCCTCCTCAGAAATTTCAAACTCCTCGGGATGCATACGGTGTTTCTCAACCTCGGAAACCTTAACGGGTCGAAAAGTTCCCAGACTGGCATGTAATGTAATTACAGCAACTTGCAATCCTTTTGCACAAAGACTCTTAACAAGTTCCGGCGTAAAATGCAAGCCCGCGGTTGGTGCGGCAACCGCACCAGGAACCCGGGCGAAAATTGTCTGATACCGTTCGGGGTCAGGATACTTCTGTTTGATGTAAGGGGGCAAAGCAACCTCTCCCCTTGTTTCTAAAAGTTGATTGATGGGTTGCGGTTCAAACCGAACCAGCCTGATACCGTCTGGTTTTCTTTCAATGATTTCGGCGCGGAAACCGTCAAAATCAACCACCGTTCCAATACGGGCTTTACGAGCCGGACGGGTGAGAACCTCCCAGACTCCAGACTGCATTTTACGCAGCAGCAGAAACTCCATCTTGCCTCCGCTCAACAGTCTGCCGAATATGCGCGCCGGTATCACCCGGGTGTCGTTAAACACCAGTAAATCGCCCGGCATAAGCCACTTGCCAATTTCGTTAAATCTTGCCTCCTCTATAGCGCCGTTTTTTCGGTTTAACACCAGAAGCCTTGATGCATCGCGCGGCTCAACCGGCGTCTGGGCAATCAACTCCGCGGGCAGATTGTAGTCAAACTGCTCAATACGCATCAGTCCAGTTCTCTGCCCGTGAGTATCCGAAACGCATCGCGATAACGGGCAGTTGTTCCGGCAATCACCTCAGGTGGCAAATGAGGTGCGGGTGGTTGGCGGTTCCAGCCTGTTGAGTTAAGGTAGTCCCGGACAAACTGCTTATCAAAACTGGGGGGCGAAACTCCCACGCGGTAATCTTTTTCGGACCAGAAACGGGATGAGTCCGGGGTCAACAGTTCGTCAATCAGCATCAATTTACCATCGTAAATACCGAACTCAAATTTGGTATCGGCAATGATAATTCCCCTCTGCCGGGCATACTCGCTTGCTGCCTCGTAAATCTCGATTGAGATGCGGCGCACCTTCTGGGCGAGCTCTTCACCCACCAGATTTTTCATCTGTTCAAACGAAATGTTTTCATCGTGACCAGTTTGACTCTTGGTTGCCGGCGTAAAAATCGGTGCCGGCAGTTTCTCAGCCTGTTGTAAACCCTGAGGTAGTTTTATACCACAAACAGTGCCAGTTTTTTGATATTCATCCCAACCGCTACCGGCAAGATACCCGCGCACCACACACTCAACCGGCAACGGCTTTGTCGTACGACAGAGCATTGCCCGGTCTTTTATAATTTCGTAATAAGGCGCGAGCCCCGCAGGAAACTCGTTTACCTGAGCAGTAATCAGATGGTTGGGTGCAACCTTTGAAAACTTTTCAAACCAGAAAACCGAAAGCAAATTCAAAACCTTACCTTTATCCGGAATGCCATCGGGCAGAACAACATCAAAGGCGCTCAAACGGTCGGTTGCGACGATTAAAAGATGTTCACCGATTTGGTAGATGTCACGCACCTTACCCTGCCCTACCTTTTTAATACCTTTTAAATCGGTTTGTGTTATTACCATTTAGATGCCTCCTTTTTTGCTATCTTATCACTATTGCCTCTTGTAACCAAAGGGCATTATGTAGAGTGGTTCAAATTTCGTCCCGATGACTTTCTTCACGGCACCATCCTCAAATGCACCAATCATCACCGTGCCCATACCCAGCGCCTCGCACTGTAAGTGGACATTCTGCCCGATGTGACCGGCTTCGATGTGGACATACCTTATCCCCCGTTCTCCGTAGCGTGCCGTTGTCCGCGAATAGTCGGCACACAATACAATAACCGCCGGCGCATTTTTTATGCTCAACTGTCCGAGTGCCGCATTAGCCAGTTCCTGACGGCGGTCACCGGTTTTGACCAACTCAATACTGTGCTGCTCAATTAGATAGTGATAGACTCCTGAATCCAACCCCTCAACCTTTCCCGCAAAAAGGTAAAGTTCCATCGGGTAAGTCGCACCAGCCGATGGTGCGGTTCGACCGTAACTTTTGCCGGTCTTGCCCTGTGCTGCCCAGAGTAGTTGCCCAACATCCCGCAGCGTTAGAGCCCGGTCTGCATAAGAGCGGACCGAACGACGATGCAGTAGCGTCTTCTCCAGGGTTACATTTCCCACCGTATCGGGTGCTGGTAGTTTGATTACTGAATCAACCACACCCATCCCCCCGCAGATAAACAGCCCCAGAAAAAAACCAAACATCTTCACCTCCGGCACTGTTTATTGGAGAGTTCAATCTTTGCCTTGCTGTAAATTTTGGTCCTTTTCTTTTACTTTCTGCGCCTGACTTTCACGAAATCGCTCCAATTTTACCCGCAAACCTTCGTGTTCCAGCGCCAGTATCGCCAGGGCAAAGAGCGCCGCATTAGCCGCTCCTGACTTGCCAATCGCCATACAGGCAACCGGCACACCTTTGGGCATCTGCACTGTAGAAAACAGTGCATCGATACCAGCCAGCCCGGCATCAAGTGGCACACCGATAACCGGTAATGTTGTCCAGGAGGCAATCACGCCGGCAAGATGGGCCGCTTTTCCCGCACCCGCAATTATAACCTTGATCCCCCGCGCTGCCGCATTAACCGCAAACTCCTGACAGGCCGCTGGAGTCCGATGGGCTGATATCACCCGCACCTCATTGGCAACCTCAAACTTGTCCAGCACCTCTTTCGCCTCTTTCATAACATCGTAATCTTTATCACTACCCATCACAATAGCAACAAGCGGTTTATTTTTGTCACTCATACCAAATCATAGCAAATTTTTCCCTCTTGTCCAATCACAATTTTCTCTCTATCCTTGTTGTAATCATCCCTTGTTTCAATCGGGGAACCGCTCCCTGAACGGTTCAGTGAGCAACCTGCCGAAAGAGTCGGTAAACCCTTTTCGAGTGGCTCATTAACCCTGATTGTGTTACCCCCATCTTGTAAATTTCTGGTTTCAAATTAAAATAAACTATGGAGTTAACTTTACGCTCAAAAGACAGCTGGGAAACCGTAGATATCCCGGATGAAAACATCCTTGGAATTTTAACCCCGATTCCTCAAAAAAGCGTCGCTGTTCCGCTCCAGCCGGTAATCGCTGCGGCAACCGAATTTCTCATGAACTATCAGCGCATCCTGATTTTGGTCAACGACTACACCCGCCCCACACCCAACCAACCGTTTCTTACGCCGCTTTTGCCGATTCTGCGCGCCCGGCAAACAAAAATCCTTATCGGTTTGGGCACCCATCGTAAAGCGACCGAAAATGAGTTGAAATCGATTCTTGGTTTAGACACCTTTTTCGCCCTATCTTCAGCAATCATCCAGCACGATGCCCGGGACCCGGCTACGCTCTTTTTTCTCGGGAAAACTTCTTTTGGCACCGATGTTTTTCTCAATCGCCAAATCGTGTGGGCGGATGCCATTCTCACAATCAACTCAATTGAACCCCATTACTTTGCTGGATATACCGGGGGCAGAAAATGTTTTATCCCGGGCTCTGCTGGGTACGAAACTACGATTCACAACCACAACCTTTTGCTTCATCCTGCTTCGGCGCCGCTCTCATTGCAAGACAACCCGGTTCATCTTGATATGACCGAAGCCGCGAAAATGGTTGCCAAACCCATCTTCTCAATTCAGATTGTTCAGGACGCGAACCACCGTATTTTATCAGTCCATTATGGCGACCTTTTCACCTCATTTGAAGACGCCTGCATTGATGCCTATAAACTGTTTGCCCTTCCCATCAAAGAAAAAGCGGACATCGTTTTGAGCATCCTGCAACCCCCTTATGATATCAACTTCTATCAGTCCCAGCGGGCACTGGAGTTTGGCATTTATGCCCTGAAACAGGGGGGCATTCATATAACAGTGTCGCGCTGTTACGAAGGTATTGGCAACGACCAGTTCATCCAGGTGCTTTCCTCATCTACCAAACCCGATTACCTGCTCAGGGGTGAAAAGTCGGACCATCCGGGCTGGTATAAGGCGGCGCGCATAGCCCGGGCGTTGCAAAAGGCAAGGCTTTATACAGTTATGGGTGTTGAAGACCAGGTAATCAAATCTTGCTTTATGACCCCTTTTCCTTCAATCAAGCAGGCGCTTGCCGCAGCATTTAACGAACTGGGAAACAAAGCCCGACTCTACATCATACCCGATGCCGGCGTCGTTGTTCCGATACCGATTAACTCCTAATCTTTTCGGATAGGGTTCAGGATTATCAAACCGAAAACACCCCCTGAAATAAAACTGAAGACAGAGTCCAAAACGGTATCAAAGACAGGTTGATAAATCACCTGAATTATTCGCCCGATATCGGTGTTAAATAGAACTTCGGGCATAACTTAATGAATTATCAATGAGATAGAACCTAATGGAACAGTGGTAACCGCCTCGCTATCAGGCTTCTGCGTTACCGCACTATCTCTGAGGCAAAGGGTGTTAGGGGCTATCCCCAGAACTGTCACCGGACTGTGCAGGGGATGGTTTTTTGTCACTCTGCGGTGATTCTTCGTATAATAAAATAAGGCAAAAAGTGTCTTGATGACATAAATGTGTGTAGTTCACGAGGTTGTGTGCTTGACTTAACATTTACCCATCTTACAATTAAGCCGATGGATACAACAGTTGAAAAAATCGGTGCCTTTGTTGGCAAACAGGTTCGGCTTACCGGCTGGGTTTACAACAAACGGTCTTCCGGAAAGGTTCGGTTCGTGCTTTTGCGAGATGGAACCGGAATCATCCAGTGTGTTTTTGTTCAAAACAGCGTTCCGGAAGAGGCGTTTGAACTTGCCGACTCAATTCCGCAGGAGTCTGCCGTGGAAATCAGTGGTGTTGTCCGTGATGAAAAAAGGGCACCAGGAGGTTATGAACTAAACGCCTCAGACCTTAAAGTCATCGCCCTTGCCGAACCTTACCCGATTACGCCCAAAGAACACGGCATTGAATTTTTGATGGCGAACCGGCACCTTTGGTTACGCTCCCGACGCCAGGTGGCGATTTTACGCATCCGCAATGAAATTATCAAGGCACTCCGGGACTATCTTGAAGAACAGGGGTTTCTCTGTTGCGACACCCCGATATTGACCCCGGCTTCGGTTGAAGGAACAACCACCCTGTTCCCGGTTGACTACTACGGCGAACAGGTTTACCTCACGCAGTCCGGACAACTTTACAATGAAGCGCTCTGTGCCGCGGTGCGTAAGACCTACTGCTTTGGCCCAACATTCCGTGCTGAGAAGTCTAAAACCCGGCGCCATCTAACCGAATTCTGGATGCTTGAACCAGAGGTCGCCTTCCTCGACCTCGATGGCACAATGGATTTGATGGAAGATATGATTTGCTATCTGGTGAATCGGATTTTGGAGAAACGCCAATCAGAACTGGAAACACTGGAACGAGATATCACTAAACTAAAGGCGGTCAAAAAACCATTTCCGCGCATCACCTATCGCGAGGCGCTGGAGATTTTGAAAAACGCCGGTAAGATAGTTGAATTTGGCGATGACTTTGGGGGCGATGAAGAAACGGTGATAAGTCAGGCGTTCAACACTCCGGTGATGATACATCGCTTTCCCGCAAAGATTAAGGCGTTTTATATGAAGCGGGCACCAGAAAATTCCGAACTGGCACTGGGTGTTGATATGATTGCGCCCGAAGGTTACGGAGAGATTATCGGCGGGGGGCAGAGAGAAGATGATTTGGCAATCCTTGAACAAAGGATTAAGGAGTTCAACTTACCGCGCGACGCCTACTCCTGGTATCTTGATTTACGGCGCTTTGGCTCTTTTCCCCACTCGGGGTTCGGCTTGGGTCTGGAACGCACCGTCGCCTGGATTTGTGGCTTAAAACATGTCCGGGAAACAATTCCTTTCCCGCGACTTTTGGAAAAGGTTTATCCTTAAAAGGAGGTCAAAATGCCGGAAACAAAAGTCGGCGTCATCACCCACTATTTCGGCAAAATCGGTGTCGCCGTGGTCAAGGCAACCGATGGAACAATCGCCGTGGGTGACAAAATTCACATCAAAGGCCACACCACCGACCATACCCAGATTGTCGAATCGCTTCAGATTGAACACGCTCCAGTAAACCAGATTGAGATTGGTCAGGAAGCGGGAATGAAGGTTAGCGCCCGGGTTCACGAACATGATGAGGTTTTCAAAGTTACCGATTAGCGTTGATTTGTTCTTATTAAGTTAAAAAGGAGGATTATGGCGCGAAGCAAAACGAAGGTTAAACGGTTACGTCATCGCTGGATATTGAAGAAACGGCGCCGGGAAGAAGCCCGTAAAAAGGCACTGCAAGCATCCCGGCAGCAATAAAGACATCAGTTCGAGGCTCTGCCTTCAACGTTTGTTATGCGCCACTTATACCTTGTTCCATTTTCCTCTTACAACGGTACCGAACACCTCCTGAAAACGGCGCTTAAAACCGGAACCCAACCCCATCAGATATTTTACTTTACCCCCAGTCCGCGCAAACTGCGCGCCACCCAGGTGCTTTTCGCCCGGATTTATGGTAAACAAGCATTTATCCCCCCGGCGTTCTTTACCCTGCGCCAGTTTGCCCTGAAACTCGCCAGCGAGTACGGTAACAAGCGTCCCTTTCCTGAAGAGTTAAAACCTTTACTGGTAAGACAACTTTTCCTGCGCAAAAACAAAAAAGTTACAATTGGCTATGCTCAGGTGGTGGCTAAATTCATCACCGAACTTAAACGCCATCTTTCCCCTGAAGAACAAGCCGTCCTGCCCGAACGGCTAAAGGGAATGGACATATTCGCTGGCTATGAAAAAGTACTGCAGCGTCTTCTTGAGGCTTATCAGATAATGGATGACTACAACCACGCACTTGACCAATCAAACTGGTGGGACAGTGAAGACATCCTCAGTCAGGCACCAAGGCTGCTGGAAAAAATCCCGGCAATAAAGGTTCTCATCCTTGACAGTTTTGTAGCGCCGAACCGGCTTGAGAAGGAAATCATTGCCGCGCTGATTGACAGAGCAGAGCACACCTTTGCCCTGGGCTATGGTGCCTCAGACTCCAATCCGGGTTATAACCTTGCCCGGGTGTTTAACGATTTTATCCTTTCTCACCCGGGCTTTTCAGCACAGCCATTGCCCTGTGAAAACAACAAAGGGAATACACCAACCATATGGCGTTTCCCTACCGCCGAAGATGAAGTTACCGGAATCTGCCGCCATTTGCGCATTCAAGCAGAAAGGTCGGGATTAAAAAACACCTATGTCGTCTTTCCTCGCCTTAACGAATACGCACCGCTTGCCAACCGCATCTTCCGGCAGTACGAGATTCCTTTTACCATCTATCCTGAATCACCCCTTGCTTCTGCACCGATAATAATTGCCGTGCTCGAACTACTTAATGCGCTGAACACCGACTACGAACGGGTTGCGACAACCGCCGCATTCTCGTCCCCCTTTTTCCCTGGTTTGTTGCGCCTTTCCGACGATTCGAACCCAACCGTCCCCGATTCCGGAATTGACCGGCGGCAGCGCGCCGCCCAGATGCTTAACACCATTTCGCGCCGGGCTGGCATAATTAAAGGCCGCGCGAACTGGCACAACATCGCCGAACGGATAATAAGAGCCGAGGAGTTAGATGAAACCAGCCCGGAAACCCGTTACCTGCGCGAGATTCAACAACGCGTTCGTCAGGCGCTGGGTATTACAGAAAAAATCCTTGAGCCCGCGGACACACTGGGCAGTCAAGCGCACCGCCTCAAACAGTTCCTCGAAACTGTTGACTACGGCACAAACATCGCGCCCGATGACACGGTTAGGTCAGAAATGCTTGAAGACCGTAAAAAACTGTACGACATCCTTGACACCATTGTTGAATTTGAAGCCGATTTCGGGGGGGACAAAGAAACCCGCACCGACTTTATAAAAATTATCAGCCGATTGCTGTCCCTGAGTTGTAAAACACCGGAATCGGACCAGCACGGCGTCGCTATTCTCGGAATGGAAGAGATGCTGGGCATTACACCGGACAATTTGTACTTTGCCGGACTAACCGAAAACGCCCTGCCCGGTGCCTATCAACCGGACCCGCTCATTCCGGAAAAAATTAGGAAACAGCTTGGTCTGCCCGACATCGATTGGCATCGGGACTGGCAGCGCTTCCATTTCCGCCGGACGCTCTGTTCCAGCCTTAATTTACCATTTCTCAGTTTCCCCGAAACGCAAGAGGGCAATCCGGTTCTTCCCACACCCTTCTTGCAGGATATCGAACCGGGCATTGCCGTTTCCGCCCCCCAACAACTGGAAGAAAACACCGTCATCTACTCAGAAATCGAACACCAGCGCTATCTGGGAAAACTGTCCAATGTCACCCTGGAACAGATGACATCCTCGGTTGACTTCTCATCGGAACCTCAGGCGCAGGAGGTTATCAAGCACCGATTTGGTCCTGAATCCTTTATTTCGGTCACCGCCCTGGAGCGTTTTCGACGGTGTCCATTTATCTTTTATCTCGACTATGTTTTAGGGCTGGAAATACCACCAGAGCCGGAGTATGTAATTGATGCCCAGCAGTGGGGTATTTTGCTCCACGACATATTTAAACTTATTTATTCGGGCACAACCGTTCCCGCATTAAACGAACTCAAGCCAAAGGCAGAAAAATTACTCAACGAGATTTTGAAAAATGCCGGAATCCCCCGTTTCTGGGCTGAAGTAACCCGCCGGGTCTTTAATAACATTTTGCCAATGTTCATTGAGCAAGAAGAGCGGTTACGCATGGAAGGGTTTCTCCCTTTTAAAACTGAACATATCCTGAAAGGCACCATCGGCCAGGACATTAAGGTAACGGGGCGAATTGACCGCATTGACTCATCCGGCACGGCGGTTCGAATTATCGATTACAAAACCGGCTCAGAACAAATCTCTGCCAATGATGTAATACAACATCGCACCCATCTCCAATTGCCACTTTATGCCCACCTGTTATCAGAACAAAAAGAGTTTAACGAAAAAAGAGTCGACAATATAGGCTTTTACCACCTCCACCCTCCTGAAGTCAGTTGGCTTGCCAAGCAAAAAACTACCGTTGATGTGTTAATTCAGGCGGCAACTCAAAACACCATTGAAATCGTTGAAGCCATCAGAAATGGTAAATTTCTCGCTCAACCCGGCAAGAAAAACATCTGTCAGCGCTGCGACTTTCAATTTACTTGTGGATACAGGACAGAGGCACCGGATGAAAAAATGGGGGTTAAATGAGTGTACTTCAGAGCAAAGTCGTTTTTGCCCCTGCCGGTTCGGGGAAAACCGAACAACTGAGCGAACGGTACATTCAACTGCTTAGGCAAAATGTGCCACCGGAACGGATTCTTACCATAACCTTTACCGATAAAGCGGCAACCGAAATGAAAGAACGGATTCTAAAAAAAGCAGCAGAGACCGACCCGCAACTTTCTCAACTCCTGCGCGACAACATCTTGAAACTGCGAATTTCAACGATTCACTCCTTCTGTTTCTCACTCGTACGCCGATTTGCCCATCTCCTTGATATGGACCCCAATCCTCAAGCGCTTACTGATTCGGACTCTTTATGGCAACAAACCAAGTACGACACCCTGATGAAAATCGCCGAAGAAAATATCGATTCAAAAGAGTACCGGTTACTCCTTGACCTGATAACCATTGAAACGAAACAAAACTGGAATGAACTGGCGGAACTTTTTGACCGCCTCTTTAAACGGCGCACCGCTTTGCGCCGCATTACCATCCCAAAAGAAAGCGAACAGGAAATTGCCGAACTTGCCTATCAATTAAAAAACCATCCGGTCGGCAAAGACCAAATTGATAATTACAAAATCCTTTTCCCGGACAACTTTACCCCGGAAACAATTGAATGCACCTGCTGCCATCTGGAAAGGTACAAATCTGTATTCTTAACTTCGGGTGATGAGCCGCGCTGTCGTGGATTCTCTTCTGAAGAACAAAAATGGGCACAATTGATGGCTCGCTACCGACGGTTGTTGCTCAACACTCTTGCCCAGTACCAGTTTGAAAAACAGTTCTGGCTATTTCGGGAAATTTTCCTTAAAGCTTACGAAAAAGTTAAACAGGAATTAGGACAGGTCGACTATGACGATATGGAACTGCTCGCCTTAAACCTTATCAGCCGCCATGACGAGTGGCAAAATATCCTCTATGTTTTTGATGAACGTACCGACCATATCCTTGTTGATGAATTTCAGGACACATCTTATCTCCAATGGGAAATAATTGACAAATTAACCGAGGAGTGGCGTTCGGGCGAAGGTGCCAAAGCCGCTAAGGGTGTTGTCCCAACAATCTTTATCGTCGGTGATGACAAACAGTCAATTTATCTATTTCGAGGCGCCAATGTGGAAGTGTTCACAAAGGCGGCAGAGAGATTGGAAAACTGGCTGGGGAAAGAAAGATTTGTTCGCATCACCCTCGAAAATAACTACCGCTCGCTGCCCGCAATAATCGACTTTAACAATGCGCTTTTTTCCCGTTTAATGGCACCCGGACTTAAAGCGACGGCATGGCGCACCCGTTACGCACCGTTTATCTGTCAGCGTAC
>Ga0067045_1032161_pt1 | contig 10736 bp, 7 predicted proteins | sample TerdegcTABiofilm_FD_59184 | JGI IMG/M metagenome (GOLD analysis project Ga0067045, IMG submission 59184) | Combined Assembly of (Gp0054472, Gp0054536) Wastewater bioreactor microbial communities from Singapore -Terephthalate degrading...
AACGGAGTCGGGCTCTGCTCACGACGCAAGTGAGACGAGGGATATCCAGGCTCCGGTGCGCCCATGGCGCGTCAGGCCCCTGACCGCCAATGCCGTCGGGGGCCGTTTCTTTCCTCCCATTGGACACCGGACCTATGCCTTAGGAAATCCTGCGGCGCAGCCGCACTTCGGCCGACGTCGTCGGCCAAGGACGAGGATCCCATGGGACACCGCCGCCCTCGGCGGTGCAGGGCATTTCGCACAGCCAAGGGCGGCGGTGTCCCACACCAAAGCACGACGGACGGAGCACTCGTGCCAGGAACTCGTGCCACGCCCGAGTGTTCGGCCGAGGGGAAAGTGCCCTCACCCCCGGCCCCTCTCCCGAGACGGGAGAGGGGAGATCCCGTTGCCCTGATGCCACCGCTCGCACATGCCAACGTAAAGTCGTTCCATGTGCCCGGCGAGGGCCGCCGTATCGCAGAGCGGGGAATGGGCGAGGTGCGATCGCATGGTGCGGCGCAGTTCGGCAAGGCGGGCCGAGGTGTCCGGATCGAGGGCCAACGCGACCGCCCGGTTCACGTAGTCGCGGAGGTCCGCGGCAACGAATTCCTCCAAACCGCCCTCGCGGAGGATCGACGTGCTCTGGCGCGCGGCCCAGCGGTCGCCGCGGAAGGTCAGCACCGGAACGCCTTGCCAAAGGGCTTCGGAGGTGGTGGTTCCGCCGTTGTACGGGAAGGTGTCCAATGCGAGGTCCATGCGTTCGTAGGCGGCCAGGAAGTCGAGGTGTTCGGCGGGGCCCTCCATGGCGATCCGCTCCCGCGGCACGCCGTGCTGCTCGAATCGCCGCAGGAGGAACTCGCGGTTGGCCTGCCGGCCCAGGGTGGAGTTCTTCAGAAAGAGCCTCGTGCCGGGCGCGCGGTTGAGGATCTCCGACCACGCCTCGACCACCTGGGGCGTCATCTTATACTGCGAGGCAAGGCATCCGAAGGTCAGGCTTCCCGCGGCGAGCGAGGGCGGATCGACCACGTCCGGCACCGGGTAGGAGACCTCGAACGTCAGGTAGCAGCCCGGGATGCGGACCACCTTCTCCGTGTAGAACTCCTCTTCTTCCGGCAGGACCACGTGCTCATCGCCCACGAGGTAGTCGTAGCAGGCCATGCCCGACGTGGCATACAGGTTGAACCAGGCGACCTGGATCGGCGCAGGCTTCAAAGCGAGGACCGCCAGGCGGCTCACGCGGCTGTAGGCGTTCAGATCGACGAGGATGTCCAGCGCGCACGCCTCGATCCGCTCGGCGGCCGCCACGTTCGACAGGGCCGAGATGTCGAAGAACTGGTCGGTCGGCTGCTTCGAGTAGCCGCCGTCGCAGGCCGACTCGGCGGCGTCGGAGAACAGGTAGACCTGGAACCGCCGGCGGTCGTGGTGGTTCACCAGTCCCCACACCGGTTTCATCCAGTTGCGCGACTGGAAGAACGACGAGAGGTAGCCGACGCGGAGCGGACGTCCGGCGGGCGGATCGCGTGGGAACTTCTTGGCCGGATCGGACCGGGGGAGGTGCGTTTCGGCCCACGTGCGCCGGGCCTCCAGCACGGCCCGGTGGTCCGCGCCCGGGCTGCCGGGGATTGCGGTCACCATCGCCGTGCGCGGCAGGAAACCCTCGCCCAGCGAAATGGCCTCGCGGAATCGTGCCATGGACTCGTCGGCCAGTCCCAGTTGGTGGAGGGCCTTGCCCAGGTTGTGCTGCGTCGGGGCGTGCTCCGGGGCGAGACCCACGGCCGTCTCGAAGCAGGCCAGGGCCTTCGCGTCCTCTCCTTGCGCCAGCCACGCGCAGCCGAGCGAATACCAAGCCGGATGCCACTGCGGGTCGAGTTGAACGGCCTCCTCGTAGGCCGCGACGGCCTCTGCGATCCGGCCTTGGGTCTGGAGCACGTCGCCGAGGAGCGTCTGGATCGAGGCGTGACGTCCGGCCAGACGCAGGGCCCGGCGCGCCAGTTCCACGGCCCGATCGTTCTCGCCCGCCTGGTAAGCGATTCGCGCGAGCATCTCCAGCGCGCCGGCATGCCTGGGCCGCTTGCGCAGGACCTCACGGCAGACGGCGGCGGCCTCGGCCGGCCTCCCCGCCCGATGGTGCACCAGCGCTTGCTCAAAACGATCGGACCTGGCCACGGCCTATCGCTTTCCTCGGAGACTCAGGATGAGCTCCACTTCGCCGACCGGGCTGCCGACCCGGCCGGCAATTTCCGCCGGCGCGAAGCCGTAGTCGGCCAGCGCGTAGATCTCGTCGTAGCGGCGGTCCGTCCCGGGCCGCGGGGGCGACGCGTCGGCCCCTTTCGCGCTCCCTGGGAGCGGCGGTTCCGCGGCCACGGTGGCCCGGAGCGCCTCGGCCTGGCTGACGGGCGGCAACTCCGAAGGCTCGTCCCGGGAAGGTCCCTCGGCTTCCAACGAGGAATCCCCCTTCGCCGCACGGCCCGCGGCGGCGCCCGCGGCGGCCAGAGCGGCTTCGAGCCGGGCCGCAGCAAGGTCCGCCTCACGAATCCGCTGTTCAAGGAGGGCCACTTTGCCGTCGAGCTGCGTTGAAAGCTCGTCGGCCACCTTGTCTTCGTGTATGTTCCGAGACGCCTTCGCGGCCGCAGGCTCCGGGCGGGAAGGAAACCAGTCGGGTTCGGCTCTTGTCGCCGCCGTGAAAGGCTTCGCTCGGTGCGGCCCCGCACCGTGTCGTTGGAACTGCACCAGGAAGACATACACGGTGACGGCCAGCACGGCGAGGAAGACGTAGCTCATGGGTCAAGCTCCCGATCCGTAAACGGCTGGCGCGACCAAGCGGCGGGCAAGCCCGCCCGCTACGCGGCTTGGGTGGCATGCCGTCACTCGGCGCAGCCGAGGGTCGGCATGGAAGCCGCCCCCAATCCCCAATCCCAAAACCCAAAACCCCAACCCCTAACCCCTCCTCACTTCCTCCGGATCGAACGCCCGTTGGGCCGCCTCGTAGACGGCGTGCAACGGGATCAAGCGTTCCAGGGCGACCTGCCGACACGACTCGAACTCGGGGGCGAAACGCGGCGGGCCATCGGCGAACCAGCCCACTTTGCCCGCGATCGTACCCCAGGGAGTCTCGACCGTATGCGTCCTGCGATCCAGGACGTGCCGGCTCACCGGCCAGCGGCGGATCCCCAGGGTCGTGGTCTCGCTGAAGAGGATTCCTTCGACCGCGTCGACCTCGGTCGCGGCACACAAGACCGAGAGCTTGACCCCGGGCCGGTTCTTCTTCATCTGGATGGCCGTGGTGTAGACGTCCAACGCCCCGGCGTCCCAAAGCCTGGCGGTGCAATGGCCGATCAACTCGCCGCTGATGTCGTCGAGGTTCGTCTCCAGGACCCAAACCTGCTGGGCGCCGGCCTCTTCGGAGGCCCTGCCCACCAGGAGGCGAAGGAGGTTGGGTTGCTCCTCCAGGTCCCGTTGGCCCGCCCCGCAGCCGATCGCGTCGATCGACATCGAGGGGAGCGGTCCGAAACCGCTGGCCAACGTCGTCACGATCGCGGCCCCGGTGGGCGTGGTCAGTTCGTTCTGGACCGAGGTGGCCGCCAAGGGGACGCCGCGCAGGAGTTCGGCGGTGGCCGGGGCGGGAATGCTGCACTCGCCGTGGGCGATGTGGATCTTCCCGCCGCCCGTCGGGATGGGCGAGGCCACCAGCGTATCGACCCCCAGGAGGTCCCATCCGACCGCGGTTCCGACGATGTCGACGATCGAATCGGCAGCCCCGACTTCGTGGAAATGGACCTTCTCGACGGTCGTCCCGTGGACCTTGGCCTCGGCCTCGGCCAGTCGGGTGAAGATGCGGACCGCCAGGGCCCTTTGCGAAGGGGGCAGACCGGCGCCGTCGATCATCGCGGTAATGTGGTGCAGATGGCGGTGGACGTGCTCCGGCCGATACTCGACCCGCACCTGCGTCGCCCGAAACCCCTTCTTCTTCACCTGATCGGCCACCAGGCGGCAGTCGGGAAGGCCGAGCGACGTGATCGCGGCGTTCAGGGCCGCCAGGTCCACGCCGGCGTCGACCAAGGCCCCCAACATCATGTCGCCGCTGATCCCAGACGCGCAATCGAGGTAGGCAATTCTCATAAGTAGCTACCACACAATGCTTTAAGGTATTCTCTCGGCGTTGATTCGCATGGCGGCCGGACGGTGCCCCGGCCGTCAAAAACGCCGGGCAGCCGACGTTGACCTGGGGAGGCCGCTTCGCTACAGTACCCCGTCCGATTCTCTTCTCGCCTATTCCAGCAGGAAAACGGCATGGCTGCAACCCTGAGGCGACCGCCGAGGCCGATCTCCGCCGATATTCTGGGGGATTTGCCGTCCTCGATCCGGGTTGTGTTCATCTCGGATCGTCAGCGGACCGGGGGCTGGCTGGCCGATGCTCTTGTGAAGGAGAGCGGCCGGCAGGTGGTCTTGGAAGAGATTGCCGGGGCGGCGGCGGGCCTGGCAAGGCTCCGCGATGAGGCGTTCGACGCCATCTTGGTGAGCCATGAACCGGGGGAATTGAACGCCGTCGAACTCGTGGCGGGCTGTCGCGCCGGCGGGTCCGAGGAGGCGATCGTCGTCCTCGGCAACCAGAGCGAGCAGCAAATGGCTGCCTCGTGCTTCGCGGCCGGGGCTGACGCGTATGTTTGCGCCCACACCACGACCACGCAGAACCTCTTCTGGGTCGTGGCCCGCGCCGTGCAGCGGCATGAACTCACCCGCGACAATCGGCGGCTGAAACTGGCCGAACGCCAACGGCTTCAACGCGAACGCGACGAGGCCGAGCGGCTCCTGGTGCAGCAGCGAGCCCTCATTTCTGACTTGGAGGCGATCCAGCGGGGCGACGAGCCGCATTCCGCAAAGGCCGCCGCGTCACACCGCGGCCGGCTTCACGATCGCCCGGACGGTTCCACGGCGGACTCGTCGGCCGAGAATCCGCCGGTGGGACTCCCGCCGGAGTTGATCCAACACTACCGGGAGCTGCTGCGGACCTACGTGATCATGGGGTCGGGCAATCTGGCGGCCGAGATGAACCGCCTGGCCGCCTTGCTCACCACGTCGGGCGTCTCTGCCCGGCAGACGATGCAGTTGCACTTGCACGTCCTGGAGGAACTCGTCCGCGGCCTCGGAACCCGCAGCACCCGCCACGTCATGACCCGGGCCGACCTCCTGGCCCTGGAAATGATGGTGCATCTGGCAGAGGCGTATCGCGAGCGGTACTATGAGCGGACGCATCCGCCGGCGCAGCGATTGCTCCCCGGTTTCGAGCGTGTCTCACGACGGGCGTCGTAGGCGCTCGGCCGAAGATCAACGAAGCGCCAAGCCCACGGGTTGCAGCCCGTGGGCTTCAGGGGGCCTGCCGCGAATCCTCGGTGTCTGCTTCCGCGCAATTCAACAAGGGGGGAAACCATGCACCGTGCTTCGTTCGTCGTCCGTGCGTTGTTGTTCTTGTGTACGATCGTGGCAGCCGGTGCAGCGGCCGAGGCGGCAACGCTCTACGTCTCCACCTCGGGCAACGATTCCTGGTCAGGCACGCTGGCGACGCCCAATGCCGGGCGGACCGACGGCCCACTGGCCTCCCTGGCCGGGGCCCGCGACGCAATCCGCCGCTTGAAGGGCCGCCCCGGCGGGCTGGCCGAACCGGTCCGCGTCGAGATCCGCGGCGGGACCTACTACGTGGCCGAGACGGTCGCCTTCACGCCCGAAGACTCGGGCACCCAGGCGGCGCCCATCTCCTACGAGGCGACCCCCGGCGAAACGCCCGTGCTCTGCGGCGGGAAGAAGATCACCGGCTGGCAGACGCACGAGGGCGAGATCCGGTCGGTCGTGCTCCCCGAGGTCCGCGAGGGCAAGTGGCACTTCCGCTCCCTGTTCGCTGACGGCCAGCGCCAGATCCGCGCCCGGACGCCGAACTTCGATCCCTCGGACCCCTATCGCAAAGGGTTCTTCTATGCGTCCCGCGACCCGGACGATTTCGGCCTCGCCGTGGGCAACATCCACAACCCGGGCGACTGGATGGAGTATAAGGTGAACATCCCGAGCGACGGGGAGTACGCCTTCTGGATGTACTATGGGGCCGACAACCGGCCCTGGGGCACCAAGGATATGGGCGGGCGCACGGTGCTTTTCGTCGACGGTGGACAGCCTATCCCCGTCATGAATCTGCCCAATACCGACTCGTGGGCCGCGTCCCGCTGGTCGCGGTCCGCGAGTGTCCGGCTCACGCAGGGCGAACACGTGCTCAAGTGGCAGAACCAGAAGGGCGGAGGGCTGACGTTCGCCGCCTTCGCCCTCTGCGACGATCCCGAGTGGAAACCGGTCTCCACGAAGCTCCCTAAACCCGCGGCCGGCAAGCACGCCGTCGTGGTCCAGGCGGCGAACTTCGTCCGGTACCAGGGGCGGCAGCTCTCGGTGTCGGGCGGCGCGGGCGGCGACGCTTCGGCAACCGAGTTCCGCTATGCCCCGGGTGACCTCCAAGCCGCTTGGGCCCGGGCCCCCGAGGCCGAGGTCCATATCTTCCAGTCGGCCTCCTGCCGGGCGTTCAAGGAAATCGTCTCCCTCCGCGCCATCGACGAGAAGACCCGTACCGTGACCGTGGGCGGGAAGGAGGCCATGGTCCCCTTGAGCGTGGGCGACCGCTACTTCGTCGAGAACGTGCCGGAAGCCCTCGATAGCCCCGGCGAATGGTACCTGGACCGGCCGTCGGGCCGGCTCTGCTACTGGCCCCGCGCTGCGATCACCGACAAGTCGGAGATCGTCGCGCCGCTTGTGGGCCGGATCCTCCAGATCGTGGGCGATGCGGCCGCGAAGAAGCCGGTGAGCTATCTCCGCTTTGCAGGCCTGGCGTTCCAGGACACCGACTACTCGCCCGACGACGGCTGCGCCGGCTACGGCATGGGCAACGACGGCGCCGTCTACCTGAAGGCCGCCAGCGATTGCACGATCGAGGACTGCACGTTCCGCAACGTCGGCAAGTACGCCGTGTGCGTTTCCGGCGGCGGCGGCCACACGATCCGCGCCTGCGACATCGCCTACGGCGCGGAAGGCGGGATCCTGCTTCTCACCACGGCCCGCAACACCGTGCTCGACAACCACATCCACCACTGCGGCGCGGTCTACAAGCACATCGGCGGCGTGATCCTCGAAGGACCGGGCACCGACGAGAACCGGGTGGCCCACAACGCCATCCACGACATCTCCCGCTACGGCATCTCGCTCAAGAGTGCCGGTAGTCGCAACGTGATCGAGTACAACCGGATCCTCAACACGAACCTGGAGACTTTCGACACCGGCGGCATCGAAGTGACCCAACAGGACAGGCTCTTCCGCAGCGGGAGCGTCATCCGCAACAACCTCGTCGGCGACACGGTGGGCTACTCCTCCGCCGGGACCAGGCCGGTCTTCCTTTCGTGGAGCATCTACCTCGATTCCTTTGCCGGCGGCTACACCGTGACCGACAACGTGTGCTACCGCAGCGCCAACGGCGGCATCATGCTCCAGGGCGGGAAGGACAACCGAGTGGAGAATAACGTCTTCGTCGACGGCCGCATGGGCCAGGGGCACCTCTCCAACTTCGCCAACAATTCCACCGGCCTGGTGCTTCGGCACAATATCGTGGCGTTCCGCGACCCCAAGGCGACGCTCTTCGCCACGGGCCGGCTCGGCCCGGAGGTCATCACGATCGAGAAGAACCTCTACTTCCGAACCGGGGGCGAGGAGCCTGCCTCGTGGCAGGTCAGCCCGTTTGCCGAGTGGCAGAAGCGCGGCCTGGACCAGGGCTCACTGGTGGCCGATCCGCGCTTCGTGAATCCCGGGCAGGACGACTACGCCCTGCGGCCCGAGTCGCCCGCGCTGAGCCTCGGCTTCCACCCGATCGACACCAGCAACGTCGGGCCGCTCAAACCTCGCTGCCGCTGCGAGATCCAACCCGCCTGCCGGGAGTTCTTCCGGTAGAGTGCGACACCCTGAACGCGCAGGGTGACACCGAAAGCTCCGCTTTCGGTGTCGCGCAGCGACAAGAGGATTTGCTGAGATCCCTGGGCACGGCACGTTGGTCGAAGCAAACCTCTTGTGCCTTCGGCACCCCGATAGCAGGAGCTATCGGGGCCACCCGCGTGCCCTCACTGCTTGGACGCGAGGATCTGTTGGGCCAGCTTCGCCCGGGCCTCGTCGTAAGCCTTGGGATCGGGGGCCCAGCGGAAGAACGATTCGGCGAGCGGCAGGACGACCTTTTCGGCTTCGGCGGTGCGGCCCGCGCGTTCGAGGATCGCGAGATACTCGTAGTCCTCGATCGCGTCGCGCAGGGCCTTCAGACGCAGGCTGGCGGCAATGCCGTCGTAGCCGGCCGCCCGGGCCGGGTACACGAGACTGCCCTCGCCGTTGAAGATCGGCCCTTTGCCTTGCTTGCGGAGGTTGTAGGTCTTGGGGTCGGTCCAGGGGTCGTCGACGTGGTTCCAGAACGACATCCCGCCCCAGTACAATAGTCCCCGCATCCGATAACGCCAGGCAATCCACGCCGGCACCCGGTAGTGGAGAAGCGGGAAATCGGTCTGCCACCAGGGGCTCTTGTTCTTGCACTGGCAGAGGGCCGTGTAGGTCCAGATCGTCTCGCCCAGGGCTCGGCGTGCCGCTGCCGTGGGCTCGTCGTGGAGGCAGAACAACGGGCACCAGATGTCGATCGCCCCGTTCAGGTCGCCCCAGTTCTTGTCCTGGGTCAGCGTCTGCTCGACGACGAGCACCTTCAAGGCCGACTTGAACGCGCGGATCGCACGGCCCCACTTCTGCACGTAATCGTAGGCCTCCTTGTCGTTCGGCTCGTCGAGCAGGTAGGTGTAGAGGAGGACGTTGGGCCGGTCGAGTTCGGCCGCGGCCTGGTCCCAGGCCGCCAGCCACGCCCCGAGCTTCTCGCGCTGCGCCTCGGGGTCCTTGACGGCGGATCGCGGGTGCGGGGTCTGCACCGCGTTGACGTGGAAACGATCGACGAACTCGCGGAGTGCCCGGATGCGCTCCGGCGGGATGCGGAACGAGCCGTCGGGCTGGGCCCGCGGGGCGAGGTCCAGGTTGGGCGTGGCGTCGATCCGGTGCTCGCTGAGCATCCGCGATACCTGGAGGGAGACGGCGTCCCAGTCGCCCGGCTCCTTCTCCTTGCCCGCCTTGGCCCGTTTCTGCGAGTAGCCTTTCAGTTGCCGGAACGGGGAGCCGAAGGACGTCTGCATGGTGGGCACGTCGGGCAGGGCGAAGTCCCATACCGTGACCGTAATGGGGAGTTTCATGGTCGGGCCGCCCGCCGAGACGACCCGAAACGTGCCGCGATACTCGCCCGCCTTCGCCCCGGCCGGGACCTCGAGGTCGATCCAGAACCCATGCGTCTCGTTGGCCGGCAAATCAAACGGCATGGCCACGAAGCGGCCGCCCTTGAGCGGCTCTCCGGTAACCGGATGGACCGCGGGAATCAAAGCGTCGGGATACCACCCGGGCCGGAACTCGTCGTTGCGGTGCGACGCCTCGGTGAGTTGAAACTGGTGCTGGCGAAAGACCTTCGCCCGTCCGGCCGGCAAGGCCGCGCCCGCCGGCCCCACGAGGTCTCCCAACTCAACTTGCACGCCGGGGACAGGTGCGTCGGAGCGAACCAGCACCTGAAACCCCCGGCATTCGTTCCTCGCAAGGGCGAGGTGTACGTCAACCTGTTTGCCGGCCGGGTCCTCGCGGAGCACCCGGCGTGTCTCGGTCACCGTCCAGACCTGCCACCCGGCAAGGGCCGGGACCGCCGCCCACCCGACCCAGACCGCCAGGATCCCCGCCGCCAGCGAAGTCCGACTCATGGCACGTTCCTCCGATCGTTGTTCACATCTGGAGTAGTACGGCAGACACAATACTTGGTAGTACGCCTCCCCAGGGCCCCATTGTATGGCTGCGGCCGGCTGCTATGCCATAAGGACGTGCAGCCTAATCTCGTCCTTCCGCACCATGGGAACGGGGATCCAAGGAGCCGGGGTCGGCGTGTCGCACGCCCTCATGAAGGCCGAGGAGCCGCGGCCGGGCCAGGAGGCCCATTTCGACCTCGATTTGCTGTTGCGCAGCTCCCCCTGCCGCGTCTGCCTCGTGGCCTCGCCGCGAGTGCCCGACGAAGTCGCCGATTGACCGGTTCCCCTTTGCCGGCGGCCCTCGGCCCTCTACCATGAAATCCATGAGCACCTCACCCGACGAGTTCGACGTGATCGTGGTCGGCGCCGGCCATGCCGGGGTCGAGGCCGCCCTGGCAAGTGCCCGGATGGGGGCCAGGACCGCGCTGCTGACCACGAACCTCGACACCATCGCCCAGATGAGCTGCAACCCGGCCATCGGCGGCGTGGCGAAGGGGCAAATTGTGCGTGAGATCGACGCGCTCGGCGGGGCCATGGGCCGGGCCATCGACGCCACCGGCATCCAGTTCCGGATGCTCAACCTCCGCAAGGGGCCCGCCATGCACGGCCCCCGCGCCCAGGCCGATCGAAGGGCCTACCAAGCCCGAATCCGGCAAGTCTGCGAAGAACAGCCGGGACTCTCGCTGCGTCAGGAGACCGTGGTTGACCTGATTGCGGAGCATGCGGCGAGAGCGGAGGAGTGGAGGAGCGGAGGAGTGGAGGAGAACTCCGACTGGGAGGCTGTCCGAGGAATCTCCCCTCTCCCTTTGGGAGAGGGGCCGGGGGTGAGGGCGTGGCGGAGCTTCGTGGATGAAGAACCCGTCGCGCCACCAGACT
>Ga0067045_1004417_pt1 | contig 10735 bp, 7 predicted proteins | sample TerdegcTABiofilm_FD_59184 | JGI IMG/M metagenome (GOLD analysis project Ga0067045, IMG submission 59184) | Combined Assembly of (Gp0054472, Gp0054536) Wastewater bioreactor microbial communities from Singapore -Terephthalate degrading...
CTTTCCGCGACCAATATCGTCCGGCTGAAGAGGCTCTGGGAGCAGGATTATAAAGACTGGGCCAGACGAGATCTTTCCTCCAAACGATATGTTTATTTCTGGGCAGACGGCATTTACTTCAATGTTCGTTTGGAAGATGCCGAGAATAAGCGGCAATGCATCCTGATCATTATGGGAACATTGGAAAACGGGAAGAAAGAACTCGTCTCCATTCTCGATGGCTATCGGGAAAGCAAACAAGCCTGGCAGGAGATGCTGGGCGATCTCAAGCACAGGGGTCTTAAAGAAGGTCCCAAGTTGGCAGTGGGCGATGGAGGTCTGGGATTCTGGGCNGCCCTGCGGGAGGAATTTCCGGAAACAATAGAGCAACGTTGCTGGGTTCATAAGACNGCNAATATTCTGGATAAGATGCCCAAGAGTATTCAGCCGAGAGCCAAGGTGCATATCCGGGACATGTACATGGCGCCAACAAAAGAGGAAGCCCTCAAGGCCTTTCATCATTTTCTGTCACAGTATCAGGCGAAATATGAAAGGGCTTGCAACTGCTTAGAGAAGGATACGAACAGTCTTTTCGCGTTTTATGATTTCCCCGCAGAGCACTGGCGTCATATCCGGTCTACCAATCCTATTGAATCCACTTTTGCCACGGTCAGGCTGCGCACAAATCGGACAAAAGGCTGTGGATCACGGTTAGCAACGCTGACCATGGTTTTCAAGCTGGCAATGGAAGCGGAAAAAACCTGGCAGAGAATCAAAGGGCATCAACTTATCGGAAAGGTCATTGAAGGAATCCGGTTTGTTGACGGCCTCATCATGCAAGAAGCGGCTTAATTTTGGCTGAGAAGGATACGCTGAGAAAAGATATCATCCACAACATTTGACAATATCTCTGAAGGAATTGAGGAAGGTTATTAGGCTAGCAAAAAAAGAGCGGTTAAAATGCGATGAGACATTGCATTCGCTATACGGCCTTGCAATTGTCTCTTCTCTTCATCATGACCTTTGTAATGCTTTGCCTTCAGGGTACAATAATTCAGTGTGCGAACATGTTTCATACATGGAGATTGAAGAAATTGAGATTGATTACATGAAGATCGGCTACAGCAACCTTGGTGCCATAGGAAAGACTGACATCAAGTGGCTTATCGAAAGGTTTGGCGAGCCAACTGGACACATCATGACAAAAGATATTTATTCTGAGGCAATCGTTAATGCCGCTACCCGTTATATATGGAATAAATACGAAGATGAAAACAGGAAATATGGGAAATATGGCGCCCAGACCATGGAACAATTCCTGGAACAGGAAATAGAATCGGTATTCTACATAAGATACTTAGATTCACATCCGTAACCGAGAAAGAAGAACCGCCTGAATTGAGCCGAGAGTTGACATGAAACACGAAGAGAAGATCATGAATCTTGAGGAACGGAGCAGGCCGAAGGGGACGTAGGTTCAATGTGCCCAAAAAGGTAATCCAGCGGACGCCTTTCAGCCGCCGCTGATTTTGTTGGTTATGTACTCACTGAAAAAGCTCATGCTACTATTTACAAGTGTTCCAAACTTAGAGCTACACTTGTTAGTAATAACGTTTACAACAGGAAAATAGAATGACAGATATTCAACAGCGCGCAGCCCTGCAACGCCAGATCTGGCAAATCGCCAACGATGTCCGTGGCGCAGTCGATGGCTGGGATTTCAAGCAATACGTGCTCGGCACCCTGTTCTATCGCTTTATCAGCGAGAACTTCGCCAGCTACATCGAAGGCGGTGACGACAGCATCCACTATGCCGAGCTTTCCGATAGCGTCATCACCCCGGAAATCAAAGACGACGCCATCAAAACCAAGGGCTATTTCATCTACCCCAGCCAGCTGTTCGCCAAGGTGGCCGCCAGCGCCAACACCAACGAGAGCCTGAATACAGACTTGGCCACCATCTTTGCCGCCATTGAAGCCTCCGCCAACGGCTACCCCTCGGAGCACGACATCAAAGGCCTGTTTGCCGACTTCGATACCACCAGCAATCGCCTCGGCAATACCGTCAAAGACAAAAACGCCCGCCTGGCCGCCGTGCTCAAAGGCGTGGCCGAACTGGACTTTGGTGATTTTGATAGCAGCCACATCGACCTGTTCGGCGATGCCTACGAATTCCTCATCTCCAACTACGCCGCCAATGCCGGCAAATCGGGCGGTGAGTTTTTCACTCCGCAGCATGTGTCCCGGCTGATCGCTCAGCTCGCCATGCACAAGCAAACCAGCGTCAACAAGATGTACGACCCGGCCTGCGGCTCCGGCTCGCTGCTGCTGCAAGCCAAAAAGCACTTTGACGCCCACATTATTGAAGACGGCTTTTTCGGTCAGGAGATCAACCACACCACCTACAACCTGGCGCGGATGAACATGTTCCTGCACAACATCAATTACGACAAGTTCAACATCCAGTTGGGCAATACCCTGATCGACCCGCATTTTGGCGAAGACAAACCCTTTGACGCCATCGTTTCCAACCCGCCGTATTCGGTGAAGTGGAAGGGCAGCGATGACCCCACGCTGATTAATGATGACCGTTTTGCCCCGGCCGGCGTGCTGGCCCCAAAATCCAAAGCCGACTTTGCCTTTGTGCTGCATGCGCTGAGCTACCTCTCCAGCAAAGGCCGCGCCGCCATTGTCTGCTTCCCCGGCATCTTTTACCGGGGCGGGGCCGAGCAGAAAATCCGCCGGTATCTGGTGGATAACAACTACGTCGAAACCGTGATTTCGCTCGCGCCCAACCTGTTTTTCGGCACCACCATCGCCGTGAACATTCTGGTGCTCTCCAAACACAAAACCGACACCACCACCCAGTTCATCGACGCCAGCGGCCTGTACAAGAAAGAAACCAATAACAACGTGCTGCTGGACGGGCACATCGAAGAAATCATGCGGGTGTTCGACAGCAAAGCGCATGTGGCCCACTTTGCCCAATCGGTGCCGTTTGAAGCCATTTCCGGCAACGATTACAACCTGTCGGTCAGCAGCTATGTGGAGGCCAAGGACAACCGCGAAGTGGTGGATATTGCCAAGCTCAATGCCGAGCTGAAAACCACCGTTGCCAGAATCGATAAGCTGCGGTCGGAGATCGATGCCATTGTGAATGAAATTGAAGGAGACGAGGCATGAGCGAGGTGATTTTATACACCACGGATGATGGGGCGACGAAAATTGACCTGCGCTTTGAAGATGGAACAGTCTGGCTCACACAACTTGAACTGGCGGAACTTTTTCAAACCAGCAAGCAAAATATCAGCAAACACATCAAAGCGATCTTCGACGACCAGGAATTGAGCGAATCGGCAACTGTCAACCAGAAGTTGACAGTTCAGAACGAAGGCGGCCGAGGGGTTTCGCGCAAAATTACACTCTATAACCTTGATGTGATTTTAGCGGTTGGGTATCGCGTGCGTTCCGTTCGCGGCGTTCAATTCAGGCGATATGCTTCCACTGTTTTAAAAGAATATCTTGAAAAAGGGTTTGCCCTGAATGACGAGCGTCTAAAAAACCTCGGCGGCGGCAGCTACTGGAAAGAACTGCTCGATCGCATTCGCGACATCCGTTCCAGTGAAAAAGTGATGTACCGCCAAGTGCTGGATCTATACGCCACCGCCATCGATTACGACGCCAACAGCGAAACCAGCCTGACCTTTTTCAAAATCGTTCAAAATAAACTGCACTACGCCGCCCACGGCCATACCGCCAGCGAAGTGATTTACCTGCGCGTCGATAGCGACAAGCCCTTTGCGGGCTTAAGCAATTTCAAAGGCAGCCAGCCCACCCAGGCCGAAGCCATGATTGCCAAGAACTACTTGAGCGAGCCGGAACTGCGGGTGCTCAACAACCTCGTCTCAGCCTATTTTGACCTGGCTGAATTGAATGCCATCGAACAGCGCGCAATGCGCATGGCCGATTATGTGCGCGAGCTGGATAACATCCTCAGTTCCACCGGGCGCAAGCTGCTTGATAATGCAGGCAGCATCTCCCATACCCAGGCGGCAAACAAAGCCAGGCTGGAATACCGGAAATACAAAGCCAAAACGCTGGCCAATGTGGAACAAGACTACCTGAAAACCATTGCCGCACTGGAAAAACAGGCCAAAGAAAAGAGCCGTGAAAAATGAGCGCGATGAACTTTATGGAAAAGCTGCCGGATGGGACTGAGATTGAATGGAAGGTGTTGGATAAGCTTGTTAATACTGTAACAGCGCCTGAAAAGCTTAAAAGAGAGGCTTATCGTGTAACTGGGAAGGTTCCAATTATTGATCAAGGTATAGAATTCATAGCCGGCTATACTGATGAAGATATAGCCACAGTTGAAATTGATAAATATATTATTTTTGGCGACCACTCTGAGCATATAAAGTATGTGGATTTTGCCTTTATCCAAGGTGCTGATGGCCTGAAGATCCTTAGACCAATTTTCGATAACTCCAAATATATCTATTATGCTTTCCAGAACTTTTATCAGAAAGAACTAAGTTATAAACGACATTGGTCTACTGCAAAAGAGACGTTGATCCCCATCCCATGCCCAGAAAACCCCAAAAAATCGCTTGAAATCCAGACCGAAATCGTCCGCATTCTGGACGCTTTTACCGAGCTGACCGCCGAGCTGACCGCCGAGCTGACCGCCGAGCTGACCGCACGCAAAAAACAATACAACTACTATCGCGATCAGTTGTTGAGTTTTGAAGAAGGGGAAGTGGAATTGAAGCCGTTGGGGGATATTGGCGATGTGAAGATGTGCAAACGTATTCTAAAAAATGAAACGCAATCCGAAGGCGATGTGCCGTTTTACAAGATTGGTACTTTTGGAAAACAAGCAGATGCCTTCATTTCCAGTGAGATCTATGAATCTTATAAAAGCAGATATTCCTTCCCTAAAAAGGGTGACGTTTTAATATCAGCATCAGGAACCATTGGGCGTGCAGTGGTCTATGACGGTCAGCCAGCGTATTTTCAGGATAGCAATATTGTTTGGTTAGATAACGACGAAAGCATCGTCACCAACAGGTATCTATGGCACTTCTATAAGGTTGCAAGATGGTTTGTTTCGGAGGGGGGGACGATAGATAGACTGTACAACGATAATATTAGAAAGACTAAAATTCCTGTCCCATATCCAAACAATCCTAAAAAGTCGCTAGCGGAGCAAGCCCGCATCGTCGCTATCCTGGACAAATTCGATGCCCTGACCAACTCCATCAGCGAAGGCTTGCCCCGCGAAATTGCACTGCGCCAGAAGCAATACGCGTATTACCGCGATCTGCTATTGAACTTTCCCAAGCCGAAAGAGGTAGCGGCCTGACATGAGCAAAACGCTGACCGAAATCGCCCTGCAGCTGAAAGACGCCAACAAAAAAGTGCAGCTGATCTATGCCTTCAACGGCGTGGGCAAGACACGCCTCTCTAGGGAGTTCAAGCAGCTGATTGCGCCCAAAACTGATGATAGTGAAGGCGGCGGTGCCGCCGATCAGCCCGAGTTGTCGCGCAACAAAATCCTGTATTACAACGCCTTTACGGAAGACTTGTTCTATTGGGATAACGATTTAGATAAAGATGCCGAACCCAGGCTGAAAATCCAGCCCAACTCCTTTACGGATTGGGTGCTGAAGGATCAAGGTCAAGACCAGAACATCATCACGACCTTTCAGCGTTACGCCAACGATAAGCTCACGCCCCGCTTTAACGAAGAATATAAGGTTAAAGACGGGGACGATAAAGAGATCACCATCAAAGCCTTTTCGGAAGTCACTTTCTCGCTGGAGCGTGGTGATGAGGTGCACTCGGGCAATCTGAAAATCTCCAAAAGCGAAGAAAGCAATTTCATCTGGAGCATTTTCTACGCTCTGCTTGAGCAGGTGATTGGCATTCTCAATGTTGCAGAGCCCGGCGATCGCGAAACAGATCAATTCAATCAGTTGGAATTCGTATTTATTGACGATCCGGTCAGCTCGCTGGATGAGAACCACCTTATTCAGTTGGCCGTAAACTTGGGGCAATTGATCAGGTCGAGTGCATCCGATGTCAAATTCATTGTATCAACGCATAGCCCACTGTTTTACAACGTGCTTTACAACGAGGTTCGTGCCAAGAGCGGGTATATTCTAAGTCGTCTTGATGATGGCACATTTGATCTTGAAGAAAAGAAAGGCGATTCAAACAAAAGCTTTTCGTATCATCTGCATATAAAAAAGCTGATTGAGCATGCAATAGAGCAAAATAGCGTACAGCGCTACCATTTCGCACTGCTGCGTAATCTGTATGAAAAGACCGCTAATTTTCTGGGGTATCAGAGCTGGTCCGACTTATTGCCCGGAGATAAAAAAGCTTACGCCAGTCGGATTATGAACTTTTATCCTCACAACACCTTGTCCAATGAAGAGATCACAGAACCGACACCTCCCGAAAAAGAGATGGTTGGTCTTCTTCTTAGAAACCTGAATAAGTATGGCTACTGGCAGCAGGAGCAACAAAATGGTTGATTACACCAAGCCAATTGCTGAATCCAACCGATTTATCGTTCTCGATAAATACACCCAAAAATGGAAAGTCGCTGAAAGCTACCAAAGCGAAGGCGACTTGGAGCGGGAGTTCATTCAGGATTTGCAAAATCAGGGCTATGAATTCCTGCCCGGCCTGAACACCCCGGAAACCTTGCTGGCTAATGTGCGTATCGCTTTGCAAGCGCTCAATAACGTTCAGTTTTCCTATGGTGAATGGTTGCGCTTTGTCGAAACCTGGCTCGATAAGCCCAGCGATGGCATCATTGAGAAAACCCGCAAGATTCACGATGACTACATTCACGACTTTGTCTTTGATGACGGGCATATCCAGAACATCTACCTGCTGGATAAAAAGAACATTGCCCGCAATAAGGTGCAGGTCATCAAGCAGTTTGAGCAAGCCGGCGCCCATGCCAACCGCTACGATGTGACAATTCTGGTGAATGGTCTGCCATTGGTGCAGGTGGAGCTTAAAAAGCGCGGCGTGGCGATTCGCGAAGCCTTTAACCAAGTGCACCGCTACAGCAAAGAGAGCTTCAACAGTGAGCATTCGCTGTATAAGTATTTGCAGCTGTTTGTGATCTCCAACGGCACCGATAGCCGCTATTTCGCCAACACCACCCAGCGCAACAAGAACAGCTTCGACTTCACCATGAACTGGGCGAAGGCGGACAACAGTCTGATTAAAGACCTGAAAGACTTTACCGCCACCTTCTTCCAGAAGAACACCTTGCTCAATGTGCTGCTGCATTATTCGGTGTTTGATGTCAGCAACACGCTGCTGGTGATGCGCCCCTACCAGATTGCCGCCACCGAGCGCATTTTGTGGAAGATCAAGAGCGCCTGGCAGGCCAAAAGCTGGAGCAAGCTTGAGGGCGGCGGTTATATCTGGCACACCACCGGCTCGGGCAAGACCCTGACCAGTTTCAAGGCAGCGCGCCTGGGCACCGAGCTGGAGTTTATCGACAAGGTGTTCTTCGTGGTGGATCGCAAGGATCTGGATTATCAGACCATGAAAGAATATCAGCGATTTTCGCCGGACAGCGTGAATGGCTCAGACAGCACTGCTGGCCTCAAGCGCAACCTGGATAAGGACGACAACAAGATCATCGTCACCACCATCCAGAAGCTCAACAACCTGATGAAAAGCGAAGGGGATCTGCCCATCTACAACAAGCAGGTGGTTTTCATTTTTGACGAGTGTCACCGCAGCCAGTTTGGTGAAGCGCAGAAGAACCTGAAAAAGAAGTTCAAGAAGTTTTATCAGTTCGGCTTTACCGGCACGCCGATCTTCCCGCAAAACGCCCTCGGTGCGGAAACCACCGCCAGCGTGTTTGGCCGGGAGCTGCACGCTTATGTTATCACTGATGCCATTCGTGATGAGAAGGTGCTCAAGTTCAAGGTGGACTACAACGATGTGCGCCCGCAGTTCAAGGCCATTGAAACCGAGCAGGACGAGAAGAAACTCAGCGCCGCGGAAAATAAACAAGCCTTGTTGCACCCCGACCGTATCCGCGAAATCACCCGGTACATCCTGAATAACTTCCGGCAGAAAACCCACCGCCTGCAAGCGGGCGCCAAGGGCTTTAATGCCATGTTTGCCGTGAGCAGCGTGGACGCCGCCAAGCTGTATTACGAGGCATTCAAGGATTTGCAGAAGAACAGCGACAAGCCCCTGAAAGTGGCCACCATCTTCTCGTTTGCCGCCAACGAAGAGCAGGATGCGGTGGGCGATATTCAGGATGAGAGCTTTGATGTTTCAGCCATGAACAGCAGCGCCAAGGAATTTTTAAGTTCGGCGATTGCTGACTACAACGCGTTCTTTAAAACCAATTTCAGTGTGGACAGCAATGGCTTCCAGAACTATTACCGCGATTTGTCCAAGCGGGTTAAAGCCAAGGAAATCGACTTATTGATCGTGGTCGGTATGTTCCTCACCGGTTTTGACGCCCCGACGCTTAATACCTTGTTTGTGGATAAAAACCTGCGTTACCATGGTTTGATGCAGTCCTATTCGCGCACTAACCGCATTTATGATGCCACCAAGACTTTCGGCAATATCGTCACCTTCCGCGATCTGGAAAAGGCGACCATTGACGCCATCACCCTGTTTGGCGATAAAAACACCAGAAACGTGGTACTGGAAAAGAGCTACAAGGAATATATGGAAGGCTTTACCGATATGGTGACCGGTGAGGCGCGGCGTGGTTTTGTGGAGGTTGTGAAAGAGTTGGAGCAGCGCTTTCCCGATCCCTCTGCAATTGAAAAAGAGGCTGACAAAAAGGCGTTCGCGAAACTGTTCGGTGAGTATTTGCGCGTGGAAAACGTGCTGCAAAACTACGATGAATTTGCCAGCCTGAAGGCCTTGCAAAGCGTCGACATGAATGACCCGGCGTCAGTTGAGGAGTTCAAGGCCAAACATTATCTGAGCGATGATGATCTGGCAGCGCTGCAAGCCATTAGAGTTCCTGCCGAGCGTAAAATTCAGGATTACCGCTCCACTTACAACGACATCCGTGACTGGTTGCGCCATGAAAAATCGGCCAATGAAAATGAAAAATCAACCATCGATTGGGATGATGTGGTGTTTGAGGTGGACCTGCTGAAATCTCAAGAGATCAACCTGGACTACATTCTAGAGCTGATTTTTGAGCACAACAAGAAAACCAAAAGCAAAGCCGATTTGGTTGATGAAGTGCGACGGGTGATTCGTGCCAGCCTTGGCAACCGCGCCAAAGAAAGCCTGTTGGTGGATTTTATCAATCAAACCGACCTTGACCAGATTTGCGATAAGGCCAGTGTTATAGATGCCTTTTTTGCTTTTGCCCGAGAGAAACAAAAACGAGAAGCCGAAGAATTAATTAGTACAGAAAAACTTAACGCAGAAGCCGCTAAACGTTACATCACGACATCGTTAAAACGTGAGTATGCCAGTGAAAACGGCACGGAGCTAAATGCAATACTTCCCAAAATGAGTCCACTTAATCCGCAATACTTGACAAAAAAACGGAGTGTATTCCAAAAGATTGTTGCTTTTGTTGAGAAGTTTAAGGACGTGGGTGGGCAGCTCTAATCTAAATGTTTAATAGGGAAACATAACTACCGGGTGCACTGGATCGCTAAAACAGCGGGCTCCCAGTGACCCAGACGTTAGCCATAAGAAAACAATATGAAAGAGATATATAAAAATTCAATAGATTGGGAAGAACAGCTTTGGAGATATTATTCAACTTGTAGTTTCCTAAACCTCTTGGAATCTTCAAAATTGTTTTTTGCGGCTGCGACACAATTTGAAGATCCTTTCGAGGGAGCCGTTGGGGTAGTGTCGCCAGAATATAGAGTAGACCCAAGATACGAAGAAATGGATGGGATTGAAAAGGCCTTTTCGGAGTTAAAACGGCTTACTAAAATCAGTTGTTGGCACCGAGCCAATTATGAAAGTGATGCAATGTGGAAATTATACGCCCTGAAAAGGAAAGGCGTAGCAATAACTACAACTCCTAAAAAAATCGACAAAGCGCTTACCCCATATAGAGTAAAACCTGAGTATGCTGAGGAGAACCTTTATGGTGGAGCAATCAAGTACATTGACCTTGCCTCTATTAAGGTTGAGAACTTCTATGCTTGAAAGATTTTATCACAAGCATATGGCCTTCGAATGGGAGAAAGAATTTAGGTTAACCATTTCATTAAGAATGGCGGAAGAGTATGGTGTAAACATTCCCGAAAAAGGTATTGAAGTCCAAGCTAATCTGCCTGAATTAATATCCAGCATTATCCTTGGACCGGAACTCACAGAAGAAGACAAAGAAAATATTATGCAAAAAACAAAAGAGGTAGGTAATTCAGATAAAATAAAAATATCAACATTGCTTTATACGCCAAAGTATATTTAAAAATTTGGCTAACCAGCCGCTGCACTCGATCGCAGCCCGCTGGGCAGCTCCGGCTGAGCTTTTCGCGTTGGGCAGCACCGCAAATCGCAGTCTGGAGGAGTGCTTTATGCGTTATAGTCAAGTCGTATGTGTTTTGGGGTTCATCCGGTTAATGAGTACCTCTGAGTATGCAGGTGATAGAGGCGGAGTTTGAAGTATTCCATATCCCGGAATCCATAGGCCTGCCTTTTTAAAGTTTTAATTTTGTTGTTTGTGCCCTCAAGGGCGGCATTTGTAATGTGATGTTTGAAATAATTG